>Ga0136633_1002952_pt1 | contig 11395 bp, 11 predicted proteins | sample AntDrymeUQ832206_2_FD_105494 | JGI IMG/M metagenome (GOLD analysis project Ga0136633, IMG submission 105494) | Polar desert sand microbial communities from Dry Valleys, Antarctica - metaG UQ83 (22.06) | ecosystem: Environmental > Terrestrial > Soil > Desert | place: Antarctica: Dry Valley...
AGCGACATGATGTTGCGCGTCACCTCCGACGGGTCGCCGTCGGTGCTCTCGCCGTCGGTGAGGTGGAGCACGACCGGCGGGAAGCAGGTGGGGTGCTGCTCGACCCACTGCTCGACCAGGTACCTGGCTTTGCCGAGGGCCTGGGTCATCGGCGTCCCCCCGTTGCTGATCGGGTCGAGCCAGACCGGGAACTTCACCGTCTGCTCGACCAGGCCGCCCGCGCCGTCGGGGGTCTTCTTCGTCCGCTCCTCGAGGCGGGCCGGCGAGGAGGCGATCTCGCTGAGCGGCACCATGTCGCGACCGGCCAGCGCGCCGTCGTCGCGGAACGTCGCGCGCACGATGTCGGGATCTGCGACCTGGTAGCCGATCATCAGGCGCCGCGCGGTCTCCCAGCTGCCGCCGCGCACCGGCGGGCCGGACGGCTCCTGCGGCAGCTCGCGCGCGACCTCGTCGACGTGCCAGCCCTGCTCGGCCGTGTGCTCGCCTTCGGGGTCGAAGTTCAGGGAGCGGCCGGCGAGCGCCGCGAGCCGCTTGCGGGTGCGCGGGCCGCGCGGGCCGCTCAGCGTCGAGTCGTCGTCGCTCGGCTCGTCGTCGAGCTCCACGCGCCGCGTGAGGATCGCCAGTGGACCGTGGCGGTGGCCCTCGGCGAGGTCGACGACGCGCTCGAGCACCGACGTCCACATGTGCAGCTGCACCTCCCTGGAGAAGCGCAGGTGCGTGTACATGAGGTTCGACATGCGGTCGCCGCTGCGTGCCCACGACTCGATCGTGAACTCCAGCGAGCCGTCGCCGGAGCGGGCGCGAAACTCGATCTGGCCGGCCTCGAGGTGGCCCTGCAGCGTCGCGAGGCGAAATGACGCGGGCGTGCGGTCGATCACGCGCACCGGGCCGTCCCACGGACCGGCCATGCGCACGACGTACTCGTCGCCGACGCCCATCTCGTCCTCCGGGCCCACCAGCTTCTGAAAGGTCGCGAACTCCGACGGCGCGACTGCGTCGAGGTCGCTCGTCAGGCGCGTCATCAGCTGCTCGGGCGACAGGGGCGACGTCCGGATCCGCGCGCGGTACAGGCGATGCACGAGCGGCCCGACGCCGTCGTCGGCGAACTGGACGTCCTCGACGTCGGTGCCGTCGGGCAATTCCGGGACGTCGTCCTGGGGCTTTGAGCCGGTCCACTGCCAGCGGTCGATCGGCGTCAGCCGCCAGAGGTAGCGCCACGACGTCAGCGCGACGCCGACCGGCCAGCGGGCGGCCGTGCGCAGGCGCTGCGATCGGGGCTGACGACGGGGCACGTACTCCCCCATACCCGGGGCGCGACCGAAAGCTGCGGGTTTGGACGCGGTGCGTGGCCCTTGCCCGTTGCGAACGGCGCCGATCGGGGCACCATGGGCGCATGCTCACCAAGCTCCTCCACAAGGCAGGCCTGCGCAGCTGGATGTTCCAGATCGCGTCGCTGGGAACGATCAGCCTCTGCATCGGGCTGTGGCTGCGCGCGAAGACGATCGGCGAGGACGAGCGCGGCAACGCCGAACGGCGCGCGCTGTTCGTCGGGTTGTGGCCGCCGACGCTCTGGCTGATCGGCGACAGCGTCAAGGAGCACGAGTAGCGCGAGATCGCCCCATCCCGCGTACGCGTGCGTCGACGCGCTCTGAGACCGTGACGTCCGCCCGGGCGGTCACCGCGACCGCCCATGGGCTCGGCTTCGCGGTGAAGGTCCTCGGCGGAGGCGGCCTGCCCTCGCACGACACGCGCCGCCACGGCTCCGGCCCGCACCTGCGTCACTCGCTGGACTGCCTGCACGCGATCCTCGACTACGCCGGCCGCCACGACATCTGCGTGTACCGCATGCCGACGGCACTCGCGCCCTATGCGAGCCACCCGGACATGCCGCAGTTCCACGACCAGGTGTGCGAGTGCGCCGAGGAGCTCGCACTGGTCGGCGCGATCGCCGGCGAGCGCGGCATCCGCCTGTCGAGCCACCCCGGCCAGTACACCGTCCTGAACTCCGAGAAGCCCGAGGTGCGGTCTGCGGCGGTCGCCGAGCTCGAGGTGCAGGCGGCGCTGCTCGACGCCATGGGCCTCGGCCCCGAGGCGGTGGTCGTGCTGCATGTCGGCGGCATCGCGGGCGGTATCGACGCGGCGTTCGAGCGCTTCGCCGAAGGCTTCGAGCGGCTGTCCGACCGTGCCCGCGCGCGGCTCGTGATCGAGAACGACGACCGGACCTTCGCGCTCGTCGACGTCCTGCGGCTGTCCGAGCGCACGGGCCTGCGGATCGTGTGGGATGTCCTGCATCACCGCTGCCACGACCCCGAGCGGATCTCCAACCGCGACGCGCTCGCCCTGGCGCTCGACACCTGGCCGCCGGGCCAGACGCCGAAGATCCACTACTCCTCGCCGCGGCTGGACGTCGAGGAGCGCAAGGTCCGCGACGGTCGCCGCGTGCAGACGAAGCTGGTGCTGCCGCAACTTCGCGCGCACGCCGACCTGATCGACCCGATCGGCTTCGAGGCCTTCCTGCGCGATGCGCCGGCCGGCCGCGATTTCGACGTCATGCTCGAGGCCAAGGCGAAGGACCTCGCGCTGCTGCGCCTGCGCGAGCAGCTCGACGAGCGTGGCCTGACCAGTGAGCGAGGGCGCGTCGTCGTGCCGGGTTGAGAGCGACGCCCGGCGCTCACCTCGCAACGGCGGACGCCGGGTCGTCGATGCAAGGCCCTGCACGCGCCGGGCCTGTTCGCGCCGAGCGCATGGAGCGACCGAGGCACGCGACGCCGGCAGATCCCGTCACGGTCCGCGGCCGTGACTGCCGGCCCCGGATCTTGCCGCGCTCGTCGCGTGCCTCGCCGCGCCTGATGAGACGGGCTTGCCCCGACGGCGGCGACTGCGGCTGAACGCGATCCGCTCGCCGCACCCCTGGGCCCAATAGCGTCCAGCGCGTGTTGCCAGACCACGATCCAGCCGTCAGCCTGCGCGGCGTCGGCCGCCGCTACGGTGAGCGCCTCGCGCTGCGCGACATCTCGTTCGAGCTCGCCACCGGCCAGACGCTTGTGGTCTTCGGACCGAACGGCGCCGGCAAGACGACGCTGCTGCGGATGCTCGCGACGCTGCTGCGCGCGCACGCGGGCGAGGTCCGCGTGCTGGGGCGTCCGCTGCCCGACGAGGGCTATGCGATCCGGTCGCGGATCGGCTTCCTCGGCCACGAGCCGCTGCTGTACCGCGAGCTGAGCGGGCGGGAGAACCTGCGCTTCCACGCGCGCCTGCATCGCGTGGCGCCCGCAAGCGTCGAAGCGGTGCTCGAGGCCGTCGGGATGACGCGCCGCGCCGACGACCCGGTCGCCGAGCTGTCGCGCGGAATGGTGCAGCGCCTCGCCGTCGCGCGTGCGGTGCTGCACGAGCCCGAGCTGCTGCTGCTCGACGAGCCGCTGGCGAACCTCGACCCGGCCGCCGTCGCCCAGGTGCAGCCGCTGATCGGCGCCGCCAGCGGTCGCACCCGCGTGCTGACCAGCCACGACCCCGTCGGCGGCCTCGTCGGCGCCGACGTCGTGCTCGGGCTGAAGGGCAGCCGCGCGCAGCTGCTCGCGCCCGCCGCCGACGTCACCGCCGCGCAGATCGCCGCGCTGTACGCATGAGGCAGACCGTCGCAGCGCTGCTGGCGAAGGACCTCGTGCTCGAGCTGCGCACGCGCGAGGCCGTGCCGGCGATGGTGCTGTTCAGCATCACGACGTACGTCGTCTTTCATTTCGGCCTGGATCGCAACTCGATCGACGGCGACCTCGCGTCGGGCGTGCTGTGGGTGACCGTCCTGTTCGCCGCGATCCTCGGCATCAACCGGCTGTTCGTCGCCGAGCACGAGCAGGGCGGCTTCGACGGCTTCCTGCTCGCCCCCGTCGACCGCACCGCGATGTTCGTAGCCAAGGCGATCGCGCTGTTCGCGTTTCTGTGCGTCGTCGAGCTGCTCGCGGTCCCGGCGTTCGCGGTGCTGCTGCTGGGACCGTCGCTCGGCCAGGCGCTGCCGGAGCTGCTGCTCGTGCTGCTCGCGGCGAACGCCGGCATCGCCGTCGTCGGCACGCTCGTCGCCGCGCTGGCGATCCAGACGCGGGCGCGCGACCTGATGGTCCCGCTGCTCGTGCTGCCGCTGCTTGTGCCGGTCGTGCTCGGCGCGGCGCGCGCGAGCGCGCCACTGCTCGCGCAAGGCGGCGCGGGGCCGCTGCCTGGCGACTGGCTGGCGCTGCTCGCGCTCTATGATCTGCTGTTCGCGCTGATCGCCTATGCGGTCTTCGACTTCCTGCTGGAGGACTGACCCATCGTCTACGGCAAGGGCCTCCGGGGCCTGTCCATCGCCACCGTCGCCGTGCTCACGACAGCGTTCGCGCTCGTGTTCTTCTACGCGCCCACCGACGCCGACCAGGGCATCGTGCAGAAGATCTTCTACGTCCACGTGCCGATGGCGATCGTCGCGCTGTGCGGCTTCGTCGCCGGCGCGGTGCTCGCGATCGCGCACCTGCGCACCGGCGACCGCCGCTGGGACATGCGCTCCTACGTCGCCATCCACCTGTCGATCGTGCTCGCCGTCGGTGTCCTGCTGACCGGCTCGATCTGGGCACGCCAGGCGTGGGGCCAGTGGTTCGTGTGGGATGAGCCGATGCTCGTCGTGTTTCTGATCGTCTTCCTGCTGTACGCGACCTACCAGCCGCTGCGCTTCTCGATCGAGGACCCCGAGAAGCAGGCCCGCTACGCGTCGGTCTTCGCGATCACCGCGGGCGCGTTCGTGCCGCTGTGCTTCGGCGCGGTGCGGATGGCCGAGAACCTCACCCACCCGCAGGCCGCGACGATGACGACGAGCGGCCCGGCCAGCGTCTCGCAGACGTTTCTCGTCTCCCTGCTCGGCATGGGGCTGCTGTTCGTGACGCTCTGCAAGTACGAGATGGCATCGAAGAACGCGACGTCCAAGCTGCGCTCGCTGCGCCGGCGGCTCGCCGGCGACGACGAGTTCGGCGCGCTCCCGACCGGCCGCAGCGCGGCCCCGACGCTGTGATCTCGCCGGTCATCGCTGCGACCGGCGACGGATCGGTCGCGGCCGCGTACCTCGTCTTCCTCTTCCTCGTGCTGGCATACCTCGCGATCATGGCGGTCAAGCTCGCGCGCATCGAGCGCGAGGTCGTGCAGATCGTCGAGGACCTCGACCGCCGCGAGGCCGCCGCCGCAGGCGCCGCCCCGGCGACGCGCTCGAAGGAGCCCGTCGGATGAGCGAGCTGATCACGCTCGGCATCTCGCACAAGACCGCACCCGTGCAGCTGCGCGAGCGTCTCGCGCTGACGCAGAGCGCGATCCGGCCGTTTCTCGAGGAGATCCGTGCCGAGCCGGAGGTGCACGAGGCGGTCGTGATCTCGACCTGCAACCGCACCGAGCTGACACTCGTCGTGGGCGATCCCGTGCTTGCCGAGAGCGGGGTGCTCGGCCTCCTCGCCAGGCGCGCGCAGGTGCGCCCGACGGAGCTCGCCGAGAAGATCTACTCGCCGCGCAACTGCGACGCCGCGCGTCAGCTGTTTCGCGTCTGCAGCGGCCTGGAGTCGATGATCGTCGGCGAGGCCGAGATCCAGGGCCAGGTCAAGCGCGCCTACGAGGAGGCGCTCGCCGCCGGTACGACCGGGCCGCTGACCAACCGCCTCTTCACTGCCGCGCTGCAGACCGGCAAGCGCGTGCGCTCGGAGACCACGATCGGCTCCGGCCGCGCGTCGATCTCGTCGGTCGCCGTCGAGCTCGCGCTCGACGTGCTGGGCGGCAAGCCCGATCCGCACGTCGTGATCATCGGCGCGGGCCAGACGAGCGAGCTGACCGCTCGCGCGCTGGCGGGCAGCGGCGTGCGCACGATCTTCGTCGCCAACCGCCACGCCGACCGCGCGCGGGCGCTGGCGGAGCGCTTCAACGGCGGCGTCGTCGCGCTCGACGCGCTGCCCGCGCAGCTGCTCGGCGCCGACGTCGTCGTCGCGTCGACCGCGTCGCCGCATCCGATCCTCGGCGAGGACGAGCTCGAGCTCGTCATGCGCGCCCGCGGCGGACGGCCGCTGCTGCTCGTCGACATCGCCGTGCCGCGCGACATCGATGCCGCCTGCGGCGACATTCCCGGCGTCACGCTGTACGACATGGACGACCTGCAGGCGCGGGTCGCGCACACGATCTCGATCCGCGAGATGGAGGCGCTGCGGGCCGAGACGATCGTCGAGGAGGAGATCACGCGCTTCGCCGAATGGCTCGGGACGCTCGCCGTGCAGCCGACGATCCGCGCGCTGCGCGACTACGGCGACGCGATCGTCGAGCAGGTGCTGTCAGAGAACGCCGACCGCTGGGAGACGGTCTCCGACCGCGACCGCGCGCGCGTCGAGGCCGTCGCGCGCTCGGTCATGAACCGTCTGCTGCACGAGCCGACGCTGCACCTGCGCACACTCGCCGAGGGCCGCAGCCACGGCCGCCTGCAGATCATGCGCGAGCTGTTCGGGCTCGAGGGCGCGCCTGACGCCGACGTCGCGCCGTCACCGGCACCGGTCGCCGACCGTGGCAACGTGCGCCCGCTGCCCCGCCGCGCGTCCGGTTCGTAGGTCGCGCCGGTGCGCATCGGGACGCGCGCGAGCCCGCTGGCGCTGGCGCAGTCGGCAACGGTCGCGGCGCTGCTGGGCGACGAGGCCGAGCTCGTGCCGATCACGACCAGCGGCGACCGAGCCTCCGCCGCGCGCCTGCGTGACGGTGGCGCGGGCGGTGGCGCCGACGACGCCGCGTGCGCCCCGCAGGTCCGCGATACCCCGTTCGGGGCACAGGACAAGGAGCGCTGGGTCAAGGAGCTCGAGCTCGCACTGCTCGCGGGCGACATCGATCTCGCCGTGCACAGCGCCAAGGACGTCCCGAGCGGGCTGCCCGAGGGCCTCGAGCTGGTCGGCGCGCCGCGCCGCGCCGACCCGTTCGACGCGCTCGTGGGGGCTGCTTCGCTGGCCGATCTTGCCGAGGGCGCGCGCGTCGGGACCGCGAGCCCGCGCCGGGCCGCCCAGCTTCGCGCGCTGCGCGAGGATCTCGTCGTGACGGTCATCCACGGCAACGTCGACACCCGCCTGCGCCTGCTCGCCGAGCGCGAACTCGACGCGCTCGTGCTCGCGGCCGCCGGCCTGATCCGGCTGGGACGCGAAGCCGAGATCGGCTGCCTGCTGCACGAGCTGGTGCCCGCCGCCGGCCAGGGCACGTTGGTGCTCGAGGGTCGCGCCGGGGACGCGGACGCCTTCGACGCCGCGCGCGCGATCACCGACGCCGCCGCGTGGGACACGCTGCTAGCGGAGCGCACGCTCGTCGCGGGCCTCGACGCGAGCTGCAACACCCCGCTCGGAGCGCACGCGACGATCGGCGGCGACGGCATCGTGCTGACGACCTTCGTCGGCCTGCCCGACGGCTCGCAGTGGCTGCGCGACGAGACTCCGCCCGCGCCGACCCCGCGCGCGGCGGGCGAGCTCGGCGCGCAACGCCTGCTGTCGGCCGGCGGCGGCGAGCTCCTGCGGCTGGCCGAGGAGCAGGCGCGATGAGGACGGATGACGCCCGCGTCCGCTGGTCGGCGCGACCTCGACGATGTCGTTGCGCCTGCGTGCGCCGCCGGCGCCGGGCAGCGGCCGCGACGGCGTCGCTCCGCGTCGCGTGCGGCGCCCGCGCCGAGGGGCCGAGGCGATGACCGCGTACCTCGTCGGCGCCGGACCGGGCGACGCGGGCCTCATGACCGCTCGCTCGCTCGAGCTGATCGCGCGCGCCGACGTGATCCTCTACGACAGGCTGATCCCCGACGGTGCGCTCGACGGGGCGCGCGCGGACACCGAGCTGATCGACGTCGGCAAGATCGGCGGCGGGGCGCAGGTCCCGCAGGAGACGACCGACGAGCTGCTGCTGCGCCACGCGCGCGCCGGCCGCGAGGTCGTGCGGCTGAAGGGTGGCGATCCGTTCGTCTTCGGTCGCGGCGGCGAGGAGGCGCAGCTGCTGCGCGCCGCCGGGCTGGACTTCGAGGTCGTCCCGGGCGTGACGGCCGGCGTCGCGGCGCCCGCCTACGCAGGGATCCCGGTCACCCAGCGCGGCGTGTCGGCGGCCGTCGCGTTCGTCACCGGCCACGAGGACCCATCCAAGCCCGACACGCAGATCGACTGGCCGGCGCTGGCGGCCTTCCCCGGCACGCTCGTCTTCTACATGGGCGTGCGACGCCTGGACCGGATCGCGTCGCAGCTCGTCGCCGGCGGGCGAGCCGGCAGCGAGCCGGTCGCGGTCGTCCAGCGCGGAACCTTCCCCGACCAGCGAACCGTCACCGGCACCCTCGCCGACATCGCCGCGCGGGCGCAGGAGGCGGGCGTCAAGGCGCCGGCGATCACGGTCGTCGGCGCGGTCGCCGGATTGCACGACGAGATCGCATGGTTCGGGGCCGGACCACTTGCCGGGCGCAGCGTGGCCGTGACGCGCGCCCGCGCCCAGGCCAGCCCGTTGGCGGCGCGCCTACGCGCGCTCGGCGCGCGCGTCGTGGAGGCGCCTGCGATCCGCATCGCACCGCTCGACGCGACGTTGCCCGACCTGTCGGATTTCGACCTGCTGTGCGTCACGAGCCCCAACGGCGCGCGCCGGCTGCTCGAGTTGTGCCACGACGCGCGCGACCTGTGCGGCCCGGCGATCGCCGCGATCGGCCCGGGCACCGCGGACGCGCTGCGCGCGGGCGGCATCGAGGCGGACATCGTGCCGCAGCGGGCGGTGGCCGAGTCGCTCGTCGCTGCGCTCGCCGAGCGGCCGCTGCGCCGCGTCCTGATCGCCCGCGCCGAGCAGGCGCGCGAGCTGCTGCCGGACGCGCTGCGCTCGCGCGGGGCGGACGTCGAGATCCTGGCGCTGTACCGGACCGTCGCCGAGCCGCTCGACGAGCGTGCGCGCGAGACCGCGCTCGGGGCCGACTACGTGACGTTCACGTCCGCTTCGGCGGTGCGCTTCTTCGTCGAGGCCGCCGGTCGGCCGGAGCGCTCGCAGATCGTCTCGATCGGCCCGATCACGAGCGCCGCGCTACGCGAGCATGGGCTGATGCCAGACATCGAGGCGGCCGAGCACACACCCGACGGGCTCGTCAGCGCGTTGCTGGCGAACGTCGCCGGCTGATCAGCTCTCGCGGGCCGTCTGCGCGCAGCCGCGCGCGCTGAAGAAGGCGGGACGCGCGGGGATCGCCATGTAGCTCTCGAGGGCGGCCGGCGGCCACAGCTCCATGTCGACCATCGATCCGAAGACGAAGCCGCACATCCGGTGTCCGTCCACGTACTCCTGGCCGGCCCCGTCGGTGACGGGTGCCTGATCGTCTTTCGCGACGCCGACGAGGCTCGTGCCGCAACTCGGGCAGTCGTACAGCGTGACCTTGCCGGCGATGCGCGTGGGAAGCACGTCGGCACGCTGCCTCACACCGCAGGTGCAGGTCAGCTCGAAGTGGCGCTCGGCGACCAGGAAGAAGAACCCGGCCGCCCGGAACGGGTCGCAGATCTTCACGACGCGAAGCGTAGGACAAACGACGCGCGCTTCCCAGCGCCCGCGCGCCCGCTTTCGGGCTGTGAACCTTACGGACGCACGACGAGCGTCTGGTGCATCGTCACCGGGTGCAGGTAGCAGAACAGGTTGTACGTGCCGGGCACGTCGAAGCGCTGGGTGTACGTCGCTCCCTGGCGCAGCAGCGGCGAGTCCACCGCCCGCGGGCCGTTTGCGAGGATCACGACGTGGCGCGCGGTGTCCAGCGAGCGCCACGTCACCTGGCCGCCGATCGCGATCGACAGGTTCGCAGGGGCGAACAGCGAGCGCGTGAGGCCGACGGTCGCCGCGTTGCCGGCGACGAGCCCCCGACCGATCGCGCGCCGGATCTCGCGCGGGCGGCCGAGCCCATCGAGGCCGGTGAGCGGGACCTGGACCGGTGCGACCTTCGCCCTCCCGCGGCGCCGGCTCCAATGGATCCGCGCGTCGGACGGGAGCGGCGTGCAGCCGTTCGGAACCTGCAGTTCGCGCGCGACGTAGACGTGCGTGATCGACATCACCGCCGGGTGCGGGAGCTGTCCGTCGTACACGCCGGTGACCCGCAGCGTCTCATCCTTGCGGACGGGGATCCCGCGACGCGAGAGGAAGTAGCCCGTGGTGATCGGGCCGGGCTCGTGCAGCAGTGGCCGCACGCGGTAGACGGGATCGTCCGCGGACCCCCAGCGCGGGCGGTGGTCGATCAGCGTCCGCCCGCCGCAGCGCGGCTGGCTGACGGTCAGGGCCTTCGCGCCGCCGTGCAGGTGCGCTCCCGCGGCGACGATCCGCCCGTCGATCGGCATCTTCCAGTCGGACATGCGCACGTCGCGCGAGCCGGCTGCGCCTCCGCCCTGCACGGTGTAGCTCGACGTCGGGTCACAGCCGTTGGCGCGCAGCCACAGCGGTTTGACCGGCATGAGCCGCTGCTTCGTCTCGATCGTGACGCGGTATTCGAGCCACACCTTCGTCGGCGCAAGCCGGTGGCTCATGATCATCGTGATCATCTGCCAGCGGTCGCGGGCGTCGACGCGATAGCCATAGCCGCGCGGGAGGATCAGGCGCTGATTCTCCTCGCCGGTCCCGAAGAACGGCTGGCCCGCGCGGCCGGGGCAGCTGCCTGTCCTGCGCATGCCGCCGGGATGACCCTGGTTGATGAAGACGACGTGATGCATCATCGCGTGGCGCAGGGCGATCCGCTGTCCGCGCGCGTCGACGATCTGCGCCGACATCCGCACCACATAGCCGGTGCGCCGCGGCGTGAGCACGCTGCGGGGATTCGGGAAGGCGGTGCGGTAGCCGCCGACCTCCACCGGCCCGTAGCGCAGCTTGAACGCCTGCTCGGCGGCCTGCGAGCCGGCCGGCGCGAGCAGGCAGGCCAGCAGAGCCGGCATGCTCCATGCGGCGATGCGCCCGCGCGTTCGGCGCCGGAGGAGGCTCGAGGTCGGCGGGCGAATGATCGCCGAATCTATCCCAAGAATGGACGTTCTGGGACGGTGGTCCTCTCGCCGCGCGACACGACACTAGACTCGCCAACCGCATGCCCGCCGTGACGTTCCTCAGCGACTACGGGCTCGCCGACGACTTCGTCGGAGTCTGCCACGGCGTCATCGCCCGGATCGCGCCGGACGTGCGGGTCATCGACATCACGCACGCCATCGCGCGCCACGACGTCCGAGCGGGCGCGCTCGTGCTGCGCCGCGCGCTGGACCACATGCCGGCGGGCGTGCACCTCGCGGTCGTCGACCCCGGCGTCGGGTCCGGTCGCCGCGCCGTTGCGCTGCGGTGCGGCGAGCGGTTCTTGGTCGGACCGGACAATGGCCTGCTGTCACTCGCCGCCGAGCGCTTCGGCGGCGCCGCG
>Ga0136633_1002953_pt1 | contig 11394 bp, 13 predicted proteins | sample AntDrymeUQ832206_2_FD_105494 | JGI IMG/M metagenome (GOLD analysis project Ga0136633, IMG submission 105494) | Polar desert sand microbial communities from Dry Valleys, Antarctica - metaG UQ83 (22.06) | ecosystem: Environmental > Terrestrial > Soil > Desert | place: Antarctica: Dry Valley...
CCACCGCCACCGCCACCGCCGCCGCCACCGGAGACGAAGGCCAAGCCGACCGGCAAGGGCAGCGCCGCGCCCGGCATCGACGCCGGCAACGGGGCGACGGGCGCAGAGCCGGGAGCCGGCGACACGTCGACGGTCCCGGAGCTCGCGCCGCCGGTGCAACCGGTCGATCCGCCCGGCTGACGCGGTGAACGACCAGGAGCTCGAGTCCGAGATCCAGCGCGTCGGGCTCGCGCTCTCCCGCGCGTTCCCGTCGCGCCGCGGGCATCCGATCAGGGCACTCGACGAGCGCGCCATGGAGATCGCGTCGCAGGACGCCGAGCTGCGCGCGGCGCTGTTTCGCTTCGTCGACGTCGTCCCCGCCTGCCGCTCGACGGACGACCTCGCAAGCCACCTGACGGGCTTTCTCGAGGAGATCCACGACCAGCCGCCGTCGCTGAGCGCGGCGATGCGGCTCGGCAACACGAAGGCCGGTCGTGCCGCGCTCGGCGCGGCGGGCGCCGCCGGCGTGCGGCACATGGCGCACCGCTTCATCGTCGGCTCCGATCCAAGGGCCGCGCTGCCGACGCTGCGGGGGCTCTGGCGTGACGGCATCGCGTCGTCGGTGGACCTGCTCGGCGAGGCGACCGTCACCGCCGCCGAGGCCGACCGCTACGCCGAGCGCTGCGTCGCCGCGCTCGACACGCTCGCGCCCGCGTACGCGGCGATGGCGCCCGACGAGCGCCTGGAGTGCGACGGCTGCGGCCCGCTGCCGCGCGCGAACCTGTCCGTCAAGGTCTCGGCGCTGACGCCGCTGCTGCGCCCGCAGGCGCCGGACCGCGGCAAGCGCGATGCGGCGCCGCGGCTGCGCGAGCTCCTGCGACGTGCGGCGAGCGTCGGGGCGCACCTGCACATCGACATGGAGTCGCTGGACTCGCGCGAGGCCGTGCTCGAGCTCGTCCTCGAGCTGCTGTCCGAGCCGGAGCTCGCGACCGGTCCGAGCGCCGGGATCGTGCTGCAGGCCTACCTGCGCGACTCGCCGGACACGCTCGACCGCGTGCTCGCGTGGGCGCAGGACACCCCCCGCGAGGCCCCGCTCGTCGTGCGCCTCGTGAAGGGCGCCTACTGGGACCACGAGGTCGTCGAGGCGCTCCAGCACGGATGGAGCGTGCCGGTGTTCGAGCGCAAGGCCGACTGCGATGCCAACTTCGAGCGGCTCACGCGGCGGCTGCTCGAAGCGCGCCCGCTGCTGCGCGTCGCGATCGCCTCGCACAACCTGCGCTCCGTCTCACACGCGATCGCCTGCAATCGCCTGCTCGGCGGCGCGGACTGCGACCTCGAGCTGCAGGTCCTGCGCGGCCTCGGCGACGACCTCGGCCATGCGCTCGCCACCGGCGGCCTGCGCGTGCGCGCGTACTGCCCCGTCGGCGACCTCGTCGCGGGCATGGCCTACCTCGTGCGCCGCCTCCTGGAGAACACCGCCAACGAGAGCTTTCTCGCCGACCAGGCGCACGGCGTCGCGATCGAGCAACTGCTGGCGCCGCCGGCATGAGCCTGCAACCGTTCGCCAACCAGGCCGTCCTCGAGCTGCGCCGCGCATCGCAGCGCGCCATCCTCATCGAGGCGCTCGACACGTTGCGGCTCCCGCTGCAGGTCCCTGTGTGGATCGGCACGCAGCAGCGCTTCGGCGACGAGCTCGTCTCGACCGATCCGAGTGACCCCGAGCGCGTCGTCGCTCTCGCCGCCCGCGCGACGCCGCAGGACGCGGACGCGGCCGTCGCGGCCGCGCGGTCCGCCTTCGCCGGCTGGGCCGCGACGCCGGTGCAGGAGCGTGCGGCGGCGCTGCTACGCGCCGCAGCCTGGATGCGCGAGCGCCGCGCCGAGCTGGCCGCGCTGGCGCTGCGCGAGTGCGGCAAGCCGTGGGCCGAGGCCGACGCCGACGTCTGCGAGGCGATCGACTTCCTCGAGTTCTACGCGCGCGGAGCGATCGCGCTCGGCGTGGGACCCGAGCTGCTGCAGGTGCCGGGCGAGCGCAACCGGCTGCACTACGCGCCGCGCGGTGTGTGCGCCGTGATCGCGCCGTGGAACTTCCCGCTCGCGATCCCGATGGGCATGACCGCCGCGGCGCTCGCGACCGGCAACAGCGTCGTGTTGAAGCCCGCCGAGCAGGCGCCGGGCTGCGGCCTGCGCGTCGTCGAGGCGCTGCGGGCGGGCGGCGTGCCGGCGGGTGCGATCGCGCTGCTGCCCGGCGAGGGCGACGCCGGCGCCGCGCTCGCAAAGCACCCCGACGTCGCGACGATCGCCTTCACCGGCTCGGGTCCCGTCGGCCTCGAGTTGCTGCGCATCGCCGCCGACGTCGTGCCGGGCGCGCGCGGGCTCAAGCGCGTCGTCGCCGAGATGGGCGGCAAAAACTGCGTCATCGTCGATGCCGACGCCGACCTCGACGAGGCCATCCTCGCGATCGTCGCGTCGGCTTTCGGCTACGCCGGGCAGAAGTGCTCGGCGGCGTCGCGCGTGCTCGTCCACGAGGCCGTGCACGACGTGCTGGTCGAGCGGCTCGCAGGCGCCGTGCAGGCACTGCGAGTCGGCCCCCCCGAGGACTTCGCCTCCGACGTGCCGCCCGTGATCGAGCAGTCGGCGCAGGAGCGCGTGCGCGGCTACGCCGACCGCGCGGCATCGGAGGGCAGGCTCGTCGCCGGCTCGGGCGAGCTTCCCGCGCACGGCTGGTACTGCGCCCCGATCGTGGCGACCGGCCTGCCGGCCGGCTCCGACGTCCTGCGCGACGAGATCTTCGGCCCGCTGCTGACCGTCGAGGCGGTGCGCGACGTCGACGACGCCTGCGACCGCATCGACGCCCTGCCGGTCGCGCTGACCGGCGCGCTGTTCGCCCGCAACCCGCGCACCGTCGCGCGCGTCGTCGCCCGCTCGCCGGTCGGCAACCTGTACGTGAACCGCTCGACGACGGGCGCGATGGTCGGCCGCCAGCCGTTCGGCGGCAACCGCCTGTCGGGCACCGGCACGAAGGCCGGCGGCGGGGATTATCTGCTGCACTTCGTCGAACCGCGCGTGGTCACCGAGAACACGCTGCGCCACGGCCTCGTGGTGTAGCCGAGCCGCGCGCATCGCGCCCCGTTCTCACGGGTAGCCGGAACAGCATGGAGACACAGAAGAACGTGCGCCGCATCGCCAAGCTTGGCCTGTCCGCCGTGCGCCACGCAGGATCGGCGGCGCTGCCGGTCGTGCGGCGCCTCGCCGAGCCGCTGCAGCGCAAGCGCGAGCAGGACGCCGGCCGGGAGTCGCATCCCGCCGGCCCGATGCCGTCCCCCACCGCCTCCGACGAGCCCGCCGCCGGCGCGCCGCCCGCGGCCAGGGTCGCACCGCCCGCGACGGATGCCCCGGCGCCGGTGGCGCCGCCGGCGCAGGCCCCTGAGCCACGCGCGACCCCGTTCGCAGCCCCCGATCACGTCGACCGCGGCGCCACGCTCGTGCGCGAGTCCGTGGATCCCGGTGCCGCGGACCACGTCGGCGCGCAGATCCACGTCAAGGAGCCATGGGACGGCTACGAGGAAATGCGTGCCGTGGACATCGTCGAGAAGCTCGGCGACGCAAGCGCCGAGATGCTCGCGGTCGTCCGCCTGTACGAGCAGAGCCACCGCGATCGCGTGACGGTGGTCGACGCGATCGATCGCCGTCTGGCCGGCGACGGCGGCTGACGGCGCCACGGCGCGCCGGCTGCACCTCCTGCCGCGATCCGCATCCAGGGCCACCGGCCCGCGCCGAGCGCGCGTCAGATGCGCGCCCGCGATTCGCACATCGCAACGAATCGCTCGTGCACCCGCGTGTCATGTCCGAGCTCCGGATGAAACGCCACGGTCAGCAGCGCGCCTTGTCGCGCGGCCACCGCGTGCCCGTCCACCGACGCGAGGATCTCGACGTCGTCGCCGTGCTCGGCGATCCACGGCGCGCGGATGAAGACGGCCCGCAGCGGCGGGCCCTCGATGCCGTCGATGTCGAGGTCGGCCTCGAACGAGCGCACCTGACGCCCGAACGCGTTGCGCTGGGCCCGGATGTCCATGATCTGAAGGTGCTCGCGGTCGAGCAGGATCAATCCCGCGCAGGTTCCGAGGATCGGCGTCCCCGCGTCCGCGAGGGCGCGCAGCGGATCGGCCAGGCCCTCGCGCTCGATGCCGAGCGTCATCGTCGTCGACTCTCCGCCCGGGATGACGAGACCGTCGAGGCCGTCGAGGTCGTCCGGCACGCGGACCTCGCGCACGCCGGCGCCCAGCACGCCCAGCATCCGCCCGTGCGCCGCGAACCCGCCCTGGAGCGCGAGCACCCCGATCATGTGGCTACCAGCCGCGCTGGGCGAGCAGCTGCTCGTCGGCGAGCGTGCGCGTCTCGAGCGACACCATCGCCTCGCCGAGGCCCTCCGACGCCCGCGCCACGCGCTCGGCGTCGGCGAAGTGCGTCGTCGCCTCGACGATCGCGCGCGCGCGGCGGTCGGGATCGGACGACTTGAAGATTCCCGAGCCGACGAACACGCCCTCGGCGCCGAGCTGCATCATCAGCGACGCGTCGGCCGGCGTCGCGATGCCGCCGGCGCAGAACAGCACGACCGGCAGGCCGCCCTCGTGGGCGACCCGGCGCACGAGGTCCAGCGGCGCCTGCAGGTTCTTGGCGGCCGTCGCGAGCTCGGCCTCGTCGAGCACGCCGAGCTGGCGGATCGCGGTGCGGATCGAGCGCATGTGGCGGACGGCCTCGACGATGTCGCCTGTTCCCGCCTCGCCCTTGGAGCGGATCATCGCGGCGCCCTCGCCGATGCGCCGCAACGCCTCGCCGAGGTTCGTCGCCCCGCACACGAACGGGACGGAGAACAGCCACTTGTCGATGTGGTTGGCCTCGTCGGCGGGTGTCAGCACCTCGGACTCGTCGATGTAGTCGACCTCGAGCGCCTCGAGCACCTGCGCCTCGGCGATGTGCCCGATGCGCGCCTTCGCCATCACCGGGATGCTCACCGACTCCTGGATCGACTTGATCATCGCCGGGTCGGACATGCGCGCGACGCCGCCGTCGCGGCGGATGTCGGCGGGCACGCGCTCGAGCGCCATCACCGCAGCGGCGCCGGCGGCCTCGGCGATCCGCGCCTGCTCGGCGTCGACGACATCCATGATCACGCCGCCCTGCAGCATCGTGGCGAGGCCGGTCTTCGTGCGGAAGGTCGCTTCGTCTCTCACCCCGGCGATTCTATCGGTGGCGGCCTGCGTGTCCGACGGCGTTTCGCTGCCGGCACCCTGAGTTCCTGGCCATTGGTCGCGTAGAGGGCGCACCGGATCCTGCCGGACAATGGCGGTGCTCAAGACTGCTCACGGTAAGAGCGAGGCGAGCCGGAGTATGGCCGGGGGCCATCTGGGAGGTGCCCGCAGGGATGCTGGGCTCACAAGCAGCGACCGTGATCAGATAATCGTCAAGCACAGGTGGAGGGACCCACCCGGCCGGCCGCGCATGGTGCGCGAGACGGTCGCTGTCCTCGCCGCCTGGCGGGTCCCCGCGCTGCGTCTCGGCCCAGCGCGCGGAGCGCTACTTGAGCTTAAACGCCTTGATGCGATCGGCGTAGCCGTCCGCATCGCGCGCGTAGACGCCGTACGCCAGCGCCTGGACCATGCTCAGCAGCGCCGTGTGCGAGCGCACGTAGGCGGGGCTGTTGGAGGAGTAGTACAGCCGGATGTGCGCGAGCTTTGCGACCTCCGACAGCGTCGCGTCGGTGATCGCCATCGTGCGCGCCTTGCGGTGGCGGGCGAGCTTCATCGCGCGCACGACGAGCGGGTGCGGGCGGCCGGTCGACAGGCCGATCACGAGCGTCTCCTCGTCGATGCGCGACAGGCGGCCGAGCGCCTCCTGCGACGGGCTCGCGACGATCTCGGCGCGCAGGTCGAGCAGCATCAGCAGGTGGCGCAGGTAGGACGCGAAGAAGGCCATCTGGTCGGTTCCGGCGACGAGCAGCCGCGGCGTCGTCGCGATCGCCTCGATCGCGGACTCGATCTCCGAGCGCGAGACCTTGCGCGCGGTGTCCTCGACGTTGACGTGATCGGCCGCCAGCATCGTCTCGAACTCGTTCTGGTCGAGCGAGAACAACGGCGCCGCGGGGCCGGGGCTCGCGGACGGCACCGGCGACGTGGCGTGGCGCCGCCGGTACTCCTCACGCGCGGAGTGCTGCAGCTCCGGATAGCCCTCGAAGCCGAGCGCCTGCGAGAAGCGCACGACGGTGCTCGAGGAGGTGTTGGCGCGGCGAGCGAGTTCCTCTGCCGTCTGGAAGGCGACTTCGTCGAGATGATCGACGATGTACTGGGCGACGTCTTTCTGCGAGCGCGAGAAGTCGTCGAACCGTGCCTGGATGTAGGTGGAGAGCGACTCGGGAGTCGTCGTCGTGGAGGATCGCTTCATAGGCGAGACCCTGATTCGACGGGCCTGCCCGCGTTCCTTCGCGGTCGCCCGCAAAGCCTGCCGGTCACCCCCTCCCGCAGCGGCGGATGGGCCGCTTAACGAACCGCGCCCGGTCGAAGACCGGGCGCACGTGCCGAGAGTGAGGGGAGGGCGGGGGATATGGGCCGAAACCAAGCTCCCGGCGGGTTCTACTCAAGGTTGTTCCCGGGTCGACGACCCCCAAAACACGAGTGTCGATCAGCCGCGCGGCGCGTATCTGCGGATCGCCGGCACCTCACCCTCGGGCACGCTGTAGAACGCGCGCCCGTCGGCGGTCAGGGCGATCGTCTCCGTCTGCCCCTCGTTCATCTCCGCCTGCACCTGGCAGGGCTTGCGCAGCAGCGCGTCGGCGACCGGCTCGCCCTCGGCGCGCCGCCAGACGAAGGCGTGGTGGTAGGTGCGCAGCGCGATCGTGGTCCCGTCGGCCGAGACGTCGCCCGCGGTGACCAGCTCTCCCCTGCCGAGAAACAGCCGGCCGGCGCGGCGCATCGTCGCCGGCCTGCCGGGCTTCGGCGCGTCGGCGACGTACACCCCGCTGCGCCCGTCCATGCGCTTCTCGACGATCACGATCGCGCCGCTGTCGGGATCGCGCAACAGCGCCTCGGCGTCGTGGGCGCCGTCGGGATAGCGCAGATCGATCCGGCCGGCGCGCGCGGTCGTCTTCACGGTGTTCGCGCCGCCGGCGATCCGCGGCTCGTCGATCCGGTAGACGACGATCGACTCGCGCTCGGCGTCGTTGTCGCCGATGTCGCCGATCAGCAGGGTGTCGCGACCGGCCGCGATGTCCTCCCAGTCGCGGCTGTCGGCCCCCGACACCGCGACTTCGGCGAGCACGCGGCCGCGAGGCGAGATCGCGAGCACGCGCGGACGGTCACCGGAGTCGTTGTGGGTCCACATGACATCCCTCTGCGTGCGCGAGCGGACGAGCCCGGACAGCTCCGTCGCGGCGGGCGACTCGACGGAGCCGGTGATCCGGGCCTCGAGCTTCTTGCGGCAGAGCGCGGGCGCCTGCGCGACCGGCTCGGACGTGAGCTCCTCGTCCGCCGGGCTGAACTCGGCGGAGTCGTCGCTGCCGCAGGCGCCGAGCGCGAGCGCGCTCGTCAGAAGCGCGGCGGCGAGCAGCCTCGGGTAGCGGCGCAGGACAGGCGACTCAGCCAAGGCGGCGAACGGTCTCCTGCGCGCGCTGGATGCGGCGATCCTCGGCCTTGTACTCCTCCGGCAGCGCGAGGATCTCGGTGATCGAGAGCACGTCGCGGGCGAGCAGCAGCTGCACGCGCAGGGCGGCCTCCGCGGTGTCGATGATCTCCTGGCGCGATCCGAACGTGTGGTTCATGCCGAGCAGACGGCGGATGTAGTAGCCCATCAGGCGACGCTCACAGCGCTACCGCAGCTTCTCGAAGATCTCGACCGCGCGGACGACGCGCACGTCGGACTTCCCGACACCGGCTTCTTCGGCGAGCGCGATGATGTCGCGCGCGAGCTGCTCCTGCATCAGCAGAGCGCCCTCGGCGATGTCCTCGAGCGCCGCGTCGGACGTCTTCTCATAGCCGCCTAGGAACATCTTGCGCAGCAGGTCGCTCATCGCATCCCTCGTCGCTTGCATCCGTCCTGCAGCGCCCGCGCCGAAGACGCGCGCCGTGTCAGCTGTCCCAGTATCGCGCACCGGACATCTAGTCCTCCGCGTCGCCGGTCTCGACGTGCATCTGCAGCGTCACCGGCATCCCGCTCTCGATCGCCTGCGCGGCGACCTCAGCCCCGCCGATGCGAACGCCGGCCATCAGCGCCTGCGCCAGCGCGTGCACGATCAGGTCCCATTCATGGTCGTCGACGTCGAGCTCGTCGCGCAGCCTCCGCGCGATCGGCCCGAGCTCGATGCGGGCCTTGTCGCTGACGTCGCCGGGTCGGCGCGGGCGTGACACCCCTACAGCCTAGGCGGGCGGGCGGGAGGGAGAGCGAGCGCGCGTATCCTCGCCGCATGCCGGACTGTCGCGTACATCTGCTGTTCGTCTGCATGGGCAACATCTGCCGCTCGCCGACGGCCGAGGGCGTGATGGCGCACCTGCTCGAGCGCGAAGAGCTGACGGACCGCGTGACGATCGACAGCGCCGGCACCGGCGGCTGGCACGCCGGATCGGCGCCCGACGAGCGTGCGACGTCGGCGGCCGCGACGCGCGGCATCGCGCTCAGCGGCGCCGCGCGCCAGGTGCGCTCGTCGGACTTCCGCGAGTTCGACCTGCTGCTGTGCGCCGACGGCGACAACCTGCGCGACGTGCGCGCGATCGCGCCCGGCGAGGCGGCCCGCGACAAGGTGCGGCGTCTGCGCGAGTTCGACCCCGCCGCGGTCGAGGCGGGCGACCTCGACATCCCCGATCCGTACTACGGCGGCGCGCGGGGATTCGAGGACGTGCTGGACCTCGTGGAGCGTGCGTGCGAGGGCCTGCTGGAGGATCTGCGCGCACAGGGCCGCATATGAGCGAGGCGCTGGCGCAGGCGCTCGCCGGCGCGCTCGACGCCGATGTCGCCGAGCTGAGCAGCGTGTCCGGGGGCGATCTCAACGACGCCTACGTGGCGACCCTCGCCGACGACCGCCGCGTGTTCGTCAAGACGAGCGCCCGCGTGGTCCCCGGCACGTACCGCGCCGAGGCCGAGGATCTGCGCTGGCTCGCCGAGCCCGGCGCGCTCGGCATCCCCGGCGTGCTCGCCGTCGTCGATCCCGAGGACGCCGATGCCCCGGGTCCGCGGCTGCTCGCGCTCGAGCTGATCGAGACCGGCCGCCTCGGCGCCGACGGCGAGGCGCGGCTCGGCCACGGCCTCGCGGCGATCCACGCCGCCGGCGCGCCGAGGTTCGGCCGCCCGCACCCGATCCGCTTCGGCTCGCTCGTCATCACGAGCGATCCGATGGACGACTGGCCGGCGTTCTACGCCACGCGCCGCCTGGAGCCCGTCGCGCGCATCGCCCGCGATTGCGGCAGCCTCGACGAGCGCGGCGCCGCGGCCGTCGCACGCGTCTGCGAGCGCATCGCCGACCTCGCGGGCCCGCCCGAGCCCCCGGCCCGCCTGCACGGCGACCTGTGGAGCGGCAATCTGCTCGCCGGCGCAGCCGGCCGTCCGTACCTCGTCGACCCCGCCGCGTACGGCGGGCATCGCGAGATCGACCTGGCGATGCTGCGCCTCTTCGGCAGCCCCTCCCCCCGCTTCCTTGACGCCTACGCCGACTCCCACCCCCTCGCCGACGGCCACGAGGACCGCGTCGGCCTCTACCAGCTCTTCCCGCTGCTCGTCCATGCCGCCCTCTTCGGCGGGGGCTACGGCGCAACCGCCGCCCGCGCCGCAGAGCGGTACGCCTGACGATGCGACAGGGCGCGGCTCACAAGCGGGCTCACGAGCCGCGCGCGTGCGCAGGATCGAGCACCGCGGAGTTCGGGGAGCTCGCGTCGAGGACGGCGGAGCTGGTCGAGGCATTGCGAGGCCGGCGGCTGGCGGCGGCGACCGCGGTCCCGCCGCTGCCGCCGTCGCCGCCGACCGACGCCGACGAGACGGCGGCTATCCGACGAGCCGCCGCAGCGCTGGCGAGAGCCGACGCTCGGCTCCTCGAAGTCCTGTCGACGCACGCGGCAGCGCCCTTCCGGCTGTGGCCTGACGAACGCGACGGCAAGAACGCAGCCGTAGTCCTACGGAGTGCGAGCGCGCACCGGTCGCGCTTCGGCGGCGTCCCCTTCCTGCCGGCAGGCACGAGCTGGAGGCGCTCCAGCCGCCGGCGGACACATCCGACGACTTCGTCCGGCCGACGGGCAGGCAACGTCCGAACTGGGCAAGCTGCCCGTGGCCGACCAGGACGCCATCGTGGCGCGGCGGGACGGGGAACCCGCTCACCGCCTCCTGGGCGAAGCTGACGACGTTCAGGGAGATCCTGCTCGCGCAATCCTGGAGACGACCGGACGCTGCTGCTGCAGATCGACTCAGGCGAGCCGCTCGACTTCGAGCTCGGCGACGGCGGGCGCATCTACTTCCTCATCCGCGACGACGACCTCCGGGCACATCGCTGGAACCGCGGCTGGCCCGTGCTGCAGTGCTACTGAGCCCGTCTGGCGGGAGTGACGCGCCGCGCTGTCAAAGAACGCGGGCGAGACCCTCGTAGGCCTCGTGCTGAGCGATCGTCAGCAGTGCGTGCGGGTTGATCCACACGGTGTCGTCGGCATCGGAGACCATGATCAGCGTGCCGTCGCGGCGTGCGCTGTCGAACCGAACGACCAGCGCCTGCGGGTCGTCGTCGGCGTGGATGATGTCGCCGTTCTGGAGCTTGACGATGGACGGCATGCTCACGCGGCCTCGTCGCGCATCTGCGAGAGGGCTGACTCGAGGCACGTGATGGTGCCGTCCTGCTCGACGCTGCGGAGCGTGTAGGTCATGCGCCGAGGATAGGCCAGTTGTCAGATACCGCGCAGCCCGGTCGGATGGCGCACTCCGGCAGGGTTTGCGCGGTGAGTCGACATGGGCCGGGTGGGGGTCGAACCCACGTCTGACGGATTATGAGTGGCGGTTTATGCTGCTGGTTGGCGCTAGAACGGCGGTTTCTTGCGTCGTTCGTACGGCTGGACGTGGTTCCCGGCGCCGGTTTGGGAACCAAGTTGGGAACCAAGAATGAGCCCAGGACGCTAGACACGTCACCGGACCGGAAACCCGGGGCCCTCTGGTCTACAACAATTCATGCTCGATAACAAGCCTTGTAAACGTAGACGTTTAGAAGCGCCGTTCGGCGGCATCGGCCGCGTCGGGGCTACGCTGGGGCGATGCGAGAGATCTTCAAGGGATTCCTCATGCTGAGGCTGCTCGCTTTCATCCCGTTGTTGATCGTCATCGTGGTGCTGGTGGGCGTCTCGGCGCTCGCGCGGGGCTCGGAGGTCCTCGGCATCGCCATCCTCGCCGGCCTTCCCATTA
>Ga0136633_1002954_pt1 | contig 11394 bp, 10 predicted proteins | sample AntDrymeUQ832206_2_FD_105494 | JGI IMG/M metagenome (GOLD analysis project Ga0136633, IMG submission 105494) | Polar desert sand microbial communities from Dry Valleys, Antarctica - metaG UQ83 (22.06) | ecosystem: Environmental > Terrestrial > Soil > Desert | place: Antarctica: Dry Valley...
CGGGAAGCGGACGTACATCATCACCACCAGGCGGATCACCTCGGGCGATGATTTGAAACGGCGAAACGGGCTGGGCGACTTGGCTCTTGATCGGCGGCTAATCCACGCTGGCTATCAGTGCCGCTCGCCAGCACAGTATCTCGGTCGCCGGTGCCTCGTCCTTCGGATGCAAATCTTCGTAGGGACCATGTCTAGAATGCTTGCGGGCCATGGGCTGATGGTGCCGTCAGCTCTGCCGAGATCGACGCGCGCGTCGAGGCGACGTTTCGGGCGGCCGACAGCAACAGAGACGGCAGCATAACCGAACAAGAGTGGGAGGCGGCCACGGCGGCAGCGCCGCAGCGCTAGCTCGGACGGTCAGCTGGGTGAACGAAATCTGGGTCCGACTTAGGCTGCCGCGAAGAGCCAAGCAGTCATTCTCTTGTTCGTTCTGCCGATAAATCTGGATCAAATATGAGGTGCTTTTTTTATGCTCAGAGCGACATTATTATCGATAGGTGCAGCGCTGCCATAGGCGAGAGGAGGCAGAGGGGGATCGGTTATGGGCATGCGCGACGGCGTTAGAATCCAGATTGTAGTCACCGCGAGCGGCGTGCTCACTTCTAGGCCGGCGCGACCAGGCGAAGGTCCGCGCTAGGAGCATCCAATCGGCAACTCGTCAGCGGCTATCTCGTGTTGCGCCAGTGACGACCGCTCGACTGCAGCAGCCGTCGCAAAGGTTCCTTCGGCGGCGAAATTCGATCGATTTCGCGAGCCAGCACGCCGCCCTGCAAACCTGCTCTCGGCCAAGACCAAGATGCTCTCCAACGCATGCATCGCAAATCGCGCGGGGCGAGTGCTTTCGCAAGAAAGCCGCCACCTGAGCTCGGATCGTCTGCATGCGCCAGTGCCTTTCGGGCTGCATCTTGCAATTGATGCCAGCATTCTGCGCTTGAACGCTGCTCTTTGTTCCAGTCCAGGCTGCCCCTCAGCCATTTGAAAGTGTCGGCAATTGGTGGAAAGCGGGCATTGCGCTTGGAGCGGCGCTGCGCCAAAAAATGGGGCGCTGCTGTCGATCTCTTGCGGAGAACCGTCAGCAGCGCCTCCATCACAGGTTGTCCCTGATCTAGCGTACTTTGCGCCGTGATCGATCGACGCCGATCACCTCTGCGCCATTCTTACCGGCGCCGACAGAACCGGCTGCGCCCCGCTGGATCGCTGGGATCATTGTCGGTGCAATTGCGGTTGCGATTGATATGGCCCCGGCCATTGCCCGCCGGATCGCGAGGATCGCGATCGGTTATGCCACTGCGCCGCCGGCGGCGCCCACGGCCATTGCCGGCCGGATCACCCGGGTCGCGATCCGTGATGCCGGAGCGCCGACGGCCACGGCCGCCACCCACTGGATCATTTGGATCGCTATCTGTCTGGAACGCTTGCGCTTCCTCAACCGGTGTAATTGTTGCGACGATGGCCACGGTGCCGATCACGGCACCGCCGACCACGCGCCCTAAGAACGAACGGCGACTAACCTTTCTCAGTTCATCACGCATAACCCACCTCCAGGAGGCCTTTCCCCCCGAGGCGATCATCCGATGGATATTGGAGAGGTGCAAGAGCGCTCTGGAAATTCCGCTATGCGTGGGAGCAGACATATCCAGGCTGGGCTGACCAAATTCGCTTCTCTCGCTGAACCCTGACGGCATGCTGAGATGCTGCCTTCCCGACACAGTCGGCGTCTGGCAGGGTGGCGTATTGAAGGGAATTGCCATGAAGAAGGTCTGCCTTGCTGTCGCGCCGTTAGTCCTGTTCGCCGCCACCGCTGCCGAAGCACGCCCGGCGCGCTGCGTCGTCGCCAGCGCCGGAAATCAGACGTACCGCGGGCCGTGCGATTTCCAGACCGAGCAGGGCGGCAGCTTCTCGATCAGCCCGGTGCGCGGCAGCTTTCCCGGCGGGATCAGCGACATCAACGTTTCGATGATGGGGCCGGGCGTCGCCGACGTGCGCGGTCTCACTAGCCGCGGCATCAACTCGCGCTGGGGCGAGGCGCGCCGCTCGCGCCGCGACCGCGCCTGCTGGATCGGCAGCGATTTCAGCGTCTGCGCTTATTGATGGGCGCGACAACGTGCCTGTCCGCGGCTAAACGTAACTTTCCCGGATGATCGCCGTGATTTCCGCATCATTGGCATATTTTCGCACTAGACGGGCTTGGTCATCCGATAACACCAGGCAGCGGCCGCGTTCGATCCCGCGGCGCCCCAGTTCGCTCATCGAATGAGCAAGGCACTCTCGCGACTGCTCGAGGAACCGTGCGACGTCGGCGGGGAGCTGTCGTCCGCTCGGGAGGGCATCGGTCGCCGCGTCTTCTGAAGGACGCGAGCGTCGATTCCGCGGGGACGGCCGAGAGGAAGGACGCGCTTCCACGATCATGTTGTCGACTCGAGTGCCGGCTGTCTCTTTGCCGGACTCTGGAGCGCCGCAGCTGGCGGCGAGAAGCAGCGCGACCCCCGCCACGGTCGGGCTCAGTCTTGTCATGTCACGTCTCCATATGTCCAAGGAGTGTAGCGGCACACGGCCGGGCGTTGGATCACCCGGTGTAGCGGGGCAAGCGACATGTCTTCTCGGTCTTCCTGCCGCCGGATCCTCCGCCGCTAAGCTGTCCCGCTAATGGCTCAGGAAGTCAGGCCCGGCGCCGCTAAACGCTCGCCGAGTATCCACCAGGCAACCCCACCCAGCGCCAGCGCGGCGGCCAATGCCAGCAGCATGCTAAATCGCTGGTCGGGGCCCGGCGCTTCCAGTTCCTCGCCACCCCACAGCAGGACGATCCCGAACACGAGCAGCAAGGGCGTCAGCACGAACAGCTTCACGGACTGGTAGATGTACTCGATCCGCTCCAGCGCGTTTGCCAGTCCCTCGGCCGAGAGATAGCCGAACACCGCCCCGCCCGCGACCATCACTAGTCCTAGCAGCCGCATTTTCAATCCGCGCACCGTGACCCTGCTCCCGTTTCGTAAGCCCCCACGTGGCCGTTGATCCCTTACCGCGGCGCTAGGCACAACAGGTTACGCAAGTGGCCGAAAGCGGTGAGTCGGTAATGTCAAACCAAATGCACTGCCCTTTTCCAATTTGGTTAGGCGGACCTCGAAGGCATCGATACCCGCTTATGTCGCCAATCTCACCCGCGTACGTTCTGTAGGCTTAAGCGGCATCCCCAGCTGTCCAGACCTCAAACGAACCAAAGTGCGGTTAGTCTGACAGTACCCCTCGGGGAGTTATACGAGGCGTTGGTAGACCATCCGCGCCACTGCTTGTGCACGATTGACCGCGCCCAGCTTGCGTCTGGCGTTATCGACATGAAAGCGCGCGGTTGCCTCGGAGACGCCGAGGATCACCGAAATCTCCCAGTCGGTCTTGCCCTCCGCAACGAAAGCGAGGCTGTCACGCTCCCGCCTGGTGAGCTGGACTGGCGGGTTCGACGAAGGTTTCGCCAGGCTGATCAGCCGTTCCGTGAGCACCAGGCCGGCCAGCTGCAGGCCGAGGCTCTCGTCCGCCGAAAAGTCATTCTCCGGAAAGCCGAGATGAAGCGAGGCGACAAGGCTGCCGTCGCCATAGGAAGTGGCGCACAAGGCATCGCCAATGCCAGCCTCGCCGAGCGCGCTCCAATAGTCCGCGAAGGCCGGGGAAGCGCGCGGCGCGAAATCGCTGAAGCGATAGCGCGTGCGTCCCTCCCGGATCGCGGCGAGGAGCGGATTGCACTCGAAGCAGACGAAGTTGAACGCCGTGCTGTCTTCCCAGCCTTTGCGCGCGATCCTTTTGACGAAACCGCCCGCTGCCCAGTGGCTGGCCGAGGTGAGCGGACCCGTTGGTCGGCGGTAGACCCGCGTCTGCAGATAGGACGCGCCGAGCCGACGCACACCGCGAAAAAAGCCGACGCTCGCCGCCTCCGCGCTTGGCGCCCGGAGCACGTCTTCCGCGTGGGCCATCATTCGCGACAGCACCGGCTAACTCCCTCGAAAGTCTGGAAGGTCGCACGTTCGGTTGAACCGTTCAAGTCGCGACATTCGCTGGATCGGGACATGTCAACCCCCCGAATCCGAGAGTATTGGCGCCCTCGGCGCTGGCCTACACTCTGATTGGATGCGCACAGTCCATGTCATCGGACCGGCGCGACTCGATTGGGGGGATCGGGCTATGGGAGCGAGGGTTGTTCTGGAGGCGCTCCGACATTCTCGGCGGGTCAGGAAATGCTCCGTTTTGTCCCGGGATGCCGCGTCTTCGGCCCGGCTGGAAGGGCTGGAGCGACGGATGTGACGACGGCGAACCGACAAAAGGGGCCGGCCGGGCTGAACAAGGTGATTCTTTGGGTTGCCCTCGGGGTCGCCGCCGGTGCTGCGGGGAGCGCGACGGCCGCCGAATTCACACGCGCCGGCGACGGCTCATCGCTAGCAGCTGACGCCGTCGATCGGGCCATGGCCGGAGACAGCCTCGTTGCATCACTCGAGGGCGGCGATCGGGTCAGCATCGCCGATCTGAGCCTGGTCGCCGACGAACCAAGCCGCGCGATGCTCGTCCTGTCCAGTGAGTTCCTGACGGTCGCGGTGACGAGCGGTCGCCTGCGCTTCGAGGAGGGGCCGTCGGCGGGGCCGGGGCAGGCGCTGCTGGTGGCGCTGGACGGTTCGCGCATTCAGCGCCTGGCGTTTAACGCAGCCCGCCTCTCGGCGTCCCTGTCTCCGGGCGCTCGCTCGCGGCTAGGTGCGGACGTGGAGCTATTGGTGGCCGCCCAGCGCCGCGCCGCGTTCTGGGGCACCTACCAGCCGCTTCGGGTCAACGCGCGCGCGCAAGGACCGGCTGCGGTCGAGGTCCAGCGGCAGGCCTATCTCGCCCAGCCGGCGATCGTGGCGCAGCGCCGTGCCGCCGCCGGGGAGGCGTCGGTGGCGGCGCGCGGACGGATGGCGGTCGACGCTTTTCTCGCCGCTTATGCGCGCGGCGACGCCGCGACGCTGGCGGCATTACTCGATCCGGCGCCGTTCATGGCGGTCGGCGGCGCGGCGGCGGTCGAGCAGGGTCGCTCGCTGGCGGCGGCGGAGCTGCTCGCCGATGACCGGCTGCGTGCGCTGCTCGCCGCGCCGCCCGCGGTTGCGATGGCCGAAGATGGCGCGTCCGCCTTGCTCGAAACCGGCGGCGGGCGCTGGCGGCTGGCGCTCGCGCCGCGCGACCGGGCGATCTTCGTCCAGAGTCTGGAGCCCGCATCATGATCGCGCCGATGCTGTTCGCGCTGCTGCTTGCCACGCAATCCGCCCCGACAGGCTTCAGCGCCGAGGAGCTGGCGCGGCGCACTGCCACGGCCGATACGGCCGAGGCGAGCGCGCCTCGCGCCGGCTTGACTCCCGAGCAGCGCGAGCGCGGGGCGCAGAGCGATACGCTTCGCGCGGGCTTCGTGCTCGATCCGGCGGTCGCCTGGGAGACTCTGTCGCCGGACGAAGCGGATGTGCTGCACCGCGCCTTCGGCCCCGACCGGGCGACGGCCGGCGCGGAGATCGCCTGGTTCATGCGCGGCGCCGCGGTCCGCGCTGCCGGCGAGGATTTGGCCGGCCTCTACCATCCTGTCGCCGATGTCTGGCTGCTGCTGCATTGGGAGCGCGCGGGCGGCGTGCCGCGGGTCATCGACGCGGCCCTCGTGCCCGGGGACGCGCTGCGCCCGCCGGCGGAAGCGGCGGCCTGGACCGGCGACGGCCGGAATTATGCGCTTGCGCTGGCCGAGGCCGACGCCCGGGCAACCGCCCGTTTCGCGGCGCTGCCGACGGTGACGGATAGCGGTTTCCTGTTCGCCGCGTTGGCGGCGGATCGGCCGGTGCATCGGGAGCGGGCGCTGGCCGCCCTTCGGCAATGGGTGGGGAGCCTTGCGTCGTGGGCCGTCGAGCCCGTCCGGCGCGACGCCTGGCGCGCGCTGCACGCCGATCTGAGCCGGGGCGGGGCGACCGCCGGCCCGGCCGCGAGCCTGCCCATGGCGGTGCGCGCGTCGCTGGCGCCGGCGGCCGCGATCGAGGGCCCCGACGGCGTGTCGCTGCTGCTCGTCTCGCCGCTTTACCCGACTCTATACGTGACCGCCGATTTTGGCCCGGCGGGTGCGGGCGGCCGACCACAACTCAGCATCCTCAACCTCGCCAATGCCCCGCTGCCCGCCGGGCTGGCGGAGGGAGGTTCCCGATGACGCCGATCGATCTTCTCGTCGCCGCGATGCTGATGCAGGCGCAACCGGGCGCCGCGGCCCAGCCGCCGGTGGCGGCCGTCGCCGGAGCGGCGCGCTACCGCCTGTCCGCTTCCTCGGCGCTGCTGCTGGCGGAGCTCGATCCGCGCTCGCGGGCCGTGTTCGTCGCGGCGCTGGGCCTCGATCGCGATCCGGCGATGGGACCGATCTGGTCGCGGGTCATGGCCGGTGCGCTCCAGGTCCGGCGCGAAGCCCAGAACAGCGCCGACACCTTGTGGTTCAATCCGGTCATCGACGTTGGGCTGGTGGTGCGCTGGGCGCGCGACGGCGAGGGCTGGGTCGCGATCGCCGCCGCGCCGGTGCTTGGCGAGACGCTGCGCGGCGATGCCGGCGCGGTGGCGCTGACGCCGCATTGGGCCGGGGCCGGGGGCAATCTGGCCGATGCGCTCGCTCAAAGCGCGGCGCGCTCGTTCGCGTCGGCCGACCGCGAATCGTGGAACCGTCTGTTCGAGGCAGCGCCGGCGGATGCGCCGGCGATCCCGGTGCGGCCGGCGCTGGCGGGGCGCGCGCTCGCCCGGATGGCGGCGACGCCCGGCTATGCGGGCAGCGCGCGGTTGCTCCACAGGTTGCTGGTGAGCGAGGATCCGGCCGAGCGGCGGCTGCCGCTTGCGCTCCAGGAGAGCCTGAGCAATTTCGGCGAGGCGGCGCGGCTGACGCTGCGGCCGGTGACGGCGCTGCGCCGGCCCGACGGCTGGACGATGGTGCTACAAAGCCCCGACGCGCCGGCGATCGCCTGGCTGGCGCATTTCACCGATCCGGCGGCGGGCGAGCCGGCCTTGCCGGCGGCTTTCGCCACCGTCGATTTCAATCGCGACGTGGAGACAGGACAATGATCCGCAACCTGCTGCTCGCCGGGGTTGCTGCCGCCTCGCTGACGTCCGGCGTCGCGGTGGCGCAGACGCCGCGCGCGGGCGTCCCCGCCGCGAGCGCGCAGAACCGCGCCGCCGCGACGCCCCAGCCGACGCTCCGGGAAATACTGGATCGGGACGTTGGCGCGGGCCGCCTCACCGAGGAGCAGGCGGCCGGCATAGAAAGCCGCGCCGAAGCGCGAGTCCGCGACTTTGACCGGCGGGCCGGCCAGGAGGTGGACACCATCGCCGACAGCGTCGATCGAATTGGTCGCGAGCGCGGGCAGGCGTTGGCGGATGCGCGCTCACGGGGCCCCAATCAGGCCGGGGCCATCGTCGAGGTCGGCGAGGCCGGCGTCGGACTCGTCGCCGATGCCCAGCAGGGAGTAGGGCGGCTGGCCGAGGATCTGATCAACATCGCCGAGCAGATCGCGCGCGATAGGGCGGACCAGATCGGCGCCAATCCCAACGCCACGCCGAGCGACCGGGCGGCGGCCGAACAGGACGTGCGGGATGTCGCCAACGCCCGCGCCACGGTCAATTCGCGCACCGGTGCCGCCCAATATCGGACCGCGGAGGCCCAGCGCATCATCAACGAGCGGCGGACTCAGATTGTCGACCGGGTGCAGGACAATATCGACCGCTACGGGCCCGATCCGCGCAACTGGCCGACCCCTCCTCCGCCGGGACAGCGCGCGCCGGGCACCCCGCCGCCGGCGGCCGCCCCGGCCGCGCCGTCACCTGCTCCGGCCCAGGCGTCGGCGACTCCGCCGCCGTCCAGCGGCGGCGGGCGGCGCGGCACGATCCCGCCGGCCGATCCGTATGCAGGGCTGCGCGTCCCCCAGCCCAATGCCTCCGCCGCCGCTCCGGCGGCGCCGACGCCTCCGTCGCCGCCGGGCAATGCCGGCGCGCGGGGCGGGCGCGCCGCCGATGCTGCTGATAACAACACCACCGCGCCCGGCAATGCGGGCGGGCGGGGCGGGCGCGCCGCCGATGCCGCCGGTGTCGGCGCGATCGACACCAGTCCCGGTCAGGCCGGGCGGGCGGCGGGCCGCGGCGCCGGCGCAGCCAACAGCGCCGCGCTCCAGAATCTCATCGAAAACCTGCCCCGGCCGGGTCGCCTCGGCCAGGCGCCGGGCGTCAACAGCATGATCCTGGCCGGGGCAATGATCCTCGCCACGTCCGGCCTTTTCGACGGCGGTGCCGGCCCTTCGAACCAGACCGCGCGCCCCGTCCCCCGGCCGGCGCGCGATCCTTTCGCCCGCCCGGCGGCGCCCACGAGCGGCGGCGACCAGAATACCGCCGCCACGCTCGACCAGCAGCGCCGCCCGGCGACCCAGCAGCCGCGCCAGCCCGGCGGGCCGGATTATCCGCAGGCCAGGCCGCGTCTGCCGCGCGATTTGGCGGCCGGGGCGCGTAACGGCGACTTCGGGCCGGGCGACAGCTTCGGCGGCGCGCTCGCCGCCGCGGCGCGCGCGCGCGATGGCGCGGCGCCGCCCGACGCCGTCGACGTCGCTCGCAACGAGATCGCGGCGCGCAGCGACCGCGCGATGGCCGCGTGGGACCGCCTCGCCGCCAGCGTCTATTATGACGAGAATGGCGTTTTGCGCCGTCGCCCGACGCCCGCCCCGACCGCCCCGGGCGGTTCCGCGCCGCGCCCCGGCAGGCCGCGCCCCGCGCCCGATCCGACCTGGGAGAGCTTCGAGCGTGGCGGATCGCTCCAGGTGGCCGAGCTCGAACCGATTTACGAGGGCTGGGACATCAACACCGCGCCGCCGGGATCGTCCGGCCGCTCCTTGTCCGCCGCCGGCACGTCGCTCTCCGCCGCGCCCAATTCGATGCGGATGGACTGGACGCTGACCGCGTCCGGCGACAGCGTCGCCCAGGTCGCCGCCGACCGCGCCAACGGCGTGCTGATCCGCGGCGCCGCCGAAATGGGTCTGCCGCTGAACTGGGGGGCAATCGACTTCGCCGGATCGCCGGTGCGCGTGAACGGCCGGCGCGGCCCGCCGCCCGGATCGCTGGCGGACATCCTTCGCCAGATGGACGTGCTCCACCCGAGCCTGTGGAACACCGCCCTCGGCTCCCTCGATAATCCGTGGAGTTACCGGCCGCTGGCGGACAGCGCGCGCGATCTGGCCCGGGCCCTGTACGGTCCGCTCTGGTCTGATCGGCGCTACCGAATCATCCGCGATCCGACCGGCAGGCTCGGCGAGTTCAGCCCCGATGCGGTGCTCGCGGGCTTCACCGATGGCCTCACGCGCGACGAGATCTTGCGCATCCTGCGCACGCAGGGGATCGGCGGGCTGAACCGCTTGCTCGCGCAGCCGTTCAACGTCCTGCTCACCTGGGGCGCCGGCGCCTTCGACGTCGATCTGCACATGACCGGCCCGTCGGGAACCAATGACGGCACCCGCTTCCACATCTTCTATGCGGCGACCGGATCGCTCGACGCCTTTCCGTTCGCGCAGCTCATCCGGGACTGTATCTGCAGGTCGGGAAGCGAGGTGATCCTGACCACGCGGCTCAATCAGGGTGGCGTCTATCGCATCTCCGCCTTCAACTTCGGCAACCAGTCGACCACCTCGACCCAGCTTTCCACCGATGCCGATCTGCGCCTGCTCATCGTGCGCGGCGGGGCGGCGGTCAGCGTCGGCAACGGCACCACGATCCAGGGCGGGACGACGGTGTTCAGTGGATCGCCGACGCCGGGCCGTCCCGGCAACACCTGGGTCGGCGTCGAGATCGACCCGCGCACCGGCCAGATCCGATTCGTCAACCGCTCGGACAACAGCGTCAACGGTGACGGGACCGCGAGCGCCGCAGCGTTCGCGCAGGCATTGCGTGCCGAGAGGATCGACGGTCCGGGGGCGATCGGGGGACGGGCCAATGCGCCGGAACAATAGAGTCGCGGCGGCGCCCGCCGCGCTACTTCTGCTCGCCCTTGCCGGCCCTGCCATGGCGCAGCCCGTGCCCGATCCCGGCATCGACCAGCGGGTCCGCGCATTCGGCCGGACGGGCCAGACGGCGAGCGAGGCCGAGGAGGAAGCGCTCCTCACCGGCCGCGACGACATATTGCTGATGCGGCAGCGGCGCTTCTTCACGATCGCCGCTTCCGCGGGCGGCGGCTATACCGACAATGCCGGTCTCAGCCCCACGATGCGGCAGGCGGACGGCTATTTCAGCGGGGACGCCAGCCTCCGCATCGCCACGCAATTGGGTGGCCTTGTCGATGTCTATGCCGAGGCCGGGGTCAGCACGACGCGCTATTTCCAGCAGACCGGTCTCGATTTAGTCGCCGTCTTCGGGGCGGTGGGCGCGCATGTTGCTGTCAAAGGCTTCGACCTCGATGTCGGCTATACGCCCAATATGGTCTGGGACGGCGACCTGGAGACGCGCCAGCTCACCCAGCACCGTTTCGTCGCGAGCGTCGGCCGAGGGTTTCGGGTTGGTCGGGGGTTGGTCCGCGCAACCATCGGCGGCGAGCGGATCGAGGCGAACCCGTCGGCCTTTCAGAATTTCGCTGCAACCGCCGGCGTGTCCGGGGTCGTGCCGGTCGCGCCCGGAGTCGCCGTCATTGGTTCAGTGCGCGGCGTACGGCGCTGGTATGACAATTATTTCGAAGGTCTGCTCGGCGTTGAAAGGCGGGACTGGTTTCTGGAAGGGGCGGCCGGCCTGTCTTGGCGGCTCCACCGAAATGTCTCGCTCGACGCGCGGCTCACCTACGCCAAGAATTGGTCGACCGCTGACATCAGCCGCTATGAGGCCGCGAATGGGGCGGCCATCGTTCGCGTCGCATTCGAATTCTAGCACTGAGACAAAATCGCGCGCTTTTTTCGGCCCTTGCAAAGATGATCAGGGAATAACGCCCCCGCATCCGCTTTGAACCCTCGAGGAAAACGCTTCATCCGATGCCGCCCGAAACCCACCGGAAGATATCAGATTTCTGCGTCGTTTCAAACAGCCTCGACCGATTGCGGACCGGCTGTTATTGTTCGAAACGCTCGAAAAGCGGAAGCGGAACGCCTGAACGCGTAGCCTCCTTCTTAGATGCTGGTGCCTAACCCCGCACGAGGCGGACCACAGGCACGGCGCAGATAATCGCGTGTTTCCGTCATGGCATTGTTGCGGTCGAAATCGGTCAAGGCGCCGCGCCGCTCCAAGCTCGCGAGGATCTCCGATACTTCATTCCAGGTCCGACAGGCGCCAGCATGATCCCCACCGTTATAGTGGACATCCCCCACGGAGCGCAGCGCCATTGCCAAACTGCGCAATTGCCCCGGCGCGCTGCCTGCACGA
>Ga0136633_1002955_pt1 | contig 11393 bp, 9 predicted proteins | sample AntDrymeUQ832206_2_FD_105494 | JGI IMG/M metagenome (GOLD analysis project Ga0136633, IMG submission 105494) | Polar desert sand microbial communities from Dry Valleys, Antarctica - metaG UQ83 (22.06) | ecosystem: Environmental > Terrestrial > Soil > Desert | place: Antarctica: Dry Valley...
GTGTCAGCGTCCATCTCCGGCGGTTCGCCCATGCCGGATGGCCGGGGCAGCTCAGCCCGTGGGAGGGCGACTGGGTGAGCACCTACAGCTGGCTGCTGCCCGAGGCGTTTCCGCGGCTGCCTTCACGGGCCCCGCTGGATCAGGCGTACGGAGAGATCGCGCCCGACCACGTTCTCCTCGGCTACGACCCGGAGCGTCACCGTGACGAGGTGCCGGGCGGGATGTTCGTTGGCTGGGTGCATGCGCCGGCCGCGCTGATCTGGGAGTTCCGCCAGGGCGATGGGCTCCTCGTGCTGACCACCATGCGGCTTGCCCCGGAGGCCGGCCCACTGGCGACGACGATGCTCGACAGCCTCATCCAGCAGCTCGCGGATCAGGCCCCGGGGGCGACGAGACCGGTGAGCTGGGATCCGGCACTGGTCGGAGCCGGGCCACCGACCGCTGCCTCAGGTTCCGCATCAACTCAACCGCGATGAGCGCGAACCCGAACGCAAGGGTCGGCGCATACTCGGGCCACAGGTTGATCACGAGTGAGAGCCCTGCAACGATGGCCAACCCCATGCCGACTCGGCCCCGGGCCGGGATGGCCATGAGGCCCAGTGCGATTGCGATCCCTCCCCAGGAAGGCCACCACTCCACCCGCTGCAACGCGCTGATCCACAGCAGGGGGTAGGTCTCAGGGTCGATGTCGAAGCGGGCGATCTGGATCATTGGACCGATGGCGTCCGTGCCGAGCCACGCGAGCATCGCGATCGCCTGGACGCCGAGCACGCCGGCCGCCCACCAAAGCTCCAGCCACCGCCGTTCCCGTATCGCCACAACGGCGAGGGGCAGGGGCCACAGCTTGGTCGCGATGGCGAGCCCGAGGAGCACCCCGGCCGTACGCTGCTGACCGCGGAGGTGGGCGACGACGAACCATGCAACGAGGAGGAGCATGAGCTGGTTGATGTTGCCCTGGACGGCGGTCTTGAAGAAGAGCGGATGGAACGCGTAGACCCCCATCCCGATACCGGCCCAGATCCACGCCGGGGTAGCGCCCAGCGCCACTGCCATGAACCACGAAGCGATGCCAAGGGCAACCATCCCGAGCGTTGCCCACACGATGCCACCCGTGAAGGGATCCAGGCCGGCGAGCGGGATCGCCCACACGGCCGCAAGCGGCGGGAGCTTGAACTCCTCTGCACTCATGTGAAGCCCGTCGAGCTCCAGGGGATGTCGGTACAGGGAGTGGTCCAAGAACCCAAGCGCCCCGGCCACGTGGACTCGCCAATCCACCTGGTAGGCCGGGTGGGATGCGGAAAGGACGGCTATCGCCGTCACCGCGGCAGCGACGAAGCAGCCGAGGATCGCGAGCGTGGGCAGAACGCGGGTGGTCATCTGCGCTGTCGCATAACTGTGTGATCGCCAGCGTAGCCGTCCACGGCTCGCCGACAAGTCAACCCCGTGAGGCAGGCGCGCGCGACCGATGGTCCTACGCATCCTCGAGGCGATCAAGCGGCTCGCCGGTCCAGCCCTAGGGGATGATGACTCCTGCCTTCATGCCGGACCGCAGGGCGGAGTCCGTGCCGCTACTCCCAGGTAAAGGCGACCTTTCCTCCGTCCGCGGCGTCGGCCGTTCGGTACGCCTCAGCCGCATCGGCGATCTCGAACCGATCCGTCACCATCTGCTCGGGACGAAGGCCCCAGCGCACGAGCAGGCCGACGAGGTCCTCCATGTGGCCGATGCTGCATACCCATGACCCGATGATGGTCAGCTGCGGGTGGATGAGGATCGGGCTGACGTCGAAGGCGACCGAGCTTCCTTCACCGATGAACGCGACGCGCCCCCACGGTCGCGCACTCGCCAGACAGAGCGCGCGGCCCGCGGGATTGCCGGAGCAGTCGATCGCGACCTCGAACCCGTCGCCGTCGCTGCGGTCCCGGAGGGCTTCGCCCACCTCGTCCGGCTCAGCCTCCACCACCTCGATCGCGAGCCGCCGGGCGACCATGCGCCGCCCGGCAGAGGCCTCGACGCCGACGACCTCCGCCCCAAGCCCTCGGGCGACCATCGCGGCACCGACCCCCACGGGGCCGAGGCCGGCGATCAGGACGCGGTCCGCGCCGCTGATGCCGAGGCGCAGACACGCGGCGTAGGCGGTGCCGAGCCCGCACGCCACGATGGACCCATCGAGGAAGCTGAGCTGATCGGGCAGAGACACGAGCGTGCGCTCCTCTGCGAGGAGGTACGGCGCGTGGCCGCCGTCGCGCTGCCAGCCGTATGCGGCGCGCGCCGGGCTGCTACACGAGATCATCCAGCCCTCGCGGCAGTCGTGGCACAGGCCACATCCCGCGATGTGATAGACGGCGACGCGGTCACCGACCTGGAACCGGAGGGCTCCCGGGCCGACGGACTCCACGATGCCGGCGGGCTCGTGGCCCGCGATCACGCCGCGGTATGCCTCCGGGCCGCTCCCCTGCTCGGTCGGCCGGTAGATGGCTCGCAGATCGCTACCGCAGATGGACGACGCCTTCATGCGCACGAGCACCTGTCCCGGTCCGGGCTCGGGCACCGGGACGTCCCGGATCTCGACGCGCCGGTCGCCCGGCAGGAAGACGCCGCGCATGGTGGTCATGCGGCCAGCCCGCTCTCCTCGCGCCGGTACCGCAGGCTGGTGCGGCTGCCGAGCGGCTCCAGCTGCCCCCGGGCCGCGGCGCGGGCGAGGCGCCCATAGGATTCGCCGACCGGGTGGAGCTGCCGGTCCAGGCCCGCCAGGCCGCAGTGGTTGACCCGGCCCCGGTTGCGACGGAGGCCGCTGTCCCAGTCGATGTGGTCGATGAAGCCATACCAGCAGTAGCCGCGAATCGGAAGCCCATCGCCACGAAGCGCAAGGGCGTCGTCCCAGGTCTCCGCCAGCCAGCGCTGGACGGTTGGCCCCTCGACGTTCGTCTCGCTCAGCATGAACGGCATCTGCAGGTGGGCGTGATACTGCCGGGCCAATCGTGCGAAACCGAGCCGCCGGCGAGCCGGTCGAGCACCGCCATCAGCGGCGACCGACCACTCGTTGCCGCGGTAGTAGTCGAGCCCGGCAATGCAGCCCTCCGCGCTGCCGCGGCGCCCGAACCAGCTCAGGCGCGCGTCGGTCATGCCGTTTCGCTCGAGCCAGGCCAGGGCCCTCGAAGCGGGAGTCCGCCCGTAGACGAGGTCGAAGGCGACGAAGCGTCGCTCGTTCAGGAACGCAACCCGCTCCGCAGCCTCGGGCGTCGCCGGCAGGTAGACCTCGCACGCATCGCTCTGGATGAAGATCGCGTCCGGCCGCCGCTCGCGAATGCGATCGGAGCCCAGCACGACGCTTGCGCAGAGCGCGTCGATCGCCGCAACCAGCGACCCATCGTCGCGCCGTCGCTCATTCCACCATCCGAGGCCGGCCGAGCCCACCGCGCATACCAGCGGCTCGTTCACCGTCGTGTAGTAGCGGACCCATGGATAGCGTTCCGCGAAGGCCGCCGCATAGCGCTCGAAGCGCTCCGGCAGTCGGCGGTCCCCCACGCCCGCGAGGTCCTGGGGAATGCCGAAATGGAGCAGGTCCGCGATCGGCTCCAGGCCCGCACCACGCAGCGCCTGCAGGGCTCGGTCGGTCCAGTCCCAGTCGAACGGGCCAGCACCCGCGTCCACCGCGTGGAACGGAATCCCATACCTGACGAACCGCACGCCCATGCCGGCGATGAGCGCGAAGTCCTCTTCGTAACGGTCCCAATGACCGGTCTTCCGCAGCTCGTCCTGGCGAAGGCCACCGCCGACGAGCGGGGCGGAGCATTCGAGCCCTGTCGCCACCACGAAGCCGGACCCAACCTCCAGTGCATTCGCGGCCGTCATCCCCGGAGCATACCGGGCGTCGCCGGTGGCGGGACAATTCGTCGCGCTCCATGACGTGGGCGGCGACAGTCCGGCACAATCGGCCGATGGAGCCCAAGGAAGACCGGCTGCGGCGCGACATGCACGTCGAACGCACGCGGCTCGAGGACGGGCGCGCGCTGCTCCTCTACAGCTGGCCGGTCCGCACCGATGCCGTGGCCGCGCCGCCGAGCGAGCAGCCTGCTCTCGACCCGTGGTCGCCTGATGCCGGGCCGGCAGATGTCTGAGCTGCGATGGAACGCGTTGCTGGGGGAGTGGACGATCACGGCGACCCACCGCCAGGACCGGACCTTCCTGCCGCCGCGCGACTTCTGCCCTCTCTGCCCGACCCGCCCGGGACGTACGCCGACCGAGATCCCGCGGGAGGAATTCGAGATCGCGGTGTTCGAGAACCGGTTCCCGTCGCTCGAGTCGCAACCGCCCGAGCCGGCCGTCGATGGAACCGACCTATCGCCGGTGAGGCCGGCGCTCGGGGTCTGCGAGGTGATCGTCTATAGCCCGCACCACGACGCAACCCTGACGGGGTCCTCGGTCGAGGCGATCGAGCGCCTCATCACCGTGTGGTCGCACCGAACGCTCGAGCTCGGCGCACGTCCGGAAGTCGACTACGTCTTCATCTTCGAGAATCGCGGCGAGGCGATCGGCGTGACGCTCCACCACCCCCATGGGCAGGTATACGCCTATCCCTTCCTTCCACCGGTTGCCGCGCGCGAGACGGCGGAAGCGCGCCGGCACCGCGAGCGCCACGGGACGTGCCTCGGCTGCGTCCTGGCGGACGAGGAGCGGGCCGATGGGCGCCGCACCGTGCTGGAAACGCCGGGCTGGCGTGGCGGCGTGCCGTTCGCCGCCCGCTGGCCCTACGAGGTGCACCTGGCCCCGATCCGGCACGTCGGCTGGCTCCACGAGCTCGAGGCGGAGGAACGATCCGGGCTGGCCCTTGCTCTCAAGACCCTGCTGCTCAAGTACGACGCCCTGTTCGGCTTCCCGCTGCCCTACATCATGGCGATTCACCAACGACCGACCGGCGGCGGGGACCACGACGACCACCTCCACTTCGAGTTCTACCCGCCCAACCGGACCGAGACCAAGCTCAAATACCTGGCGGGCTCAGAGGCCGGGGCGGGCGCGTTCATCAACGACACCCTGCCGGAGGAGACGGCGGCTCGGCTCCGCAGCGTCGGCCCGACCGGCGAGGCGGCACGCTGACCGTGGACGCGGCGATCCTGCGGACGGCGCTTCGCGACGCGTTCCCCGATGTCGACCTCGCCACGATGCGCATCGTTCGAGCGCCCGGTCGCGTGAACCTGATCGGCGAGCACACCGACTACAACGACGGGCTCGTCCTGCCAGTGGCGATCGACCTCCGGGCCTGGATCGCGTTCGTCCGCACGCGCGATCGGCGGGTCGAAATCGTGCTCGGCGATGGGGCGCGTGACGGGTTCGACCTCGATGCCATCGGCGAGCCTCGCCATGGCTGGATCGATCGCCTGGCCGGGATGGCGTGGTCCCTGGGCGAGCTCGGCCTGGACCTTCACGGCCTGCGCGGCGTGCTGCTGAGCGAGATCCCCATGGGAGCCGGCCTGTCGAGCTCGGCGGCGATCGAGATCGCGATGGCCTGGGCGCTCCGCGACGAGCGGCCTCCGCTGGCTCCGATGGAGCTCGCCCTCGCCGCGCAGCACGCGGAGAACAGCTTCATCGGCGTGCGATCCGGCCTCATGGATCCCTTTGCGAGCGCCTGCGGGCAGCGCGATGCTGCGCTGATGCTGGATTGCCGGTCACTGGACTACCGGGCGGTGCCGCTGCCCCTCGACCCATACGCGCTCGTGGCGTGCGACACGCGGGCGCCCCACCGGCTCGAGAGCTCCGAGTACAACGCCCGCCGCGCGCAATGCGAGGCCGCCGTCGAGATCGTTGCGCGCGCGCACCCCGAGGTGCGCTCGCTGCGCGACGTCACCATGGACATGCTCCCCGCCATCGGCGTCATCGACCAGGTCGCCCGGCGGCGCGCCGAGCACGTCGTCCGTGAGAACGAGCGTGTCGCACTGGCGGTCGAGGCGCTCGAGGCCGGCCGGATGGACAGCGTCGGCCGCCTCTTCGCGGAGAGCCACGCATCGCTGCGCGACCTGTACGAGGTGACGTCGCCCGAGCTGGACGCGCTCGTCGAGATCGCCGTGGCCACGCCGGGCGTCGTCGCATCGCGCATGACCGGCGCGGGGTTCGGCGGATGCACGGTCAACATCGTCGAGCGAGGCGCCGTGGAGCGGCTGCGTCACGCCGTCGAACGCGAGTACCCGGCGCGGACTGGCCGCCAGCCCGCGATCTACGTCCTCGCGGCGACCGGCGGTGCGGGCGAGGTGGCGGCGTGAGCGAGCCGGTCCGGGCCGACGAGGTCGCGCGCCGCATCGAGCACGTGCGCGACCTGGTGCGGTCGCTCGGCGGGGGCGGGGTCCTGCTCTCGACGCGCCGCAACTTCTCCTGGCTCACGCTCGGCGGCGTGAACCACGTCGTGCTGGCCAGCGAGGGCGGAGCGGTGCCGCTCCTCATCAGCGAGCAGAACGTCGTGGCGCTGGCACCTATCAACGAGGCGGCGCGCATCGCTGACGAGGAGCTTGCCGGGCTTCCGCTCGAGGTGCGCGCCGTTCCATGGCACGCGGATCTCGACGAACATGCACGATCCCTCACCGGCGGAGGCCGCCTCCTGGCCGATGCGGACCTGGAGGACGTGCTTATGCCCGAGCGATCCCGCCTGGGTCCGCTCGAACGCGAGCGCATGGCGGAGCTGGGCAGGCTGGCCGCGAACGCCGTCGACGCCGCGCTGGCGGAGCTGGCGCCGGGGGACACCGAGAGCGACGCCGAGGCTGCGGTCCTGGCGACCCTGGCCAGGGGACGGGCGCGCGCGCCGGTTCTGCTCGCGGCCGCGGACGACCGGATCGACCGCTATCGGCACCCGTTGCCGGCCGGCACCCCTGCCCACCGCCGGCTCATGCTCGTCCTCGTGGTGGAGCGCTGGGGACTGCATGCGGCCGTGACCCGGATCCGAGAGCTCGAGCCTCCCGGCGCGGAGCTGCAGCGTCGCCTGGAGGCGGCAGCCTTCGTGCTCGACGCGATGCACGAGGCCACGCGACCGGGCGCCACGCTCGGAGAAGTGCTGCGCGCCGCCGTGGATGCCTACCGCGAGAGCAGCTTCCCGGGCGAGTGGGAGCTCCACCACCAGGGCGGGAGCATCGGCTACCGGGGCCGCGAGGCGATCGCCGTCCCCGGGGACGTGACAGCCATCGAGCCCACGATGGCCTTCGCGTGGAACCCGTCGATCACCGGCGCGAAGGCCGAGGAGACGGTGCTCCTGCAGCCGGACGGAAGCCGCCAGATCGTGACGCGAGCGACCTAGGAGCCCGTGGAGGTCTTCTCGTCGAACAGGTAGGCGATCTTGTCCGCCCAGTTCGTGAGCACCACCCGGTTCTTCGTCTTCAGCGACGGGGTCAGCTCGCCGGCCTCCTCGGTGAGCAGGCGCGGCAGGATCGCGATGCGTCGCGGCCGCTCGTAGACGGCAAATGCCTCGAGCGTCCGCTTGACCTCGGTGTCGAACAGCCGGTTCACCGCCTTCTCCTCGACCAGCTGCTCGGGCGGCATCTCCGCCAGCCCGTTGGCGGCCGCCCAGGCACCGAGCTCGTCGAAGTCGGGCGCGATGAGCGCTCCGGTGTAGGCCTGCCGGTCGCCGAGGATCACGGCCTGGGCCACGTAGCGTGAGGTCGACAGGGCGGCCTCCATCGGCGCGGGTGAGACGTTCTTGCCGTTGCCGAGCACGATGATGTTCTTGAGGCGATCCGTGATCCTGATGCGGCCGATCTCGTCGAGCTCCCCGATGTCGCCGGTGTGGAACCAGCCATCGGCGTCGATCGCCCTGGCCGTCTCGGCCGCCTGGTTGAGGTAGCCCTGCATGACCTGCGGGCCGCGCACGAGGATCTCGCCGGTCACCGCATCGATCATCACCTCGGAGCCCGGTGCCGGCCGGCCGACCGTCCCGAACACGAAGTCATCGGGGCGGTTGATGCTGACGAATGGCGAGGTCTCCGTCAGGCCATAGCCCTCCAGCACGAGCATGCCCATGCCGTAGAAGAACTCGCCGATCTCGCGCGCCAGCGGCGCCGAGCCCGACACGAAGTAGCGAACCCGCCCGCCGGTCCGTTCACGGATCTTGCCGAACACCAGCATGTCCGCGACCTTGAGCTGCGCCGCCAGCCACGGCGAATCACTCTTCCCGGCAAGGTGGTTGGCATACTTCTGGGCGCCCAGGCCCGATGCCCAGCCGAAGATCCGCTGCTTCATCGGCGAGCCCGCCTCGACGGCAGAGCTGACGCGCGCGTAGACGCGCTCGTAGAGGCGCGGGACCGACCCCATGACCGTCGGCTTGACCTCGACCATGTTCGCCGGCAGCCGCTCGATGAGGGCCTCGGCAAAGACCACGGCGGCGCCCCGACCCAGCGCCACGACCTCGTCGACGATGCGCCCGTAGATGTGGCTGAGCGGCAGGAAGCTGAGGAAGACATCGGTCGGGTAGAAATCGACGACCTGGCTGGCCGCCTCGAAGTTGTAGAGCACGTTGCCGTGGCTGAGCATGGCGCCCTTCGGGTTCCCGGTCGTGCCCGAGGTGTGGATCACGGTCGCAAGGTGGTCGCGGTCGATGGCCTGGATCGCGTCGCGCCACGCCACGCGCTGGGCGGCATCGACGTCGGCCCGGGCGATCACGTCCTCCAGGGTAAGCGTCCCGTCGGGAAACTTGCCGGCGGGCTCGAGCGTGATGACGTGCTCGAGGGTGGGGCATTCGGCGCGGATGCCGGCGATCTTGTTCGCCTGCTGCGCGTTTTCAACGAAGATCGCCTTGGCCCTGACGTTGTTGATCACGAAAGCCGTCTGGCCTGGCTCCGACTGCGGATAGATCGGGCAGGTGACGGCGCCGAGGGCCAGCGAGGCGAGGTCGGCAATCGTCCATTCCGGCCTCGTGCGGGCGATGATGCACACCGCATCGCCGTCGCTGATACCCAGGTCCTTCAGGCCCAGCGACAGGCTGGTGACCCAGTCCCACATCTCGCGGTAGGTGCGGCTCGTCCAGCGGCCCGCGTCGTCGGCGACCTCGTCGGCACGTTTTGCCCTTGGCAGCTTCCAGCGCATCGCCTCCCGATTCGCATTCCGCTCCGCCGAGCGCGCAATGAGCGCGACGACATTCGGCACCCGGTCGGCGTCATCGACGATGAGCGGCTCGATCTCAGGAGTCCGCATGAGCCTGCCGGTCGGCAGCGGAACGTCCACCGTGCCGCTCGCCGGACTGCTCGTGGGCGTGGTCATGGGTCCTTCTCCCTCAGCCTTCGCGGCGCATCGAATCGAGCAGATGCTGCGCGACGATGAGCCGATGGATCTGGTTCGTTCCCTCGTAGATCTGGGCGCCCTTCGCGTCGCGCATGAGGCGTTCCACCGGGTTGTCGCGCGAGTAGCCGGCGCCGCCGTAGATCTGGACCGCATCGGTCGCGCAGCGCATGGCGACATCGGAGGCGTACCACTTGGCCATGCTCGACGGCGAGTTGATCGGCCGGCCCGCGTCGCGCATCCGTGCCGCTCGCCAGGTCAGGAGGCGAGCCGCGTCGACGCCGACGGCCATCTCGGCCAGCATGCCCTGGATCATCTCCTGGTCCGCGATGGCCCGGCCGAACTGGCGGCGCTCGAGCGCGTAACGCCCGGCGTGCTCCAGGGCGGAGCGGGCCAGGCCGGTGCACGCCGCCGCGATGCCGATCCTTCCTGCCCCGAGCGCCGAGAGCGCGACCTTCAGGCCGTCGCCCTCCTCGCCGAGGCGGTTTGCGGCGGGAACGCGGGCTTCGGTGAAGACGAGCTCGTGGGCGCTCGTGCCGCGAATCCCCATTTTTCGTTCCTTGCTGCCGAGCCGGAAGCCGGGCGTGTCGGCCTCGACCACGAAGGCGGTGATGCCGGCCTTCCCCTTCGAACGATCGACCGTGCCGAAGACGACATACCGGGACGCCTCGGCGGCGTTCGTGATCCAGATCTTCGTGCCGGTGAGCAGGTAGTCCTCGCCCTCGCGGCGCGCGGCCAGCGACAGCGACGCCGCGTCCGACCCCGCGCCCGGCTCGGTGAGCGCGAAGGCGCCGAGCTCACGGCCCGCGGTCATCGGGGGCAGGAAGCGCTGCCGCTGATCGGCGCTGCCGTTGGCGAAGATGCACAGCTGGCTGAGGATGTGAACGCTCAGGCTGACTGCCATGCCCATGTCGGCCGCCGCGATCTCCTCGAGCGCGAGCGCCAGCGCAAACGTGCCCATCCCGGCGCCGCCGTACTGCTCCGGGTACGGGAGCCCGGTCAGGCCCAGCTCGCCGGCGCGCTCGAACAGGGTCCGGTCGTACCGTTCCTCCTCGTCCCGCTGCGCAGCGCCAGGCGCGATCTCGCGCAGCGCCCAGTCGCGCACCGTGTCGCGCACGCCCCGCTCCTCCTCGCTGAGGGTGAACGGGTCGCGCGACGCCGCCGTCTCGACCACCATCAGCTGACCCTCGTGCCCCGCTCGTCGTAGCGGTAGAAGCCGCGCCCCGTCTTGCGTCCCAGGTGCCCGGCGGCAACCAGCTGCCGCAGCAGCGGTGCGGCGCGGAACTTTGGATCCCCAAAGCCGCGATACAGGACCTCCATGACGTTGAGCATCACGTCGTTGCCGATGAAGTCGCACAGCTCGAGCGGGCCCATCGGGTGGTTGAGCCCCAGCTTGGCGCCGGTGTCGATGTCCTCGGCCGTCCCTGTGGACTCCATCAGCGTGAAGATCGCCTCGTTGATGAACGGGCCCAGCATCCGGTTCACGAGGAAGCCGGGCATGTCCTTCGACTCGATCACCGTCTTCCCCAGCTCCCGCGCGAACTCCCGCGCCGCCTCGTGTGTGGCGTCATCGGTCTCCAGCCCGCGAATGATCTCGATCAGGCCCATCACCGGCACGGGTGAGAAGAAATGGAGGCCGATGAACTTCTGTGGCCGATCCGTCGAGGTGGCGAGAGCGGTGATGCTGATGCTGCTGGTATTGGACGCCAGGATCGCTTCGGCGTCCGCCGTCCGCGACAGGGCCTCCCAGGTCTGGCGCTTGAGCGCCTCGTCCTCGAAGATGGCCTCGATCACGATGTCGTGCCCCGCGGCCCGATCGGCTCCTTCGGCGGTCGAGATGCGGTCGATGATCGAGCTTGCCGAGGGTGGGTCGAGCTTTCCCTTCTCGACAAGCCGGCGCAGGTTCGCCCCGATGCGCGCGGCGCCCTGCTCGGCCAGCTCCGCCGTCCGGTCGGCCAGTGTGACCCGCTTGCCGGCGGCGGCGCTGACCTGGGCGATGCCATGCCCCATCAGGCCCGCGCCGATGACGAACACGCGCTCGATGCTCATATGGCCCCGAAGCGTACCAGCCGCCGATGCCGGCCCGTGGCGGCGGTCGGCATCGCCGGCGACGTCGCCGCGTGGCGCGTTGGTCCGCTGA
>Ga0136633_1002956_pt1 | contig 11388 bp, 10 predicted proteins | sample AntDrymeUQ832206_2_FD_105494 | JGI IMG/M metagenome (GOLD analysis project Ga0136633, IMG submission 105494) | Polar desert sand microbial communities from Dry Valleys, Antarctica - metaG UQ83 (22.06) | ecosystem: Environmental > Terrestrial > Soil > Desert | place: Antarctica: Dry Valley...
ATGGCTGACAGCGAGGACCCGGTCCCCAGCACGCACCTGGCCAAGGACGAGGCGACCGCGCTGGGCGACACCAAGGAGGCGCACGACGAGATCTCTCCGCACGACCTCCCGAAGGACCATCCCGGCCGTCCCGAGGCCGAGCGCATCTCCGGCGACCGCTTTGAGCGCGATGGCGCCGGCGTGACCCGCGGGACCCGCTAGCGCGAGGAAGACCCGCCGGCGTCATCGCGCCGCACGGGGATTTTGAACGGTGATCGGGCGTCTCGCGCGCGGACGAGCGCGCCGCCCTTGGGCATGTGGACGATCTCGGACCGGACGGCCTCGCGAACCGCCTCGAGCTGAGCGATCTGGGCCTGAAGCTCGGTGGCGCGATGCTCGAGCGACTCGACCCGTCTCTGCGCCTGCTTGAGCTTGACCTCCATCTCCAGCACGCGCTCAACCCCCGCGAGGTTGAGGCCGAGATCACCGGTCATCTCCTGGATCCGGCGCAGACGCTCGACATCGGCCTGGGAGTACAGGCGGGTGCCTTTCGGGGAGCGCTTGGGCTCGATCAGGCCGCGGGCTTCGTACATGCGCAGCGTCTGAGGATGCATCTCGGCCAGCTCCGCGGCGACCGAGATCATGAACACCCCGCGGTCGGCGGACACCTGGACGTGCGTCGTGGTCCGGCGCGGCCGGCGCGGCGGTTGGGTGCTCACGCGAACAACCTCGCTCGTGGGTTGCCGTTCATGACCTCCGACAGCTTGTCGACGGCCTCGGACTGCTCCTTGCTGAGGACTTCGGGGACGTCGATGACGAAGCGGTAGTGGATGTCGCCGCGGCCGCCCCGAGCGCCCGTGCCGAGCTTGGGCGGGCCCTCGCCGCGCAGCCGCTGAACCGTGCCGTGCTTGGTCCCGGCGGGGACGCGTAGCTTCTTGCGGCCGTCGAGCGTGGGCACCTCGACCTCGGCGCCGCGGATAGCTTCCGGGATGGTCAGGGGAACCTCGACCTCCACGTTGTCGCCCTTGCGGGTGAAGACGGGTGAGGGCGAGACGCGGGTGATGACGTACAGGTCGCCGGGCGGCCCGCCGTTGCGTCCGGCCTCGCCCTTGCCGGCCAGCCGCACGCGGCTGCCGTCGCGCACTCCGGCGGGGATGTTGACCTTGTACTTCTTGACCGTCCGGGTGGCGCCCGACCCCTTGCAGGTCGGGCAAGGGTCCTCGATGACCGTCCCGCTGCCCTGACAGCGCGAGCACGGCTGCGACAGCGAGAAGAGCCCCTGGCCCTGGCTCTCGACGCCGCGGCCCTGACAGCGGGGGCAGGTCTTGGGGCTGGTGCCGGGCTTGGCCCCCGTCCCGGTGCAGGTCGCGCACATCTGGGAGAGCGGGACGTTGAGCGGGATCTGGGCGCCCTGGATGGACTGGTCGAAGCCGATCGAGACCTCCGCCTCGAGGTCGCGGCCGCGCTCCTGGCGGGGCCCGGAGCGACCGCCGGTCGTCCGCGGTCCGCCTGCGCCCCCTCCGAAGAGGTTCGAGAGGATGTCGCCGAGGCCCCCGGTGTCGAATCCGCCGGGGAACCCGTGGGTGCCGGGAGCGCCGCCTTGGCCGCCGCCGAAAAACGCGCCCAGCCCGCCGCGGTCGTACTGCTTGCGCTTGTCCGCATCGCCCAAGACGTCATAGGCGGCGGAGATCTTCTTGAACTGCTCCTCCGCCGCGGCGTCATCGGGGTTGCGATCAGGGTGGTACTGCCGCGCGAGCTTGCGGTAGGCCTTCTTGATCTCGTCCTGCGTCGCCTTGCGGTCGACGCCAAGGACCTTATAGAGGTCGGCCTCGGCCATGGCTACGCCGCCACGACGACCTTCGCGGCCCGGATGACGTCCTCGCCCAATCGGTAGCCCGCCTGGTAGACCTCGACGACGGCGCCCGAATCGGCGCCCTCGACCAGGGTCGTGGCGACGGCCTCGTGCAGGTGCGGGTCGAACGGCTCGCCCTTGGGCGAGAACGACTCGATGCCGGCGCGGCGCAGGGCCGCGAGCATCTGCTCTTGGACCAGCCGGATGCCCTTGGTCAGGGTGTGCTGGTCGTCGCCCTCCTCCGCCTCGGCATGCGCGAGCGCGCGCTCGAAGTCATCGAGCGCCGGCAGGATCTCCGACGCGACGCGCTTCATGCCGTCCCTCGACGCCTTCTGAACGCGGACCGCGGCCTGCTTGCGGAAGTTGTCGAGCTCCGCGGCCTTGCGCTTGGCGAGGTCCTCCCAGTCGGGTTCGGCCTCCGGTTCATCGGCGCCGTCCTGGTCCTGCGGCACATGTGGCCCAGAACCCTGGACAGCTTCGTCGTTGTCCGCCAATGAGGACGCCTCAGCTTGCGCCCCGGCGACCTCCTCTCCCTCCTCGGTGACCTTCGCCTCCTCGGACACGGGCTACTTCCCCTCGTCCACGACCTCGGCGTCGACGACGTCCTCCTCGGCCGAGGCTTCGGCGTCGGCCGAGGACCCGTTCTCCGAAGGCGCCTCGGACGCCGCGGCCTGCTGGGCGCGCTCGTACATGGCCTCGGAGACCTTGTGGAAAGCGGTCTGCAGCGCCTCGGTCTTCGTGTTGATCTCCACCGGGTCATCGGAGGTCAGCGACTCGCGCACCTCCTTGATCGCGGCCTCGATCTCGGTCTTCGACGACTCGTCGACCTGGTCGCCGAGGTCCTTGAGCTGGCGCTCGGCCTGGTAGGCGGCGTTCTCGCCGTTGTTGCGCGCCTCGGCGATCTCGCGCGCCTTGCGATCGTCCTCGGCGTGGGTCTCGGCGTCGGAGACCATGTTCTTGATCTCGTCGTCCGACAGGCCACCGCCGGCCTTGATTTCGATCTTCTGCTCCTTGCCGGTGCCGAGGTCCTTGGCCGACACGCTGAGGATGCCGTTGGCGTCAATGTCGAAGGCGACCTCGACCTGCGGCACGCCGCGCGGCGCCGGCGGGATTCCCGTCAGCTGGAACTTGCCCAGCGACTTGTTGTACTGCGCCATCTCACGCTCACCCTGCAGGACATGGATCTCCACCGACGGCTGGTTGTCCTCGGCCGTCGAGAAGACCTCGCCCTTGCGGGTCGGGATCGTGGTGTTGCGCTCGATGAGCTTGGTCATCACGCCGCCCTTGGTCTCGATGCCGAGGGTCAGCGGGGTGACGTCGAGCAACAGGACGTCCTTGACGTCACCCGCGAGAACGCCGGCCTGGATGGCGGCGCCGACGGCCACGACCTCGTCGGGGTTGACCCCGCGGTGCGGGTCCTTGCCGGTGAGCTCCTTGACCTTCTCCTGCACGGCGGGCATCCGCGTCATACCGCCGACGAGCACGACGTGGTCGATGTTCGCCGCGCCCTTCTCCTTGGCGTCGTCGAGCGCTTGGCGCACCGGCGCGACCACGCGGTCGAGCAGGTCGGCGGTCAGCTCGTTGAACTTGGCCCGCGTGATCCGGACATCGAGGTGCTTTGGACCCGAGCCGTCCGCCGTGATGAACGGCAGGTTGATCTGGGACTCCTGCGCGGTCGAGAGCTCGATCTTGGCCTTCTCGGCCGCCTCGTAGAGGCGCTGCAGGGCCATCGGGTCCTGGGTCAGGTCAATCGCCTGGTCCTTCTTGAACTCGCCGGCGAGCCAGTCGACGACCGCCTTGTCCCAGTTGTCGCCGCCGAGGTGGTTGTCGCCGGCGGTCGACTTGACCTCGAAGACACCGTCGCCGATCTCGAGCACCGACACGTCGAACGTGCCGCCGCCGAGGTCGAAGACGAGGATCGTCTGATCAGACTCCTTGTCAAGGCCGTAGGCGAGCGAGGCCGCGGTCGGCTCGTTGATGATGCGCTTGACCTCGAGGCCGGCGATCTTGCCGGCATCCTTGGTCGCCTGGCGCTGGTCGTCGTTGAAGTACGCGGGAACGGTGATGACGGCGCCGTCTACCGGCTCGCCGAGGTAGGCCTCGGCGTCAGCCTTGAGCTTGGCCAGGATCATCGCGCTGATCTCCGGCGGGCTGGAGTCCTTGCCGCCGGCCTGGATGCGGGCGTCGCCGTTGGGGCCGCTGATCACCTTGTAGGGGACCATCGACTCCTCCTCACGCACCTCGGCCTCCTTGCGGCCCATGAAGCGCTTGACTGAGAAGACAGTGTTCTGCGGGTTGGTGACGGCCTGGCGCTTGGCGACGGCGCCCACGAGACGCTCGCCCGAAGGCGCGAACGCGACGACCGAAGGGGTCGTGCGACCACCCTCGGAGTTCTCGATCACGGTGGGCTCGCCGCCCTCGAGGACAGCCATGCACGAGTTCGTCGTGCCGAGGTCGATACCGATGGTCTTGGCCATGACTACTGGGGTTCTCCTTGAATCGCAGGCGTGCGAAAAATCTGCGTCTTGTTATAGCAGATGTTTGTCGCGACCCAGGCCGGCCGGTCAGCCCCGTTGCGGATCTACCGGGTCGCGCTCCTGCACTCCGTGAGGCGATCCGTAGTCGGCCAGCAGGTCCAGGAACGGCCCGGCGGGGAATGCCTCCGGGCCGAGGACGCCTGATCCCTGCCAGACGCCCTGAGCGACTAGCTCCATCGCCACCAGCGGGTTGATCGCGGTCTGCCAGACCACGGCCTGCGTGCCGTCGCGGCCCATGGCCTCCTCGTTGTCGACCACGTGGTGGACGTAGACCGCGCGCGGCGCGCCGTCGAGGCCAGCGCCGGTGACCAGCGTGCCCGCACAGGTTCTTCCCCGCATGCGATCGCCGAGCGTCGCCGGGTCGGGCAAGGCGGCGGCCACCACGTCGCGGGGAGCGACGTGCGCGCCGCGGACCGCGAGGGGAACGGTGGAGTCGAGCCCGAGCTTGTGCAGCGTCCGCAACACGTCGATGAACTCGTCTCCCAGCCCGTACTTGAACGTAACGCGCCGGGCCTGCAACCAGCGCGGCATCAGCACGACCTCCTCGTGCTCGACGTTGACGCACTCGACCGGCCCGATCCCGGCGGGGAAGGTGAACGTCTCTGGCTCCGAGAACGGCTCGGTGACGAAGAACCCCCGATCGCGCTCCCAGATCAGCGGCGGGTTCAGACATTCCTCGATCGTCGTCCAGATGGAGAACGTCGGAGCGAAGTCGTAGCCGTCGACGACGAGGTCAGCGCCGTCGCGCACCGCGAGCTCGTCGACCTCCGAGAACAGCTCGTCGGACGCGTGGCGGGCGGCGACGTCGGAGAATCCGGGCTCCACGCCCATGCCCACCAGCGCCAGCCGTCCTGCGGCCTCCCACTGCTCGTGCTCGGCGAACTGCGCGTCGCCGAGCATGACGCCGACCTTCTCGTACGGTCGCTCGGGATGGCGCTCGGACAGCGTCATCGCCATGTCGACGTAGTCGCAGCCGGCCTCGAGCGCCGCGGCGAAGATCGGCGGGTTCAGCCGCGGATCGCAGGCGTTGAGGACGATCGACGCACGGGTCTGGCGGGCCAGACCGACGATCGCGGACTGATCGCTCGCGTCCACCGCGTGAGCCTCCATACGGTCAGGGCGCCCGATGCGATCCAGCGCAGCCTGGGCGCGCGCGCCGTCGAGGTCGGCGATGGCCAGGTGCTCGAAGAAGTCGCGATGGCGGGCGATCGCGGCCACCGCGGCGCCGACACCACCAGCGCCGACGATGAGGATGCGCATGCGGGAAACCTAGTCGTCGCGAACCGCCGAACCCGAGAACACGCGATCACCCCCGAGGCGGCCGGGCGCCGAAGTGCTCGGTCGCCCTGGCGGCATGCTCGACCGCCTCGGGCAGCGCCATCGCCAGCGTCGGCGGGTAGAAGGCGCTGGCCGCCAGGCGCGCGAGCAGGACCCCGGTCAGCGTGTCTCCGGCGCCCGTCGTGTCGACCGCGCGGGCCGGGACGCCGGGAACGTCGAGGCGCATCCCGCGGCCGCGCAGCAGCGCGCCGCGGGCGCCGAGCGTGACGATCGCGTGCTCCGCCCCCGCCGCCAGCATGGACTCGGCGCCAGCGGCCGGATCGGACTCTCCCGTGAGGATCTCGGCCTCGGCCGCGTTGCAGCGCACGAGCATGGCGCCTGGGATGAGCTCGCGGACCTCGGCCGCCGCCCGCGCCGCCGTGGGCCAGCGATGAAGGCGGAAGTTGGGGTCGACAACGACCGGTCGCCCGAGGGTCAGCGCATGCTCGCGAGCCGCCAGCGTGACCGCTCGCTCGTCGTCGGAGGCCATCGTGTTGGAGGAGACGAACAGCGCCCCGCACTGCTCGACCGCCTCGCCGATGGACTCGCGGAGCGCGTCCATCGGCTGCGCGACCTCCTGCCCGTAGACGCGGAAGGTCGGCTCGCCCGCATGATCGACGGCCACGAACGCGACCGGAGTCTGGACGTCGTCGTGCAGCTCAAACCACCGCAGGTCGACCCCGTCGGACTCCAGACGGCTCCACAGCCAGCGCCCCCACGGGTCGTTCCCGGCGCCCCCGGCCAGCGACGCCTCCGCGCCGAGGCGGGCGACGACCGAGGCGACGTTGGCGACCGCTCCGCCCGGATGCGGGACGAAGGCGTCCGCGTCGGCGAGGCCCGCGACGGGGCGCTCGCAGACGAGGTCGACCAGGGCCTCTCCCAGCAGCAGGATGCGCACGATCGGAGAAGTATCGTCGCCGCATGCCCTCGGCACAGCTCGGCGAGCAGCTCGTTCACTGGCAGGCGGGCGCCGAGGCGCCGATCCTCTACGTCCACGGCGTGCCCAACGCCGGATCGATGTGGCGGCCGTTCCTGGAGCGGTCCGGGGGCGTCGCGGTCGACCTTCCCGGGTTCGGCGCGAGCGGCAAGCGGGGCGATCTCGACACCAGCTTCGAGGCTCTCGGGCGCTTCGTCGGGACGTTCGCCGACCATCTCGGCCTGGAGCGCGTCCGGTTGTGCCTGCACGACTGGGGCGCCGTCGGCCTGCTGTGGGCGATGCGCGAGCCCGAGCGCGTCGAGCGGCTGGCGCTCATCGACGCCGTTCCGTTCTTGCCGGGCTACCGCTGGCACTTCCTCGCCCGTCAGTGGCGCCGTCGCATGGTGGGGGAGCTGGCCATGGGCGCGACGATCCGACCGGTGGCCAAGCGCCTGCTCCCCGCTGCGCTCGTCGATGACGTGCTCGACGTATTCGACGTGGGAACCCAGCGCTCGATCCTGCGCCTGTACCGCAGCGCTCCCGAGGATGCCCTGGCCCGCGCCGGGGCGGACCTGGGCCGCATCACCGCCCCAGCCCTGGTGGTCTGGGGCGAGCGAGATCCCTACATCGCGCCGGCGTTCGCGACGGCCTATGCAGAGGCCCTCGGGGGCCAGGTAGAGAGCCACGTCGTGCCCGGCGCGGGGCACTGGCCGTGGCTGGATGCGCCGGAAGTTGTGACGAAAGTCACCGACTTCCTCGTTCGCTAGCCTGCTCGCCTTCCGCTCCGAGGCGGCAGGGAAGCCGCCTCCGACCGATACGGTCGGGACATGCCGGCGGTCGTCGTCGCGGCGATTCTCGCCGCGCTGTATCTCGTGCTCGACCCGCCGAGCGCCGACCTCGCGGCCCAGACCTACCGCGTCGGCCTCTTCGAGCGCGAGGGCCCGATAGCGTGGGACAACCACTGGTACGGCGGCCACCACCTGCCGGGCTACAGCGTGCTCTTCCCGCCACTAGCCGCGCTGCTCGGACTGCACGTGGTCGCCACCCTCAGCCTCGTCGCGGGAACCGCCGCCTTCGCCGCGCTGATGCGAACCTGGAACGCGCCGACAGGATCTGCGATCTGGTTCGCCTTCTCCTTCGCCGCGATGCTGGTCAGCGGCCGCCTCGCCTTCGCGCTCGGCGTGGCCTTCGGCGTCACGGCGATGCTGGCGGTCGCGGCCGGGCGAGTGAAGACCGCGGCAGCCCTTGGGGCGTTGACAGCGCTGTCCAGCCCGGTCGCCGCGCTGTTCCTGGCGATTCCGGGAATAGCCGTGGCGGCAACGGCATGGGGTCCGGCCGCACTCAGCAATTTTCGGCGAGGGAACCTCGACGCCGACCAGCGAAGCGCGGGCCGAAAATATGCGCGGCAGGATCCCCATGCCGGGGCCGCCACGGCGGGGCTCCCGAACGTTGCCCCGGCGGCGGTCGCCATGGCGGCGGGCGCAATGAGCGTGACGGGCCTCCTCGTCCTCGCCTTCCCCGAAGGCGGCGCCGAGCCCTTCGTCGCCTCGGCGTTCTGGCCCGCCCTCGCCGCCGCGCTGATCGCGACCGCCTGCGCCACCGGCGCCGTGCGAACGGGAGCAGCGCTCTACGCCCTACTCCTGATCGCCGCCTTCGCCGTTTCCACCCCCCTTGGCGGCAACGCCACCCGACTCGGAGTGCTGGTCGGCGGACCCCTCGCGGTCGCCCTCATCCGCGACCGCCGCCTCCTCGCAATCGCCGCCGTCCCACTGGCCTATTGGGTCCTGTACCCCGCCGCCCGCGACTGGAGCCAGGCCCACGGCGACCCAGCCCGCGCGGCGGCCTACTACACGCCGTTGCTCGCGCAGCTCGACAAGGCAGGCGGCCCGCCCGCGCGCCTGGAGATCCCGTTCACCCAGGGCCACTGGGAGGCCGCCCACGTCGCCGAGCACGTCCCCCTCGCCCGCGGCTGGGAGCGCCAGCTCGACCGCAAGGTCAACGCGGTGTTCTACGAGGGCGACCTGACTACCGAGCGCTACCGCGCATGGCTGCTCGACAACGCCGTGCGTTGGGTCGCGCTGCCCGACGCGCCGCTCGACTACTCGGCCGAGCAGGAGGCGGCGCTGATCGAGCGCGGCCTGCCTTACCTCGAGGAGATCTGGCGCGACGAGCACTGGCGCCTGTACGAGGTCAGCGGGGCAGCTTCGCTCAACGCGACCGCCCTGACGCCCGACTCCTTCACCACCGCCGGCGGCACCGTCAAGGTCCGGTGGACGCCGTACTGGGCGATCGTCGGCGGGCGCGGCTGCGTTCGCCGCGCCGCCGGCGATTGGACCGCCGTCGAGCCCGGTCCGGGCGCCTCGACGGTCCGTGTCGCCATCCGTATTTCTCTGGCTCGAGCCCTTTCACACGGGCCCCGCTGCCGCTAAGATCACTCGCTTCGATGCACCGCGTCCGAGCTCTCCAGGCGCGGCTGCTGCCGCACGGATGGTTCGACCTCGTGCGTCAGGTGCTGCTCTTCTTCCTGGCCTACAACGGCTACCGCCTCGTCCGCGGCGTCGCCGACGACCCCGGTGTCACCGCGGCCGCGTTCGACAACGCCCGGCAGCTGATCAGCATCGAGCAGAGCCTCGGCCTGTTCGTCGAGCCGGCCGTGCAGGCCTGGTCGACCGGAACCCACTTCCTCGAGGACGTCGCCAGCTGGCTCTACATCAACGCCCAGACCTCGGTCACGGTCGGCTCGCTGGCGTTCCTGTACCTGTTCCACAACCCCAGCTTCTACTTCGTGCGCAACATGTTCATGGTGGCGATGGGCATCGCGCTGATCGGCTACACGGTCTACCCGACCGCCCCACCGCGGTTCTTCCCCGAGTGGGGCTTCGAGGACTCGGTGTCGAACTTCGTCGGCGTCACGCACGATTCGAGCGTCAACGCCCTGTTCAACCCCTACGCCGCGGTGCCGTCCATGCACGTCGCCTTCGCGCTGATGATCGGCATCCCGCTCTCGCGCCTGGTCAAGAACCGCGCTGGGCGGATCTTCTGGACCGTCTACCCGGCGCTGGTGGTCTTCGTGATCGTGGCGACCGGCAACCACTTCCTCGCCGACGCCGTCCTCGGCGCGCTCACCGCCGGCGTCTCGGCCTACGCCGCGTCGTGGCTGGCCCGGGCCCGCCCGGCCGCCTGGGCGTTCACCCGGGCGGGCGCGACCGCCTGATGGCCCGCCGCACCACCGCCCCCGGCGAGCGCCGCGCGCTCGTCCGCAACGCGCTGATCGAATCGCGCCTCACCCCCAACGCGATCTCGATGACCGGACTCGTGCTCAACGTGGTCGCCGCCGTCCTCGTCTGGCAGGAGGAGTTCTTCCTCGGAGGCATCGCGTTCATCGTCGGTTCGATCATGGACACGCTCGACGGCCGCTACTCGCGGATGAGCGGCAAGGGCTCGCAGTTCGGCGCGTTCCTCGACTCGTCGCTGGACCGGATCGAGGAAGCAATTGTCCTCACCGCCGTCGCCGCCTACTTCGCCTCGCAGGCCATGGAGGGCGCGGTGGCGGCGACCTGCGTGGCGATCGGCGCGTCGCTGCTGGTCTCCTACACCCGCGCGCGGGCCGAGGCGCTGGGCGTCGAGTGCAAAGTCGGGATCGCCAGCCGCGCCGTGCGGGTCGTGATCCTCTCGATCGGGTTGCTCTTCGCCAAAGGTGCTTCACTGGGTGAGTTCGAACTGCTCGAGCCGGCGGTCTACGTGCTGGCCGGACTGAGCGTCATCACCACCCTTCAGCGCATCCTGCACGTCCGCTCCGCGCTCGCCGCGGTGTGACGGCGATGTGTAACTAGAACCGTCCCAGCCGGGTAGTTCGGGCTGAGACTTTCTGATAACCGCAGAGGAGCACCAAACTCTTGACTATCAACGGCAACGGCGCCAACGGCGCGGCCGCTTCCACCAACGGCGCCGCGCGCTACCAGCACGACAAGGTCCGAGTCGCGATCGTCGGCGTCGGCAACTGCGCCAATGCGTTCGTCCAGGGCGTCCACCACTACGCCGACGCGAACGCCTCCGAGCCCGTCCCCGGCCTGATGAACGTCGACCTCGGCGGCTACCACGTCGGCGACATCGAGTTCACGTGCGCCTTCGACATCAACAAGAAGAAGGTCGGCAAGGATCTCGTCCAGGCGATGTGGGCCGACCCGAACAACACGATCAAGTTCACCAACAAGGTCCCCAAGAAGCTCGGCGTGCCCGTCCACCGCGGGATGACGCACGACGGGCTCGGCAAGTACCTCAAGCAGAAGATCGAGAAGGCGCCCGGCGAGACCGCCGACATCGTCCAGATCCTCAAGGACACCAAGACCGACGTGGTGGTGTCCTACCTGCCCGTGGGCTCCGAGGCGGCCACGAAGTGGTACGTCGAGAAGTGCCTCGAGGCCGGCGTCGGCTTCGTCAACTGCATCCCGGTGTTCATCGCTCGCGAGCCCTACTGGGACAAGAAGTTCAAGAAGGCCGGCCTGCCGATCGTCGGCGACGACATCAAGAGCCAGGTCGGCGCGACGATCGTGCACCGCAACCTCGCCCGCCTGATGCACGAGCGCGGCGTCAAGATGGTGCGCACCTCGCAGCTCAACGTCGGCGGCAACATGGATTTCTACAACATGCTCGAGCGCGAGCGCCTGGAGTCCAAGAAGATCTCCAAGACCAACGCGGTGACGTCGATCATGGGCCACAAGCTGCCCGACGACGACGTCTACATCGGCCCCTCGGACTACGTGCCGTGGCTGACCGACCGCAAGTGG
>Ga0136633_1002957_pt1 | contig 11388 bp, 11 predicted proteins | sample AntDrymeUQ832206_2_FD_105494 | JGI IMG/M metagenome (GOLD analysis project Ga0136633, IMG submission 105494) | Polar desert sand microbial communities from Dry Valleys, Antarctica - metaG UQ83 (22.06) | ecosystem: Environmental > Terrestrial > Soil > Desert | place: Antarctica: Dry Valley...
GACTGCGGGGCAGGGACTCGAACCCCGATAACCAGCTCCAGAGGCTGGCGTCTTGCCATTAGACGACCCCGCAATGACGGGCTGCAGTCTAGATGGTGCCCCTACGCCGCCGCCTGCTCCATCCAGTCGCGGTACAGGCGCCAGTAGGCGCCCCGTGCGTCGAGCAGCTCGTCGTGGGTTCCCTGCTCGACGATCCGGCCGCCGTCGAGGACGACGATCCGGCCGGCCTGGCGGATCGTGCTGAGGCGGTGGGCGATGACGATCGCCGTGCGGCCGGCGAGCAGGCGCCGCAGGCCCTCCTCGATGCGCCCCTCGGTGTGCAGATCGACGTTGGACGTCGCCTCGTCGAGGATCAGGACGCGCGGGTCGGCCGCCAGCGCGCGGGCGAACGCGACGAGCTGACGCTGCCCGGCGGAGAGCTGGGCGCCACGCTCGCCGACCTGCGTGTCGTAGCCGTGCTCGAGCGCGCCGATGAAGTCATGCGCGCCGACGGCGCGGGCGGCGGCCTGGATCTCGTCGGTCGTGGCGTCCGGGCGGCCGAACGCGAGGTTCTCGGCGATCGTGCCGCTGAACAGGAAGGCCTCCTGCGGGACGACGCCGAGCTGGCGGCGCAGCGAGTCCTGCGTGACCGAGCGCAGGTCGTGGCCGTCGACGAGCACGGCCCCACGCGTGGGGTCATAGAAGCGCGCGACGAGCTTGGCGATCGTCGACTTGCCCGCGCCGGTCGCACCGACGAGGGCGACGGTCTGACCGGGCGGCACCGTCAGCGAGAGGTCCTGGAGCGCCCAGACCATGTCCTCGTCGTCGGGTCCGCCGCCGTAGCCGAAGCTCACGTCGCGCAGCTCGATCTCGCCGCGCAGGCGGCCCAGCTCGATCGCGTCGAGGGCGTCGACGAGGTCGGGCTCCTCGTCGAGCAGCTCGAAGATCTTGTCGAGCGCGGCCATGCCGGACTGGTAGGTCGTGTAGAGCTGGGAGAGTTGCTGGATCGGGTCGAAGAAGAGGTTCAGAGCGGCGACGAAGGCGACGATCACGCCGACCTCGATGTCACCCTCGACCGCCTGCAGGCCGCCGTAGAGCAGGATCCCGACGGTCGCCAGCGCGCTCAGCAGCTCGACTGCGGGAAAGTACGCCGCGTTGAGGTTGACGGTCGTCATGTTGACGTCGCGGTTGCCCGCGTTGAGCGCGCGGAAGCGGGCGAGGTGGCGCTCCTCCTGGCTGAACGCGCGCACGACGCGGATCCCCGACAACGACTCCTGCAGGTAGGCGGTGATCGAGCCGATCGCCGTGCGCGTGCGGGCGTAGGCGTCGGCCGAGGCGATCCGGAACGCCAGCGAGGCGAGCGCCATGACCGGGAAGATGAGGAACGTCAGCAGCGCCAGCTCGACGTCCAGCCAGAGCAGGATCGCCATCGTGCCCAGCAGCGTCAGCGTGCTCTGAAACAGCGTCACGACACTGTCGGTGACGAGCGAATCGAGCGCCTGCACGTCGTTCGTCATGCGCGAGATGAGCTGCCCGGCCTGGCGGCGCTCGTAGAAGCCGACGGGCTGTGACTGCAGGTGGGCGAAGATCCGGATCCGCAGGTCCTGCAGCGCGCGCTGGCCGACCCAGCCGACGAGGTAGGTCTGCGCGTACGACGCGCCCCAGTAGACGAGCGCGCTGACGACGAAGGCGATGACGACGAGGTTCAGCGTGCCGACGTCGCCCGGAACGATGCCGTCGTCGATCGCGAGCTTCGCGAGCGGCGGCGGCGCCAGCGACGCGGCTGTCGCGAAGAGCAGGGCGAGGAACATCAGGACGATCCGGCGGCGGTAGGGCTTGAGCAGGCCGGCGAGGCCGCGCAGCTTGCGCCCACGCCCGCCGGTCGCGCGCAGGCGGCGGCGCAGCTCGGCGGTCGTGAGCGCCTTGCCGTCGGCGTCGTACTGCCCGGCGATCGCGTCCCTCGCCGCGGCGGGCTGATGCTGCGCGCTCATCGTTCCACGACCTCCTGCTCGAGCGGCGTGGGGGTGGAGAAGACCTGGTCGGGCAGGCCCTTCTGGACGATCTCCTGGTAGAACGGCGAGCGCTTGACGAGCTCGGCGTGCGTGCCGCGGTCGATCAGGCGGCCGCGGTCGAGTACGGCGATCTCGTCGGCCAGCGCGATCGTCGAGAGCCGGTGAGCGATGACGAACGTCGTGCGGCCGGCCATCGCCTGCTCGAGGCCCTGCTTGATCTGGCGCTCGGTCGAGGCGTCGATCGACGACGTCGCGTCGTCGAGGATCAGCACGCGCGGGTCGGTCAGCAGCGCCCGCGCGATCGCGATGCGCTGACGCTGGCCGCCGCTCAGAGTCAGCCCGCGCTCGCCGACCTTCGTCTCGTAGCCGTCGGGCAGGGTCTCGATGAAGTCGTGCGCCTGCGCGCGGCGGGCGGCCTCGAGAACCTCGTCGTGCGAGGCCTCCGGCCGCCCGTAGGCGATATTCTCCGCGACGGTCGCGCTGAAGAGGAACGGGTCGTCGTTGACGACCGCGATCTGCGCGCGCAGCTCATGCGGGTCGAGCGTGCGGACGTCGGCGCCGTCGACGAGGACGGTCCCGGCGGTCGCGTCGTACAGGCGCGGGATGAGCTGCACGAGCGTCGTCTTGCCCGATCCGGTCGCGCCGACGAGGGCGATCGTCGTGCCGGGCTCGACGTCGAGCGAGACGTTGCGCAGCGAGGCCCCGTGGTCGGGCTCGTCGCCGTAGACGAGCGTCACGTCGCGCAGCTCGACGCGGCCTGAACCCGGCGGCAGCGGGGCGGCGTCGGGCGCGGCGACGATCCGCGGCTCGCGGTCGAGCAGTTCGAACAGGCGCGCGCCCGATGCGGTGGCGCGCTGCGTCAGGCTCAGCGTCCAGCCGAGCGTGCGCATCGGCCCCAGCAGGACGAGCAGGTAGCCGTAGAAGGCGGTGAACTCGGCGAGGGTCAGCGTCCCGTCGATGACCATCCGCCCGCCGATCAGCAGCAGTACGGCGAGACCGATCTGCGGCAGGAAGGCGATGAACGGGTTGTAGAACGCGCGCTGGCGCGTGGAGATCATCGACTGCTCGAAGAGGCGGGCGATGCTGCCGCGGAAGTGCTGCTCGCGGCGGCCCTCGGCGGCGAACGCCTTGACGACGCGCACGCCGCCGACGCTCTCCTCGACGTCGGCCGTCAGCTCGCCGATGCGCTGCTGGACCTCCTGCAGCACGGGGCGCGCCCTGCGGCTGTAGCGCTGCGCGATCCAGATGACGACCGGCACCGGGGCGAGTGAGACGAGCGCCAGCCGGGGGTCGATCACGATCACGGCGATCGACGCGAAGACGAGCGTGAGGATCGCCTGCGAGATCAGCACGAGCCCGTAGCCCAGGAAGAAGCGCACGGCCGACAGGTCGACGGTCGCACGCGACATGAGCTGGCCGGTCTGCTGCGCGTCGAAGAAGCCGAGATCGAGCGCGAGCAAATGCTCGTAGACGCGGTTACGCAGGTCGAGCTCGACGCCCAGCGACACGCGACCGGCGACGAGCCGGCGCGCGACGGTGAGGATCAGGCGCAGCACCCCGGCGACCGCGATCAGGAGCACGAGCAGCCGCAGCCGGTCGCGGTCGCCGTCCTGGACGGCGCCGATCGCGGCACCCGTCAGCCCGGGGATCGCAACGGTCGCGACCATCGCCAGCAGCGCGAGGAGACCCGACCACCACAGGCCCGCCTTGTAGTCGCGAAGGAAGCCGAGCAGGCGCATGAGTACTGGCATCGCGGGCAATTATAGTTGCCTGGTCAACCATTCTCTGCGCGGATCAGAGCGACGACGGGGAGCACTGGGGACGCAATTTTCGAGCGAGCCACCGTCGAGTGGCTCTTTTCGGCGGCTCAGCCGCCAGAAGGCGCCACTCGGTCGTCATCGCCGCGCCGCCGAGCGACCTGCCCTCGCCTGGCTGATCGCGTGCCATCTAGCCTTCAGTCATGAGCGCCTCGCCGCCGGTCGGGCTCTGCGACAGCTGCCGCCATCAGCAGGTGGTACGCAACACGCGCGGCTCGTCGTTCTCGCTGTGCCGGCGCTCGCGCGAGGACGAGCGCTATCCGCGCTACCCGCGGCTGCCGGTGCTGCGCTGCCCGGGCTATGACGAGGGCAAAGAGGAGGGGGACCCGTGACTGCGCGGAGGCTGCGAGCGCTGCAGCGGATCATCGCGCTAGCCGTGTTCCTCGCGCTCGGGCGGTCTCCGGGTTCAGTGACGGCGACGTCGGCGGCTTCGCGGCGCCCGGCGGCGCGACCACCGACATCGTCGAGCGCTACGACCTGTGGCTGGACCGCTGGGCACGCGTGGCGCCGATCCCGCAGGCGGTCAACCACGCCGCGGCGGTGGGCCACGACGGCGATCTCTACGTCGTCGGCGGCTACACCGCCGCCGCGACCGTGAACGGGCGGATCGTCGTCGTCGTCGGCGGGGGGGAGACCGCGGGCACGATCGCCAAGGTCGAGTCATTCGACCCGCGCACGCGGCGCTGGCGCAGTGAGCCGCGCCTGAAGACGCCGCGCCACGGCCTCGGCGCCATCTCCCACCGCGGGCGAGTCGTCGTGCTGCAGGGTGGCCCGACGCCTGGCCTGGACCCCTCCGACGTGACCGAGGCGCTACGTGTGCCCCGTTGAGCCCGACGGCGGGCAGATCGTGCGCTGCTGGCCGACGACCGACCCGCTCTACATCGCCTACCACGACGAGGAGTGGGGCCGGCCCGTGCGCGACGAGCAGCGGCTGCTCGAGCGCCTCTGCCTCGAGGGATTCCAGTCCGGCCTCGCGTGGATCACGATCCTGCGCAAGCGCGAGAACTTCCGCACCGCCTTCTGTCGATTCCACCCCGAGCAGGTCGCGCGCTTCGGCGACGCCGACGTGGAGCGCCTGATGGCCGACGCCGGGATCGTGCGCAACCGGGCGAAGATCGAGGCGACGATCGCCAACGCCCGCGCGACGGTCGCCCTACACGAGGCCGATCAGACCTTACGCGCGCTGCTGTGGTCCTTTGCGCCCGAGACGCCCGCGCCGGCGCCGCGCGCGCTGGCCGACGTGCCCGCCACGACACCGGAGTCCAAGGGGCTCGCCCGCGAGCTGAAGCAGCGCGGCTTTCGCTTCGTCGGACCGACGACCGCCTACGCGCTCATGCAGGCGACCGGCATCGTCAACGACCACGTGGAGGGGTGCGTCGTGCGCGAGGCCGTGCAGGCGCAGATCGCCGCTGCGCGCGCACACGGCCAACGACAGGTCCGCACCGTCACAGTCCTCGGTCGGTTATGAGGCGATCACGGCGGCGAAGAAGTCCGGCACGCCGCACGCGCGGCGGTTAAGGTCGGCTCCTGACGCTTTCGTAACGGCACGATCCCTGGAGGTGGGGAGATGGCGAACGTTCCGCAGGACGGCGAGGAGCACGCCGACAGCTCGGCGATCGGCGCCCCGCGCCACGGCATCGCGCAGGTGCGCGGCCAGCAGCAGGTGGCGCTGTCGCCGTTGCACGAGGGCCGCTTCGGGCGCATGTTCCGCGACCCGCAGCCGCTGAAACCAGACGACGCCGCGCTCGCGGCGCTCGCCAAGCTGGTCAAGGAGAGCGGCTCGGCGGCCTCCGGCGACAACACGAAGATCCCGTCGGGTACACGTACCTCGGGCAGTTCGTCGATCACGACATCACGTTCGACCCGATGTCCAAGCTGCAGAAGGACAACGACCCCGACGCGCTCGTCGACTTCCGCACGCCGCGCTTCGACCTGGACTGCCTGTACGGCTCGGGGCCCGACGACGACCCGTTCATGTACGAGTGGTCGAGCCCGTCCAACCGGGGCGTCAAGCTGCTCGTCGGCCGCAACCCGACGGCGAACGGCGAGTTCGACCGCGACGACCTGCCGCGCAACCAGCAGGGCCGCGCGCTGATCGGCGACCCGCGCAACGACGAGAACATCATCGTCTCGCAGCTGCAGCTGCTGTTCATCCGCTTCCACAACAAGGTCGTCGATCGCACGCGCAAGAACCAGAAGCTCGAGGGCGCGGCGCTGTTCCAGGAGGCGCAGCGGATCACGCGCTGGCACTACCAATGGATCGTCGTGCACGACTTCCTCGAGCGGATCGTCGGCAAGGACACGGCGCGGGCGATCCTCAAGCCGGGCACGGCCGCCGCGCCCGCCGCAACGACTGTCCTGAACTTCTACGACCCCACGAACAACCCGTTCATCCCGGTCGAGTTCTCCGGCGCCGCCTACCGCTACGGCCACAGCCAGGTGCGCGCCGCCTACGACCTCAACGACATCGTCACCGGCGTGCCGATCTTCGCCTCGGCCGACAAGCCCGGCCCGCTCGAGCACCTCGGCGGCTTTCGCCGGCTGCCCGCGGTCTGGACGATCGACTGGTCGTTGTACTTCAAGACGTCGGCGAGCGCGACGCCGCAGCTCCTGCCGTCGGCGAAGAAGGGCGACTTCACGATGCCCGATCTCATCAAGTTGACGCTCGGGTAGAGCTGCGACCGGCGTCTCGGGGCAGTAGCCTGACGTTGTGCAAGACGATCCCGCCCCGCTGCTCTGCGACGCTGCCGTCAGCGCTGCTGTGACCGCGCTGGCCGAGCGCAACCGCCACCACCTCGCGTCGATGACCGAGGCCGAGCGCAGCGACGCGGCCCTGCATTGGCGCGATCTCGCCCTGGCGGTGCTGACCGCGGCGAGCGCCGCGACCGACGCGCGACAGGCCGCGGGCGACGAGTTTGCCCTCGGCCGCGCGGTGGTCGTGCTCGAGGACGTCGGCAGCGACGGCGTGACTGTTCAGGCCAGCTTTCATCCCGAGCTGCAGGATCTCGGCAACGGGGAGATCGCCGGCACCCCTGCCCAGATCGCGGCCCTCGAACTGCTGGAGACGCTCGGCGGGGAGGAGGAGCCGCAATAGGCCGCCGAGCGCTCGGGGGCTCGGCGGTCACGCGGATTCGCGACCCCAGCGGGCTCACCGGCTCGGCAGCGTCGTCGATCAGGCGGTTGCGGCGGAGCGCAGGATGTCGGGTCCCGACGGGCTGGGGTCGCCGTCGCCCGGTTCGGCCGTCACGCTGAGGACGGGGTACTTGGCAGGATCGACTGCGGCCGCGAAGGTCACCCGGGAGCGCCCCTGTTGGTCGGGGTGAAAGGTGCCGGCAGAGATGCGATTGGGCTTGTCCGGATTGTCGCCGGGTCCCACGAACCACAGCTCGTAATACTCGCCCTTGGGCAAGATCGGCAGCTTGGTCGTCTCGAACTCGATGACGCGCCCGATGCCGGTTTTGGTCACGTCTGCCCGCGCGGTGCGCTGTGGGTCACCGGGCGCGACCAGCTCGGCTCGCAGCTCCAGCGGGGCGGTGTCGCCTTCGGATCCGCCGAGCACGAGTGCGAGCGCGAGCACGACGGCCGCGACCGCGAGGGCGCCACCGATCGCGATCCGCGGCAGTCGCGGCCGCCAGGCAGCGGAACGGTGGCGTCGCGTCGATGGCGCAGCGGCTTCCGCGGCGAGGGCCGCCAGGGTGCGGCCACGCAGCGCTGCCGGTGGATCGACGTCGGGCGCCATGTCCTGCAGCAGCGCATCGAGGCGCTCGTAGTCCTGGAGGTCGCGTGGGTCGTGCCGGTCTGCGCCGTGGTCAGCCATCGATGCCACGCGTTCCCAGTTCGGACTTCAACGCGCGCATGGCGTAGAAGGTTCGCGACTTGACGGTGCCGACGGGGACGCCGAGCCGCTCGGCTATCTGTGCCTGCGACAGCGCCTCGTCGTAGGTGAGCTCGAGCACCTCGCGAAAGTCGTCGGCGAGGGCGTCGACGGCATCGCGCACGGTGAGCTGCGTGACGAGCTTGTCGAAGGCGTCACCGTGCACCGGAGGATCACCCAACTCGACGCGCTCGTGCTTGGGCTTGCGACGGTGCAGGTCGATCGCCGTGTTGCGGGCGATCGTGAACAGGAACGCGCGCACGGTCCCGCGCCCCTCATCAAAGCGCCCCGCCGCGCGCCAGAGGCGCAGAAGCGTTTCCTGGACGAGCTCCTCGGCCATCCCGGCATCGTGCAGGGCCCGCAGTCCGTAGCCGTACAGACGCCGTCCGTAGCGGTCGTACAGCTCACCGATGGCCGCGTCGTGGTCCCCGTCGGCCGCGTCCCGCAGCAGTTGCGCGTCGCGGGCGTCGATGTCGGCGGCAGCGTCCACCGTGCTCTCATGTCCGGCGGGCATGGCGCTGCCGACCCTATGTGCACTCAGCGTCTGCGCGTACCGACGCGGCGCGCCGACGCCAGCCAGTCCGAGCATGACCGCGGTCATCGGTCGACTGCCTGGCACGTCGCCGTCGGCTGCCGGGACCTGGCGGGCACGCGGACGCCTGCACGAGGGCGAACGTGTCCGGTCGACGCGGCGGCTGGCGAGGTGGCATGTCGGGGCTTCACAGTCGCGACGTGGTGTCGACAGCCTGGCGCACGGGCTGGTATTCGCCGGTATGGGGCCCGTCGCGTCTGGGGCGCTCGCCGGTCATCGGCAAATCGTAAAGGTGCGCGCGTACCACGTCGTCGGACACAACGCGCCCGGTGCCGGCGGGGGTCATGACATGGCGCAGCGGCGTTGACGCCCGCGATCGGGCGAGGCGTCGTCGGTCGCCGCGGCAGACGCTCCTGTCGGTCGTCGCGCGGCTACCGGACCACGAGGTCGATGGAGACGGGCAGTCCACCGGACGGGCGCAGCCATCGCGCACGCACGCGGGTCGGCGCGGGCGACGCCAGACGCCGCACGAAGTACCCGCGGGCGTCGGTCTCGAAGCCGGTCGCGAGCAGCGACCCCGGCAGCCTGGCGTCGCGGGTCTCGGCCACCTCCCAGCGCCCGGGACGCACCTCTCGCTCGATCCGCACGAGGTGGGTGCCGGCGCCGGGACGCACCTGCCCGAAGAGGACCGCGTCGCCGCCGTCGCGGTACGCCCAGAACGGCACGCGGAAGGCGCGCACCGCTGGCTTGGCGCGGCCGCGGACGTCGAACAGCCCGGTCTGGAAGTCGCGATACCGTGCCGACGAGCCGGGCGCGAAGCGCAGGTCGGGTCCGATGTCGCGCACGAGGAACTGGGGGAACATGCGCACGTCGGGACGCTGCCAGGCCAGGAACGTGGCCAGACCGTGGTAGCGGGCCTGCGTGCGCTCGGACACGCCTCGGATCCGGTCCGGAGGGTTGGTCTCGTAGCCGTACTCGGTGAGGTACAGCGGCAGCACCCGGTCGATCCTGCCCCGTGCCTGCAGCGCGCCGAGCAAGGCCGAGAGACGGTGAAGCTCGCCGATGCCGACCTCGTCGATGCGCGCCGACGGCCCGTAGGGCGACGTGCCGAAGGTATAGGGGTGAAACGCGAAGCCGTCTGCGCGCAGCGGCGCGAACGCGCGGCAGCGCGCGTCGGTCAGCGGCTCCAGGCGGTCATCGACGCACGCCAGCTCCCGCAGGAAGCGCAGGGGTTGGATGCCGCTGCGCTCGCCCGGGCGCCGCCCGCCGCGCGAGGCGAGCCCGCCCAGCAGCACCTCGTTGGCGGCGTTCACGCGCTTGAGCACTCGGTATCCGGCCTCGTGCATCGACCGGTAGTGGTGTGGGGCGACGGGGCGAAGCCGGCCATCGGCTCGCTCCCACTGCGGCAGCAGGAAGCCTGGGTGGTTGGGCTCGTTCCAGGTCGTCCACTGACGCACGGCGGGCAGCCGGCGTCCGGGGTGCCGCGGGTCGTCGAAGCCGCCGCTGTAGCGCTCCGCGATCGCTTCGACGAAGCGTGCATAGCGGCGCACGTCCGGCAGCCAGCGCTGACGCACGCTGGAGCCCAGCGGCCGGGCGACCGCCCAGCGCGGCGCCCAGAAGGCGAGGTCGAGCTGGATCGCGAGACCGGCCGCGTCGGCGAGACGGATCGCGCGGTCCAGGCGCGCCATCGGCTCGCGGGCGTAGCGGCTGGACCTGCGCTCGTAGAAGATCAGTCCGCGTTCGTCACGACGCGGCGGTCGCGCCGCGTCGGGCGCGGGCGCCAGCGCCGACCATCCCGCGGTGATCCGCACGCGGTCTGTGCCCAGCTCGACCAGGCGGCGCAGCGTCTGGCGGATCTGCGGCGTGGGCCGATGCAGCAGCTCGGCATCGTCCTGCACGACGACCTCGGATGCGCCCACGGGGCCGGGCAGGGACAGGCCGGCTGCGAGCATGGCGATCACGGCGGTCGACGTGAGCGCGCGACGCGGCGAGCGCAGGGCCGTGCTACGGGTCGGCATGTGCGGCCTGGTCATCGAACTCCTCGCGGTTGACGTGATCGGACTCGGAGATGGCCCGGCAGCATCAACACATGCACACGCAACCGGCGCCGGTGAGGTTCACGACATGGCGTGGCAGCGCTCGATCCGCATGCAGCGCCCGTCCTCGTGTTCGTGAGCATCGCAAGCATCAAGATCGACGATGACGGCCTTGGGGCGTACTCGCCCCGAGGCCGCACTCGTCGGGCACCGCCGAGCAGGCCGCGCGGGAATAGTCCCCTCAGCCCGGCTCAGCGGTCGCCGCGGATCTTCGCGAACAGCTTGCCGACCGCCTGCGCGACCTCGACGCCGAAGGGCTGGTCCTTCTCCTCGCGGACGGCCTCGATCTCGGTGAACTGCGAGGCCGACGGCTGCGGCGGGTCGCCCGCGACAGTCGACGTGTAGACGTCGTAATGGCGCTCTGGGTGCAGCACGACGTCCGTCAGGATCGTGCCCTTCGGACGGCCGGCGACCTCCTCGAACGTGTGCGTCGTCGGCGGCACGCCCTTCTCGTTGCGCGAGTTGACCGTCACCACGAGCGCGCGCTGAGCCACTGTCCGCCCCGAGAAGTCGTACGTGATCTCGAGCTTGTCGCCCTTGCCGCGCTTCAGCTCGACGTCGGGCGCGCGCGGGCTGTCGCGCAGCACCGACTTCTTGGCGTTGTCGAGCAGCCTGTTGGGGTCGCGCCAGTGCTTCTTCGTGCCCGGACCGGTCGGCGCGGACTGGTCGAGGTCGGCGCCGCGATCGTTGGGCGTCGTATCGCCCCAGCGACCGGGCCAGCGCATCCACGGATGCGTCGCGTCCTCGACGATCTCGAGCACGAGCTTCGGCGCGACGCGCTTGCCGTCGGCGATGTCATACCAGGCCTCGGTCTGGTGATAGCCCTGCTCGAAGTAGGCGGCGTGTGAGCCGCGTGCGACGTAGGCCACCGGCACGTCGGAGTTGTCGGCGAGCTTCTCGACGTCCTCCCAATTGCGCTTCTCGCCGTGACGATGCTGCGCGTAGACGGCGACATCGGGCACCTCGCCGGCGATCCCCATGCGCAGCTGGATGCACTCCCAGTCGCCCTCGTGCGTGCCGAAGCCGAGCGCGAGCTGGTAGTCGTTGTAGAAGTACCAGAGCCAGTACTGCAGCCAGA
>Ga0136633_1002958_pt1 | contig 11379 bp, 12 predicted proteins | sample AntDrymeUQ832206_2_FD_105494 | JGI IMG/M metagenome (GOLD analysis project Ga0136633, IMG submission 105494) | Polar desert sand microbial communities from Dry Valleys, Antarctica - metaG UQ83 (22.06) | ecosystem: Environmental > Terrestrial > Soil > Desert | place: Antarctica: Dry Valley...
CCCCGCATGAGCAGGGGTTTTCACGCTAAGCGCGAGACGGGGGTCGAACCCGCGACCTTTGGCTTGGGAAGCCAACGCTCTACCAACTGAGCTACTCGCGCCTGGAATGCGGAAGCCTAGCGAAGGGCGAATACCCTCCTGAGGGATGTCGCGGAGCCTTCAGGTCGTCGTGATCGCCGCCGCCGCGGCGCTAGCGGGGCTGTTGACCTACGGGATGCTCGCGAAGGGTGCGGGATCGACGTTCAACGAGGCCGTGGTGAGCGGAAAGCGGTTGCCGGCTCCCGCCGCGCGCCTGCCGATGCTCGGCGGCCCGGTGGACCGCAATACGACCCTGGACGCGTACCGCGGCAAGGTCGTCGTGCTCAACCTGTGGGCCTCGTGGTGCGGGCCGTGCAAGGACGAACTGCCGCTGCTCGAGGCCACCCACAAGAAGCTCGCATCGGACGGCGGCGTGGTGGTCGGCATCAACACGAAGGACCTGATCGACGGCGGACTCGGGGCGGTGCGCGAGTACGGCCTCACGTTCCCGTCGTTGCGCGATGGGGACGGCGCGTATGCGCGCGCGCTCGAACACACGGGCGTACCGGAGACGTTCGTGCTCGACCGCCAGGGGCGGATCGCGGCGATCCGTCGCTTCCCGATCGACCAGGAGTGGCTCGACGCGGTTCTCCCCCCCTTGCTCGCGGAGCCGGCGTGAGACGCCTGGCGACCCTCCTCGCGGCGCTGGTGACCGCCGCCGCCGTGCTGATCACCTCGCCGGGATCCGCGCTCGCGCAGCCCGCCCCCAAGACCTCCCTCCCCGACGTCGAGGACGAGGTGATGTGCGTGGAGTGCGGGACTGCTCTGAACTTGTCTCAAGCGGCGGTGGCCGACCAGATGCGCGGCTTCATCAAATCCGAGATCGCCAAGGGGCGCTCGAAGGACGAGATCAAGGCGTCGCTCGCCTCGCAGTTCGGGGACGTGGTGCTGGCCGACCCGCCGCGGCGCGGGTTCAACCTCGCCGTCTACATCGTCCCGCCGCTGGTCGCTCTGCTGGCGCTCGGAGGGATCGCCGTGGCGGCGCGCCGCTGGCGCCGTGCCGGGCCGCAGCCCGAGCCGGTCGCTGCTCCGGCGCTCGCGGACGCGGATGCACAACGACTGGACCGCGACATGGCGGCCTACGACCTGTGACCGGCGGCGTCGACACGACGATCTTCGCCGCGTTCGCGGTGGGGTTCATCTCGTTCATCTCGCCTTGCGTCCTGCCGCTGGTACCGGGGTACCTGTCGGCGGTTTCGGGCGTTTCGGTGGCAGACATGCAGTCGGGCGACCGGCGGCTCCTCAAGATCCTCCTCCCGGCGATCGCCTTCTGCCTGTCGTTCACGTTCATCTTCGTCGCCCTCGGGATGTCGGCCACCGGCCTCGGAAGCGTGCTGGTCGAGAACAAGGGCACGCTCGAGGACGTGGCCGGCGTGCTGATCATCGCGCTCGGGGTGTTCTTCGTGACGACGCCGTTCATCCCGGCCTTCAACCGCGACTTCCGCATCGACGCCCTGATGGCGCGAGCCGGATCAGGAGGTCCGCTGGTCGCCGGCGCGGCGTTCGCGATCGCCTGGACCCCATGCGTCGGACCCACCCTCGGCTCGATCCTCACCGCCGCGTCGACGAAGGACTCCGTGGCCGAAGGCGGATTCCTGCTCGCGGTCTACTCGGCAGGACTGGCCGTCCCGTTCCTGCTCACCGCCGTGGCGTTCACCCGCGCCACGACGGCGTTCCGTTGGATGCGCGACCGCTACTTGATCATCATCGCCGTCTCGGGCCTGTTCCTGATCGGGATGGGCTATCTGCTGCTGACCGGGCAGATGGCCGAGCTCAACGCGCGCGCCCAGGAATGGCTGGACGCGATCGGGCTCGGCTCGCTCTACAACCTCTAGTGGTCCATCCTGTAAGTCCTTGCGCGCTTGGCCGGTCGCTGGCGCCGCCTGGCCAGGACGCAGTGAAGGAGTGGGCCCCTAGGCCCATGACTGAACGAGGACGCCGCCAGGCGGTGATCAGCGGGCGCGGCAAGCGTGTGAGGATTTGCAGGATTGGCCACTAATCGCCTCCGCCTCCGCCTCCGCCGTCCCCGCCGCCGCCGTCCCCGCCGCCGTCCCCGCCGCCGCCGCCGTCGCCCCCGCCGTCAGAGAAGCCGGAGTCGAACGAGGAGTCGAAGGACGAGTCGAACGAGTCATCGAACGCGTCGAGGCCATCGAGGCCATCGAGGCCGTCCAGGCCGTCGAGGCCGTCGAGGCCGTCGAAGTCGTTCTCGAAGTCGTCGTCGCCGTACCCCGGGTAGGGCGCGTACACCCCGCCCCCGCCCCCGCCGCCACGCCCCCGCCGCCGCCGCCGCAGCCGCTGGGCGGAGGCCAACGCGGCCGCGTTGAGCAGGACGAGCGACCCCGCCTGCGCGACCAGTGCGCGGGCGCGCTCGGGGTCGGCCTGCTCGAGGGCCGGAAGCGCGCTGAGCAGATCCTCCTGCCCGTACAGCAACGCCTCGCCCTGGGGCGTGCGCGAATAGACCGTGCGCGAGAAGACCATCGCGACCTTGCGCCGCTCGACCCACAGCAGCCCGAGGCGCTCGAGCTCCGCTGCCACCGTCTCCACGATCTCCTTGCGGATCTGGGGATGCGATTTGGCGATGTGCTCCGCGGTGGAGCGAAGCTCGCGTCCGGTGACCATCCCGTAGGTGTCCACGGGCGCGGCGAGGAGCAGATAGTGGACGTGCTCGAGCGGCACGCCGTGCGGCACCCCGCCGTGCATCTGCACGAGCACCTTCACCGGCTTGTCGCGCCCCAGCCGCCGGGGCTTGACACCGTCATGGATCTGCCAGCCGCCGGCCAGCACCAGCTCCTTGATGGCCGTCTTGAGGATCTCCTTGCCCTCGGCGTCGCGCCCTTCGCGCAGGACGATCGCCGCGGATGCCGGGATCGTCGTCACATGGACTCCGGGGCGCTCACCCCGAGCAGGTCCAGCGAGCGGGCCAGCGTGCGCTGGGTGGCGACGCACAGGCCGGCGCGGAAGGCTTCCTGCTCAGAGCCCGCAACTTTGCAGCTCCTGGCCTCGTAGAAGGTCGTGAAGGTGCGGGCGAGCTCGAGCGCATAGGTGGCGATCCGGTGCGGCGCGCGACGCTCGGCGGCGTCGGCGACATCCCCGGGGAAGGCCAGGAGCTTCTTGACCAGGTCGCGCTCCTGCGGCTCGAGCGGCCCGACGGGCGTCGCGGACGGCGTCGAAACGACTTTTTCCAGGATGCGGTGAATGCGCGCGTGGCCGTACTGGACGTAGTAGACGGGGTTCTCCGAGGATTCCTTGACGGCGAGGTCGAGGTCCAGGTCGATCGTCGTGTCGTGCGAGCGCGCGAGCAGGAACCAGCGCGCCGGATCGGCGCCGATCTCGTCGATCAACTCGTCGAGCGTCACGAACTCTCCGGCGCGCTTGGACATCCCCAGCTTCTCGCCGCCCGCGCCGACGAGGTGCACGAACTGCATGATCAGCAGCTCGAGCTGGCCGGGATCGCCCCCGAAGACCTGGAAGGCCGCCGACATGCGCTGCTTGTAGCCGTGATGGTCGGCGCCGAGGACGATGATCATGCGGTCGAAGCCGCGCTCGAGCTTGTCCAGGAAGTACGCGATGTCGGGAGCGAAGTAGGTCGGTTCGCCGTCCGAGCGGCGCAGCACGCGATCCTTGTCGTCACCGAACGACGTCGTGCGCAGCCACAGCGCGCCTTCGGACTCGTAGGAGTGCCCGAGCTGGGCAAGCCGCTCGAAGGCGAGGTCGATCTTGCCGGCGTGCAGCGTCGCCTCCGAGAACCAGGTGTCGAACGGCTCGACGCGGAAGCGGTCCAGCGACGCGCGGATGTTGTGGAGCATCAGCTCGATCGCCCGCCGCGCGAGGTCGTCGAGCGCCATCGTGTCGGCGCCCGCGATCGACGCGGCGACGTCCTTGATGTACTCGCCCACATAACCGCCCTCGGGCGGCTCTTCGAGCCGGGCCCGGGCCTGGATCGATTCCGCGAAGCGCTTGACCTGGGAGCCCGCGTCGTTGGCGTAGAACTCGCGCGCGACACCGTGGCCGTGGAACGCGAGCAGCCGGCAGACCGAGTCCCCGTAGGCCGCGTTGCGGGCGTGGCCGAGATGGACCGGGCCGGTCGGGTTCGAGGACACGAACTCGACGTTGATGCGCTCGGGCGTTTCCACCGCGCCGCCGCCGAAGTCCTCGCCTGCGTCCAGCACGTGCGCGAGTGCGTCGGCGTACCAGGCATCCGACAGGAAGAGGTTGATGAAGCCCGGACCGGCGATCTCGACCCGCTCGAGGCTCGCTCCCAGCCGTGCTCGCAGCTCGCCCTCCAGCGACTCGGCGACCGCGCGGGGCTTCTCGCCGCGCAGCGGGGCCAGCAGCATCGCGAGGTTGGTCGAGTAGTCGCCGAATTCCGCCTTGGGCGGGCGTTCGAGCGACGGCTGCGAGCGCAGCGGCCCGTCGCCGGCGGCGTCGACGAGCGTGGAATGCAGGTGCGCGAGGGGGGTCATCGGGTCAGTGATGGTACGGCTCGCCCGCGAGGATCTTGTGCGCGCGGAAGAGCTGCTCGAGTGCGACCACGCGCGCGAGCTGGAAGGGCAGCGTCATGCGCCCGAAGGAGATCGTCTCGTCGACGTGCTCGAGCGACGTGCCGAACGCTCCGCCCACGACCAGGCAGAGGTCACGACCGGACATCCGGCGTTGCTCGAGCCAGCCCGCCCACTCCTGCGAGGAGCGCTGGGTCCCCCTCTCGTCGAGCAGGCAGACGTGGGCGCGCTCGGGGATGCGCTTCGCGAGCTTCGCCTCTTCGGGTACTTCGACGACCTCGACGCGCGCGTGCGGCCCGAGCAGCTTCAAATAGTGAGCCTGGGCGTCAGCGAACGGCGTCCGGATCCGGCCGACGGCGAGGACGGTGATCTTCATGGGGACCGGAGCGCCTCGGCCAGGCCGATCCGCTCGAGCGTGGTCGGATGCGTGCCGAAGACGGCCTGCCAGAAGGCGGGCGGATCGGGGTCCGAGACGTTCTGCACGGCGATCCGGCGCTGGAAGTCGATCGCCGCCTGCGGCGCGCCCGTGAGCCCGATCGCGTAGACGTCGGCGCGGCGTTCGACCGCACGCGAGAGCTGATTGGACACTCCGGTGACGACCGGGACCACGAGCGCGAGCGCGAGCGCGGCGGCGGGCACCGCGCGGGGACCGGCGTCGCCGTGGAAGCGATGAGTCAGCCGGGCGGCCGCCCAGAGACCGAACGGCGCGACCAGCGCGAGGTACAACAGGCCCTTCGGAACGTCGCGGTAGCGCACGTGAGCGAGCTCGTGCGCGACGACGAGCCGCAGCTCGTCGTAGGTGAACTTCTCCAGCAGCGTGTCGTAGATGACCACCCGCTTGGTCGAGCCGAGGCCTGCGACGTAGGCGTTCGCGGCGGTCGTGCGGCGCGACGCGTCGATCACGAAGACCTCCCCCACCTCGACACCGGCTCGGTCGGCGAGCTCGAGCACGGCGGTGCGCTCGCGCCCTGCCGGCAGCGGGTCGAAGCGATTGAACAGCGGGTCCAGCACGACCGGTCCGGCCAGCGTCAGGACGACGGCGAACGCGACGATCACTCCGGAGCCGGGAATCCACCAGCGCGCGCCGAAGCGCCGCAGACCGACCACGAGCAGCGCCCCACCCGCGCCGGCGACGGCGGCGCCGATCGCCTCGCCCTTGGCCAGATCCCCCGCCCAGCCCGACCAGGACTGCGTGACGAGTCCGACGTCCTTCGCGCGCTCGCGGGCGAGCGCCGACAGTGGCAGCGCCGACGCGGTCAGCGCGAGCGACAACGCCGCGCCGGCGGCCGCGCCGGCCACCACGGGACGCCGCGGATTCCAGTTGCGCAGGCGGGACGGAGGCCGCGCCACGAGGGCCGTCAGGACCCCGAGCTCGACTCCCAGGATGCCCAGCGCGAGCCACCGCTGGCCCGCACGGAATCTTTCGGCCTTTTCGAGCTGCCCCTCGCTGAAGTAGGCTCGCGCCAACACGGGCACCGGATCAGGGCCCAGATCACCCGGCCGGAACGCCACCACGGCGACTTCGGCCACGAGGACCGCGGTCACGATGGCTAGAGGAAGCCGCACGGACCGCACCGAAAGAAGACTACGAGCATGCAGATCGCGGTCGTCACCGACATCCACGGCAACCGGCAGGCCTTCGAGGCCGCGATCGGTGCTGCCGAGGCCGCCGGAGCCGACGAGCTCTGGTGCCTGGGCGATCTCGTCGGCTACGGCGCCGAGCCCGACGCCTGCGTCGCCCTGGCCGAGGCCCACTGCGCGATCTGCCTGGCGGGCAATCACGACCTCGCGGTCGCCGGCGTGCTCTCGCTCGACGACTTCTCCCGCGGCGCTGCGCTCGCGGCCCGGTGGACCCAGGACAACATCTCCGAAGACACGAAGGAGTTCCTGCTCGCGCTCTCGCCCGACGGGGGCGCGTACGGCTACGGCCTCTTCCACGCCTCCCCGCGCGACCCGATCTGGGAGTACGTGCTCAGCGGCCTGACCGCCGAGCTGTGCTTCGATTCGACGGACTTCCGCGTGTCGCTGATCGGGCACTCCCACGTCGCACTGTCGTTCAACCGGCCCGAGGGTCAGCCGGCGGGAGGCTCCACGCGCCGCGAGGGCGACGAGCTCGACGTCTCCGAGGGCACGGGCGAATGGCTGCTCAACCCCGGCGGCTGCGGCCAGCCGCGCGACGGCGACAACCGCGCCGCCTGGCTGCTCCTCGACACCGAGAAGGCGACCGCGAAGTGGTGCCGTGTGGAGTACGACATCGCCGCCGCCCAGAAGGCGATCCGGGACGCGCGCCTGCCCGATTCGCTGGCCGAGCGGCTGCAGCACGGCCAGTAGCCTGGCGCAGATGCGTCTGCGCCTGTTCGCCGTGCTCGGTGCCGCCGCCGCCCTCACGGCCGGTTGCGGGAGCACGGACGCCACGAAGATCCCCCAGAGCCAGGCCGCAGAGCTGCTGAAGGACCTCGACCAGGCCAAGGAGCGCTCGGACGACGGAAACTGCGATTCCGCGGTGGCGCAGGTCGCGGAGGCCTCGCGACGCGTGCCGGAGCTCTCGCGCAAGGTCAATCCGGACATCAAGAAGAATCTGCTCGCTGGTCTGCGCCACCTGGGCGAGCGCATCTCCGCGGAGTGCGGGGCTTCCGAGGAGGCGACGCCGACGCCGACCGAGGCCGCGACCGAGACCGCGACGCCGGCCGAGACCCCGACGGAGACCGCGACGCCCGCGCCCACGGAGACCGCGCCGCCGACGCCGACGCCGACCGCCACGGCGCCTCCCGAGATCACCGTGCAACCGCCGAACACCGGCGGGGTTGATCCCGGCGAGGAAGAATGAGCCAGACCGACCAACTCTTCGCCGGCCGCTACCGCCTCGAGCGGCGCCTCGGCGTGGGCGGGATGTCGACGGTCCAGCTCGCCTTCGACACGCGCCTCGAACGCTACGTCGCCGTCAAGCTGCTCGCGGAGCACCTCGCGGCCGACGACGCCTTCATCGCCCGCTTCAAGCGCGAGGCGCTGGCCGCCGCGCGCCTGGTGCACCCGAACGTCGTCCAGGTCTACGACTTCGGCTCCGACGAGGGCTCGCACCGCCAGTTCATCGTCATGGAGCACGTCGAGGGGCACTCGTGTGCGGAGCTGCTGCGCGAGCACGGCCCGATGTCGGCGACCGACGCCGTCGACGTGCTGGTGCAGAGCTGCCGCGGGCTCGACTACGCCCACCGCGGCGGCGTCGTGCACCGCGACGTCAAGCCGGGCAACCTGCTGCGCAACGAGGAGGGGGTCGTCAAGCTCGCGGACTTCGGGATCGCCAAGGCGGCCGAGGACTCCGACATCACGCGCGTGGGCTCGGTCATCGGCACGGCCTCCTATCTCGCTCCAGAGCAGTCGCGCGGCGAGCCGGCAGGACCCCAGTCGGATCTATACGCGCTCGGCGTCGTCGCCTACCAGCTGCTCACGGGCCGCCTGCCCTACCAGGGCTCGTCGCTCACCGACCTCGCGCGCCAGCAGGACGCGGGCCCACCCACCGCGGTGCACGAGCTCGTGCCCGGCGTCCCCCCGGCGCTGTCGGTGGCCGTCATGCGCGCGCTCGAGGGCGGTCTGGACCGCCGCTACGCGAGCGCGCCCGAGATGGAGCAGGCGTTGACCGACGGGATGCGCGGCGTCGCACCGCCCCCGCTCCCCCCCGAGGACCCCACCGTCGCGCTCACCGGCACCGCGGCGACGCGGATGCTGCGCGACGAGCGCCCCCGCCCCGCCCCGCGCCGACGGCTGGAGCCCATGCCCGCCGAGGCCGCCCCGCCGCGCCGGCGCCGTCCCCCGGCCGGCTATGTGGAGCCCGCCCCGCGCCGGCGCCGCCCGCGCTGGGGACTGCGGCTGTTCACCCTCTTCGTGCTCGCGCTCGCCGTCGGCGCGGTCTGGGCCTATGCCCAGGCCGAGGGCCTGCTGGACTCCAGCCGGGTGGAGCTCAAGGAGTTCACCGGCGACCTGTCGCAGACCTACGAGGATCTGCGAGCCGTGATCGAGGACAACACCCGTTAGGCCTTCGGGCAAGGTTGGCGACGGCATCCCGTTGGGTGTTTGGATGCCCCGCTCCCTCCTCGCCCTGATCGCCGTCCTCGCCGTCGCTGCCCCGGCCGCCGCGCAGGCCCCCAAGCCCGAGGCCAAGGTCGGACCGGTCTCCTTCAACGCGTGGCGCTTCCCGGGCAAGCTGCCCGCTCCCGGCGAGGACGACGACGGCCCCCTCGCGCCGCGCTCGACGGCGGTGAGCACGACCCTGCCGCCGCTGGTCCTCCAGAGCAGCTACGTCGGGCGCAAGGCCGCCGAGCCGACGATGGGCGTCGACCGCATGGGCAACGCCTTCTACGCGGCCAGCGACTTCGACGGCACCGGTGGCACCACGGCGCGCACCGAGGTCTACCGCTCGACCGACGGCGCAGTGACCTGGCAGGAGAAGTCCCCGAACGCCGGCGGCGCGGTCGACTACCCGCCGACCACGCTGGATCCATACGTCTACACCGATCAGCGCACCGACCGCACCTACTCGATCGACCTCGAGGGCCTGGCCGGCTCGTTCCTGGCCTACACCGACGACCAGGGCGAGACCTGGGCCGCGTCAGCGCTGTCGGCGCCCGGGGCCAATGACCACCAGACGTTCTTCACCGGCCCGCCGCCGGTCGAGAACCCGCTGCTGGTCCCGTCGCTCAACGACTGGCCCACGATCGCCTACTACTGCGTCAACGCGCTCTCGCACGTCGGCTGCTCGCTGAGCAACGACGGCGGCATGACCTTCCAGGAGCTCCCGTCGCAGCCGTACGTCGGCTGCGTGGGCTGCCAGACCGGCCATGGCGTCGTGGACTCCGAGGGGCGCGTGTTCCTTCCGCGCGGCGGCGTCCCGGGCACCGGGGAGACCGGCCCCGCCCAGATCGCCATCAGCGAGAACGCCGGCCAGTCGTGGGAGACGGTGGACGTCGGCGCCGGTGTGATCCCCGACAGCCGCCACACCGCGGTCGCCGTGGACTCCGAGGACAACGTGTATTACGTCTGGTACGACTCGACCTTCCAGCTGCCGTGGCTGTCGGTCTCCAAGGACCACGGCCGAAGCTGGGGCGCACCGCTGATGGTCGCCCCGCCCGGCGTCGCGGACGCGAACTTCCCGATGGTCGCCGCCGGCGAGCCCGGCAAGGTCGCCATCTCCTTCCCCGGCTCATCGGTCGACGACCCGGCCGACGCCTCGCGCCCGTGGCACGCCTGGGTGGTCGTGACCAACAACGCGCTCGACGAGGCCCCGGTCTTCCACGCCGCGATCGGCGACGACGGCAAGGACCCGCTACATCGCGGCACCTGCAACAACCGCTGCGCCGGGATGTTCGACTTCATCGACCTGCAGGTCTCGCCCAAGGACGGCACCGTCTTCGGCACGTTCACCGACACCTGCACGGCCGCGAACAAGTGCACCACGCTGCGCGAGGCCAAGCTGGCCACCGACGCCCAGGGCGTGGCGGTGCGCACGATCTCCGGCCCGCGACTGATCGACGGTCCGACCGCCCCCGGCGCGCTCGCGCCGGTCGCCGCCGGCCCCGCCGGCCCCGCCGGCCCCGGCGGCCCGACGCCGTCCGCGCCCGCTGCGGCCGACCGGGTCAAGCCGCGCGTGTTGAAGCTCAAGGTCTCGCGGCGCACGGTCTCCTGGAAGCTCTCGGAGCGCGCGAGCGCGCGGCTGCAGGTCAAGCGCGGCAAGAAGACCGTCGCCTCCTTCCAGACCGGGCGCCCCGGGCTCACCGGCTCCTTCCGGCTCAAGGGCCTCAAGCGCGGGCGCTACCGCCTGACCTTCGGCGTCACCGACCCCGCGGGCAACCGCAGCAGGCCGGTCAAGCGCACGCTGCGGCTGAGGTGACCGCTTCGCGCGGGTGCCGGCCGGCGCTCGTGCTCGCGGGCACCGCGCTCGCCTTCGGCGCCTGCGGGTCGACCGAGCGCGAGGCGTCATCCGCCGCCGCCGGCGTCCCGGTCGAATGCGCCCGCGCGGTCCCCGTCCGGCCGCTCGACCTCCCTGCGGGCTTCCCGCGCCCGAAGGGGACGATCCTCGCCGAGCCCGCCCAGGGCGACAACCGGCTGCGCCAGGTCCGCGGCTTCGTCACCCGCCTGCCGGGCGACGCGATTGCCGACATCGGCCGGACTCCCGGCGCGAAGGTGATCGACTCCGAAGACGAGGGCTTCGACGCCGAAGTCACCATCTCCGCCGCCGGCCGGCGGACCTTCTTCAAGTTCGTGAAGGTCTGCGAGGCGGGATCGCGATTCACCGCCCAGCAGGTCCCCGAGCCATAGACCTACGTTCTTCGCTTGTGTCGTGTCCGCCGCCATATCTGGCGGCGGGCACGACACGAACGGTCTGGGTTCACACCGCGGCTCCCGCTCGGAGGGCGGCGGCCTCCTCGGCCAGCCGGCCGTCGTCGACGGCGGCGCGCAGCCGGACCATGAGGCGCTGCAGGTAGGCCAGGTTGTGAATGGTGAGCAGGCGCTGGGCCGTGGCCTCCTTGGCGCGCAGCAGGTAGTGCAGGTAGCCGCGGGTGTAGCCGGGCGCGCAGGCCGTGCACGGGCAGCCGTCCATCAGCGGGTCCTGCGAGCGCTGCCAGCGCGCCTTGGCGAGGTCCACGCGCCAGCGTCCTTCCGGATCCGGGACGACGGCCATGCCGTGGCGGCCGAGGCGCGTCGGCATCGCGCAGTCGAACGTGTCGATGCCGAGCTCGACACCGCGGATCAGGTCGTCGACATCACCGATGCCGAGCAGGTGTCGCGGCTTGTCGGCGGGCAACTCGTC
>Ga0136633_1002959_pt1 | contig 11379 bp, 9 predicted proteins | sample AntDrymeUQ832206_2_FD_105494 | JGI IMG/M metagenome (GOLD analysis project Ga0136633, IMG submission 105494) | Polar desert sand microbial communities from Dry Valleys, Antarctica - metaG UQ83 (22.06) | ecosystem: Environmental > Terrestrial > Soil > Desert | place: Antarctica: Dry Valley...
CACAATGGTGAACTGTGGGCCATGTAGATGTCGCAGGCATAAATTACGAGCTCCCCGACGGTCGGGTGCTGCTCGATGACGTCTCGTTCCGGGTGGGTGAGGGTGCCAAGGTCGCCCTGGTCGGAGCCAATGGTGCCGGCAAGACGACGCTGTTGCGCATCATCACCGGCGACCTCATGCCGCACGCGGGCGCGGTGACCCGGTCGGGGGGTCTCGGTGTCATGCGCCAGATGGTCACCCACGGCAACGAGGGCAAGACCGTCCACGACTTGCTGCTGTCGGTGTCCCCGCTGCGGGTGCGGGCGGCCGCAGAGCACGTCGACGCATGTGAGTTGGCGATGATGGAGACCGACGACGAGAAGACCCAGATGAGGTACGCCGCGGCGCTGTCCGAGTGGGCCGACGCCGGTGGCTACGACATCGAAGTCACCTGGGACGTGTGCTGTACGTCGGCCCTGGGAGTTCCGTTCGAGCGGGCAAAGTACCGCGACCTGACCACGTTGTCCGGTGGCGAGCAGAAACGACTAGTGCTCGAGTTCCTGCTACGTGGACCCGACGACGTACTGCTCCTCGACGAGCCGGACAACTTCCTCGACGTACCAGGCAAGACCTGGCTCGAACAGCGGATCAACGAGTCCACCAAGACGATTCTCTACATCAGCCACGACCGGGAGATGCTGAACAACACCGCGACCCGGGTGGTGACCGTCGAGCTCGGCGCTGCTGGGAACACGGTGTGGATGCATCCCGGTGGATTCGCGTCCTACCACGAGGCCCGTCGCGACCGGTTCACTCGTTTCGAGGAGCTGCGCCGGCGCTGGGACGAGGAGCGCGCCAAGCTCAAGGCCCTCGTACTGCGCTACAAGATCAAGGCGGAGTACAACGACGGACTGGCCTCGCAGTACCGCGCGGCACAGACACGACTGCGCAAGTTCGAGGAGGCCGGCCCGCCCCAGGCCATCCCGCGCGAACAGCAGGTGACGATGCGGCTCAAAGGCGGCCGTACCGGCAAGAGGGCGGTGGTCTGCGAGGAACTCGAGCTCACCGGTCTGATGAAGCCGTTCGACCTCGAGGTCTGGTACGGCGAGCGGGTTGCTGTGCTCGGCTCGAACGGTTCCGGCAAGTCGCATTTCCTGCGGCTTCTCGCGGCCGGCGGCAGCGATCCTGACATCGAGCACCGGCCGGTCGGGGACGTCCCGGTGCAACCGGTGAACCACACCGGCCGGGCAAAGCTCGGCGCACGTGTTCGGCCCGGGTGGTTCGTGCAGACCCATGAGCACCCCGAGCTGATGGGTCGCACGCTGCTCGAGATCCTGCACCGCGGTGACGACCACAGGGACGGGATGCCGCAAGAGCCCGCGTCCCGGGCGTTGGACCGCTACGAGCTTGCGCATGCAGCGGACCAGAAGTTCGAGTCCCTCTCCGGTGGCCAGCAGGCACGTTTCCAGATCCTGTTGCTCGAGCTGTCCGGAGCCACCTTGTTGCTTCTCGACGAGCCGACCGACAACCTTGACGTTGAGTCGGCCGAGGCACTGCAAGACGGCTTGGATGTCTTCGAGGGAACGGTGGTCGCGGTGACCCACGACCGCTGGTTCGCCCGTGGCTTCGACCGGTTCCTGGCGTACGGCGCTGACGGCTCGGTCTACGAGTCCGACGGACCGGTCTGGGACGAGGGCCGAGTGCAGCGCGCCCGCTGAGCAACCCAGGTCATCGGGTGACCCGGAAGATGCCGTGCGCTCCGCGTTCCGCGTCGACCATGACGTGCGACACGAACGGGTAGTGCCCGGCAGCGGGAAAGCTGAGTTCCACGAAGCCACCCTGGGCGGCCTCCAGGCCGAGGCTCTGCGCTCCGCCAACACCTGGCCGCAGCAGGTACCCGCCTTCGGAGTACACGGTGTCGAACTGGCTCCCGACCACATGGAACGAGGTGGACCGGTTGGGCCCGGCGTCGAGCACCCAGACCCGGATCCGTTCGCCGACCCGCGCCGGTAGCGGGCGCTGGTCGTACTGGTTCGCGTACCCGTTGAAGACAACGGCATCCGGACTCTCCGCCTGAATCTTTTCCATATCGACCGGACCGCCCTGTGGCCCCAGGAACAGCTCGGACTGCACTAGCAGATAGCTCCGGTCCACCTCAGGAAGGTCAGGCGGTTCGATCACTACGGCACCGAAGAGCCCGTTCGCGATGTGCGCCGACATCGGCATGCTCGAGCAGTGGTACATCCACACGCCCGCCCGGGTCGCCGTGAACCGGTAGACCAACGACTCACCCGGCGCGATCGTCCGCATCGGTCCGTCCGGCGCCAGCGCACCTGCATGGAAGTCGATGGAGTGGCCGATGGTGCCGTCGTTGACCAGGGTGATCTCGAAGACGTCGCCCACCCGGCCGTGCAGGACCGGTCCGGGCGCGTTCCCGTTGAAGGTCCAAAGTCGCTGGGTGACGCCCGGCGCGACCTCTCGATCGACTTCCTGGACGGTGAAGGTGCGACGGTGCACGCGCCCGTTGCCAAGGGGAGGAAGTGCCGCGTCATGCGCTACGAAACCCGGATCCGCTTCGGCCATGAAATCGAGGTCGTCGGCGGCGCTCGGCGACTCTCTCGCAGCGGTGGCGCCCGGGTGCTCGTCGACGTCCTGCTCTGCGGCCGCGGCAGGACCGTGCTGGTGCGCGCTATGGCCGGCCGCGCCAGTCGTACCCACGGAACCGGTGGCGTCTATCGTCAGCACCATCCCCATCTGCCGGTGACCGACCACCGAGCACCAGCCTTCGATGTCTCGGCCGACGACACCGAGGTCCATCCGCGTCGACTCGCCGGGCGACAGTCTGCCGCTGTCGTCGCCGGAGTCGAAAACGAGGTCGTGAACGTCTTCGTCGTCGGTGTTGGACAACATGATCACTAGCCGGTTGCCGGACGGCACCTTGATCGTCGAGGGGGTGAACCGCATGTCGTGCGCCTCCACCTCCACCCTCGTCGTGTTGCCGGTCGTGGCCACCCCCGCGGATGCTGCTTCAACGCTCACGGCGAGTGCCGCCGGGTCGAGCGCCACCCCCACCGTTACTGCCAGGACGACGGCGGCCAGTCCGGCCGCGGCGAGACCGGTCAGCTGGCCGGCTGGCCGCTCGTCGGCGGGCGCCGGGGTCGGCGCGGATGGCTGCCTAGCCCTCCGCGAGGCACGAATCGCCAGGAACATCAGGGGAATGAAGCTTGCCAACCCGCCGAGGACCAGCGTGGAGGCAAGCACCCGGACCACGCTGGGCACCGGCAGCACGCACACGAGAAGACCGGCGTTGACCATCACGATGCGGAACGCCCCGCCTTTGTCCATCGCGGTATTCGCGGCGCGCACAGGCCCCGGTCCGCCGCCCAATGCCATCGGAACGAGATAGGAAAGCGCGCCAAGGAGAACCTGCGCACCGAAGCCTGCGGCGAGGAACGGCGTGATCCAGCCGAGCCGGTCGCCGACAAGGTCCCACGACGCGGCGGTGCCGACCCCGATCGCGAGAGTGGTCAGGCAGCCGACCAGCCACACCAGGCCCGCCAGCAGAGACCAGGTCGGGTACGACGAGGGCGTCTTGCCGCGGGCCGCGGTGACGAACGGCTTCGCCACGAACCCCAGCCCGGCGAGGTAGCCGAGGATGCCGAGAGCAGCCAGGACCTGTAGACCGGCGAGCGCGGCCGAGGCGACCACCACGATCGAGAGCACCAGGATCGGCAGTGCACGTTGCGCGGAGCGCTCGGAGCCCTCTGCGATCTTGGTCCGCAGCATCGTGGGCCACAAGGTCACCAACGTGCCCACGATTGTGAGTCCCATCCAGCCGAGCAGGTTGACGGCCGCGTGCGCGAGAACCAAGCGCTCGTGCCACGGGTCGGACAGGCCACGGGCCACCGTCGTACCCAGGAAGACGCCCACCGGCAGGAAGCAGGCTGCCGCCACGTAGTAGCGCACTGTTGCCGCGAACCGGGCCGGCAGGGCCCGTCGCATCTGCAGCACCAGCGCCACGCCGTGCCACACCACGGCCGCCGAGACGATGGTGGCTCCGACCACGGTGACCGGCCAGAGGTCGGCCAACACACCGGTCACCACGCCCAGCACGCCGACGTTGAGCGCCAACAGTCGCATCGACTGCTCGTGTCGATCGCCCGCACGGGGAGCGCTGTGCAGCAGGGCATCGGCGAAATGCTTGCTCCACACGAGGATCGCATGGGTGACTGCGCCGAGAAGGAGGAGGTGGATCATCAACCAGCGAGGCGCGGGCACGATGGGATGTATGAGCGTGGCGACCACAAGAGCGGTCAGCCAGAACACCACGGGCAGGTCGCGCAAGGGCCAGAACCCTCGCGTCGAGCCGGGCGTGCGGGTCATCGGGGCCTCCTGCTGGGTCGGTTCGCCGTGGTCGCGGACCATCCGGCAAGTGCCACGAACAGCAGCAGCGCGGTGATGTTCAGGATCCCTCCGGCCTGCCACGCGAACGGGACACCGAGCGCGTCACCGACCCAAAGTCGCAGGGCAAGGGAGACATGAAGTAGCACGGCCGGGACGAGCAGCACGGGGTGGTAAGGGAGCGGACGGCGCAGTACGGCGGGCAGGATCACCGGCGCGTGAGCCATGATCATCGACAAAGTGAAGCCGAGGAACACGGCGTGCACCACCACGTCGTACCGCTCACCCGAGTACGCGGGTCCGCCCAGCAGCCAGGTGCCGCCGGCGACGGCGAGCCAGAAATACCCGGCCAGCGTGCAGCCGGCCATGAACCGGGTCAGGCCTCGGGTGTGGATCGTACGACGGGCCACGTCATGTGTCGCAAGCCAGCCGACGAGAACGAGGATCGCCAAGCCCAGCAGGGGATAACCGACCGAGGGCCACAGCAGCGAGGCCACTACCCCGGCGACGAATGTGGCCGAGAGCAGCACAAGGTTGCGACCGGCGGTGGGACCCATCGCGAGCCGGGCCAGCTCCAGACGCTCGGCGCCGATGGTGAGCACGACGAAGCCGACCAGCCAGGGCAGCAGGTGCGGCACGGTGAGCCCTCCGAGCCAGAGGGTGAGGCCGCCGACGGCGAGGACGGCGCCGAATGCCTGGATAAGCACGGCGTCGTCGCGCTGTCGCCGCCAAAGCGGGATGTAGATGCCGACGAGGGCAACGGCCCCGCCAAGCTCGACCGCTTTGCCCACGACCAGTGGAAGCGGACAGATGAGTAGCAGGCCCCCGATGCCGAGCAGCGCCGGAGCGGAGAACCCGAAAGGATGCTTGAGGGCGACGGCTCGTTCGAGCGCGATCAAAGTCCCGACGAAGCCGAAGACCAGGAGCATCCCGTGGACCGCCGGTAACCGGTCGGTGGAGATCGGGGCGGGAACGCCCAGCAACATGAGGGCAGCGTCGAGGCCGGCGAGCATCGCCACACCGGCCGGGACCAGGAAGACGGCACGCCGCCACAGCGGCTGGCCCTTCTGCGCGCGCGGCGGCCGGGTTGCGGCGGCCGGAGGCGCTTCGCTTGCAGTCGCGGTCACGTCCGATCCACACCAGGTCGGACCATGAGGTCCAGGCGGCAGGCTCCGGGCTCGGAGAACGGGAACAAGTCGCTTCGGGAGGCGTCTGCGCCGTATTCCTCCATGGCGCCCCTGACGATGCCGAGGTGTACGCCGCACACGACGTCGGGATATCGGTGCGCGGCTTCGAGCAGCGGGCATCGGGTCAGCTTCACCACGGATGCGTGCTCATCACTCTGGGGGGCGAAGCCGATCTCATCTAGGAGCGCGACCACCTCGCGGCGCGCGGCGGGCCCGCCTGACGTGGTGGGGGCTCCCTTTTTACGGGCAAGTTCGTGTCCCCACTCGGTGCCCGCGAGGATCGCGTCCGCGCGCGGTGAGTCGCTGGTGCGGTGGATGGCCGAGGCGAGGGTGGCAGCGAGGCCGGCGTACTCGGAGGGGCGGGATTCTTCGTCGCTTTCGGTGGCCTCGTAGCGCCAGGCGGGACGTCCGCGGCCGTTGGGCTCGGCACGATGTCGACGAACCAGTCCGCGCTTGACGAGCGCCGCGAGGTGCTCACGCAGGGTGTTGGCGTGCAGCCCCGTCGCGGCAATGAGCGCCGCAAGAGTGGTCGGTTCGGGCTGGGCCTGCATCACCTCGAGAATGGCAGTGCGCGACGTCGACATCGTTTGCCCGGCGGGCAGTCGACCGCGCTTCTGGGGGCCGAAGCCGGGCCGGATCGGGACGTTTGACCCTGGATTGTTTTCCACGGAGCAGAGTGTAATAAAATAACTGCGAAGCCGCTACTTGGGCGGCTCGAATAGGTGGCTGGGATGTCACCGAGTCGGAGGTCTTCACATGAACGACGTCGTTATCGCCACCAGTGAGGCGGACGCACGCGCCGCTGAGGCCGTGGAGCAGCACCACGCGCAGATGGCCGGAACGCTGGCCCTTCGGGTGGAGGCGCTCCTTGAGGCGGCCGCGCGACAGGACACAGCTGCGGCGCGGGCGGCCAAGATTGAGCTGGTCTCCTGGGCGCAGCAGGAGCTCGTGCCGCACGCCCTGGCCGAGGAGAAGGCGATGTACCCCGCCGCCCAGAGCAGAAGCGAGGGCCGGCTGCTCGTGGACGGGATGCTCGCTGAGCACACGGTGATCACCGACCTGGTGGCGGAGATCGCGTCCGCGGAGGAACCGGTCCGTGCGGCCGCCTCCGCCAAGGCGTTGCTGGTCATCTTCGAGAGCCACCTGGGCAAGGAGAACGAGCTGATCCTGCCGCTGCTCACCGCGGCTTCAGACGTGTCGGTCGCCGATCTGCTCGGCGGAATGCACGAGTTGCTCGGCGGTGAGCCCCACGCCGGGGCCCATCAGGAGGCCGAAGCGGGCCACAACTGCACCTGCGGCGAGGAGGATGGCGCCGGCTACCCGGAGCTCGATTGCCGACCAGTCCCGCACGCCATTCGACACGCCACGATATTCGGCGCCCTCGACGCGGTGCGTCCCGGTGGCGGGATGATCCTGGTCGCTTCGCACGACCCGCTTCCGCTGCTGGCCCAGATCGAACAGCGTCAGCCCGGGACGTTTGAGGTGGACTACCTCGAGCGTGGGCCCGAGGCGTGGCGACTCACCTTCGTCCGTCGTACGGCGGCCTGAGTCGCGGCGGTTACTTCCAGCGTTCGTTCGCGGGGACGAAGTCCAGGGTCCGAGGACCGGTGTAGATCTGCTTCGGGCGGGCGATCTTCTGCTCCGGATCCTGGACCAGCTCCAGCCACTGCGCCAGCCAGCCCGACGTGCGTGGGATGGCGAACAGCACGGTGAACATCTCCGGGGGGAACTGCAGTGCCTCGTAGATCAGGCCTGAGTAGAAGTCGACGTTCGGGTAGAGCTTGCGAGACACGAAGTACTCGTCCTCGAGTGCGATCTTCTCGAGCTCGACGGCGATCTTCAGCAGCGGGTTGACGCCGGTCACCTCGAAGACGTCATCGCACGCCTTCTTGATGATCGTGGCGCGCGGGTCGTGGCTCTTGTAGACCCGGTGCCCGAAGCCCATCAGGCGTTCCTTGCCGCTCTTCACACCCTCGATGAACTCGGGAACCTTGTCGGCCGAGCCGATCCGTCGCAGCATCCGCAGCACGGCCTCGTTGGCGCCGCCGTGCAGAGGTCCGTAGAGCGCGGCGATACCTGCTGTCACCGCGGAGTACGGGTCGACCTGGCTGGACCCGACCGAACGAACGGCGTTGGTGGAGCAGTTCTGCTCGTGGTCGGCGTGCAGGATGAACAGCACCTCGAGCGCACGGATCAGCCGCTCGTCGGCGTTGAACTTCTGCTCGCTCATCCGGAACAGCATGGCCAGGAAGTTCGCTGCGTAACCGAGGTCGTTGTCGGGGTAGATGTACGGCTTGCCCTGCGCATGACGGAACGCCCAGGCGCCCAAGGTCGGCATCTTTGCGATCAGGCGCACGGCTTGCATGTGCCGGTTGTCGGCGTCGGAGATGTTGCGCGACTCCGGGTAGAAGGTCGACAGTGCGCCGACCGAGGCAAGCAGCATGCCCATCGGGTGTGCGTCGTACCGGAAGCCCTTCATGAAGCGCTTCACGTTCTCGTGCACGAACGTGTGGTACGTGATCTCGTGCGCCCAACCGTCGTACTGGTCCTTGGTCGGTAGCTCACCGTGGGTCAACAGGTAGGCAACCTCGAGGTACGTCGACTTCTCGGCGAGCTGCTCGATGGGGTAGCCGCGGTACTCGAGGATGCCCTTGTCGCCGTCGATGAAGGTGACGGCACTGCGACAGGAGGCGGTGTTCACGAACCCCGGGTCGTAAACGGCGAGCCCGGGGGTGTCTTCACCTTTGCCGATCTTGCCGATGTCGGCCGCTCTGATCGTCCCGTCAGCGATGGGTACGTCGTACTCCTCGCCGGTTCGGTTGTCTCGGACGGTCAGGCTCTCGCCGGACCCGGAGGTTTGTTCGCTACTGGAAGCAGTGTCCGTGGTTTCGGTCACGTCGGCTCCTCGCTGTTCGGGGCCCCGAAAACACGCGGGACCGGTTGGTCAGCGCGCCGGGGGACGCCATACGGTGATGTCAAGGGATTCAGTCTTCCTTAACTTATGCCCGAAGCGGGTGAGCTGGGAAACCGGGTTCGTTTTGACCCCGAGGGCGACCCGCCGGTATTCTTAACGGTCGCGGCTGCCGTGGCATGACAAGTCTGTGGCACCGGCATGCTGCGCGGCTCGTGTGAGCGAGCCAGGTCCAAGACAACCGATCCAATGAGAAGGCAAACAATCGTGCGCACGTACAGCCCGAAGCCTGCTGACATCAAGCGCGAGTGGCTCGTCATCGACGCCACCGACGTGGTGCTCGGACGGCTCGCCGTCCAGACTGCGACCCTGCTTCGTGGCAAGCACAAGCCAACGTTTGCCCCACATATGGACGGTGGCGACTTCGTCATCATCATCAACGCGGACAAGGTTGCCGTCTCGGGCAACAAGCGAGTGACCAAGCTGGCTTACCGCCACTCGGGTTACCCCGGCGGTCTGTCCTCGACCCCGTTCGGCGAGATGCTGGACAAGAACCCCCGCGCAGCAATCGAAAAAGCCGTCTGGGGCATGCTCCCCAAGAACCGTCTCGGTCGTCAGCAGATCACGAAGCTAAAGGTGTACGCCGGCCCGAACCACCCGCACGTCGCGCAGTCCCCGAAGCCTTTCGAGATCAACCAGGTCTCCCAGTAACCGCATGTCGACCAACAATCAGTCGATCCAGAGTAGTCGTGAAGTGAGGAACATCCGTGGCTGAGACCACTACCACAGAGGGCACCGAGTCGGTCGAAGAGACCTTCGCGGTCAACGAGCAAGGCCTCGCCTACAGCTCCGAGAGCGCGCCTTCCGAGGACGCCCCGGCACGTCCGGCCACGATCGCTCCGGCAGCCGCGACCGGTCGCCGCAAGGAAGCCGTGGCCCGAGTTCGCCTCGTTCCCGGCACAGGTCAGTGGACCGTCAACGGTCGTCCGCTCGACGAGTACTTTCCCAACAAGCTGCACCAGCAGGTTGTCAACGAGCCCTTCGTGACCACCGACCTGGTGGGCCGCTTCGACGTCCTCGCCCGTGTTCACGGCGGTGGCATCACCGGTCAGGCCGGCGCGCTGCGCCTTGGCGTGGCGCGCTCGCTCAATGCGATCGACGAAGAGGCAAACCGCGCCCTGCTCAAGAAGGCGGGCTTCCTCACTCGCGACGCCCGCGTCATCGAGCGTAAGAAGGCCGGACTGAAGAAGGCCCGCAAGGCTCCCCAGTTCAGCAAGCGCTGATCGGCTGCGTCCCGCAGTGGCATTCACTGGGGGCCGTCTTTTCGGCACCGACGGCGTCCGCGGGCTGGCGAACGGTCATCTGACTGCAGAGCTCGCCTTGGACCTGTCTGTTGCCGCTGCACACGTACTCGGCGAGGCCGGCGTCTTCAACGACTCTGTCGTTCAAGGGCGGCGGCCTGTTGCCGTTGTCGGACGGGACACCCGGATCTCGGGGGAGTTCCTCGAAGCCGCGGTCGTTGCGGGTCTGGCATCGGCCGGAGTCGACGTACTCCTGCTCGGGGTGCTGCCCACGCCAGGTGTCGCGTACCTGACCGGCGCCCTGAACGCCGACCTCGGCGTCATGCTGTCGGCCAGCCACAACCCGATGCCGGACAACGGGATCAAGTTCCTGGCGCGGGGCGGAGTCAAGCTCGACGATGCGATCGAAGCCGCGATCGAGAAGCGGCTCCGCGAACCATGGGACCGGCCCACCGGTGGCGGCGTCGGACGCCTCAGGACGTACGACGACGCGGTTCCCGACTACGTCAAGCACCTCGTGGGCACACTCTCTAACCGTCTCGACGGAATCAAGGTCGTCCTGGACTGTGCACACGGCGCCGCGTTCGAGGCTGGCCCGAAAGCACTCAGCGACGCCGGTGCGGACGTCGTGGCGATCTGCGTGGATCCCGATGGCCTCAACATCAACGACGGCTGTGGGTCTACCCATCTCGAGGTGCTGCAGAAGGCCGTCGTCGAGCACGGCGCAGACCTCGGGTTCGCGATGGACGGCGACGCGGACCGCTGCCTGGCGGTGGACCACGAAGGAAACGTCGTGGACGGCGACCAGATCCTCGCGATCCTGGCGCTCGCCATGCGCGACTCCGGCACGTTGAAGGCCGACACGGTCGTCGCCACGGTGATGAGCAACCTCGGTTTCGTCCAGGCACTACGACGCGAGGGAGTCGTTGTCCGTCAGACCAAGGTCGGCGACCGCTACGTGCTCGAGGACATGAAGGCCGGTGGCTACTCCCTCGGCGGCGAGCAGTCCGGCCACGTGATCATGAGTGACTTCGCGACCACCGGTGACGGCGTGTTGACCGCACTGCACGTTTTATCGCGGATGGCGGAGAAGAAGACCTCGCTGGCCGAGCTCGCGGGTGTGATGACCCGGTTGCCACAGATCCTGGTGAACGTGCCGGACGTGGACAAGGCTCGCACCGACGACGACTCGGTCCTCGCGGCCGCGGTCGCCGAGGCCGAGGCGGAGCTCGGTGAGTCCGGGCGCGTGCTCCTGCGCCCGTCGGGCACCGAGTCGCTGGTCCGAGTGATGGTCGAGGCATCGACCGCTGAACATGCCCTGGCGGTGGCGAACCGACTCGCCGGTGTCGTTCGCCAGCGGCTCGCCCACTAGGCGAACACCTGTAGGCAACACGAAAATGGGGTGCGCGTACGACGCGCTGATCCGTACTCTGCTCTGTTGTGGAGATACGCGAGATCGACCCGCGCGACGAGGCGCTCACCCGAACCTTCTGGGAGATCGGTCGGGCCGCCGACGAGGTGGACCGGCCGTGGAGCACGTACTGGCCATGGGAGACCGCCCGCGTGGCCTTCGGGTTTCCGAGCACGACGATGCGCAAGA
>Ga0136633_1002960_pt1 | contig 11379 bp, 10 predicted proteins | sample AntDrymeUQ832206_2_FD_105494 | JGI IMG/M metagenome (GOLD analysis project Ga0136633, IMG submission 105494) | Polar desert sand microbial communities from Dry Valleys, Antarctica - metaG UQ83 (22.06) | ecosystem: Environmental > Terrestrial > Soil > Desert | place: Antarctica: Dry Valley...
AACTTGCCGATCGGTTGCGCCAGTATCGTCTGCATCGCGCCGTCGAGCCCTGGCGCCTTCTGCCGGTCGAAGGTCAGCGTCGCATAGCTGAGCAGGCCCCCGACGACGCCCAGGGCCACCCCCTTGCCGATGTACCCGACTTGGCCCAATCGCGTCACGCCGACACGGAAACCTGGCGACATCGACGAGGAGTCGATCTCCTCAATGAAGGATTTCTTCACACCTTTGACCACCGCTGCCACTCCGACGCCGATGATGATCAGCCCCGCGCCGACGACGATCAGCTCTCCGGCGGGCCAGCCCAACACACCTGTGGTGGTTTGCTGTTGGGACTGCGAGCTCGATGATCCTGAGCCGAGAGCAACCGAACCTGCGCTGACCCCCAACGCAGCGTAGATCAATGCCTTGGCCCAGCTGGTCACTTGCTTGCCGACCCGTCTGGCACCATCACGGTTGCGATAACCCCAGATGGCTTCACTGCACTGCCAGAGCGCGAGCGCCACGAGACCGACCGCAACCAGCCATAGCAGGACCTTGCCAAGAGGCTGAACAGCCAGCGTCCTCATCGCCCCGGAGGTGTCGGCGCTCTTGCTGCCGGTCACACCCCACGCGATCTGCAGAGCCAGCCAGCCGATCAAGACGTGTACGGCACCGTAGGCGATCAACCCGAAGCGGGCGAGCACCTCCAGCAACGCGCTGTCGCCGGCCTGTTCAGCCTTGCCACTGGAGTTGATTGACATCGCAGGACCCCTCCGCCTTCAGATGCCGCAAGCAGCGCCACATAACCGATTGTTCCATGTCCCGGCCAAGTCCGGAGAGGGTACGTTGGTCCCAGGAACGCCCCGGCCACGGCGGCGCATTCATTCGCGGTTGGAGACAGCATGAAAATCGGTGCCATCATTGTCGTGGTCTGGCTTGTGATCGGCGTTGTCGCGGCAGCGCAGCGTGACTACTTCACGGACGCCAAGAAGAGTTGCGGCGACTTCAGCGACACAGCGCTGACGATCGTTGCTGGGCCCCTCAACTACGTCGGGGTGAATCCCAAGGTGAAGTGCAAGGTCCCCCAGCCAACGCAGTAAGCGCCGCCACCACGTGCGGGCGCCCGGTTGAGGTTCGCCGCCCAGCTGGGCGGGGTATCGCTCGTGGCTAACAACAGCCGCTTCCACTTGCCGGCCAGCGGCGACTCGTCCGTTCTCTGTCACGGTCAGATGGCAGGGCGGTCTCATCCGTGACGGCGCCACTCTGATTCGCTTGGGACACACCCGTCTTCTCCCTCGAGCGGACGTCGGCCGCGCTGGCTATCGGCTCAGTGAAAGGACGCTCGAGGGGTCAGCCGAGGACGAGCGACGCGAGCTGAGCGGCGAGGATCACCGCGCCAAGCGTGCGCCGGAACGGGCTCGCGCCACGAACGACCTCGTCAAGCGCCCACACGAGCAGCGCTCCGTGGCGTACGCCGTCGACCGCGGTCGCGTGCGCGGCCGACAGCTCGAACCTCCCCAGCACCAGCGTGACCATCCAGACGATCAACGCCGGGTTCGGGAAGTGCCACACGGCCAGACGCCCGTCCGAGGAACGGAACCACCACGAGGCGGAGCTCAGGCGAGCGGAGACGGGATCGATGGTGGAGGAGCTCACTCCTCAACGGTACCCAGCGTCGAGGCCGCCAGTCCGCTTGTGACTGTGACGCGGGACTCAGGACTGTGCGGCAACCTCCAAGACGCGTCCCGCGACACTGCAAGGTTTGCGCGGGCAAGCCCGAGAAGGCGGTTCCCGGCAGGGCTCAGGCGGGGAACCGCCATGCGGATGTTGCGATCGCTTCGCACGGCCCGCGTGATGCGGACGCATGTATGGCGGCTATGACGCACCTCCGGAAAGCGCCCGGATCGCGGCATGCGCGATCATGTCTGGACGAAGCATCCGGAGCAGAGAACGAACCGACGCCGTCCGAAGCCAAGCCACGACGACATCCATAGCGTCGGCGTTTCATCATGCGTTCGGCGTGGGACACTTCCGTGCAGTTGCTGCTCGGCTTCGACCCGACAGCGCCACACCCTCAACCGGACGGACTCCCAACATGTTGTGGACCATTCTCATCATCCTGGCCATCGTCGCGCTCGCGGTCTTCATCTTCAGCCGCGTCCGGGGCGGCCGCTGAGCCTGCTGGGCGAGCTCGACGCCTCTTGGTTGTCCTCGGCAAGACGTCGCGCGACCCTACGAGACCAGCAAACCGTCCCGCAGCACCACCTGCCTGGGCGGGTGTTCTTAGGCCTCGGGCCTACCCCTATTGCCGCGTCGTTCTGGGCGGAGTGACGCATCGAGATCGGCCGGCGGACGTTGTCAGTGCCTCCGGCTAGCGTCAGCAACATGGACCTGGACCTCGCGATCGACGACCTCGATGCGGCCGCCACGCTGGCCGCGGTCGAGGGGGAGTTGGTCGTGCGGCGGGCGGCGGAGGCGCGGGATCTGGCGCTCGCGGCCCACTGGGCCGACCTCCACGCCAGCGACCCGCAACTGGGTCCGGGCGGGCGCCGCGAGTGGCGGGGTGACGACCGGCTGATCCAGGTCGGCGGCGAGGGGACGCCGTGGGTGCAGGAGCTCTGCATCTCCGAGCTCGCGATCGCCCGCCGGGTCCACCACCACTCCGCCCGCTCGACCCTCGCCGACGCGATCGACCTGCGACACCGCCTCCCCCGCTGGTGGGTGGCAGTCCAAAACCGCGAGATCGAGGCCTGGGTCGCCCGCAAAGCCGCAGCGCTGAGCCGCCCGTTGGGTGAGGTCGCCGTCCGCCTCATTGACGCCGCTCTCCCCGACGACCTGGGCGAGGTCTCCCCCGGCCGCATCCTCGACGTCGTCCGCGCCAAGGTCATCGAGGCCGACTCCCAGCGCCACGCCGCCGCGCTCGACGCCGAGAAGCAGCGCCGCTATGTCGCCCTCGGCCGCGTCGACGAGTTCGGCCTGCGCCACGTCATCGCCCGCATCCGTGCCGGCGACGCGCTCTGGATCGACGCCATGCTCGACCACGTCGCCGACCTGCTCGCACCCCGCTTCGAGTCAAGTACGACGCGCGACGTGCTCCGCAGCGAGGCGTTCGCCTGGCTCGGTCGGCCCGCCGAGCTGCTCGACCTGCGCGCGGGCGGCAGCGGCGACGCCGGTGAGAGAGCCCGCCCGCGCGCCGTCCTCTACGTCCACCTCCACGAGGACGCCGTCCGCAAAGACCACGGCGTCGCCCGCGTCGAAGACATCGGGGCGATCCTCTCCCGCGAGATCCCCGAATGGCTCGCCCACGCCCACGTCACCGTGACGCCGGTCCGCGACCTCGCCGACCAGGCCGCCTTCGACGCCTACGAACACCCCACCTCCCTCGCCGAGCGCGTCACCCTCCGCAGCCCGGCCGACACCTTCCCCCACGCCAACCACGTGAGCCGCCACCTCGACCTCGACCACGTCGACCGGTTCCGGACCGGCCAACCAGGGCAGACCGGCGACCACAACAGCCAACCGCTCGGCTGCACCAGCCACCGCGCGAAGACCCACCGCGGATACCGGGTCCGACAACTCGGGCCAGGCGCATACGTCTGGCGAACCCCTCACGGCCTCGACCGGTTGGTCGACCACCACGGCACCACGGTGCTCCCCGACGGGATGTGCGACCTCCTCTTCGCCGACCCGGCGGCGTACGAGCTCGCCGGCTGATCGCGCCATCGCGCCCGGATACGGTGGAACCGCCCCCCGGCCTCTCCGGAAGGAACGTCATGGACGCCACCGGCATCAACGACTCCAGCCTGACCCGACTGCGGCGCTGGAACCTCGGGCTCACCCTGCTGCACGCCGTCCAGGCCGTGATGGTGCTGGTCCTGGCCACCGACTTCGCGATCACCGTCACCTCGCAGTTCCCCTCGGGGCCTCCGGGCTCGACGCCCGCCGCCCCCGAGGCCCTGTTCGACGTACGTATCGGCGTTGCGATCGCGGTGTTCCTCGCGCTGGCGGCGCTGGACCATCTGCTCACGGCCACCGTCTTCCGCACGCGGTACGAGGCCGACCTGCGGTCGGGCGTGAACCGCTTCCGGTGGATCGAGTACTCGTTGAGCGCGACGATCATGATCCTGCTGATCGGCTTCTACAACGGCCTCACCGGGATCGCCGAGGTCGTCCTCATCAGCGGCGCGAACGTCGCGATGATCCTGTTCGGCTGGTTGCAGGAAGTGATGAACCCGCCCGGGCGGTCCCGGACCACGATGCTGCCGTTCTGGTTCGGCTGCACCGCGGGAGCCGCCCCCTGGGTCGCCATCCTCGTCAACGTGGTCGGCGCCGGCAGCTCGGTGCCCGGCTTCGTCTACGGGATCGTCGCGTCCCTGTTCGTCTTCTTCATGAGCTTCGCCGTCAACCAGTGGCTCCAGTACAAGCAGATCGGCCGCTGGGCTGACTACGGCTACGGCGAGAAGGTCTACCTGGTCCTCAGCCTGGTCGCGAAGACCGCCCTGGCCTGGCAGATCTTCGGCGGCTCGCTCGCCGGCTGACTCCCAACCATGTCGCCGCCACCGGACGGCCTCGGCCCCCCGTCTTCTAGAGTGCGAGGGGTGACCACTCCACTCTCTGCTGCCTGGGCGGGGCTCGTCGACGACGCGGCGATCTTCCCGCCCGGCGACAGCCCGTTGCCCGAGGCGGTCGCGGCCCACCTCGCACACCGCCAGGAGTGGTACGCCGACCTGGTCGGCGGCTTCGTCGTCACCGACGTCAGGGTCCCCGAGATCACAGAGCCACTCCGGTTGGCGGTCGTCGTCACCGGTGGCGCCGGGGCGATCGAGGGAGCCCTGAAGCTCGCGACCCGCGGCGGTCACGACGTCGCCGGCGTCGAGATCGCACTGCGTGACCTCGACGACCTCGCCGGCAACGCCCGCCGGGTCACCGCCGCCGCCGACGCGGCCGGCCTCGACCCCGAGCGGGTCCACGTCGAGCTGCCTCACGTCCCCGACACCGGCAGCTGGCTGCGCGCGGCCGACGAGGTGGCGGGGGCCGGGATGCGCCTGAAGTTCCGCACCGGCGGCCTCGAGGAGCAGGCGTTCCCGCCGAGCCACGCCTTGGCCCGCTGGATCGACGCGGCCCTGGACCGCGAGACGCCGTTCAAGTGCACGGCCGGGCTCCACAACGCCGTACGCCACGACAACGCCGACGGCTTCACCCACCACGGCTTCCTCAACGTGCTGCTCGCGACGATCCGCGCCTTCGACGGGACCTCGACCGACGAGGTCGTCACCCTGCTCGACGAGCGCGACCCCGATGCCCTGCTGGCCGCCGCCCGCGACGAGGACCTCACCCGGGGTCGCCGCTGGTTCACCTCCTTCGGCTCCTGCTCGGTCCGCGAGCCGCTCGATGACCTGACCACCCTCGGACTCCTGGAGAAGCCATGACCACTCCCCTGTTGAGCTGGGTCGACGGAGCCGCTGGCTCGCTCTTCGACGTCGACAACCTCCCCTACGGCGTCTTCTCCCGCGACGGCGAGGAACCGCGGGTCGGCGTGAGGATCGGCGACTTCGTGCTCGACGTCTCGCCGGTCGCCGCGGCCGAGATGCTCGACGTCCACCACGTGTTCCAAGAGCGCTCGCTCAACCCGCTGATGTCCGAGGGCCGCCAGGTCCGGGCGTCACTGCGGACCTGGCTGACCGGACTGCTGACCGACGAGACCGAGCGCGACCTGGTCGAGCCACACCTGGTGCCCGTGGCGGAGGTCGACCTCCACCTGCCGGTCGACGTGGCCGACTACGTCGACTTCTACGCCTCGCTCGAGCACGCCACCAACGTGGGCACGATGTTCCGTCCCAACGGCGAGGCGCTGCTGCCCAACTGGCGCCACCTCCCCGTCGGCTACCACGGCCGCGCCGGGACGGTCGTCGCCAGCGGAACCCCCATCGTGCGGCCGCAGGGCCAGCGCAAGTCACCTGACGAGGACGCGCCGACCTTCGGCCCCTCGGTCCGGCTCGACATCGAGGCCGAGCTCGGCTTCGTCGTCGGCACCGGTACGACGCTGGGCGAGCCGGTCACCACCGACCGGTTCGCCGACCACGTCTTCGGGATCGTCGGTCTCAACGACTGGAGCGCCCGCGACATCCAGGCCTGGGAGTACGTGCCGCTCGGTCCGTTCCTCGGCAAGTCGTTCGCGACCTCGATCTCCCACTGGGTGACACCGATCGAGGCGCTGGACGCTGCGTGGTGCGAGCTGCCGGGCCAGGAGCCCGAGCCGCTGCCCTACCTGTCGCCGGGCCGCACGCAGGGCCTCGACATCGCGATCGAGATCGAGCTCAACGGTGAGGTCATCAGCCGGCCGCCGTACCGCTCCATGTATTGGTCGCCGTCGCAGATGCTGGCCCACATGACGGTCAACGGAGCCTCGCTCCGCACCGGCGACCTGTTCGCCTCCGGCACCGTCTCCGGCGCCGATCGCAACCAGCGCGGTTCGTTGCTCGAGCTCAGCTGGGGAGGAAAGGAACCCCTCGCCGACGGCCGCACGTTCCTCGAGGACGGCGACACCGTGACCCTGCGCTACACCGCCCCCGGGACCGGCGGCGGCCGGATCGGGCTCGGCGAGGTGACCGGGACGGTCACACCCCCTCGCGATCGCTGAACCCCGGATGCACGAACGGCTCACCGCGGCGCATCGACTCGATGGCACCGGGATGCGCCCGGCGCAGATGCTCGAGGCCGCGGGCGCGGTACCGCAGGACCTGCACGATGCCGATCGCCCAGAAGACGTACTGCACCGACATCGCCACCCGGAAGTCGTCGAGGCCGTAGGCGCCCATCCCGCCGGGTTGGCGCAGGTCGAGGATGATGCCGACGAACGCCATCGTCAGCAGCGAAGCCGAGAACCCGCCGACGTTGACCAGGCCGTTGGCACGACCCATCGACTCCAGCGGTGAGTACGACCGGGCCAGGTCGAAGCCGACCATGGAGGCCGGCCCGCCCGTCGCGGTAGCGCACACCAGGACGACCAGCAGCCACATCGGGGCGGGGGTGTCGCGCAGCAGCACCGCGGTCCACGGCACCGCCATGGTCACCACGACGCCGACTACCATCCACGAGCGGTAGAGCGGGTGGTGGCTGATCAGCCAGCTGAGAGCCAGCCCGCTGACGAGCACCCAGCCGGTCATCACCATCAGCAGCGTGCTGGCCGCCTGTTCGGACAGGCCCTGACCCCGCACCAGGAACGGGAACCCCCACAGCATCGCGAACACGGTCGCGGAGAACTGGGTCGAGAAGTGCGACCACATCCCCAGCTTGGTGCCGGGGTTGCCCCACACCGTCTGCACCGACCGGGCCAGCGCCCGCAGTTTCACTCGGGTCGGGCCGCTCCGGGCGTACGGCGAGTCCTTCACCAGCGCGAGCACGGCGACCATCAGCACCACGCCCACCGACGACGCCGCCCCGAAGGCGCCGGTCCAGCCGAGCTGCTGCAGCGCGAGCGACAGCGGCGCCGCGGCGATGATCGCTCCGAGCTGGCCGACCTGCCCGGTCAGCTGGGTGACCAGGGGAGCCTGGCGCACCAGGAACCAGACCGACACCAGCCTGATCACGCTCACGAACACCATCGCGTCCCCGGCGCCGAGCACCGCGCGTGCCAGCACCGCCACCGGGAACGACTCGGCGAACGCGAAGCCCAGCTGCCCGGCTGTCATCAGCGCGAGGCCGGACAACAGCAGCGCCCGGGAACCGAACCGGTCGAGCAGCACACCGACCGGGATCTGCATGCCGACGTACACGACCAGCTGGAGGACGGTGAAGAACGCGAGCTGGGTCGCGTCGATGTCGAATCGTTCCGCAGCCAGCAGCCCGGCAACCCCGAGCGAGCTGCGGTGGAAGACCGCCAGCAGGTAGACCGACAGCGCGACCGCCCAGATCACCCACGCCCGGCGCCTGCCGATGTTGTGGATCTGCTCCGTCACGGGCCGATCCTGCCACCCGCGGGCACCGCCGGTGAGGGCATACCGTGGGACTCGTGGTCCAGTTCGGTCAGCACCCACCAGCCCGTCACGTCGTCGCCCACCTCAGCGACCCACACCTGCTCGCCGGCAACGCGTTGCAGTACGGCGTCATCGATCCCGAGGCCGGACTCCGGCTCGCCCTCGAGCGGATCGGACGGATCACCCCACGTCCCGACGTGCTGGTGTTCACCGGCGACCTCGCCGACAAGGCCGAGCCGGCGGCGTACGCCCGGCTGCGTGAGCTGGTCGAACCCGTGGCAGACGACCTGGGCGCCCAGGTCGTGTGGGTGATGGGCAACCACGATGAGCGCGCGCCCTATGCGCAGAGCATGTTCGGCAGCGACGACGACGGCTGCCAGGACCGGGCCTACGACGTGAACGGGTTGCGCGTGCTGGCCCTCGACACCAGCGTGCCGGGCTACCACCACGGCGACCTCACCGACGACCAGCTCGGCTGGCTGACCGACCAGCTCGCCACCCCCGCTCCGCACGGCACGCTGCTGGCGATGCACCATCCGCCGATCCCGGTGCCGATGCTGCGAGCCGCCGAGATCATCGAGCTGCTGGACCAGCAGCAGCTGGCCGAGGTGATCGGTGGGACGGACGTCCGCGGCATCATCGGCGGCCACTTCCACTACACGTCGTGGTCCACCTTCGCCGGCATCCCGGTCTCGGTGGCCTCGGCCAGCTGCTACACCTCCGACCCGGCTCCGCTCGACCGGCTGATCTCGGGGGTCGACGGCCACCAGGCGCTGACGATGCTGCACCTCTACGACGACCGCATCGTCCACACCGTCGTCCCGATCCCCGAGGCGCCGGAGGCGAGCGGCTTCCCGGCCGACGTCGTGGCGCAACTCGAGGCGCTCACCGCCGAGGAGCGGCGCGAGATCATCTCCCGCAAGGATTCCGAGTTCAACCAGGGGTGACACACGGCACCCGAGGAACTCTGCTTCGCGCCGTAAGGGAACTAGTGTGACGCCTGTGACGGATGAGGACCCCCGTGGGACTGAGGGCACCGGCCGCCGCCCGTTGCTGAAGTTCGCCGCGGGTGGCGCAGCCTTGGCGACGGTCGGTGTCGCAGCCCGGCTCACGCTGCACCCCGACGACGGGGACACACCCTCGGCTGAGGGCGGGGCGTTGGCCCTGTCCACCCGCGCCGGCACGGACGTGGCCTCGCTGCACCTCCCCCTCGGCAACGAGGTCCTGCCACGCGTGGCATCGCACCGCTGGGAGTCGAAGAGACTGCCCACCTCGACCCACTCGATGGTCGCGTTCACGTGGGGCGCCGGCCAGGAGCCCCCGAAGGCCCTCATCCGGTCACGGAGTGCCGGCTCGTGGGGTGGCTGGCAACCAGTGCCGATCCTGCACGACGTACCCGACACTGCTGCGGACGAGAACGCGGGCGTCGACGGCACCGACCTGGTCTGGATCGGGAAAGCAGACGGGGTCCAGATTCGCGTCGACGGCCGACGACCTGACGACCTCACCCTGGTCCTGCTCTATCCCGCACTGCGATCCGGCGACGCGTTCCTGGGCCAGACGAGTGCCCGCATCGTCGCGGAACAAGCCGCCGAGGAGGCGCGCCACGCTCCGCGACCGAAGTTGGTGACCCGGGAGGAGTGGGGTGCGAACGAGTCGCTGCGTGACGGCAGGCCCTCCTACATCCGCACCATCAAGCAGGTGCACGTCCACCACACGGTGAACTCCAACAGCTACTCCCGCAGCGACGTGCCCGCGCTCATCCGCGGCATGTACGCCTACCACACCCAAAGCCTCGGTTGGTCCGACATCGGCTACAACTTCCTCGTCGACCGGTTCGGCCGCGGCTGGGTCGGCCGAGCCGGCGGTCCGTCCAAGCTCGTCCGCGGCGCCCACACCCTCGGTTTCAACGCCGCATCCACCGGCGTCTCTGCCATCGGGAACTACGACACCGCCCGCCCCAGTGACGCGATGCTGGATGCGATCGCCGCCATCGCCGCGTGGAAGCTCGACCCCTTCGACCGGAACCCACGCGGCAAGATTCGGGTGAAGTCCGAAGGCAGCGACAAGTTCGCCGCCGGCCGCATCGTGAAGCTGCCCGTCATCGACGGGCACCGCGACACGAACGACACCGCGTGTCCTGGCCAGCACCTCTACGACGCGCTCCCGAAGGTGAGGCGCCGCACCAACCGCATCCTCGCCGCCGCGCACCAGTCCACCATCGTGGTCGATGAACCCGCCACGATCGCCGGCGCTGCGGAGCTCGACCGCGACCTCCGGGCCGACCCGGGCAGCTACCGACCCGCCTCGGCGACCCCGACGTACCGGTGGCTACGCGGCGACCGACCCATCAAGGGCGCCCGCGAACAGACCTACCGGGTCCGGCCGTGGGACGTCGGGCACAAGGTCACCTGCCAGGTCACCCTCACCGCGGACGGGCTCGACCGGGTCTCCCAGACCCCACGAGCCGTAGGACCCGTCACCGCCGACCCGACCCTCACGGTCACCGCGACCGCCCGACGTGGAGTCGCCCGCGTCCGGGTCACCGCCACCGCCCCGCCGGACGTACGGCCGGTGCCTGGCGGAAAGGTCACCATCCGCGTCGGGGACCGCACCAAGACCGTCGCGCTGGACAACGGGAAGGCATCAGCCCGGTTCGGAGGGCACCGCCGCCTGGGTGCCGGGAGGTACCCCGTCACGGTCACCTACCAGGGGGACGCCGCCTTCACGCGAGCCAGCGACGAGAGCTCGGTCCGCGTCACCTGAGCCGTCGGGGAATGCTGGCCGGACCGGAAGGGTTTCCCAGGTCCGCACGATCCCGATCTCGGAAGGACTCACCCCCATGCCCCGCATCCCCGTGCACACTGTCAGCAGCGCACCTGAGGCGAGCCGCGACGCCCTGAAGGGCCTCGAGGCCAAGTTCGGCAAGGTCCTCAACATCCACGGCGAGATGGCGCATTCTCCCGCCGTTCTCCTCACGTATGTCGCGATCCAGGACGTCCTGCGCGAACACGCCACCATCGACGCGAAGACGCGGGAGGCCATCGCACTCGCGGTCGGCAACGAGGACGGCTGTGACTACTGCCAGGCAGCGCACACCGGCGGGGGCAAGGCCGTCGGTCTCACCGACGACGAGATGCTCGCCGTACGCCGCGGCAAGGCGGAGGACCCCCAGCTCGACGCCCTGTTGGCACTGGCCCGGGAGTTCACCGCCGACGTCGGGAACACCAGCGACCAGGCGTGGCAGACCGCGCTGGACGCGGGGTGGAGCGAGGAGCAGCTCACCGAGCTGACCACGCACGTGACGTTGAACCTGATGACCAACTACTTCAACCACCACGTGCACACCGAGCTGGACATGCCGGAGGCACCGGCCGTCTGACCGCCTGAGGCGCGCTGCAGGCGCATCCTCGCTTCGTGCTCC
>Ga0136633_1002961_pt1 | contig 11376 bp, 8 predicted proteins | sample AntDrymeUQ832206_2_FD_105494 | JGI IMG/M metagenome (GOLD analysis project Ga0136633, IMG submission 105494) | Polar desert sand microbial communities from Dry Valleys, Antarctica - metaG UQ83 (22.06) | ecosystem: Environmental > Terrestrial > Soil > Desert | place: Antarctica: Dry Valley...
CAGCGTCGGTACTGCGCGCGTCCCTAGATCAGGCGTTGGACAGAACATGGCGCCCCCCTCGGCACCTAGTCCTACTCTCAGATAGTCAGGATGTCACCGGTCGGCCAAAGTCCGCTTTCCGCCCAAAGCGGCCACAAGGAGACTTAAGCGATCGCCGCTTTCGCCGCCTCGGTCAGCTGGGCCATCAGCGCCTTGTGCGGGAAGGGGCCGTGGCTGATGCGGGCGATGCCGGCGCTTGCCCATTCGGCCCGGGTCGGCGCGCCCGGATAAGCGATCGCGTTGACCGGCAGCGGCGAGGCGCGGCAGATGCGCTCGACCAGCTTGAGGTCGCCGAGCTTGGGAATGAAGAACCCGCTCGCCCCGGCATCGGCGAACCCCCTGGCGCGTTCGATCGCGGCGTCGGCGAGCGCTTCGTCATGCTCCTTGGCCTTGAGGAACATGTCGGTGCGCCCATTGATGAAGAAGGCGTCGCCGACCGCCCGCCTCGCCGCCGCGATCCGCCGGCATTGCAGGTCGGGCGGGTGAAGCCCCTCACCGCCGATCACTTGATCCTCGAAATTGCAGCCAACCGCGCCGGTCGCCGCGAGCCGCGCCAAATTGCGGCCGCCCTCGTCGGGATCGGTCGAATAGGCACCCTCGAAGTCAACGGTGAGCGGAAGCTCGACCGCGTTCACGATCCGCTCGGCATTGGCCAGCGCGAAGTCGATCGGCACCCCCTCGCCGTCGGCAAAGCCATTGGCATCGGCGACCGGGTGGCTGCCCGTGGCAAGTGCCCTTGCGCCCGCCGCGACCACGGCGAGCGCACTGCCGACGTCCCAGATATTGTAGAGCACGACCGGGTCGCCGGGGACGTGAAGCGCGGCGAAGGTGTCGAATTTGCTGGTCACGCCGGCGCGCTCCCGATTTGCTGGAACAGTTCGATCTTGATCCCGTCGGGGTCGAGAATCCAGGCGAAGCGGCCATAATCCTCGTCCTGGCGGCCGAGGATCGAGATGCCCTTGACGGCTAGATCGGCAATCATCCCGTCGAGGTCGTCGACCCTCAGGTTGATCATGAACGGCGCCTCGCTTGGCGAGAAATAGTCGGTCGCGGCCTTGAACGGGGAGAGCAAGGTGAAGCCCTCCGGATTGTCATCCTTGAACGGGAACATCGCCCCCCATTCGCCGCCAACGCCGAGATTGTCCTGATACCAGGCCTGCGTGGCGGCGCTGTCGGCGACCTTGTAGAAGACCCCGCCCAATCCCGTGATCCTTGCCATCACCTCAATCCCCTTATGGCCTGCAAAGACGTCGGCGACGCGACCATCCAGCCCAGCCGGGAAACCGGATTGCGACGCTTCACCCGTAACGGCGAATTCGTACCTAGCGTCGGATCGGGCGCGACGAAAGGATCCGGCCCGCGGCGTCGGTAACGACCTCTAGCAACCCGCCGCTCGCGTTGCGCACCTGACGGACGGTCTGGCCGGCGCCGTTGACGGTGCGCGACACTTCGGTGAGGCCGGCGCGGGCGAGATCGAGCACTTGCCCGTTCCGCAGCAGGCTCGACGTGATTCCGCCGACCGTCCCGACGGCGTTATTGGCAACTCCGCCGACCGTCCCGACAGTATTGTCGAGCGTATTGTACAGCCCGCTGATGATCTGCGGATTATTGTCGAGCGTCTGGAGCGTGCGCTCGATGATCGCGCGGACATTGTCGAGCCGGACGATCAGCGTCGCCTGAGCGCGAACCCCCTTGATGTCGAGCTTGACCTTGTCGATGCTTGCGGTGGCGCCGGCGGTCAGCTTGAGCAGATTGGCAAGCCGAGCGTCGAGCGCGATGTCGACCTGGAGATTTTCGACCTCGAGCGTGATCTGCTCGACCGATAGATTGGGAATGTCGAGCAGCACGTCGGGCTGGTCGCCGCTCGCAAGCGCGCGCTGGGCGGCGGGCGAAGGCGGCAGCGGCTGCGCCTGACGGGCCTGGGCAAGGGCAGGCGTGGCAGCCATCGTCGCGGTCGCTGCACACAGCATTGCGAGCATTTCATTACGCATCTGGAATTCCCCTGTTGATCTACCCCCTGACGCTGCTCCGGCTCGACGGTTGCAGTGGCCCGAATTTCCGAGCCGATCCGAGCCTCGGCGTCGATCTGCACGCGCACATCGCGAAGGGTCTTGCGGCCGTTGGCCTTGGGGGCTTCGATCTTGACGAAGCTTCCCGCGTCGGGATCGGCGCGCATTTCAAGACTCGCCTCCCCCTGCTTTTCGATTGTCACCGAGCGCGCGGCGATCGTCGCGTGGAACTCGATATCGGGCAGCGCCGCGGCCTGGAGTGCGAGGAGCAAGGCGATCATCATCCTCCCCCCCTAATGAACGAAGCGTGCAACCACGTCGCGATAGCTTCGGCTGACCTTCACCTGCGCGCCGCTATCGAGCACGAGGAAGCATTCGCCGTTGGTGTGCGGCTTGACCTGCTTGACGAGATCGAGGTTGACGATGGTCGAGCGGTGAACCCGCTGGAAGCGGCGCGGGTCGAGCCGCTTTTCGAGATCCTTCATCGTCTCGCGCAGGATCAGCGTATTGTCGCCGGTCTGGATGCACATGTAGTCGCCCGCGGCGTCGATCCGTTCGATCGAGTCGACGTCGACGCGGAAGATCTGCCCCTGGTCGCGGATGTTGATCATCTTCTCGAAGCGGTTGGCGGCTATGGCGTCGTCGCCCTGCTCCCCGGCATAGGTTTCGGCGGCTTCTGGGGCGTGCTCGGCGAGCGCTTCCTTCAAGCGCCCGACCTCCTCGACCCCGCGCTTTTCGGACAGGCGCTGGCGGACGCGGTCCATCGTCCCCGCGAGCCGGTCCTCGAGCACCGGTTTTTCGAGATAGTCGATCGCCTGAGCCTCGAACGCGCGCAGCGCATGTTCGGTGTAAGCGGTGACGAACACGAACAAGGGCGGCTCGACCTCCATCAGCCCCTGGATCACCGAAAATCCGTCGAATCCCGGCATCTGGATGTCGAGGAAGACGAGGTCGGGCTTGTGGGTCTTGATCTGGCGGATCGCCTCGCGCCCGTTGGCGGCGGTGGCGACGATCTCGACATCGTCATGCGCCTCGAGCCGCAGGCGAAGACCCTGGGTGGCAAGCGGTTCGTCGTCGACGAGGATGGTGCGAATGGTCATGAGCGGTCCTTATCGCTGTCGACGGGGATTTCGACGATAACGCTGAACCCCCCACGTTCGTTCGTTCTGGTCGTGAATCCGTGCGCCGGGCCATAGGCCTGGGTCAGCCGGTCCTGGATATTGGCGAGCCCGACGCCGGTCGATTGCCCCGAGAACAGCCCCGCGCCGTTGCCCGGCCCGCTGTCCGCAACCTCGATCCGCACCGCCGCGCCTTCGCGACGCGCGGTGATCCAGATGTCGGCGCCGTCCTCCGACGGAGTGACCGCATATTTGATCGCATTCTCGATCATCGGCTGGAGCAGCAGCGACGGCAATCGCGCCCCGATCGTTTCGGCCTCGATCCGGAAATGCGGGCGCAGTCGGTCCTCGAAGCGCATCTTTTCGATCTCGAGGTAAAGCTTGAGCGTCTCGACCTCCTGCGCCAGCGTGACCTGAGCGGTCGGCTCGTTGGCAAGCGTGTAGCGAAGGAACGACGACAGCCGCGCGAGCATCGCATTGGCGCGCTCGGTCTGCTTCAGAAGCACCAGCGTCGAGATGCTGTTGAGCGTGTTGAACAGGAAATGCGGGTTGAGCTGATAGCGGAGCATCGCCAGTTGCGCCGAGGAGGCCTGATTCTCGAGCCGCCCGCGCTGGTCGATCTCCTCCTCGAGAAGGATGTAGTAATTGATCCCGAAATAGAGCGCGGACCAGGCCGCGAGCAATGAGAAATCAAGGATGATCGCGCCGAGGAACTCGATCCCGACCGGGCGCGCGTCAGGGCGGACGAAGGTCGAAAAGCTCCACGTCTCGATGAACGAGAAGGCAGCCGAGGCGAGGATGACCGTGCCCAATGCGATCAGAACCGTCCACAGCGCGCGCATCACGATCAGCCGGCGATAGAGCGAGGCCATCAGCAGCGTCACCGAATAGCCGGTGGCGGTCAAAAGCAAGGTGTGGACGACGAACATCCAGCCCATCGAATTGGCGATGCCGCTGAGCGAGCGGAGGATGAAATAGCCGGTCCAGCCGATCGACTGAAGCACCCAGAAGGCGCGATTCTTGTCGTCGAAGAATGGCCCGTCGAGCCCGACCCCGGTCAGGATCGGCTTGGCGGGCCCCTTCGGGCGCCACGCCTCGGCCTGGCTGTTCTGAAGCTTCGCCAGTCCCGCCACGGGCTCGCTCGCCATCAGCGCTTAGGGTTCGCGTCGGAGTGCATCGCGGACATATAGGCCGGGGCGGGGCGCGCGGCTAGGCTTGGCGAACCGTGCCCGACGGGTCTAATGCAACGCCATGGACCATCCCAGCGACCCCGCCGCGCAAGCCACCTTCCGCCACATGGACGAGGCGACTCCGGAGGACTGGCAGGCGATCGGGAGCCATTTCGGGCCGTTCACCGGGGCGCTCGCCGACCGCGTGCTGGCGCATCTGAGGCTGCTCGACGGCGATTATGGCGGCTTTCCGATCGACCGGCTCCAGCATTCGCTCCAGACCGCGACCCGCGCGCATCGCGGCGGCGAGGACGAGGCCTATGTCGTGATGGCGTTGCTCCACGACATCGGCGACACGTTGGGCAGCTACAACCACCCGGACATCGCCGCCGCGATCCTGCGCCCGTTCGTGTCGGACAAGCTCCACTGGATGTGCGCCAACCACGGCATCTTCCAAGGCTATTATTTCTTCCATTACCTCGGGCTCGATCGAAACATGCGCGACCAGCTTCGAGGCAGCGAACATTATGAGGACACCGCGCGGTTCTGCGAACTCTACGACCAGACCGCGTTCGACGCGTCGTACGAGAGCGAGCCGCTCGACTTCTTCGAGCCGATGGTGCGGCGGCTGTTCGCAAAGCCGGTCAACAGCATCTATCTGGGCGTCGCCGAATCCGGTTGAGGAGTGACAAAGTGCGTTTTCATCCGCTGATTGCCGTCTCGGCGCTGCTGCTTGCCGCCTGCCAGTCGGGCGAGACCCCCGCGCCCGCCCCGCAAGCGAGCGAAGCGCTTAAGGTGGCGCCGGTGCTCGCCGCCGCCGACGCGGTCGATATCCACAGCTTCGCCAAGCCGCTCGAAGCCCGAGTGACCCACATCGCGCTCGACCTCGCGGTCGATTTCGCCGCCAAGCGGGTCGGTGGAACCGCAACGCTCGACCTCCAGGCTAGGCCCGGTGCGAACGAGATCGTGCTCGACGACAAGGGGCTCGAAATCGAGTCCATCGTCACCACCGACGGCAAGCCGCTCGCCTACAAGGTCGGTGCAATCGACGCGATTCTCGGTGCGCCGCTGACGATCCAGATCGGCACCGCGCGCAAAATCATGATCCGCTACAAATCGGCGCCCGACAGCGGCGCGTTGCAGTGGCTGACGCCCGAACAGACCGCTGGCAAAAAACATCCCTATCTGCTCAGCCAGGGACAGGCGATCGAGAACCGCAGCTGGATCCCGACCCAGGATTCGCCCGGCGTCCGCCAGACCTGGGAAGCGAAGATCAGCGTCCCCAAGCCGCTGACCGCGGTGATGAGCGCGCCGCGCGCCGCCGAGCCGGTGGCCGCGGGCGGAAGCCGCACTTTCGCCTTCAAGATGGACAAGCCGGTCGCGCCTTATTTGATCGCGATCGCGGTCGGCGACCTCGCCTTTCGCGAGCTCGGGCCGCGCACCGGGGTGTGGACCGAGCCGGCGATGCTCGACCTTGCCGCCGCCGAACTCGCCGATACCGAGAAAATGGTCGCCGCCGCCGAAGCTTTGTTCGGCCCTTACCAATGGGGCCGCTACGACATGCTCGTCCTGCCCCCGTCGTTCCCGTTCGGAGGGATGGAGAACCCGACCCTGACCTTCCTCACCCCGACCTTCATCGCCGGCGACAAGAGCTTGACCAGCCTGATCGCGCACGAACTTGCGCACAGCTGGTCGGGCAATTTGGCGACCAATGCGACCTGGGCCGACTTCTGGCTCAACGAAGGCATGACAACCTATGCCACGACGCGGATCGTCGAGGCGGTTTACGGGCCCAAGGTTGCCGCGCAACAGATCGCGCTCGGGATCGACGCGATGAACAAGGCGGTGACCGAAAACGGCGGGCCGAGCGGTGCCGACACCCGCCTCCACATCGACCTGAAAGGCCGGAGCCCCGACGTCGGCCTGACCGACATCGCCTATGAGAAAGGCGCCGCTTTCCTCCGCACGATCGAGCTTGCGGTCGGGCGCGAGCGCTTCGATGCCTGGCTCAAGGGCTGGTTTTCGCGCCACATGTTCGAGCCGGTGACGACCAGCATCTTCCTTGCCGACCTGCGCCAGCATCTGGTCAAGGGCGACACCAAGCTCGAGGCCACATTGCAGCTCGACCGCTGGGTCGGCCAGCCGGGAATTCCCTCGAACGTCGCCCCCGCGGACCCGCAGGCCTTCGCCGAGGTCGACGCCGCGGTGACCGCGTTCAAAACCGGCACGCAGCCCGACGCGGCAAGCTGGAGCCGCTGGACCACCGACGAGAAATTGCGCTTCCTCACCCGCATCGACCAGCGCCAGCCGACCGAGCGGCTGGCCGCGCTCGACAGCGCGTTCAACCTTGCCCGGGCCGGCAACAATGAAGTGCGCTTCGCTTTCCTCACGCTGGCGGTTACCGCGCGTTACGATCCGGCGGTCCCGGCGCTCGAGCAATTCCTGATCATGCAGGGCCGGCGCAAGTTCGTCCGGCCGCTGATCACTGCCCTCGCCGAGGACAAGCAGTGGGGCCGGCCGATCGCGGCGCGGGTCTACGCCAAAGCGCGTCCGCTCTATCATCCGGTGACGACCCGCGATCTCGATAAATTGGGCCTGATAGCCGGCGCGTCCGCTCCGCCCTTAACCGTGAGGTAACGCTCTGTGCGCTAGGGATGCTCGCTCAACAGTGGATGAGCGAATGTACGAAGCCCCCGACCGCTATAAACGCATGATTTCGGCCCGGCTTCCCGGGGGCGAATCGCTCGGCCTGTCGCAATCGCCCGCCGCCGGCGGCGACGACGACATGAGCTCACCGCTGCGCGACACCCAATTGCTCGCGCGTGCCCAGCTCGCCCCCTTCTTCGCTTCGGCCAATGCGGTCGCGGCCCTGCTGATCGCGGCGTCCTTGTTCAACCAGATCTCGCTTGCCTTGCTCGCCGGCTGGGCGGGCGCGGTGTGGATCGTCAATCTTGGCGCGATGCACCTCGCCCGAACCCAGGCGATTACCCACGTCGGCCGCTCGGGCCGCAAGGTTCCGCAGTGGCAGATGGTCGGCGAAGTGGTCGGCCGCGCCCTGCTGTTCCTGTCGCTTCCGGTGGCGTGCTTCACTACGCTCGACCCCAACCTACAGGTCATCATCGCGTCGCTGCTCGCCGGGCTCGGCATCGCCGCGCTCGGCCTGGTCGTCGTTCCCGCCTGCGTCACCGCTTGGATGTCGTGCTTCGTCGCGGGCTTGAGCCTCGTCCTGCTGCTCGCTCGAGAAACCGTCCCGCTCAGCCACATGCTGTCGATCCTGTTCACGCTCGGGGTTGCGGTGTTCGGGGTAGTGACGGTCGCGCGCTGGGCTTTTTCCCAACTCAAGACCAATGCCGACGTCGGCTCGCAGTCCGAAAGCGCAAGCCTGCTCCTCCAGGAATATGAGCAGCGCGGCGTCGGCTGGCTGTGGCAGGTCGATAGCGAAAACCGCGTGTCGTACATCAGCTCGCGCATGACCGCTCTGCTCGAGCGGCCGTCGGCGGCGATCCTCGGCCATTCCCTCCCCTCGCTGCTCGGTGGACATGCCGAGCTCGGCCGCGTGCTGCTTGGCAGGCAACCGTTCAACAATCTCGAAATGGAATTGAAGACCGCGCGCGGCCAGCGCTGGATCTCGATCGCGGGCGACCCGATCATCGACACCGCGGGCCGTTTCGAAGGCTTTCGCGGGGTCGGCAGCGACATCACCGAGATTCGTCATACGCAGGAGCGGCTGACTCATCTCGCCAACATGGACGTCTTGTCCGGACTGCCCAACCGCGGCCGGGTCCGCCAATTGCTCGGCGAGGCGCTGCGCACCGCGGTGACCAGCAATGTGCCGTGCGCGATCATGTTCCTCGACCTCGACGGCTTCAAGCCGGTCAACGACACTTTTGGCCATCCCAAGGGCGACGCGGTTCTCCAGGCGGTTGCCAAGCGACTGTGCGACGAGGTCGGCAGCGACGGACATGTCGGGCGGATGGGCGGCGACGAGTTCGCGATCGTGGTCAGCGATGCCCAGTCGCGGACGCTGGTCGAAACTCTCGCCAACCGGATAATCGGGGCGATCGCCGAGCCCTATGTCATCGACCAGACCGAAATCCGCATCGGGGTCTCGGTCGGCTGCGCATTCGGACCGATCGACGGCGCGACGGTCGACGATCTGATCCTCAAGGCCGATCTTGCCTTATACGAAGCCAAGGGCGCGGGCCGCGGCGTGGCCAAATATTTCTCGTCGGCGCTCCAGTCGGAACAGGAAGACCGCATCCAGCTCGAAGCCGACCTGCGCACCGCGATTGTCGCCAAGCAGTTCCACCTCGTCTATCAGCCTTTGGTCAATGCCCAGACCCAGAAGCTGGTCGGGTTCGAAGCCCTGATCCGCTGGAATCATCCGCAACGCGGGCTAATCCCGCCCCCGGTGTTCATTCCGGTCGCCGAGGAATGCGGGCTGATGCAGCCGCTTGGCGAATGGGTCATCGAGGAGGCGATCCGCGCCGCCGCGACCTGGCCCGAGCCGATCACCGTCGCGATCAACATCAGCCCGAAGCAGATCGTGCTGCCCGCGCTTCCGAATACGGTCAGCCAGGCGCTGTCACGCGCCAAATTGCCGGGGAACCGGATCGAGCTGGAAGTCACCGAAGGCGTATTCCTCGGCGACAGCAATCAGACGCTCGACGTGATGAAGCGCCTGCGCGCACTCGGCGTCGGGATCGCGCTCGACGATTTCGGCACCGGCTACTCGTCGATCGGCTACCTCAACAAGGCGGTGTTCCACAAATTGAAGATCGACGGCAGCTTCGTGCGCGAAGCCGGCACGCGGCCCGAAAATGTCGCGATCATCAAGTCGATCGTCCAGCTCGCCAAGTCGTTCCGCATGTCGGTCACCGCCGAAGGGGTCGAGACCGCCGAGGATTTCGAGCGGATGCGCGATCTTGGCTGCGACACCATCCAGGGCTATTTGTTCGGACGGCCGTTGAGCTACGAGCGAGCGAACCAGATGGTGCTTGGGCTCAGCGCGAAACAGCTCGCCGGCTAGCCCTTCGCGATTGCCCGCGGGCTCAGCGCCTCGCGCACCGCCGCGTCGAGCGCTTCTGCCCGAAACGGCTTGGCCAGCAGCGGCGCGTGCGGCGCGACCTCGACGATCGCCTCGGTCCGGCTGAAGCCCGAAACGAACAGGATCGCCTGATCCGGCGCCTCGGCCAAAATGTCGCGCGCGACATCGGCGCCCGACGCCCCCGGCATCACGAAATCGAGTACCACCACATCGGGCCGTTCGGCGCGGTACAAGGCGAGGCCGGTCGCGCCATCAGGCGCATCGCGGACGTAATGGCCATGTTCGACCAGGCTTGCGACGATGAATGCGCGGACATCGGCATCGTCGTCGATGACCAGCACCGAGGCGCGATCGGGACCTCGATCGGCCGCACTTCCTAAAATCGCCGCCCCCGCGCCCACCTCTACTTCGCGCTCGGCCCGGCGAAAATAGATTTTGACCGTAGTGCCGCCGCCCGGAGTGCTTTCGATGCGCGCGGTTCCGCCCGACTGGCGAGCGACGCCATAGACCATCGAGAGTCCGAGCCCCGTGCCCTTGCCGATGTCCTTGGTGGTGAAGAACGGTTCGAAGGCGCGCGCAACCACTTCGGGTGCCATGCCGACGCCGTCGTCGCGGATCGCGAGCTCGACGAAATCGCCGTCGTCCATCTCGGGATCGTCGGCGACCCGCACCTTGCGCGTTTCGAAGGTCAGTGTCCCGCCCTGCGGCATCGCGTCGCGCGCATTGATCGCGAGGTTGAGCACGGCCAGCTCGAGCTGGGTCGCGTCGGCCATCACCGGAGTGAGATGTTCCTGAAGGTCGAAGCGCTTGGTGATCGCGGGTCCAAGTACATTGCGCAGCAGCGGCCGCATATTCTCGATCAGCGGCGCGACGTAGGCTGGGCGCACTTCGAGCTTCTGGACCCGGCTGAACGCCAGCAATTGCGCGGTCAGCCGTGCCCCCCGCTCCGCAGCGGCAAGCGCATTGTCGGCATAGCGCTTGAGCTTGTCGTCCTCGACTTTTTTCGAAATCAGGTCGAGCCCGCCGACGATGACCGTCAGCAAATTGTTGAAGTCATGCGCAATGCCCCCGGTCAACTGGCCAAGGGCCTCCATCTTCTGGCTTTGGCGAAGCTGTTCCTGCGCCGCCTTGAGTTCGGTGATGTCCCGTGCCTCGAACAGCAGGAAAACAATCTGTCCGTTCGCGGCGCGGACCGGCTGCAGCGAGACGTTGAGGTAGGCGGTCGCCTCCCCGGCACGCTCCATCGCTACTTCACGAACGACGATCTCACCCCGCGCGGCTCGTTCCACGCTTTTGCGCAATGTCGCTTCATGTCCCGGATAACGGGCCAGCGTCGGCGCCTCCCACAACGGCTTGCCGATCGCCGTCTGCGGCTCGGCCGCGCGCCACGGCGCCGAGGTCCGATTGACCTCGATCACCGTCCCATCGGGAGAGAGCAGGACGATGATTTCCGTCACCGTGTCGAAGATCGAGCGGAAGCGCGCCTCGCTCGCGGTCAACTCGGCGGTACGTTCGTCGACCAGCCGCCGCAACTCGAGCTCGGCCTCCTTGGTCACGGTAACGTCGATTGCGACCCCGATATAGCCGATCAGCTGACCGTCGGCATCAAGGCGCGGCTGCGTCACCGCCCGCATCCAGCGATAGTCGCCTGAGATCAGCCGGAACCGGGCCTCCAGCGTGAAGGGTCCGCCGCTCTCCTCGCCGGCGCGGGTCTCGTCGATCATCAGCTGGCGGTCCTCGGGATGGATGCGATCGACCCAGTTTAGCTTTTGCGCCTCTTCGCGGCCGACGCCCATCAGTTCGACATAGGCGTCGTTGACGAAGTCGCGTGTGCGGTCGAGCCGGGTGACCCACATCGGCACCGGCGCCGAATCGGCGATCCTCCGAAACCGTGCTTCGCTCTCGCTCAGCGCGCGCCCGGCAATGCGTTTTTCGGTGATGTCCTCGATCAGCATCACCATCCCGCGCACCGCGCCGTCGGCGCCGAATTGCGG
>Ga0136633_1002962_pt1 | contig 11375 bp, 9 predicted proteins | sample AntDrymeUQ832206_2_FD_105494 | JGI IMG/M metagenome (GOLD analysis project Ga0136633, IMG submission 105494) | Polar desert sand microbial communities from Dry Valleys, Antarctica - metaG UQ83 (22.06) | ecosystem: Environmental > Terrestrial > Soil > Desert | place: Antarctica: Dry Valley...
AGCACGTCCACGCTCGTGGGCGAGGCCGAGCGGGCGATCACGCTCGCCGCCCGCGAGCAGGCCCTGGCCCGCGGGATCCCGGTCCTGTTCGATCCCAACCTGCGCCCGGGCCGCTGGGAGAACCCGGCGCGGGCGGCCACCGTCGCGCGCGGCCTGGTGCGCGGCGCCTTCCTCGTGAAGGCCAACCACGCCGAGGCCACCGCGCTGACCGGCGAGCGAGATCCCGGAGCCGCCGCGCAAGCGCTGCTGGCCGGCGGGGCGCAGCACGTCGTGGTCACCTGCGGCGCGGACGGCGCGATCCTGCGCGGGGGCGGCCTGCACCGAGACGTTCCGGGGGTTCCGGTCCAGGCCGTGGACAGCACCGGCGCCGGGGACGCGGTGACGGGTGTGCTGCTCGCGCGGCTGGCGGCCGGCGCCTTCGATCCGGCGACGCTGGCCGACGCGCTCGGCGAAGCCGTCGCCGCGGCGGCCGCGGTGACGCGGGTCTGGGGGGCGCTGCGGTGACGATCGTCACGTCGCTGCAGCTCACCGACGCCTCACGCGTCGTCCCGCCGGCGCGGGCGGCCCCCAGCGGCCTGACGCTCGTCCAGATCCACGACCCGGCGGTCAACGAGCGGCTGTACACGACGATCGGCCGGCCCCTGCGGTGGACTGACCGGCTGCCTTGGACGGCCGACCGATGGGCGGCCCACGCGGACTCGGTGCAGACCCACGTGGCGGGCTTCGGCGGGCAGACCGCCGGCTACTACGAGCTGCACGAGCAGGACGGGGCGGTCCAGATCGCGATCTTCGGCCTGCTGGAGCACGCCCGCGGCCTCGGCCTTGGGGGACACCTGCTCGTGCACGCCCTGCGCCAGGGCTTCCTGCTCGCTCCGCGCGTCTGGGTGCACACCTGCACCGACGACGGCCCCCACGCCCTGGCCAACTACCAAGCGCGGGGGCTGCGCGTCTTCGACGTCCGGCCGGAGCGCCTGGCGCCGGCCGGCGATCTGACTTAGGAAGCGTTGCTTGACGCTTCCTTAGATCGTCGCCCGCTCCACCCCACGCGCGGCCTCGCTGGCCGGCGACTTGCGCATGTAGCAGTACCAGGTGACCAGCCCCATGACGACGTAGCTGGCCAGGAACACGTACAGGGCCGGCAGCGACCAGTCGGAGTTGGCCTGGGCGGCTGCCAGCTTGTCGGCCGGCGTCTTGGCCGCCTTGATCATCGCGCCGATGTCCAGGCTGGACTGGCGGAAGGCAACCTGGATCAGGAAGCCCCCGAAGGCGCCGATCGCCCCGGCGATGCCGATCACTGCGGCCGCCTTGCGCTTGAAGTCCACCAGCGTTGCCCCCGTCTCGCGCCCGCTGACCTTCGCCTCGTGGCGGCCCAGCGCGGCGAAGATCGACGGGATCATGCGGTAGGTCGAGCCGTTGCCCATCCCGGCGAACAGGAAGATCACCATGTACGCGCCGAAGAACACCGTGAAGGAACGGGAGTTCACGCCGCTGATGGCCACCGCGGTGAACAGCCCCATGCCGACAAAGCAGGCCAGGGTGACGCGTGCGCCGCCCACCCGGTCCGCCAGCCAGCCGCCGAACGGGCGCGCCACCGAGCCGATCAGCGCGCCCATGAAGCCCAGCCCGGCGAGGTAGGTGGCGATGAACGGGTGCTGCCCGAGGAACTCCGGGAACGTGAACTTGATGACCAGCGGCAGCGCGAAGGCGTAGCCGATGAACGAGCCGAAGGTCCCGATGTAGAGCAGCGACATGATCCACGTGTCGCGGTGGGAGAGGGCGCTGACGTAGGACTTCGTGTCGGCCTTGGCCTGCGTCAGGCTGTCCATGTACAGCCAGGCGCCGACGGCGGCCGCGACGATGAAGGGCATCCACATGAGCCCGGCGTAGGCGAGGTTCACGTCGTGGATCGGCAGCTTCACCGCGGCCGCCGGGACACCGATGATGAGCACGAGCGGGACGGCGAGCTGCGCGATCGCCACCCCGAGGTTGCCGCCGGCGGCGTTCAGGCCCAGGGCCAGGCCCTTCTTGCCCTCCGGGTAGAAGAAGGAGATGTTGGCCATCGACGAGGAGAAGTTGCCGCCGCCGAAGCCGGCCGTCGCCGCGCAGGCCAGGAGCACGTAGAACTGCGTGCTGTGGCTCTGGTCCAGCAACCAGCCGCTGGGGACCACCACGGCCAGCAGCAGGCACGGGATGAACAGCAGCGACGCGCTGATCCCCGTCCACAGCCGGCCGCCGAACTTCGGGACGGCGAAGGTGTAGGGGATCCGCAGGAAGGATCCGATCAGGTTGGGGACCGCGGTCAGCCAGAACAGCTCGGAGATCGACATCGTGATCCCCGCGTTGGCGAGGTTGAGGACGATGATCGTCCACAGCACCCAGATGCTGAAGCCGATGTTCTCGGCGAAGATCGAGAGGATCAGGTTCTTGCGGGCGATCTTCTTACCGGTCGCCTCCCAGAACGTGGGATCCTCGGGCTCCCAGTGGTCGATCCAGCGACCTCGGCGCCCGTTCGGAGACCCACCTCCCGGAGGGGTCCGAACGTCAGGCGTAGTCTGGATCGTCGTGCTCATCGGTGTTCTCCGGGCTCGGTCGTAGGGGCGACACCGAAGCTAGACCGCACGAAAAGGGGCCTCTACGACATCCGGTCGGAGCCTGCTGGCCCGATTCTGCCCGCCGGTCGAACCTGAACCGCCTGGTTCAAGAACGGGTAGATGCGGGCCGGTTGGCGCCGTGCTGACGATGACTGCAAGAGATCTACTACACTCTCACTAAGATTTAGTACGAGCCGGACGGCAGCGCGTCGCCCCGCCTCACCACCTTCCCCTCCCGTAAACCCAAGGAGAACCCACCCTCATGGCCAAGACCATCGGCATCGACCTCGGCACCACCAACTCCTGTATGGCCGTCCTGGAGGGCGGTGAGCCGACCGTGATCGAGAACGCGGAAGGCGGTCGCACGACCCCGTCCGTCGTCGCCTTCGCCTCCAGCGGCGAGCGCCTCGTCGGCACCGTCGCCAAGCGCCAGGCCGTCACCAACCCGCAGAACACCATCTTCTCCGTCAAGCGCTTCGTCGGCCGCAAGGAGGCCGAGGTCCGCGAGGAGGAGTCGATGGTCCCCTACAAGGTCGTCGCCGGGCCCGGCGGCGACGCGCGCATCGAGGCCGACGGCAAGCAGTACAGCCCGCCGGAGATCAGCGCGATGATCCTCGCCAAGCTCAAGGCCGACGCCGAGGCCTACATCGGGGAGACCGTCGACTCCGCCGTCATCACCGTCCCGGCCTACTTCAACGACGACCAGCGTCAGGCGACCAAGGACGCCGGCAAGATCGCCGGCCTGGACGTCAAGCGCATCATCAACGAGCCGACGGCCGCGTCGCTGGCCTACGGGCTGGACAAGGAGGCCGACCAGACGATCCTCGTCTTCGACCTGGGCGGCGGCACCTTCGACGTCTCGGTGCTGGAGATCGGTGACGGCGTCTTCGAGGTCAAGTCCACCGCGGGCGACAACCACCTGGGCGGCGACAACTTCGACAAGAACGTCGTGGACTGGCTGGCCGCGGAGTTCCGCAAGAGCCAGGCGATCGACCTGACCCAGGACCCGATGGCCCTCCAGCGCCTCTACGAGGCCGCCGAGAAGGCCAAGATCGAGCTCTCGACCGCGCAGGAGTCGCAGATCAACCTGCCCTTCATCACCGCGGACGCGGGCGGCCCCAAGCACCTGGACGTGCGCCTTACGCGGGCCAAGCTCAACGAGCTCGCCGCCCCGCTGATCGACCGCATCGTCGCCCCGGTCCGCCAGGCCCTGGACGACGCCAAGGAGAAGGGCGCGGCCAACATCGACCACGTCGTCCTCGTCGGCGGCATGACCCGCATGCCCGCGGTGCAGGAGAAGGTCAAGGAGCTCACGGGCAAGGAGCCCCACCGCGGGGTCAACCCGGACGAGGTCGTGGCCGTCGGCGCGGCAATCCAGGCGGGCGTGCTCTCCGGCGACGTCAAGGACGTCCTGCTGCTGGACGTGACCCCCCTGACGCTCGGCATCGAGACCAAGGGCGGCGTCATGACCAAGCTCATCGAGCGCAACACGACGATCCCCACCCGCAAGTCGGAGATCTTCTCCACCGCCGAGGACAACCAGCCCTCGGTCGAGATCCACGTCCTGCAGGGCGAGCGTGAGATGGCGACCTACAACAAGTCGCTGGGCAAGTTCCAGCTCACCGGCATCCCGCCGGCGCCCCGGGGCATCCCGCAGGTCGAGGTCGCCTTTGACATCGACGCCAACGGCATCCTGTCGGTCTCGGCCAAGGACCTGGGCACCGGCAAGGAGCAGAAGATCGAGATCAAGGCCGGCGGCGGCCTGTCCGACGACGAGATCAAGAAGATGGTCTCCGACGCCGAGGTCAACGCCGACGCCGACCGCAAGGCGCGTGAGCTGGCCGAGGCCCGTAACGGCGCCGAGAGCGCCGCGTACGCCAACGAGCGTCAGCTCAAGGATCTGGGCGACGTGGTGGACGAGAGCTCGCGCACCGAGATCGAGGCGGCGATCAAGGCGGTCCGGGAGGTGCTCGACTCCGAGGACGCGGCCGAGATCAACGCCCGCACCGAGGCGATGCAGGCCGCCTTCCACAAGGTCTCCGAGGCGATGTACGAGAAGGCGCAGAACAGCGCCGCGGCGGCGGCGGCCGACGCCGCCGGCCCCGACGGCGGGTTCTCCGATGCAGACGTGGTCGAGGAGGACGTCGTCGACGCCGAGGTCGTGGACGAGGGCAAGTAGCCGATGACCACCGACGACCACACCCCGGACGCTGCGCCGCAGGTCGACCCGCCGACCGGCGACGGCTCAGGGCCGTCGCCGGATCCCGCCCTCGACGACGGGCCGCTCGTCGATCCCGAGCTCGTCGCCGAGCCGCTGGACGATGACGCCGCCGCCGCTGCCGGCGACGAGGCCGGCGACCGGCTCGCGCAGGAGGGCGACCCCGTCGAGGCGGTCCCGGAGCCCGACTACCGGGATCTGTACCTGCGCTCCGCCGCCGAGCTGGACAACCTGCGCAAGCGGGCCCGGCGTGACGTGGGGATCGCCGAGGGCCGCGGGATCGGCAGGCTCGCGCGCGAGCTGCTGCCCGCCCTGGACAACCTGGACCGGGCGCTGGCGGCCGCCGAGGCCGTCGACGGAGACACCGAGCACACGCTGACCCGGGGCACGCGGCTCGTGCAGGCCGAGCTGGCCGCCGCGCTGGAGCGGGTCGGCATCAAGGTGGAGATCCCGCTGGGAGCGCCCTTTGACCCGCACCGCCACGAGGCGCTGACCCAGCAGCCGCGCGAGAACGTGGCGCCCGGGCTCGTCGTCGAGGTCTACCAGCCCGGGTACGTCTACGCCGACACGGTCCTGCGAGCGGCCAAGGTGGTCGTGTCGGCTTAGGGCCGACGCGTCCCCGGGAGTCAGGCCATGGCCCGCGACGACCTCTACAAGACGCTCGGCGTCGACAAGAAGGCCAGCGCCGAGGAGATCAAGAAGGCCTACCGCAAGCTCGCGCGCCAGTACCACCCGGACCGCAATCCCGACAACGCCAGCGCCGAGTCGCGCTTCAAGGAGGTCCAGGGCGCCTACGACGTGCTCGGGGACGCCGAGAAGCGCAAGCAGTACGACCGCGGCGCCCTGACCGGCATCTTCGGCGGCGGGACGCCGGGTGGCCAGAGCACGACCGGCGGCGCCGGGTCCGCACAGGACTTCGGCGGGATCTCCGACATCCTCTCCAACCTGTTCGGCAACGGGCCGGCCGGGGGTCCGGGGGGCGGCACCTCCGGTCGTGGCCAGGGGCCGCGGCGCCCGCGTCCGGAGCGCGGCCGCGACGTGGAGGCGTCGGTGCAGATCAGCTTCCAGCAGGCGATGGACGGCGTACAGGTCTCGCTCACCGTCCCGACGGCGCAGACCTGCAACACCTGCCGCGGGACCGGTGCCCGGCCCGGCACCGCCCCGAAGGTCTGCCCGCGCTGCCAGGGCCGCGGTGTGGAGGCCCAGGGACAGGGCGTGTTCTCGATCTCCACGCCGTGCTCACAGTGCGGCGGCGGCGGCACGATCATCGAGGACCCGTGCCCCACCTGCCACGGCAGCGGGGCCGTCCGGACGGTGAAGAAGTACCGCGTGAACATCCCGCCGGGGGTGCGCGAGGGCTCCAAGGTCCGCATCAACGGCAAGGGCGAGGCCGGCTCCGGCGGCGGGCAGCGCGGCGACCTCTTCGTCCTCACCCACGTGGAGGACTCGCCGATCTTCGAGCGCAAGGGCGACAACGTGGAGGTGCAGGTGCCGATCACCTTCCCCGAGGCCGCGCGGGGCGCGGAGATCGAGGTGCCGACGCTCAACGGGCGCAAGACGCTGCGCGTGGCGCCCGGCACGACCTCGGGCACCGTCCAGCGCCTGCGCGGCGAAGGGCCGACCAAGCTTGACTCCAAGGCCCAGCCGCCGCGCGGCGACATCCACTACCGCTTTGTCATCGACGTCCCCCAGAGCCTCTCCAAGGCTCAGTCCGACGCCGTCGACAAGCTGTCGAAGGTGATGCGCGCCGATCCCCGCGCCACGCTGCTCGACACCGCGGAGGCGACCCGGGGCGCCGGCCGCACGACCCAAGGAGACCGATGACCGAGCGCGGACCGCGGACGACCCGCACGACGACCCGCATCACGATCTCCGACGACCGCGGAGTCTTCATGATCTCGGTGGCCGCCGAGCTGGCCGAGATGCACCCACAGACGCTGCGGATGTACGAGCAGCGCGGCCTGATCGAGCCCAAGCGCTCGGCCAAGGGCACGCGCCTGTACTCCCAGTCGGACGTGGACCGGCTGCGGCGCATCCAGGAGATGACCTGCGGGCTGGGACTCAACCTGGCAGGCGTGGAGCGCGTGCTGGAGCTTGAGGAGCAGCTTGCCCGCGCGACGCGCCGCCTGCAGGCACTGGAGGCGCGCTCCCAGGAGATGCGTGCCGAGATGCAGCAGGAGATCGAGTCGGTGCGTAGGTCCTTCCGCATGGAGCTCGTGCCCTACCGCCAGAGCACCGACCTCGTGCCGATCCCGCGCAAGGACCCGGTGGGCGCCAGGCGCATCCGCGTGGATCGCGGGTGACACCGCGGATGAACGCAGAGGACTGGGATCGCCGCTACACGGAGAAGCAGTGGCGGCTTGACTTCCGGCCCACCGCACTGGTCGTGGATCTCGTCAGCACCCTGAGGCCGGGCCGTGTGCTGGAGCTCGGCGCGGGCGAGGGTCGTCAGGCGGTGTGGCTTGCCCAGGAGGGGTGGCAGGTGACGGCTGCGGACTTCTCGAAGGTGGGGCTGGAGCGGGCGCACCAGCGCGCGCAGGCGTGCGGCGTCCAGATCGACAGCCTCGTCGTGGACGTCCGCGACGTGGAGCAGATCCCGGGCGGCTTTGACCTCGTGCTGATCGCCTACATGCATCCCCAGCCCGAGGATCGCGCGGCGGTGTTCGCCGCCGTCGCGCAGGCCGTCGCTCCGGGCGGCCACCTGCTGGTCCTCGGCCTGGACTTCACCGACCCCAACGCCCACCGTGCCGGGGAGGTCGACGAGTGGCGCTTCACCCCAGACCACCTGCGTGATGCCTTCCCGGGAATCGCGCTGGAGCGCTGCGAGCGCGTGACGCGAGCTGTGCCGACCGAACACGGGATCCAGCAGGCGGTCGACACGCTGGCCTGGGGTCAGCGTCCGTGACGGGACGGTGAGCGGAGGCTGCGACGCCTGTGCGGCGTCCAAGCCTCCACTCGGCGGCGTCAGACGTTGCCTTTGACCACGCCGTCCTCGCCGGCCTGACGCTCGGCCTCCTCGCGCCCCGGGTGATCCTTGGGCAGGTCGTGCGGCGAGATCTCGCTGTGGACCTCGGGGGTGTCTCCGGCCGGGCTCTGGTCGTCGGGGGTGAACGGCCCGAGCGGCTCCTCTGACTCCGAGTCGTGCGGCGGGGCGTGATGCGTGGGGTCGTCGGTCATGGTGGACATATGCCCTCCCGCGGCGCGCGGAAAACTGGAGGAGCCTGTGCCGGGACGAAGGTCAGAGTCAGCGGTTGGCGGCAGAGCAGGCCCCGCGCCCCTCTTGGCGGACAGATCTTAGTCCGCTAGACTGAGATCTGTCATGAACGCCGATCGCTTCACCATCAAGTCCCAAGAGGCCTACGTGGCCGCCACCACCCTCGCCGAGGAGCGCCGCCACCCCCAGGTGACCCCGGAGCATCTGCTCGCCGTGCTGCTGGAGCAGGACGGCGGAACCGTGGGCCCGGTGCTGGCCAAGCTGGGGGTGGACACTGCCGGCGTCCGGGCGGCGATGGACGGCGCGCTGTCCTCGCTGCCGACGATGACCGCGGGCGGTGGCGAGGTCAGTGCCCCCGCCTCGGAGCTGCTGCAGGTCCTGCGCGCCGCCGAGCACGAGATGCGCGAGCTCAAGGACGAGTACGTGTCCACCGAGCACCTGCTGCTTGCGCTGGCCGGGCACGGCGCCAAGGCCGGCGAGGCGCTGCGCGCCGCCGACGCCACCAAGCAGGCGCTGCGTGCCGCGCTGGACGAGGTCCGCGGCAGCCACCGGGTCTCCAACGCGAACCCCGAGGACACCTTGCAGGCGCTGGAGAAGTTCGGCGTGGACCTCACGCAGGCCGCCCGTGACGGCGCGCTTGATCCGGTGATCGGGCGGGACGAGGAGATCCGGCGGGTCATCCAGGTGCTCTCGCGGCGCACGAAGAACAACCCCGTCCTGATCGGCGAGCCCGGCGTCGGCAAGACCGCGATCGCCGAGGGCCTGGCTCAGCGCATCGTCTCCGGCGATATCCCCGAGTCGCTGCGCGATCGGCGCGTGGTCGCGCTGGACATGGGGTCGCTGATCGCCGGCGCCAAGTACCGCGGCGAGTTCGAGGACCGGTTGAAGGCCGTCCTGAAGGAGGTCAAGGACGCGGCCGGGCACGTGATCCTGTTCCTGGACGAGCTGCACACGATCGTCGGCGCGGGCGCCGCGGAGGGCGCCGTGGATGCCGCGAACCTCCTGAAGCCGATGCTCGCGCGCGGCGAGCTGCGGGCCGTCGGCGCGACGACGCTGGACGAGTACCGCAAGCACATCGAGAAGGACCCCGCGCTGGAGCGCCGCTTCCAGCCCGTCCGGGTCGGCGAGCCGTCGGTGCAAGACACGATCGCGATCCTGCGCGGCCTGAAGGAGCGCTACGAGGCCCACCACGGCGTCCGCATCCAGGACGCCGCGCTGATCGCCGCCGCGACGCTCAGCCACCGCTACATCGCCGACCGCTTCCTGCCCGACAAGGCGATCGACCTCGTCGACGAGGCGGCAGCCGGCCTGCGCATCGAGATCGACTCGGTCCCGATCGAGATCGACGAGGTCCAGCGCCGCATCATGCAGCTGCAGATCGAGCGCGAGTCGCTGGCCAAGGAGCGCGACGACGCCTCCGTGCAGCGCCTGGCCACCCTCGACCGCGAGCTGGCCGAGCTGCGTGAGAGCGCCGCCGCGATGATGGCCGGCTGGCAGCGAGAGAAGGACGCCATCAAGGGCGTGGGTGAGATCAAGGAGCGCCTGCAGGCCGCCCACGAGGAGATCGAGCGCGCGCAGCGCGATGCCGACCTGCAGCGCGCAGCCGAGCTGCGTTACGGCGTCATCCCCGAGCTGGAGGCCGCGCTGGCCGACGCCGAGCAGCGCGCGGACGCGCAGGACACCCCCGACGGCTACCTCAAGGAGGTCGTCGACGCGCAGGACATCGCCGCGATCGTGGCGCGGTGGACCTCGATCCCCGTCAGCCGGCTCCTGGAGGGCGAGATCCACAAGCTCGTGCACATGGAGGAGCGCCTGCACCAGCGGGTCGTCGGCCAAAACGAGGCCGTCAGCGCCGTCAGCGCCGCGCTGCGGCGCGCGCGCGCCGGTCTCAGTGACCCGGACCGGCCGATCGGCAGCTTCCTCTTCCTCGGCCCGACGGGCGTCGGCAAGACCGAGCTGGCCCGGGCCCTGGCCGAGTTCATGTTCGACAGCCAGGACGCGATGGTCCGCATCGACATGTCCGAGTACATGGAGAAGCACTCCGTCAGCCGCCTGGTCGGCGCGCCCCCCGGATACGTCGGCTACGACGAGGGCGGGCAGCTCACCGAGGCCGTCCGTCGCCGGCCCTACGGCGTCGTCCTCCTGGACGAGATCGAGAAGGCCCACCCGGACGTCTTCAACGCGCTGCTGCAGGTCATGGACGACGGGCGCCTGACCGACGGCCAAGGCCGCACCGTCGACTTCAAGAACGTCGTGCTCATCATGACCTCCAACGCGGGGGCCGGTGCAGCCGACGGCTACCAGGCGGCGCTGCAGCGCACCTTCAAGCCGGAGTTCATCAACCGCCTGGACGACATCGTCGAGTTCGACGCCTTAGACCGCGAGCAGATCGCCACGATCGTCGACCTGCAGGTGCAGCTCCTCGTCGCCCGGGTGCGCGAGCGCGGCATCGAGGTGCAGCTGACGGACGAGGCCCGGACGCTCCTGGGCGACCTCGGCTATGACCCCACTTACGGCGCGCGCCCGCTCAAGCGCGTGATTCAGAAGCGGTTGATCGACCCGCTGGCACTGGCGATCCTGGAGGGGGCGTTCCGCGAAGGCGACCGCGTGCACGTCACCGCCGACGGTGGTGAGCTGCACCTTACCAAGGTCCAGGGCCGCGCGACCGTCGCCGCCGGCTGACGCAGCGCCGGCTCTCGGCCAAAGCGTCCTGCCGACGGTCTTCGGTGTGCGCGGCGTGCTCGCTCAAGGCGCTCGTGGCTCCCGAGCGCGCGATCTCCCGCCAGTCGTGCAGCTGGGACTCGGAGATGCCGTGGAGCCGTGACAGCTCGGCGAAGCGGCGCGGGTCACCGGCTCCCGCAAGGATCAGGTCAAGGCGCTGATCGCCGTCCAGAGGCGCATCGTCGCGATAGGCCGTGCGCGGAGACAGATCGCCGCGGATCAGGCGCCCGCCGCGGAACGTCACCGCCGCGATGACCATGCCGGCCGCGACGAGGATCACGTCCTTGAGCACGTACTGGCCTTCGAGCGTGGGAGCGCCATGCGGGCCGGCGAAGAGCCGCCCGGGCAATAGGACGAGCGGCGCCAGGATGCCCGCGAACTGCACCGTCAGCAGCCAGATCGCCAGGCGCATGAAGCGTGCGAAGATCAGGCACAGGCCGATGAAGCACTCCAGCGTGGCCACGGCGACCAGGCTGACGCCATCGGAGACCAAGCCGAAGCTCAGCAGGTTCATCGTCGCCTGCGTCAGGTTCTCGGCAGGGCTCACCCCCGGAAAGAACTTCAGCGCGCCGAAGCCCAGGAACACGGCTCCGACGGCGATCCGCAGGACGGCGACGCTGTGCGCGACGAG
>Ga0136633_1002963_pt1 | contig 11372 bp, 13 predicted proteins | sample AntDrymeUQ832206_2_FD_105494 | JGI IMG/M metagenome (GOLD analysis project Ga0136633, IMG submission 105494) | Polar desert sand microbial communities from Dry Valleys, Antarctica - metaG UQ83 (22.06) | ecosystem: Environmental > Terrestrial > Soil > Desert | place: Antarctica: Dry Valley...
CGAGTCGATGGCCCTCGTATGCCACAGGCATCACGCCCTCATCCACAACCGGCTCTGGGACCTCGAGATCGCCGACGGGGTGGTGACGTGGACGCACCTGCGCACAGGGCGGACAGCGACACGGGAACCACCAGACATCGTCATCGAACGGGCCCGACAACAGATCCAAAAGACCCTCGCCAACACAAAAGCCACCTTCACCCTGGCCACCTGACCCGACCGCGCGAGCGACCGCTTGGCCGGCGCGGCGCGCAGACGTGTTCACCCTCACATTCGCCAACCACCTCACGTACGCGACCGGCTCGTGACCCGGGAGGCCGACACCTGCCAGCACGGCAGACCCGTAGGTCCAGTGAAAGGGTTCGGAGGAATCGCGAACTGAATCGGCCCGCCGGCTGGGGCTGCGCTTACGCTTGGCCTTGATGGCGCAGGTCCCGCTCTCGACGGAGCTGTCGCAGCTGTTCGTGGCGTTCACGATCGAGGTGGACGAGGCGTTCGAGTCGACGACGCCGCACTCGGCGACGGTGAAGAACGGTGCCGGTCTGAACGGCGGGGGACCTTGGCTCGTGTCGCAGGTGATGTGGTCGAACTACCTCCGCCACGTCGACGAGGCGGGGACGCCGGTGGCGGTCGTGCAGGAGCGCGCCTGCGTGTCGACCTCGGTGGTGATGTCCCGGCTGAACCACCTCCGATGGTGGGGCTACATCACCCTCGGCGATGTCAAGGGGACCAAGGCACGCGACCAGCTGGTCAGGCTGACACCGGGCGGCGCGAGAGCGTGTGCCGCGTTCGGCCCACTGCGGGGTCTCGTGGAGCAGCGGTGGCGGGAAAGGTTCGGAGGCCTCGCGGTAGATGAGCTCCGGGCTGCGTTGGCGCCCGTGGTCCAGGCCGCGCCTCCGGGTCTGCCCCGATCCGTGCCGGTGGTCGACTATGGCGCCGGGATGAGGACACAGGTTGTGCTTCCCGAGGTCCTTGCCGAGCACGCGGCATACCTCGACGACGACCTGTCCGCGCTCCTGGCCCGAGCGCTGGTGCGGTTCACGATCGAGTTCGAAGGGAGCTCGGAAGTGTCCCTGCCTCACCTGGCCAACGTTCTGCACGTTCTCGACACTCACCCCGTACCGGTCAAGGAGCTGCCGCTGAGGGCTGGCGTGTCCAAGCAGGCAATCGATGCATCGATGACGTTCCTTGTGAAGACCGGACTCGTCGCAAGCGTGGGCCAGGGGGCCAAGGCTCTCGCCTCGCTGACCAACGAGGGTGGGGCTGCACGAACCGCGGGACGGCGCAGGCTGACGGCGGTGGAGAAGTCGTGGGAGCAACAACACGGCGTCGACGGGATAGATCGGCTGCGCGCGGCACTGGAGTGCATCCTCACGACCGGCGAAGGTCCCGGCTCCTTGATGGCCAAGGGTCTGGTCCCCCACGACGGCGCCTGGCGTGCACACAAGAACTATCGGCAGCAGACCGAGGCTGTTCTCGCTTCGCCCCGGGATGCCCTCCCGCACCACCCGATGGTGCTCCATCGGGGCGGCTTCCCAGACGGCAGCTGATTCAGGCGATGTGGAGCCCGACGAGGCGGTCGTCCTCGGCGGTGAAGGAGAGCGTGGCGACGCCTGGCTCGTCGTCGAACGTGAGCGCGAGGGCGACCGTGACGACGGCACCATTGCGCGCAACACGCGTGACGGTCGCGCCCTGGAACCCTCCACGCTGGACCATCACCGCGTCCCACCCGCCGTCGAGGCGTTCGTCGGTGAGGACCTCCCCGACCTCGGTGGACATGGTGCTGCGTAGCTCCGGCCAGCGGCGCTCGACGAGCAACGGCACAAGGCCAAGGGCGAGGTCGCCCCAGCGCCCGTCGACGGGCATAGGCCGAAGCTCCTTCGGGTCTTCGCCGCGCAGGAGCCCGGCCACGGCGTTGTCGATGGCGTCGAGGTCGGTGTCAGCCACGAGGAGCAGCGCAGCCCGGTGCTCGGCCGGGTCGATCGCGAGCATGGCGTGGAACCCACCGGTCCCGCCGTTGTGCCAGATGCCGTCGCCGAGGGCGGCCCACCCGAGCAGCGGCGCCGCGCTCGTCAGGGCGACTGCGGCGCGCAGGCGATCGGTCGGCGGCGCCACGACGCCTGCGGCGTAGGCCGCGAGGTCTGCCGCGGTGGCCTCGACCCCGCCCGGCCCGGGAAGCAACAGGTGCCAGTGCCCCACCGGCGTCGAGCTCCGGAAACCCTGGGCTTGCGGACCGTCGAAGCCGGTCATGCGCGCCGTCGTCATCCCGAACGGATCGAACAGCTCCCGGCGGATCAGCTCGTCGTAGGGAACGCCGGCGATCCGCTCGACGACGAGGCCCAGCAGCTGGAACCCGAAGTTCGAGTACGCCTGCGAGCCGATGTCCGAGCGCTCCGCCTCGCGCAAGCCGGCTTCGGCGTGGGCCGCCGCAAACGCGGCGTACGGGTCCTCCGGGTCGGCCACGGCCTCCTGGTGGGTCGGGGCGAGGCGGGGCAGGCCGGAGGTGTGCGTGGCGAGCTGCAGGAGCGTGATGTCGCCGTTCGGCCCGGCGTCGAGCCAGCGGCTCACCGGGTCGTCAAGGGCGGCGGTGCCGTCGACTACGGCGAGAGCCAACAGCGTGGCCGTCATCGTCTTGGTGATCGAGCCGATCTCGAAGAGCAGGTCCGTGTCACCCGCCGTGGCGATGCCATCCGACCCAACGACTGCGCCAGCGAGCTGGAGGGGATGGTCCACCCAGCCGTCCCGGAACGCGTCGACCAGCTCGTTCGCAACTTCCACTCCCCAGCGCATCGCGGCAGCCTACCGATGGGACTCGGCTTTAGACCCCGAGGGACCGTCCGATGATCTCCTTCATGATCTCGGTGGTGCCGCCGTAGATCGTGGTGATGCGGGCGTCGGCATAGGCGCGGGCGATGGGGTACTCAAGCATGTAGCCGTAGCCGCCGTGGAGCTGGACGCATCGGTCGACGACACGCTTCTGCAGCTCGGTGCACCACCACTTGGCCATCGCCGCCTCCTCGGCGGTGAGGGTGCCGGCGTCGAGCCCGAGCACGCAGCGGTCGATGAACGACTGGCCGATCTCGATCTCGGTGGCGATCTCGGCGAGGACGAACCGGCTGTTCTGAAAGCTGCCTACGGGCTGGCCGAAGGCGGTCCGATCCTTGACGTAGTCGAGAGTCCAGCCAAGCGCTGCTGAGGCAGCGGCCACGCCTGCCGCAGCGATGGAGAGGCGCTCCTGCGGGAGGTTGTTCACGAGGTGGACGAAGCCCTGGCCCTCCTGGCCGAGCAGGTTCGACACCGGCACCTGGACGTCGGAGAAGAAGAGCTCGGCTGTGTCTTGCGCGTGCAGGCCGATCTTCTCGAGGTTGCGGCCGCGCTCGAAACCCGCCATGCCCCGCTCGATCACGAGGAGGCTCATGCCCTTGTGGCGCAGGCTCGGATCGGTCTTCACCGCAGTGATGACGAGGTCGGCGTTGATGCCGTTCGTGATGAACGTCTTCGAGCCGTTCACGACGTAGTGATCGCCGTCGCGCAGGGCGCTGGTCCTCATCGACGCCAAGTCGGATCCGATCCCGGGCTCCGTCATGGCGATCGCCGTGATCAGCTCGCCCGAGGCGATGCCCGGTAGCCAACGCTGCTTCTGCTCGTCCGTGCAGAACGACATGAAGTAAGGCAGGCAGATGTCGTTGTGCAGCGTGAGGCCGAGCCCGCAGGAGGCGGCTCCGGAGCGCTGGACCTCCTCCCCTATGACCAAGTTGTAGCGGAAGTCGCTGACGCCACCCCCACCGTGCTCGACCGGGATGGACATCCCGAGGAACCCGAGAGCGCCGGCAGACGTGAAGACCTCACGGGGAACGATGCCATCGCGCTCCCATTGATCGTTGTAGGGGACGACCTCCTTGTCGAGCCACCGCCGAAAGGACGCCCGGAACTGCTCGTGCTCGTCCTCGAAGAGGGTGCGGTCCACCCGGTGGAGGCTACCGGTCCGCCCCGTCGACGGGTTCGCCCGTCCGGCCGTAGTCGCCGTGATCCTGCTTCACCGCGACCTTCGTGTCCTCCACCGCAGCCTCCGTCGGCTTTGCACCCTGCTCCTCCACGGCGCCAGCGGCTTCAACACCGCGATCGCCGGTCAGCCAGCCGAGAAGCCGTCGAGCAGAACCCTTTGCTTGTGCCATGGGCGTAGTCGTACCCCTTGCGCCGGTCTCCCCACACGGCGGTAGGTCGGCCTGCAGACCGATCCGCCTAACCGAGCTCGGCACGATGAGCTCCTGCACGACCGCCTGATGCGCAGGGTGGGGGCCGTACGTGCGCCAGCCCTCGACGTCGTCGAAGCCCGCCACCACACCAATCGTGGCGTTGCCATCGACCAGCCCGAGGTCGACGTTCACCTCGTACGAGCGGATGGCTTCGATCTGCGCAGGTAGGGCGCGCAACGCGTCGACGATCCCCTGGACCGTTGCGGACGGTGTCTCCGGCTTGAGCTCGATGAGGACCATGTGGCGCAGGGGCATGCTCACGACGCTACTGAGCAACGCTGACGGGAAGGGTGGCGAGGCCCCGCAGGGTGAGGCCGGTGCGCTGCTCGGGTTGCTCGACGAGTGGATCGATCCTGGAGAAGCGCTCGACCAGACGACGGAAGACAACTTGGCCCTCCATGCGGGCCAGAGCCGCGCCTAGGCAGTGGTGGATGCCGCTGCCGAAGCTCAGAGGCGGGCCGTTGTCGCGACCGATGTCGAACCGGTCGGGGTCGGGAAAGCGGTCCGGGTCGCGGTTGGCCGCCCCTTGGAGGCATATGACGAAGTCGTCCGCGGCCAGGGGCTCACCGGCCACGTGGGCCGCCGTCAGGGCGGAGCGTCCGTTCACCTGGACGGGGCTGTCGAAGCGGAGGACCTCCTCCACGGCAGACGCCACCAAGCCAGGCTCGCTCCGAAGGCGCTCGAGCTGGTCGGGGTGGCTGAGGAAGGCCCACAGCCCGTTGCCGATCAGGTTTGTCGTGGTCTCGAAGCCGGCCGCGAAGAGCAGGATGGCAGTGGCCACCACCTCCTCCTCCGTGAGCCTGTCGTCGGCGTCGGCCGCGGTGGCCAGCGCGGAAAGGAGGTCGTCGGCGGGCCGGGCCCGGCGTTCGGCCAGCAGGTCGAGGAAGTAGACGGCCATCTCTGCGGCTGCGAGCTGGGCATCCTCCAGCTGCTCATCGGTGGCGTTCACCTCGAGCGACACCACGGCCCGCTGTACGAGCGGCTGAAAGCCGGGGCGATCGGCTTCGGGGATCCCGAGCAGCTCGCCGATGACTGTGACCGGGAGGGGGAAGGCGAGGACGGCCATGACGTCGACCTGGGCTTCGTCAGCCATGCGGTCGAGAATGCCGTCGACCATGGCCACGACCGCAGGACGGAGCGCGTCAACGCGACCCGGCGTGAACTCCCGGCTCACGAGTCGGCGCAGACGCGTGTGCTCGGGAGGGTTGGCGAAGAGCATCGTGAGGGACTGGGTCTCGGCCATGCGCTGGCGCGCCTCGGAGACCTGCCCTGTGGCGCCGCCCATGAGGCCCACACCACGGTTACCCCGGCCCAGCCGAGGGTCCCGCAGGGCGGCCTGGCAGTCTTCGTAGCGGGACAGGACCAAGGGCCCGAAGGCGGTGCGAAGGACAGGCGCCTCTTCGCGGAGGCGACGGTACCGGGGGTAGGGGTCCCGGCGTCCCGCCGGGTCGAGCAGCAGCTCGAGGAGCGTGGCGTCAGCAGAAGCGGAGGTCGTCGCTGTCACAATTCGCACTATAGGTGCAAGTTGATAGGGGGTTCACGCGCTCGCCGTGGGGGGAATGCTACGGGGCATGAACATCTCCGGAATCATCGCCCTCGTCGGTGTGCTCCTGATCATCCTCGGGTTCCTCGGGCTCGTATCCGTGATCGCCGTGCCCGGCGTCCCCCTTATCGTCTTCGGAGTCATCTGCCTCGTGGTGGCTGCCTTCGTCGGCGGTGGCGTCCGAGGCCTCAGGGCCCGCTAGCTCAGGTTCTCTTCCACGCTCTGCAGTGGTGGTCGGTCGGGTCCCCCTCCTCCGACCACCACCAGAGCCCTCGCGCAGGCCTGGCACACATGCTCGAGACCGACCCCGCTGACGTGCAGGATCGGAATGGTCGTCTTGAGCATCACCTCGGTGTCGCAGCGCGGACAAGGCCCGAGCGCTCCGACCTGATCGACGGGACCGGCCATGGGCCCGACTCTAGGCAGCCACGCCCGCCTCGGCGCGGGAGCGGCGTGCATCCAGCGCCTCCACGAACGCGTGGGCTTGGGCCCGGCGCTTGCCGCTTCGGCCCGGGATGGTCCCGAGCCTCGTGAGCCGGAGGTTCTTGTGGCGGACGCTGATGAGGAACCCCCCGCGGTTTGGCGTGGGTCGCACCTCGAACCCCGCAGCGTCGGACCAGAGGACCTCATCGACGGTGAACACCCGGACCACGCGCAGGCCCCGATCCGATGCCTCGACGCGTGAGCGCAGCATGCGCCAAGCCAGGAAGGTGGCGAACCCGAGCCCCGGGATCACGACCCAGAGCCACTCGTCCGGGGTGGCCCGCCTGTTCGTGTTGTAGTCGGGCTGGGTGATCTGCTGGAAGCTGACTGCGAAGGCCGCGACGAGTCCGAGCAGCATCCACCATCGGGCTGTCGGGAGCCGGTGGACGCTGACGTCTTCGGTGGCTCCGGTCGATGCGGTCGATGCGGTCGCAGGCGTCATCACGGTTGAGGCTACGGGAGGTCTCGCGCCATGGCCAGATGCGCTATGCCGGCCTCCGTGAAGGGCTCGCCCTCAGGCACGTAGCCAGCACCGGCGTAGAACCCGATGGCGTGGTCCTGGGCGTGCAGCAGCACGCGGGTCGCGCCGCGCGCGGCGGCTTCCCGCTCGAGCAGGGAGAGCACGGCTGCGCCCACGCCCCGTCCTCGCACGGAGGGGGCCACGGCCATCCGGCCCACCCGCGCCACACCGGGGCCGCCGCCGTCGATCACGGCACGACCCGTACCGATGAGCGTGCCTGCCTCGTCACGAGCCGCGGCGTGGAGCGCGGTGGCATCGAGATCGTCGCGCTCGATCTCCTCGGGCACGCCCTGCTCCAGGATGAACACCACGCGCCTGAGCTCGGTGATCTCCTCCCACTCCTCCGGCCTGGCCACGGTCACACGAACGGCCGTCATCGCCTGCACCACTCCTGCTCCGGCGCCGTGGAGACGGGGGCCTCCAGGAAGGCCAGGAGGTCGGGATCGGTGACGCTCGCCTTGAACCTGTAGTCGTCGACCTGGGTGAAGTAGCTGAGCCCCGGCTCGCCCGACGGATCCACCGACTCGACCTCCCACCGGCCTCCGCCGACTTTCCCGATCCTCGCCACGTCCCGGGGCGGTGGCTTCGGCGGGCACGCCTCGAGGTGGGCAATGAAGTCCTCGCGACTGATGAGCCTGTGCACCTCGTCGTCGGCCACATCCCACACGGCCCCGAACGCGCCCTGCCTCTCCGCCTCCCACACACGATGCGCGAGTGGCCCGAGCACGCGACGCTGCCTTCCCCCGTCCGGGCTCGACGACAGCAGGCCGACGGTGATCAGCGCAGCGAGGAGAAGGGCGCCGGCGCCGGCGCCGGCCAGAAGCCTGCGGGACAGGGCCGGCGGGTCGCTCTCAACCCCCCCGACCTGTTCCTGCTCCAGCCCTCCCATCGGAGGTTCCCACCGCGGTGGTGGCGGTGGCGGCTGTGGTTGCGGGGGCCGACGGCGCAGCAGCACCTCGGCCGGCTCTCCTCCCCGTGCGTTCGCGCCGCGGAGCGTCCGGTGAGCGGCGTTCACCTCCTGGTAGCGCGTCCGCGCCGCGTCGCGGTCCTCGACCGCGGCTCCGAGCCAGCGATCGGGGTGGGCCCGGCTGGCCAGGCGGCGGTGGGCCGCGTCGATGTCGGCGGGATCTGCACCGCGCCTCAACCCCAGCACGGCGAGCGCCTCGCCCTCGTTCAGGGCACTCTCCCTACGGACCCGGTCTCAGCCCGCAGCCGGGGCCACGTCGCGGATGGCCTGGCGCTGGTCGACGCCGAACGGCAGGAGCGCCAGGGCCGACGTTGTGACTCCAGCCTCGTGGTAGCGGGCGATGTGCTCACGGCACCTCTCGGGCGGGCCCCACACGACGAGCTCGTCGACAAGGCTGTCGGGGATGGCGGCCAGAGCGCCCTTGCGGTCACCCTCCTTCCACAGGTCCCACATGGGCTTGAGGACCTCGCCTCGCCCGAGCCAGTCGTGGAAGGCCGCGTACACGGGCACGTTCAGGTAGGCGGCGATGGCGAAGCGAGCCATGCCCCGAACGGTGTCTGCATCGTCGGACGGCACCACGAATATCCGGGCCACGATCTCGGGCCCGTCGTCGAGACCAGCGGCCGTGCGCGCCTCTGCGACGACAGGCACGACCTGGCGGACGTCGTCGGCGGAGAGCCAGTTGATGATGGCGCCGTCGGCCTCTCGTCCGGCCAGCTTCAGCATCCCGGGCCGAAGTGCGGCCACGAGGATCTCGGGAGGCGTCTCGGGGACCCGGGCCAGTCGGAACCCCTTTGAGGCGAAGGTCGTCCACTCTCCCTCCACCTTGCCCCCGGCCATGGCGGCCCGCAGGTAGCGGACCATCTCCTTGGTCCGGAGGTAGGGCTGCTCGAAGGGAAGGCCGTTCCACCGCTCGACGATGACGTTGGACGACGTGCCGATCCCAAAAGCGACCCGCCCGGGTGCGGCCTCGGCCAGTGCGGCAACGGACTGAGCCATCAGCGCCGGGCTCCGGGTATAGGCCGGCACGATGGCCGAGCCGAGCCGCAGCTCAGGCGCCCACGCCGCGGCCAGGGTCAACGGCGTGAAGGCGTCGGTGCCGTCGGCTTCGGACGACCACACGTCGGTGTAGCCGAGGTCGACCAGCTCGCGGAACCAGTCCCGGTGCTCCGAAAGAGGCACCTTGTCGAACGGGATGGTCATGCCGTAGCGCTGCGGGACGGTCATCGTCGACAACCTAGAGCCCGATCGGGGCCCGGCCACCGCCGGGTGGGCCGGCGAAGGCCTGGGCGATGTCGAGCCACGAATCGGCCACCGGGCCGCGAGCCACGAGGGCGAGGTCGTCGCGGTGCCGGCGCTGCGTCACGAGTAGGCAGAAGTCGAGCGCGGGGCCCTCGACGACGTCAGCCGCGTCCGAGGATCCCCAGGTCCAGGGCTCACCCCCAGAAGGCGGGTCCAGACGGACGTGCACGTCGGCCTCCGGTGCAGGCCGGCCGTTGACGCCGAAGGCGAACCCGCGGGTGATCACGCCGATGTGAGCGACGTTGCGCATCCTGTCGGTCGGTGTCCGCACCACCCCGAGGGCGTCGGCCACGTCCTGGCCGTGGGCCCAGGTCTCCATGATCCGTGCAGTGGCCTTGCTCGTCGGGCTCATCGGAGGTCCGTACCAGGGCACCTTCACGCCGTCGGGTACAGCAGCGAGCGCTCGGATGAGACCGTCCCGCTCCTCTCGCCACCAGGCCAACAGCTCCGCCCCGGTGGACGCCCGAGCCCGGTCGAGCGTGGCATCCATGAAGCCCGCCATGTCACCGGCGGCGAAGGCGGCGTCGCGCTCGGCGACGAACGTGGCCGGGTCTGATGCGGCCAGCCGGGCCCGCCCGTCGAAGTAGGCCAGGTGACCGATCTGGTCGCGAACGTCCCAGCCCTCGGCCGGTGTCGGCGTCGACCAGCCGACTTCCTCGAGGCCGGTGACGAGGCCGTGGAGGTCGGCCTGCTCGCCCGCGAGATCGGCGAGCACCGCCGCACGGCGAGGGTCGGTCGGGGGCGTGTGGTCACTCGGCGTCGGCACGGCGGCGCATCTCCTCGGGGTTGAAGCGACGGACGATCACGGACTGACTGGCCGTGCCGAGCAAGGTTCCGTCCTGGGCCCAAAGGTGGGCCAGGCCGTGCCCGAAGCCGGCGTGCACGGCATGGATGCGGATGTCGACCAGCACCCACTCGGTGATAGCCGTGGCGGCGACGCGCAGCGAGTTGTCCAAGCTGTTGCCCCCGACCATCCCGCCTAGGGCGGTCGAAAGACCGGAGGGAACGTGGTCGCCGACGATGGCGAGGTCGGCCGAGGTGGTGGAGCGGGGACCCCCGGGAAGACGTATCCACATGGCGCTGCGGCCGGCCTCGGGTCCTCTCGGGGGCGGCGCTTCCGGCAGAGCCGCAGGTCCCCACGCCCGACCGCTGGCCTGGCGGATCTCGTATGCGTCCATGACCGTGCCCTTGACGATGTCGAAGGGGCGGCGGTGCGGACAGTCCTCGGGCTCGGGCACCTCGGGCCTCTCCGCCCACGAGCCCTCTCCGTCGACGTGGCGCGAGCCGAGCGCGGCGTTCACAGTGAGGATCTCCCTCTCGACGCCGTCCTCGCCGATGACCGTGGCCACGCAGCGAGCCTGGGTCGTGGCCCGCCCGTGGACCGCCAAGGTCACAACCAGGTCGAGCGTTCCGGGGAGGGTGGCAAATGAGAGGTACTGCGCCGTGGCCCACACGACCGGCCGTCCGCTGGCCTGTTCCATGGCCTCGATGCCGGCCCCGAGCCCACATCCGCCGAAGAGGAAGAGGCCCGGGGTCAGCAGCGCCCGACGCAACGGCAGGCGGTAGCGAAGGGGATCGTCGGTGGCCTCGATCCCGAGGAAGGTGCGGGCATCCATCGCGGGCCGACCATACCGGTAGCCCCCACCCCCGCCACAATGAGAGCCTGCGGCCATGACCAAGGCGACAGGCAGGCTCGCAGGCAAGACCGCGGTGATCGTGGGGGCAGGGCAGACCGCAGGCGAGACGATCGGCAACGGGCGGGCCACCGCACTTCTGTTCGCCCGCGAGGGGGCGCAGCTGTTCTTGGTGGACCGGGACGAGACGTCGCTGGAGCAGACGGCCGGAATGGTGTCGGACGAGGGCGGACAGGCCGTCACCTACGTCTGCGACATCAGCGACCCGGGCGCCTGCGCCCTTCTCCCCAGCGTCGCGACCGACGTGCTCGGCCGCGTCGACATCCTCCACAACAACGTGGGGATCGGGGCCGGCGACTCCAGCGCGGGCCGCCTCGAGGAGGACGTCTGGGACCGGATCCTCGACGTGAACCTCAAAGCCATGTGGCGCACCTGCAAGCACGTCGTGCCGGTCATGCGAAGCCAAGGAGGCGGGGCGATCGTGAACATCTCGTCCATCGCCGCAGTAGCCGCAGCCACCACGCTCACGGCCTACAAGATCTCAAAGGCCGGCGTGAACGCCCTCACCCAGAACCTGGCGCTGTCGAACGCCCGCTACGGCATCCGGGCCAACGCGATCATGCCCGGCCTCATCGACACACCCATGGCCGTCGACTCCGCGGCGCGA
>Ga0136633_1002964_pt1 | contig 11369 bp, 9 predicted proteins | sample AntDrymeUQ832206_2_FD_105494 | JGI IMG/M metagenome (GOLD analysis project Ga0136633, IMG submission 105494) | Polar desert sand microbial communities from Dry Valleys, Antarctica - metaG UQ83 (22.06) | ecosystem: Environmental > Terrestrial > Soil > Desert | place: Antarctica: Dry Valley...
GCCGGGCGGCTGTCGGCAAGTGAGCCGTTCTGGACGTCGGCGGTCGCGCCGGTGCTGCCGCCGCTCGAGGACTGCCCGCGGGCGCCCGCGGAGAGCCCGACCGGTCTGCGGGTAGGGCAGCTGGACCACGTCGACGTGCGGGTCGACCTCACCACTGCCGGCTGGGCGTGGGGACAGCCGACCGGCCAGGCAGAGGTGCGCGCCTGGCTGCGGCGCGGCGACGGAGCCGATGCCTCGGTGCTGGACCTGCTGGTCTTCGCCGATGCGCTGCCGCCGGTGACGTTCAACCTGGCGCTGATGGGCTGGGTGCCGACGGTCGAGCTGACCGTGCTGGTGCGCGCGCTGCCGGTGCCGGGCTGGATCCGCGCGGTGCAGCGCGGGCGGTTGCTGCAGGACGGGTGGCTGGACGAGGAGTGCGAGCTGTGGGACAGCGACGGGCGGCTCGTGGTGCAGGCCCGCCAGCTGGCCGGCTACCGCGTCCCGGACGGTCACGTGCTCCCAGTGCCTGCGGCCGGGCTGTGAGCCCGCTGGGGGTCTGAGTGCGCGGTTGGTGTCACGACACGCCGGCGTGTCCTACACCGATCGCGCACCCAGAAGATCGCCGGGTAGGTGGGCGGGCCGGCCGGGCGAGGACCACGCGGCGCGGGGGGGCGTGGCTGGGGCCAGGACCACGCGGCGCGGGGGGCGTGGCTGGGGCGCCGTGGGTCAGGCGGTCTTGTCGCGGCGCTCGCGGGGGGCGCGGGTCGGCGTCGTGGCCTCGCGCGGCACCAGCGTCGGCAAGGTGTGCTCCAGCACGACCTCGCGGTTGATCACGCACTTGGCCACATCACCCCGCGACGGGATGTCGTACATGACCGACAGCAGCACTTCTTCCATGATCGCGCGCAGGCCGCGGGCGCCGGTGCCCCGCTTGATGGCCTGCTCGGCAATCGCCTCGAGCGCGTCATCGGAGAACTCGAGGTCCACCCCGTCGAGCTCGAACAGCCGGGAGTACTGCCGCAGCAGCGCGTTCTTGGGCTCGGTGAGGATCCGGATCAGTGCGTCGTGGTCGAGGTTGTGCACGCTGGTGATGACCGGCAGGCGCCCGATGAACTCCGGGATCATCCCGTACTTCAGCAGGTCCTCGGGCATGACCGAGCCGAAGACGTCGTTGCCGTCGACCTCGTGCTTGGAGTGCAGTACGGCGCCGAAGCCGACCGACTTCTTGCCGATCCGCTGCTCGATCACCTTGTCGAGACCGGCGAATGCCCCACCCACGATGAACAGCACGTTGGTCGTGTCGATCTGGATGAACTCCTGGTGCGGGTGCTTGCGCCCGCCCTGCGGCGGCACCGAGGCCGTCGTACCTTCCAGGATCTTCAGCAGGGCCTGCTGCACGCCCTCGCCGGACACGTCGCGGGTGATCGACGGGTTCTCCGACTTGCGGGCGATCTTGTCGACCTCATCGATGTAGATGATGCCGGTCTCGGCCTTCTTGACGTCGTAGTCAGCCGCCTGGATGAGCTTGAGCAGGATGTTCTCGACGTCCTCGCCGACGTAGCCGGCCTCGGTCAGCGCCGTCGCGTCGGCGATGGCGAAGGGGACGTTCAGCATCTTGGCCAGGGTCTGCGCGAGAAGCGTCTTGCCGCAGCCGGTCGGTCCCAGCAGCAGGATGTTGGACTTGGCCAGCTCGACCGGGTCCTTCTCGTTGCCGCCGGCCTGGACCCGCTTGTAGTGGTTGTAGACCGCGACGGCGAGCGTCCGCTTGGCGGTGTCCTGCCCGATCACATAACCGTCGAGGAACTCGAAGATCTCCTTGGGCTTGGGCAGCTCGTCCCACTTGAGCTCGGAGCTCTCGGAGAGCTCCTCCTCGATGATCTCGTTGCACAGGTCGATGCACTCGTCGCAGATGTAGACACCTGGACCGGCGATCAGCTTCTTGACCTGCTTCTGGGACTTGCCGCAGAAGGAGCACTTCAGCAGGTCGCCGCCGTCGCCGATGCGTGCCACCTCGACCTCGTCCCTGTCGGGCTCCGACGGGTGTCGGTGCCGGTCGTGCTGTGTGTCGAACGTTACTGCCTGAAGCCCCGCTGGCCCACCGTGTCGGGCGAGTTCACCCGGGATCGAGCTACTTCGCCGCTGCCAGCATCGACGTCTTGCGGGTGCTGACGACCTCGTCGATGAGGCCGTACTCGACCGCCTCGCGCGCGGTCAGGATCTTGTCGCGTTCGATGTCCTTGCGGACCTTCTCGGCGTCCTGCCCGGTGTGGTTGGCGATCATCTGCTCGAGCAGATCGCGCATGCGCAAGATCTCGCGGGCCTGGATCTCGATGTCGGAGGACTGACCCTCACCGCCGCCCGAGGGCTGGTGGATGAGAACGCGGGCGTGCTCGAGCGCGAGGCGCTTGCCCTTGGTGCCGGCAGCAAGCAGTACGGCGGCAGCGGAGGCGGCCTGACCCATGCAGATCGTCTGGATCTCGGGCTTGACGAACTGCATCGTGTCGTAGATCGCGGTCAACGCCGTGAACGAGCCGCCGGGCGAGTTGATGTAGATCGAGATGTCGCGGTCGGGGTCCTCGGACTCCAGGTGGAGCAGCTGCGCCATGACGACGTTGGCGACGCCGTCATCGATCGGCGTGCCCAGGAAGATGATCCGCTCCTTGAGCAAGCGGCTGTAGATGTCGAACGAGCGCTCGCCCCGCGAGGTCTGCTCGATGACGATCGGGATCGTGTAGTTCATCGGGTCGCTGAACGTGGAGTCACTGAAGCTCATGGCTGCTCTCCTAGGCCCGGGTGCCGGCGCCGGACGGGATGTCGGAGGCGGCGCCCACGACGATGTCGATGAAGCCGTAGTCCTTGGCCTCCGCCGCGCTGAACCAGCGGTCGCGGTCGGAGTCCTTCTCGATCTGCTCCTGGGTCTGCCCCGTGTGGAAGGCGATCCGCTCGGCCATCTGCTTCTTCACGTAGAGCATCTGCTCGGCCTGGATGGCGATGTCGGCCGCCGTACCGCCGATCCCGCCCGAGGGCTGGTGCATCATGATCCGCGCGTGCGGCGTGGCATAGCGCTTGCCCTTGGCGCCGGCGCAGAGCAGGAACTGCCCCATCGACGCGGCCAGGCCAAGACCGACCGTCGCGACGTCGTTGCTGACGAACTGCATCGTGTCGTAGATGGCCATACCGGCGCTGATCGATCCGCCTGGGCTGTTGATGTACAGGAAGATGTCGCGGTCGGAGTCTTCCGCCGCGAGCAGCAGCAGCTGACCGCAGATGGCGTTGGCCATCGGGTCGTCGACGGCCGTCCCCATGAAGATGATCCGCTCCTTCAGGAGCCGGTTGAAGACCTGGTCGTCGAGGCCCATCCCTGGCATGCCTGTGCGGGCGGCCGGCGTCGCGACGCCGAGGGTCGGGACCACCAGTGCGGAGGTCGGGTCGATCTGGGTCACGGGCGCGCCTGCCTGTCTTTCGTCGGACTGTTCGCTGTCGCCGACCCTAACGCGGTGGCGAGGCGGACCATCCCGTCCGAGGCCCGGTTTCGCTGTGGGCGCAGGGCCGTCAGTCCTCGTCCAGGTAGTGCACCTGGCCGTCCTCGTGCAGGTGGTACCTACGGCCCTCGTCATCAAACTCGACATCGTCACTGCCGCTGCCGCTGCTCATGTCATCGCGCAACGCGTCGAGGTCGACCACGCCGCCTGCGGAGTCCTTGATGGTGGCGGCCTCCATCACGGTGGCGAGCGCCTTGCCGCGTCGTACCTCCTGCACCAAGCCTTGGAGCTGCCCGGACTGCACGATGTTCTGCGCGTACTGGTCGGGCGACACACCGGCGCGGGAAGCGCGGCGGACAACCTGGTCGGTGAGCTCGGCCTCGCTCACCCCGAGCTCCTCCTTGTCAGCGATCGCGTCGAGCACGAGCTGCGCCTTGACGGCGTCACGAGCACCCTCGAGCAGCTCGGCCTCGAACTCCTCCGCGGTCTTGCCCTCGGTCTCGAGGTACGCCGCCATGTCGCCCCCGGCCCGCGTCAGCTGGTCGTCAGCGGCGGCGCGCCGCCAGTCGACCTCGGCGGTCACGACGGACTCCGGCAGGGGTACGTCGACCTGTTCCAGCAGCGTCTGCAGGACCTTGTCCCTGGCTGCGACGCCCTGCTCGAGCCGCTGCACCCGGTCGAGACGGGAGCGGACGTCTGCCCGCAGAGCCTCAAAGGTCTCGAAACCGGTCGACTCGGACGCCCACGCGTCGTCGGCCGCGGGCAGCTCCCGCTCCTGGACGGCGCGCACGGTGACGGCGACATCGGCCGCCTTGCCCTCGAACTCGCCCGCCACCAGGGTCGTCTGGAACGTCTTGGCGTCGCCGGCGGACGCACCCACCAGCACCTCGTCGATGCCGTCGAGCAGGTCGCCCGAGCCGACCTGGTAGCTCAAGCCTGCCGCCGTACCGCCAGGTACCTCTTCGCCGTCGACCGTGGCGGCGAGATCGATGGTCACGTAGTCGTCGGACTGCGCTGCACGCTCGACCGGCGTGAGCTTGGCGAAGCGCTCGCGCAGCGCCTCCACCTGCTCGTCGATCTTCGCGTCGTCAACGGCCACCTCGTCGACGGTGACCTCGAGGCTGTCGTACGACGGCAGCGTGATCTCGGGACGGATGTCGACCTCGGCGGTGAAGGCCAGCTTGTCGTTGTCGGCGAACTCCGTGACCTCGACCTCGGGCGGGCTGACCGGCGAGAGGTCCTCGGCCTGCACGGCCTCGCCGTACAGCCGGGGGATCGCGCTGTTGACGGCTTCGTCGAGGACGACGCCGCGACCGACGCGCTGGTCCAGGATGCGCGGCGGCACCTTGCCCGGGCGGAAGCCCTGGATGCGGACCTGGCCGCCGACCTTCTTGTACGCCGCGTCGAGCTCTGGCTTCAACTCGTCGAACGGGACCGTGACGGTGAGCCGCACCCGGGTGGGGCTCAGGGTCTCGACGGCGCTCTGCACAGGGAAGGTCCTCTCGGGGCGTGCGGGATCGGCTCGCGGAACTGGTGCTGGTCGGGGCGGGGAGACTCGAACTCCCGGTCTCCTGCTCCCAAAGCAGGCGCGCTAGCCACTACGCTACGCCCCGCGTAACGGGCCCATCCTACGGGCGGCACGCTCCGCGGGCGTAGCTCAATGGTAGAGCCTCAGTCTTCCAAACTGATGGTGCCGGTTCGATCCCGGTCGCCCGCTCCAAGAGGGTTCAGGTCAGGATGCGCAAGGGGGCGTCATGGCACAGCTGGAGTGGGTCACCGACGGGGGTCTGGAAACGGACCTGCTCTTCCACCACGGTCAGGAGCTGCCGGAGTTCGCGGCGTTCCCGCTGCTGGAGCAGCCGTCCGGTCGTGAGCTGCTGACCACGTACTACCGGGGGTACGCACAGGTCGCGCAGGCCGCGGCTGCCGGGCTGGTGCTGGAGACGCCGACCTGGCGAGCGGGAGCCGAGTGGGGGTCACGGCTGGGCTATGGCCCCGCGGACCTGAGCCGGCTCAACACCGCAGCTGTCGGGCTCCTCCGCGAGGTGGCGGAGTCGACCGGCGTCGGACAGGTGCGACTGTCGGGCGTGGTGGGGCCGCGGGGCGACGGCTACGTGGCGGACGGGACCGACGCCGACCAGGCCGCGGAGGCCCACCTGCCGCAGGTCCGCGCGCTGGCCGAGGCAGGAGTCGACGTCGTGCACGCCATGACACTCACCGGACCGGCAGAGGCGATCGGGGTCGTGCGGGCGGCGCGCAGCGCGGGCGTCCCGGTGGGCATCTCGTTCACGGTGGAGACGGACGGACGGCTTCCGGACGGCACTCCTCTCGCGCGTGCGGTCGAGCAGGTCGATGCCCTGGCAGCACCCGACTGGTTCGGCGTGAACTGCGCGCACCCCCTCCACGTGCTGCCCGCCCTCGACGGCGGCGCCTGGCAGGAGCGGTTGAAGTGCTTCCGGCCCAACGCGTCCACGCTGACGCACGCGGAGCTGGATGTGATGGAGGTCCTCGACGAGGGCGACCGAGAGCTGCTCGTCAGCAGCACCGGCAGCCTGCTCGACCTGCTCCCCTCCGTCGCGATCCTCGGCGGCTGCTGCGGCACCGACTCCACCCACGTCGCCGCCCTGTGGGGCGCCGTCTCCACGTGAGGCCACACGAGGTCGCGAGGGCCAGGTCTCAGAGCAGTTCGGCGAGCTGTGCGGCTGCCCGTGCGGCGCCGTCGGTCTCGACCGGCAGGTAGTCGTGGGGTCGGCCGATCTCGGCCACCAGCGCGTCGGCGATGTCCTCTGCGCCCACGTCGGCCAGCTGCAGCCGCCGACCGGCCCGGTAGCGGTCCAGCCGATAAGCCACGTGCCGCTGCTGCTCGAAGTGATTGGCCAGCGGGAAGTACAGGAACGGCCGCCGGTTGGCGGTCAGCTCCATGCACGTCGTGAGTCCGCCCTGCACCACCCCGATGTCGCAGGCCGCTAGCCGCTGGTCCAGGTCGGCCACGAAGCCGTGCACGTCGACTCCGGCCGGGACGGTCAGCTCGCGCAGGTCCATGCGGGGCCCGGCAACCACCACCATGCGGAGCTCCGGCAGCTGCTTCACGGCGTACGGGAAGGCCTCAAGCACCTTGCCGAGCAGCGTGCGCCCGACCCCCGTGCCACCGGCGGTCACGACGCAGACGAGCTCGTCGGACCGGTAGCCAAACCGGGCCCGCAGCTCGGCCCGCTCGTCGTCGTCGTACGACGTCGTTCCGCTGATGTAGCCGGGGAAGCTGAAGTGCGCCTGGGTCCAGTCGCTGATGCTCGGCAGGTCCGGACCGAGCAGATCCGGCACCAGGTCCTCCGGATTGCCGACGTAGATCGACCGGTCTCGCAGCCGCGGGTAGCGGGCGATGTGCTCGACCATCTCGGCGTTGTAGTCGGCGGTGAGCCAGGCCTCCTGCTCACCTCCGTCGGACATCGGGACCCAGCCGACGAAGTCGGTCAGCCAGGCGTACGCGGTGCGCTTGAGCTCGGGGTTCTCGTGCAGGAAGTAGTCGACCTCGCCCGCCTCGTCAGCCACGACCAGGTCGTAGGTGTCGTCGGCCAACACGTCGTGCAGCACCATGAAGTTGCGCGCCTTGATCTCGTCCATCCGGCGCAGCGCCTGGAACGCGTGCAGGTCGTGGCCGTGCGCCTCGGACTCGAAGTGCGCCGACTCCGAGGCCCGCCAGGCACTTGCCGGGTGCACGGTCTCGCCGGCCGCCTCCAGAGCGGTCGTGACGGGGTGCTCGGTCAGCCAGTCGACCTGCAGGTCAGGTCGCAGGGTGCGCAGCTCGCGAGCGATGGCGACGTCACGCCGCATGTGCCCGAGGCCGACCGGCGCAGACAGGAACAGCGCTCGCCGGGGGCGCTGCAGAGCCCGCGTCCAGCGCCGTTCCCGAGGCTGGGCCGGCGGGTGCAGTCGGTCGACGAACTCCCGGACCACCAAGGAGAACCGCACCGAGTCACGTACGCCGGGCACGTGACCACCCGCTTCGATCAGCAGCAGCGCAGCGTTGTCACCGATCGCGTCGACCAGACCGCGGGCGTGGTCCTCCGGGGTGAGCAGGTCTTCGGTGCCGGTGACGACGAGGGTCGGACAGCTGACCTGACCGGCCAGCGCGCGGAAGTCCTCCGCGCTCGGTTGATCGGCAAGGTAGGCCGTGACAAGCACCTCGATGGTGGTCTCGCCGGCCCAGCCGACGCCGTCCTCGATCGCCTTGGTGGAGTGCGGCTCGTTGAACGCTGCGCGCATGAAGGTCTCAGCGAAGCGCGCGAGATCCTTGCTGCCGAAAGCCTCCTGTACGTCCTGCGCGGCGGGGGATCCCAGCGGCGTCATGGGTCCGGCGATGACCAGGCCATCAACGACCTGTGGGTGTCGTACCGCGAGCTGGAGGCTGCGATGGGTTCCCATGGACGAGGCAATGACAATGACCCGGTCGACCCCGACCTCAGCCAGTACCGCGAACGCGTCGGCCGCCTGCTCCTCGGCGCTGTACCGCGCGAAGTCGGTGGGCCGGTCGGACTTGCCGTTGCCGATGCCGTCCCAGATGATGACGCGGAAGTGCCGGGCCAGGTAGGGCACCTGCATCTTCCAGATGCGCGAGTGCACGATGGCGAAGGTCGGCATCAGCAGCAGCGTCGGCGCATGCCCCTCGCCGAAGACCTCGTAACCGATCCGAGCGCCGTTGCGCTCGACGACGCCGGACCGGTCCGGCTCCAGTGCCCTCATGACTCCCCCTCTGCCTGCCGGAGCAGGTCCCCCATCCGGCGCAGTGCGGTCCGCACCGGGATCGTCTCGCTCTCCAGCCCCAGCAGCAGCAGCGACTCCGCGCCCATGGCCTGGAGCCCGAGCAGGGTCGCGACCTCGCGCGGCTCGAACGGCCCGAGCCGCAGGCCTTGGCCCTGCGCCTCGCCGAGCACCGTGGTGAGCAGCTCGAACCAGCCCTGCAGCAGCCGCCGAACTTCGACCGCGATGGCGTCGTTGGTCCAGCCCGCCGCGATCATCTCCTGCAGCACTCGGACGTACCCCGAGGCCAGGTCGTCGTCCAGGAAGTCGCAGGCCTGCTCATATCGCTGCCACAGCGGGCGGCCCTCGCCGTACATCCTGGTCTGTCGCTCGACGAGCCGCTCGTTCTCCCGGGCCAGCACGCACAAGATGAGCTGCTGCTTGCCGCCGAAGTGGTAGTGCAACTGGCTCAGCGGGACCTCCGCGCCCTCGGCGACCTTGCGGGTGGACAGCCCGGCGTAGCCCTGAGTGAGCAGCCCGGTCCGGGCGGCGTCGAGGATCACTTCCCGCGTCGACCCCAGCAACCGCACCATGCCTACCCTCTCGTTCGGTCGATCGACCGAAAGGGGAGAATGTCCCCCTCTCCGAGCTTTGTCAATGGCCGGTGCACCCGCAGGCGCGCGGCCCTTACCGTGGCGGCGTGCCTGACCCCGCCGAGTTCTTCGAGGGTCTCGACATCGCTGGAGCACCCCGGGCGCTGGTCGCCTTGGGCGGCACCCTCGAACCGGCGACGCTGGTCGCCGCCTACCGAGCCGGCTGCTTCCCGTGGCCGTCGACCGGTCCGCACGAGCGGTCTCTCGAGCGGCAGGCCAGGCGGTTGGTCCGCAGCGGAGAGGTCCCGCTGCTGCCCGGCACCGACGGCCTGGTGCCGTGGTGCTCACCCCAACCGCGGGCAGTCCTGCTGGCGGATGCTGTCGTGGTCCGTCGCTCCCTGCGGCGGACTCTCCGGCGTTCCGGCTGGACGACCACCATCGACGCCGCATTCGACCAGGTCGTGGCCGGCTGCGCTGGGCGTACCGAGGGCACCTGGATCACGACCCGGATGACCGAGGCATACGGCGCGCTGCACCGCGTCGGCGGAGCCCATTCGGTCGAGGTGTGGGACGGCGGGCGGCTCGTCGGTGGCCTGTACGGCGTACTCACCGGCCGGGTGTTCAGCGGTGAGTCGATGTTCCATGCGGAGGACGACGCGTCCAAGGTCGCGCTGGTCGACCTGTGCGCCCGGTTGCTGGAGGTCGGCGTCGTCCTGGTGGACACCCAGCAGCCGACTGACCACATGGCGACCCTCGGGCAGGTGGAGGTGGACCGGGCTGACTACCTCGGCGTGTTGCACCGGCTGAGGGACGACCGCGTAAGCCTGCCGACCGAACGCCGGCGGGTGGAGCGACTCGCTTAGCGCTCCCGCCAAAGAAGAACCAGACCGCGATCGTCGGACGATCCCTGCGCCACCCGGTCCACCAGCAGGGCGCCGCAACCTGCCGTGAAGCCGGTGGCAACCAGCCGCTCCGCCTCACCGAGCAGCTTGTCGATGCCGAGGGAGAGGTCGCGGCCGGGGATCTCGACCAGCCCGTCGGTGTAGAGCAGCAGCGCGTCCCCAGGACGCATCACGCCGCGGTCTGCGCTGTACGTCGCCTCGGGCAGCAGGCCAAGTGCGGGTCCGGCCGTCTCGAGCAGCGACCACCGACCGCTGCCGGCGTCGAAGTGCGCCGCGGGAGGATGTCCCGCACTGGAGATCGCGTACTCGCCGGTCTGCAGGTTCAGGCTGAGCTGAGCGGCCGTCGCGAACCCCTCTTCCCACTCCTGCTGCACCAGGTAGCTGTTAGCCGCCAACAGGAAGTCGCGGCTCGGTAGGGCGCCCAGCAGTCCGCCGAGGGCGCCGGAGAGCAGCAACGAACGCGTCCCCGCCTCGACTCCCTTGCCGGACACGTCGACGAGGGCGATCTCGAGTCGGCGCCCCTCATCCGCGCACGCGCTGACGATGAAGTCGCCGGCGAACGGAGCTCCGCCGGCCGGCCGCAGCACCGTCTCGGCCCGCCACGGCCCGTCCAGCGGGGGCAGCGCCCCCTGCAGGGCGAGACGTCGACGCAGCTCGACGAGCACGCTGTCCCCGCGCAGCCCGCCCAACCCGGTCTCGTCGCGCGACCGGGCGAACTCGTGCGCGACCAGGCCGGTGACCGCGACGGTGACGAGGGCACCAGGGCGGACGACCGCCCAACCAAGGACCAGCAGGTCGACCGCCAGACACAGGCCGACCCCGACCAGCAGGCGCTGCATCGCGCGCCGCCCGAGCAGCAGGCCGCCGAACAGCAGCGGCAGCACCTGCGCCGCCAGCGGGAAGAGCCAGTCGCTCACGACGACCCCGCCGAGCAGCAGCAGCCCGGCGGCCATCAGCAGCCCCGCCAGCGCCACCCCCTCCGGCGGCGGGTTGCGACGCGCCCGGGTGATCAGCCGTGGGATGACCCCCACCGCGGCGCGCAGCGCGGCCGGCATGGGTAGTCGGGGCGGGTTCATGATCACCGCCAGGCTACTGGGCCGATTTCGAAGGCGCGCGGCAAACCAGGTGCTCCCGGGGCCGGACGTAGGCACACTGCTCGCCGTGACCCTCGAGACCCGACTCCTGACAACCGACGACTTGCCGGCTGCCTGGCAGCTGCTCGAGACCGCGTTCGGCGGCAGCAACCACCCCGATGTTCGTGACGTCGAGCTGGCGCTGGTCGAGGACGGCCGCTTCTACGGGACGTACGACGGCGCACTCATCGTCGGCACCTGTGGATCCTTCGCCCTCACCATGACGGTCCCGGGCGGCCCCCGACCGGTGGCCGGCGTCACCTGGGTCGGGGTGGCACCAACCCACCGGCGGCAGCGCGTCGCCAGTGGCCTGATGCGACGCCAGTTGGACGACCTGCACGCAGCCGGCGAACCGGTCGCGGCCCTGTGGGCGTCGGAAGGCGCCATCTACCAGCGGTTCGGGTACGGGCCGGCGGCTTGGGAGGTCGCCGTACGGGTTCCGAGCAAGTCCGCCTTCACGGTGCCGGTCGACGCCTCAGGCCTGCGCCTCATCGCCACCCCGGACGCGGCCGACCTGGCGCCGGCGTACAAACACGCCACCGA
>Ga0136633_1002965_pt1 | contig 11368 bp, 10 predicted proteins | sample AntDrymeUQ832206_2_FD_105494 | JGI IMG/M metagenome (GOLD analysis project Ga0136633, IMG submission 105494) | Polar desert sand microbial communities from Dry Valleys, Antarctica - metaG UQ83 (22.06) | ecosystem: Environmental > Terrestrial > Soil > Desert | place: Antarctica: Dry Valley...
AGCCTGGGGGTCATGGTCGAGAAAAACGCCGGCCTGGCCACCGAGACCGATGGGGCGGTGGCCTCCAGCGAGAAGTTCACGCACAGGTTGTCCTCCAGCGCCGCCTTCACGCAGGGCGCGACCGCGCTCTGGGCGATGGACGATTTCGGTGACGCGCTCTATACATTCCGCGCGGGCGTGGCGGCCTCGGTGACCACGCGCGTGCAGCTGAAGCTCGAGTTCCAGGACGTCTTCAAGACACGTCCCACCGGGGTGTCGGTCGAGAAGAACGACATCGCGCTCGTCACGGCGTTGGTCTACAAAGTCTGAAGCGCCGCGGCCGGCTCGGCGGCGTCACGGCGGTCGCGCACACGAGCCGGGAGGAGCGACACATTGTTCAGAGAGTTCAAGGAATTCATCGCGCGGGGCAACGTCATCGACCTCGCCGTGGGAGTGATCATCGGCGCGGCCTTCGGGGCCATCACCAAGTCTCTGGTGGACGACCTGGTGATGCCGGTGATCGGCCTCTTGCTCGGCAACGTCGACGTTGCCGATCTCTTCGTCACGTTGAGCCCGGGCAAGCTCGCGGCTCCGGCGGCCACGCTGGCCGAGGCCAAGGCGGCCGGCGCGGTCACCTTGAACTACGGCGTGTTTGTCAACGTCATGTTCAACTTCCTGTTGATCGCGCTGGCGGTGTTCCTGCTGGTGAAAGTCGTCAATCGCGTCCGCGCCCAGCTGGTCGGAGAAACCATGGCCGCGCCGCCGCCGGAGGACACGCTGCTGCTGCGCGAGATTCGCGACCAGCTCAAGCACCCGCGTGTCTGAACAGCCGCTCGTCGCCTGCATACCGAATGTGTCCGAGGGCCGCGATCCTGACGTGATCGCAGCCCTCGCTGCCGCCGTGACGCGGGTGGACCGCGTGCGGCTGTTGCACGTGGACAGCGGCGCCGATGCGCACCGCACCGTCTTCACCGTCGTCGGGCCGCCGGAAGCGGTCGGCGACGCGGCGATCGCCCTCGCGCACGGCGTGGCCGCGCGGCTCGACATGCGTCGGCATTACGGCGCCCATCCCCGCCTCGGAGCGCTCGACGTGTGTCCGTTCGTACCGGTGCGGGCGACCACCCTCGAGCGTTGTGTCGCGCTGGCGCGACGCGTCGGCGCCACGCTGGCCCATGACCTGGGCCTGCCGATCTACATGTACGAGGCGGCGGCCTTCGATCCCGCCCGTCGTGCGCTGCCGCTGCTGCGTGCAGGCCAGTTCGAAGGCCTGCCGGCAAAGTTGCGCGATCCGGCGTTCTCACCCGACTTCGGCCCGGCCCTCGCTCACCCCACGATGGGCGCGGCGATTGTCGGGGCCCGGCCGGCGCTGATCGCGTGGAACCTGTCGCTCGATACGGCGGACGTGAGCGTGGCCCGGACGATCGCCGCGCGCGTCCGCGCGTCGGGGCGCACCACGCGCGCGGGCGCCAACCAGGTCCACCAGTCGGGTCTGCTGCCTGCGGTTCGGGCCATCGGCTGGGACATGCCCTCGTACGCGCACGCGCAGGTGTCGCTGAACCTGCTCGACTTCACGGTCACGCCACTGCACGTTGCCTACCGGGTCGTGGCCGAACAGGCGGCGACTCTTGGTGCCCGGGTCATCGGCTCGGAACTGGTCGGCCTGGTGCCGCTCGAGGCGCTGCGGGCCGCCGGCCGCGACGCACTGGGCGCGAGTGCGCAGCCGTATGCCGACAGCGAACTGGTGGCCGCCGCAGTCGAGGCGCTGCGGCTCGACGCGCTTGCGCCCTTCGCGCCCAAATCCAGGGTGCTGGAGTGGGCCATCGACGGAGCGCCGACCTGAATGTCGAGGCGTCCGAAGCGCTGCCGAGTCGTTCACTCAGCGCCGGGGGTGAGGTCGCTGTCGGCGTGGCCCGCGCAGGTCGTGCCGGCACCGCCGGTGGTGTGGGCACCTTGCCGCCGAGCAGCGTGCGCACCCAGAAGTCGTGTGCCTCACGGGCCGCATGCGTGCGTTGGCTGGCTTGCACGGCGTGGCGCGAGTCCGGATACAGCATCAGCTCGAATGCCTTGTCGTGCGCGGTCAGCCAGTCCACGACCTGCAGCGAGTTCTGCATGTGGACGTTGTCGTCGATGGTGCCGTGCGTCAGGCGCAGTCGGCCGACGTACTTGTCGGCATGGGTCAGGACCGCGGCCTCGCGGTAGCCCTCGACGTTCTCGCTCGGGCGATCCATGTACCGCTCGGTGTACACCGTGTCGTACAGGCGCCAGTCACTGACCGGGGCACTGGCCAGGCCGACGTTGAAGGCCGGCGCACCTTTGGTCATGGCCAGCAGCGTCGTGTATCCCCCATAACTGCCGCCGGTGATGGCGATGCGGTCAGCCGACACGAACGGCTGCGTACGCAGCCACTCGGCCGCCTTGCCGTAATCGTGCATCTCCCACGTCCCGAGGCGACGGTGCATCAGGGCCACGCCCTTCTTGCCGTGGTGCCCGCTGCCACGATGGTCGAGCGCCATCCAGATGACGCCCCGCTGCGCCCAGTAGTGCGCCTGGGTGGGCGCCCAACTGTTGCTCACAGTGCCCGCATCCGGTCCGCCGTACACGCTGACGAGCACGGGGTAGGTCTTGCGGCGATCGAAGTCGGGCGGCAGCACCCACCGGGCCGGCAAGTCGAAGCCGTCGCCCGAGGGTATGGTGAAGACGTCAGCCTTGCCCCAGGCGTACGCCGCGCTCGCCTCGCCGCGCGCCGACGCCACTTCACGCACCAGCGCGCCATCGGCGCGGTGCAGGGTCAGCACGGGCGGGTCGGTGACGCTCGAGCGGGTGGCGAGGAAGTGCTTGCCATCGGGCGCCATGCGCACCTGGTACGTACCCGGGCGAGTGGTGAGGGTGTCGACTCCCGAGCCATCGAGTCGTACACGCCGCACCTCGGTGTTCCACGTCGCCCCGGTCGTGCCCGGCTGCGCCATCACGTACGCGACACCGGCCGCCTCGTCGACATGGATGATGCTGCGTACGCGCCAGGGGCCGGAGGTCAGCTGCCGCTTCCTCGCGCCGTCCGCTCCGTGCAGGTACAGGTGATCCCAGCCATCGGCGTCGCTGCGGACCAGCAGGTCGCCGTTGCGGAGAGCGGTCAGGTCCTTGTACCAACTCACCCATGAGGCCTGCGTCTCCTCCAGCAGCGCCGCCACCGCCCCCGTGGTCGGATCGCCGTGCAGCACGCGGATCGTGTCCTGCTGGCGATTCATCCACTGAATCAGCACCTTCGCGCTGTCCTGGGTCCAGGAGAGCCACGCGAGATAGTGGTCGGCCCGCGGCGGCAACTGCATCCACGTGACCTTGCCGCCGGCGGCAGGCATCGCCCCCACCTGCACGTACGGGTTCGGATCGCCGGCCTTGGGGTAGCGCTGCTGCTCCAGCCTCCCGTGCTGCCCGTCCGCCCAGTAGATCGGGAAGATCGGCACCGGTGCGTCGTCAAAACGCAGGAAGGCGAGCCGCGTGCTGTCGGGCGACCACCAGAAGGCGCGGTAATTGCTGGCCCGGCCGAGGATCTCCTCGAAGTAGACCCATGACGCATAGCCGTTGAGAATCGTCCCGCTGCCATCGCTCGTGAGCTGCCGCTCGAGCTGTGTCGCGAGGTCGTAGGTGTACAGGTTGCCGGCGCGCGTGTAGGCGAGCTGCTTGCCGTCGGGCGACAGGGTCGGATTCTCCTCGGCGGCGACCGTCTGCGTCAGGCGCCGGCTGCTGCGCCCGGGCACGTCGACGGCCCAGAGGTCCCCACCGACGACGTAGATACGCAGGGTGTCGTCGGACGTACGCGCCGCGACCGGATTGTTGGTCAGGCCGGATGGTGCGACCTGCGCGAGCGCCGCGGCGTCCTCGTGCCGCGTGGCCGTCCCGTCGGTGGCCCGCACTTTCCAGGTGGTGCCATCGCGCGTCTCCAGCCAGTGCTCGCCGTCAAGCCAGCCTGTGATCTGGGGCAGCGCCTGCAAGCCGGCCTGCGGGCTCGATCGGCCGCTCGAGCCGAAGGCGTCGTCGTAAGTGAACCACTGCCCGCTGCGGGCCTGGGCGCGCGCAAGTGCCGGCAGGACCAGCGCGGCAAGCAGGACGGACACAAGGATTCGGTGCGGCACGGCGGGCCCTCTCGGCGGGCGCGAGCGGCGGATGTAGCAGGGTCGGCGCCCGGGAACACTCAGTCTACCGTAGGGCAACGGTACAATCGGGGACGTGAAAATTGCTGCCGCCGTGCTGGTGGTCGTGAGCGCCACGGGAGTGACCGTGGCCGTAGCCCAGCCCACCCTGCCCACCGTCGCCGAGCGTGTCGTCGTGACCGGCACCGCCGCCCCGGCCACGGCCGGCGCGGTCGGACGCGCCCTGTCGGTGGTCACCGCCGAGGATTTGGCGCGCCTTCCTGTCGCGTCGGTGACCGACGCCCTGCGACTCCTGCCGGGGGTATGGGTGCGCCAGCGCGGGCCGTTCGGATCGCAGGCCGACATCAGCGTCCGTGGGGCATCGTTCGGGCAGACGCTCGTGCTCGTGGACGGCGTGCGGGTCAACGATCCCCAGACCGGTCACCACAACGGCGACCTGCCGGTGGCGCTTGAAGACATCGACCGCATCGAGTTGCTGGCCGGGGCGGGCTCGTCGCTGCATGGGGCGGACGCCGTCGGCGGGGTGATCAACATCATCACCAGGCGCGCGGCCGCGAGCCCGTCGGCACGGCTGACGGCAGGCCAGTACGGGCTCGTGCAGGGCGGGGTGGCCTGGCGCCCGGCAGGTGCGGGCGTGCTCACCGGCCTCAGCGCATCGGTGGACCGGTCGTCCGGCTTCGCCCCGGCGCGCGACTTCGTGCACCAGCAGGTGCGCATGGACATGCGGCTGGGCGCCACCTCGGTCGCGGTGTCACACCTCGACAAGGATTTCGGTGCCGCCGGATTCTACGGCCCGGCACCCTCACGCGAGTGGACGACGCAGACGCTGGCCACGGCGCGGCACCAGCGGCGGCTCGACCCGGCCTGGACGCTGACCAGCGATGCCTGGTATCGCACGCACGGCGACGAGTTCGTCTACGACCCGCGCGTGCCCGGAGCGCAGGCCAACCGGCATCGCACGCACGTGGTCGGGGGCGGAGTCCGGATTGGTGGTCGCCCGACGACATCCACGAGGCTGACGGCGGGCCTCGAAGCGACGGGGGACTGGCTGCGCTCGTCGGCGCTGGGCGACCGCGACGAGCGCCGGGTCAGCGCCTTTGCCGAACTGGAAGCGCGCGTGGGCCGTCTTCTCTTGTACCCGAGCGCGCGCGTCGACTCGTACACCACGTTCGGATCGGCATTCAGTCCGTCGCTGGCGATGGCATTGCCGCTGCAGTCGCGGCTGAAGTGGCGGGCGAGTGTCGGGCGTGCCTTTCGGGTGCCGACGTTCACCGAGCGCTTCTACAGGGACCCCAACCATCTCGCCACTGCCGCGCTGGCGCCGGAGCGGGGGTGGACGGCGGACACGGGTGTCGATGCGTACTTGGGTGGCACCTGGGTGGGCGCGGTCACGGGGTTCGTACGTCGCGAGCGCGACGTCATCGACTGGGTGCGCCCCGACTCGTCGGTTCGCTGGCAGACCGAGAACATCCGTGACGTCGGCAGCCACGGCGTCGAGGTGTCCGTACGCGGGCGGCGTGGTCCGGTGTCGGTCGGGGCGCAGTACGCCTGGACCCGGGTGGGGACCGACCGGGTCGTGGGGCTGTCGAAATACGTGGACGACTACGCTCCGCACGGCGCGGGCGGCGACCTGGCGCTGCAGTTGCCATGGCGCCTGTCGTCCGGGCTTCGGCTCGAGCACCGTCGGCCCCTGGGCCGAGCGGGGTGGACGACCGCTGAGTTCCGGCTCGCGCGTCCGATCCGGCGCGTCACCGCGTTTGTCGAGGTGGCCAATCTCGGCGACGTGCAATACCAGGAAATCCGTGGTGTGGCGATGCCGGGACGATGGGCGCGCGCCGGCCTCAGCGTTCGGTGACGCCGATGCAGTGACATGGCGGCAAGCGAGGTAAATAGTGGCCAGGGGTTGGGAAAGCAAGTCGATCGAGGAGCAGCAGGAGGCCGCGGCCAACAGACGCGCGGCGGCTGCGTCTCCGCCGGTCTCTGAAGCCGACGCCGCGAAGCAGAGCGAACTCGACGCGCTGCATCTGGCGCGGGCGCGCGTGCTCGCCGATCTGCAGCGCGCCTGCCAGCCCGCGCATCGCGGCATGCTCGAAGCGGCCCTTGCCGACGTAGACGCCCGTATCAGCGCGGTCAGGAACCGGTAGGCGCATGAGACGACGAGGATTCCTGCTCGTGGTGATCGGCACGGCGGCCTTGCCGGCATGCAAGCGCCAGCCGTCCGGCGCGCGCGAGGCCAACGGCACTGGCCAGGCCGCGGCGCCCGCAGCAGCGACGCCAACGCCTCCGGCGTCGGCCGCCGCAGGCCGGCCGCGGGTGGTCGCGCTCGGCGACAGCCTGACGGCGGGTCTCGGGCTGGCCCCGGAGCAGGCCTGGCCGGCGCTCGTGCAGCGCCGGATCGACCAGGCGGGCCTCGAGGTGGAGGTGGTCAACGCGGGCGTCTCGGGCGACACGACCGCGGGCGGTGTCCGACGGCTCGATTGGGCGCTTGACGGGAATGTCGAGGTGCTCGTCCTCGCGCTCGGCGCCAACGATGGCTTGCGCGGCCTGCCGGCCGACCAGATGCACGACAACCTCGCGCAGATGATGCGCACGGCCAAGGCTCGCGGGATTGCCGTCCTGCTCTGCGGGATGGAGGCGCCGCCCAACTTCGGTGCGCAGTACACGCGTGATTTCCGGAACGTCTACGCCGACCTGGCCGACGAGCACGACGTGGCGTTCATCCCGTTCATGCTCGCCGGCGTGGCCGGCGACATGGCCTTGAATCAGAACGACGGCATCCATCCCAACGAGGCAGGCACCCGGCGCGTGGCTGACCTCATCTGGCAGTCCCTCCAGCCCCTGCTCACGCGCGCCCTCGCCAGCTCATGATCCAATTGCACGGCGTTTCCAAGACCGTGGACAGCGGCGGATCGCCCCTGACCATCCTCCATCCCCTCGACCTCACCGTGCCCGCAGGGCGCAGCCTCGCCATCGTCGGCCCGTCGGGCAGCGGCAAGAGCACGCTGCTCGGGCTGATGGCCGGGCTGGATGCCCCCAGCACCGGCGAGATCAGCATCGACGGGGTGACCATCACCAATCTGGGCGAGGATGCCCTGGCACGGCTGCGAGGCCGCCTCATCGGCTTCGTGTTCCAGTTCTTCCACCTGATGCCCTCGCTCACGGCGTTCGAGAACGTCCTGGTGCCCATGGAACTGGCCGGCGCGCGCGATGCGCATCCACGTGCCACCCGCCTGCTGCACGATGTGGGACTGGACGCGCGGGTGCATCACTACCCCTCCCAACTGTCGGGTGGGGAACAGCAGCGTGTCGCCCTGGCCCGCGCCCTGGCCAACGACCCCAAGGTCCTGCTCGCCGACGAGCCGACCGGCAATCTCGATTCCCAGAACGGGCAGCACGTCATCGACCTGCTGTTCGAGGTCAACCGGACCCGCGACACGACCCTCGTGCTGGTCACCCACGATCGCGAGCTGGCGGCGCGGGCCGACGTGCAGATCCTCATGCGTGATGGCCGCGTCGTCGATCGCATCGTTCGCGACGGCGCGCCGGTGGCCCTCGCCGCCGGGGAACGCTGATCGTGTTCACGCTGCGCATGGTGTGGCGCGAGTTGCGTGCCGCCTGGGGCCGGCTGATCTTCTTCTTCCTGTGTGTCGCCATCGGCGTCGGCGCCATCGCTGCGCTGCGTTCGGTGATCCAGAACGTCCGCGAGGCCCTGGTCAAGCAAGCGCGCGTCCTCACGGCAGCCGACGTCGTGTTGTCGACCAATCGCCCGTGGCCCGCCGACGCCAGGGCGAAAGTCGAAGCCGCGATTGCCCGGGCACCGGTGCGGCAACGCGTCGAGGTCGTCGAACTCGCGACGATGGTGCGGCCGGCGGACGAGCGGCGTGCCGTCGCGCGGATGGCGGAACTGCAGGCCGTCGATCCGGGTTATCCGCTCTACGGTGAACTCGTGTTGCGCGATGGCCTGCGCTTCACGCCGACGTTGCTCGACAACCGGGGCGTGCTGGTGCGACCGGAACTGCTCGTGCAACTGGGCCTCGCGGTCGGCGACGTGGTGCGCATCGGCGAGGCGACGTTCACCATTCGCGGCGTCATCGAGAGCGAGCCCGGACGCCGTGCCGGCATGTTCAGCCTCGGTCCGCGCGTGATCATCGCGCGAGGCGACCTCGAGGCGGCCCAACTGCTCACATTCGGGTCCCGCGCCCGTTTCGCCATCCTCCTCAGGGTGGACGAGGCGGGCATCGACCCGCTGGTGACGGGCGTGCGCGACCAGTTCACCGGCAGCTTCGTGACGGCCCGTTCGTACCGGTCGACCGAGGATCGCCTCGGCGAGGACCTGCGTGTCGCCGAGAACTATCTCAGTCTGATCGGATTTGTGATGGTCGTGCTCGGCGGAATTGGCGTGTGGAGCGTGACTCGCGTCTTCATCGGTCAGCGGGTACGCAGCATTGCCGTGATGAAGTGCCTGGGCGCGACGAGCCGCCAGATTCTCGGCATCTACGTGGCGCAGGTCGCGACGCTCGGCCTGCTCGGCAGCCTGCTCGGGCTGGCCCTCGGCGCGGTGGCCCTCCGCTTCCTGCCTGGTGGCCTGTTCGGCCTGGATACCCTCGAGGCTCACCTGACGACGCAGGCGTCGGTGCAGGCGGTGGCGGTGGGCGTGCTGGTCTCCCTGCTCTTTGCGCTGGTGCCGCTGCTGGAAGTCCGGCGGGTACGGCCGCTCTGGCTGCTGCGTGACGAATCGGCCAGGACGTCGCTCGGTGGCCGCCTCCGTCGGATCGACTGGGTGCAGTGGGCGACGGTGCTGATTGTCGGCATCGCCCTGGCCTTGGTCGCCTCCTGGCAGGCGGCGTCCCTGCAGGCGGGCGTGATCGTCTCACTCGGTCTGCTCGGCATCACGTCTGCGCTGGTCGGCGCGGCGGCGCTGGTCGTGCGGGCGGTGCGGCCGTTGCGCCGGAGCCGTGTGTTCGCCCTTCGGCACGCCGTCCTGAGTCTGGCGCGGCCGGGCAACCAGACTCGCGTGATCCTGTTGGCCGTCGGCCTCGGCGCCTTCTTCATCCTCGGCGTCCACCAGGTGCAGTCGACGCTGCTCGATCAGTTCTCGTTCGACCTCAGGCCGGACGCCCCGGACATGTTCCTGCTCGATGTCCAGCGCGACCAGATCGCCGATGTGGAGCGGGTCATCCGGGCGACACCAGGCACGGCCGGACTGCGGCTGATCCCCGTGCTGCGTGCGCGCGTGACCGGTGTGCGGGGCGCCGCCGCCAAGGTCGACGGCGTCGAGGGCGTGCAGGGCCGCCAGGGGCTCGGGCGCGAGTTCGTGATCACCTATCGTGACGGGCTCGAGGCCAACGAGACGCTGCTTGAAGGCGCGATGTGGGGGACGCCGCCGCGCGACGGCATCGCCGAGGTCTCCATCGAGGAGTCACTGCGGCGCAACGCCGGGCTGCAGATGGGCGACGTCGTCCGCTTCGACGTCCTCGGCCGGGTGATCGAGGCCAGGGTCACCTCGATTCGCGACGTCGACTGGAACGACGTGCGCTCCGGCGGGTTCATGTTCGTCTTCCGTCCGGGCCTGCTCGAGAAGGCGCCACACTCGTTCATGGGCGTGTTGCGAGCGCCCGAGACGCCTGACGCACGGGCGCGGCTGCAGCGCGATCTGGTGGCCGTCCACTCCAACGTGTCGGCGGTGGACGTGCGAGAAGTGGTCAAGGCGGCGCAGGGCATCCTCGGCAACGTCACCCTGGCCATTACGGCGGTCGGCGGCCTGGCCCTGTTCAGCGGCGTGCTGATCGTCATCGGATCGGTGGCGATGACACGTTTCCAGCGTCTGTACGAGTCGGCGATCCTCAAGACGCTCGGCGCCACGCCGGCGACGATCACCGCCATGGTGGCAATCGAATATCTGGGGCTCGGGGCACTGGCTGGGCTGGTGGGAGGGAGCGGCGCGCTCGCGCTCAGCTGGGCGGTGTCGCGATACCTGTTCGACATGCCGTGGCGCCCGGCGCCGGGCACGGTGCTGCTGGGCGTGCTGCTGACCGCGCTGGCCGTCGGCATCGTGGGCGTCATCGCTAGCCTCGACGTGGTCCGGCGCAAGCCGCTGGCCGTGCTTCGGGCCGAGTGACGGGCCCAGGGCAGGGTGCTAACATGCTTCGATTGATGTCCTGCCGGCGATTCGAGCAGGAGCGGAGCACCCAATTTGGATATGTCGGAGTTCCAGGAAGCGCTTCTCAAGAAGCGGCGTGAATTGCTCGCCGGCGACGGCCTGAAACCCATCGGTTCGATGATGGGCAACAGCCGCCAAGGCGACATGGCCGACCAGGCCGATGGCATCAACGAAGTCCACATCGCGCTCAAGCTGCGTTCGACGGACGCCAAGATCATGCAGGCGATCGAGGAAGCGCTCGAGCGTATCGACCGCGGCACGTATGGGGCCTGCAAGGAATGCGGCGAGATGATCTCGGCAGCGCGCCTGCGAGCGATCCCGTGGACGCGCTCCTGCATCACCTGCAAGGAGAAACAGAAGTGAAGCTGTCTGCCACCCTGTCGCTGCTGCAGGAGCTCTATCGCGAGCGACTCGCCCTGTTCGATCGCCACATCAAGGGCGCACAGGTGATCGCCGACTACGAGTTCAACAACACGTATCAGTACGTGATTGGCCGCGAAGAGCATCACCTGCAGTGGATCCGTGGCGCGATTTCCGATCTCGGCGGCACCCCCGACGCGACCATTGCCGCGTTGGCGGTGCCGGCCGGGAAGGGCAAGAAGCGCGAAGACGCCGTGATCCAGGATGACGCCAACCAGCAGCAGGCGTTTGTCTCCAAATGGACGGCCCGGGTCGACGGCATCACCAATGCCCGGCATCGCACCATGCTGACCTTGATGCTCGGCGAGATGCGGGAGCACCTGCGCTTCTTCGAGTACGCCCTGCAGGGGCGCGACGACCTGCTCGGCCGTCGCATGGAAGGTGCGAGCACTGGCGATGGCGTGATGCCCGTCCGGTGGGTGGAGTAGCGCGCGTTCCAGTCGCCATCGCGCTCGGCAGCAACCTTGGCGACCGCGATGCGCAGCTGGACGACGCGGAAGAGCGGCTCGCGACGCTGCTGAGTGGCGCGGTCGCCTCGGGCCGCTACCAGACGGCCGCCGTGGGAGGCCCGCCCGACTCGCCGAGCTTCCTCAATGAAGTGGTCGTCGGCACCACGCTGATCGGCCCTCGCTCGCTGCTGCAGGCGCTGCAGGCGATCGAG
>Ga0136633_1002966_pt1 | contig 11362 bp, 9 predicted proteins | sample AntDrymeUQ832206_2_FD_105494 | JGI IMG/M metagenome (GOLD analysis project Ga0136633, IMG submission 105494) | Polar desert sand microbial communities from Dry Valleys, Antarctica - metaG UQ83 (22.06) | ecosystem: Environmental > Terrestrial > Soil > Desert | place: Antarctica: Dry Valley...
AGCGCTCCCGGGGCCCCGGCATCTAGAGCCGCGGAGGCGCCGTTCAGCCGGAGCGGCAGCGTAGGAGGGTCCGGCTTCGCCGGGCCCTCCGGTTTACCGTCTCAGCCAGAGGGATGGCCATCGCCCAGAGTGTAGATTCAGCCCAGCGCGCGCTGGAGGTTTTTCCGCGCCGCCACGATCGGGAGATCCAGGAGAGGAAAGAAGATGGCTTACTTCGTCACCGGCGCGACCGGATTCATCGGCCGACACCTGGTCGAGTTGCTGCTCGAGCGCGAGGGAACCATCTACGTGCTCGTCCGCGAAGGATCGCGAGGCCGGCTGGAGGAGCTACGCAGCGCCTGGGGCGCGGATGCCGAGGAGCGGGTTGTCCCCGTGATCGGCGATCTCTCGCAGCCGCGCCTGGGTGTCTCCGCGGAGGACATCGCGACGCTCGGCAACGAGGTCGAGCATTTCTTCCACCTCGCCGCGATCTATGACATGAAGGCCGACGCGGAGTCGCAGCGGATCGCCAATGTCGAGGGGACCCGCCACGCGGTCCAGCTCGCCGACATCGTCGAGGCTGGTTGCTTCCACATGGTCAGCTCGATCGCCGCCGCCGGTCTCTACAAGGGGACCTGGCGCGAGGACATGTTCGACGAGGCCCAGGACGTCGACAACCATCCTTACTTCCAGACCAAGCACGAGTCCGAGCGGGTCGTCCGCACCGAGTCGAAGCGGCCTTGGCGCGTCTACCGCCCGGGGATCGTCGTCGGTCACTCCGAGACCGGCGAGATGGACAAGGTCGACGGCCCCTACTACTTCTTCAAGCTGATCCGGCGGATCCGCCAGGTCGTCCCATCCTGGATGCCGATGCCCGGGGTCGAAGGCCGCGAGATCAACATCGTCCCGGTCGACTTCGTCGTCAAGGCGATGGACCACATCGCCCATCAGGAAGGGCTCGACGGTCGCGCCTTCAGCCTCACCGATCCCAACCCGCTCAGCGCCGGCGAGGTGATCGACGTCTTCGCAGGCGCCGCGCACGCGCCGCAGAGCTCCGTTCGCGCTCCCGCAGCCGCCACCGAAGCGCTGCAGCCGTTCCTCAACCTCGGCCTCGCAGCGGTCCCGTTCGCGAATGGGATCAGCGACCGCGTCCTCGCCGACTTCGGTATCCCGCGCTCGGTGCTGATGTATCTCAACTACCCGACCCACTTCGACTCGCGCCAGACGCAGGCCGCCCTGGCCGGCACCGACATCACGGTGCCGCCGCTGGAGGCCTACGCCGGAAAGCTCTGGGACTACTGGGCGCGACACCTCGACCCTGACCTCTATCGCGACAAGACGCTCTTGGGCGCGGTCCGCGGGCGCGCCGGCGTGATCGGCGGCCTGACCCAGATCCTCGGCCAGCAGATTCCCGACGAGGTGGTTCGATTCGGACGCCGCCTGCAGGGCACCGCCTCGCTCGAGAAGGCGGCGAGTGGTCGGATCGTCATGGTCACCGGCGCCTCCTCGGGGATCGGCAAGTCGGCGGCGCTGAAGATCGCCGACGCCGGCGGCATCGTCCTGCTCGTCGCGCGCACCCCGGAGAAGCTCGAGGAGACCCGCGAGGTGATCGAACGCGGCGGCGGCGTCGCCCACGTCCATCCCTGCGATCTCTCCGACGTCGATGACATTGACCGGATGTGCGCGGAGGTGCTCGAGCAGCACGGACACGTCGACATCCTGATCAACAACGCCGGCCGCTCGATCAGGCGCTCGATCGCGCTCTCCTATGACCGTTTCCACGATTTCGAGCGGACGATCCAGCTCAACTACTTCGGTCCCGTGCGGACAATCCTGGGCCTCTTGCCGACGATGCGCGAGCGACGCTTCGGCCAGATCATCAACGTCAGCTCGATCGGCGTGCAGACGAACATGCCCCGCTTCTCGGCCTACGTCGCCTCGAAGTCGGCGCTCGACGCCTTCTCACGCTGCATCGCCTCGGAGATCCACGACGACGGCGTCCGGATGACGACGATCCACATGCCCCTGGTGCGGACGCCGATGATCGCGCCGACGAAGATGTATGACCGCTTCCCGACGATCACGCCCGACGAGGCCGCCGACATGCTCTGCGACGCGATCATCTTCCAGCCGAAGCGGATCGCGACCCCGATGGGCACGCTCGGCCAGGTGCTTTACTCGATCAACCCGAAGTCGATCGACTACGTGCTCAACAGCGCCTACCACATGTTCCCGGACTCGACCGCCGCCAAGGGCGGCAAGAAGCCGGCCGCCGGCGGCGGCGAGGAGCAGCGCGGCACCTCAACCGACGAGCAAGCCTCCCGCCAGCAGATCGCCTTCGCGTATCTGATGCGCGGCGTCCACTGGTAAGGGCGGGCGCTTTCAGCTCGCCCGCGCAGCTTGGCTGCTAGCTTCGATCGGGTGCCTACCGCCGCTCCTCAAGCGCCGCCCGGCCCCGGGCAGGTCCGCGGGCTGACCCATCTCGCCGGGGATCTGGTCGGGATCTCAACCGGGCTGCTCGCTTACAACTTCGCCTACCTCGCCTCGGCCTGGATCCTGGCGATCGGGGCGATCGCGCTCTTCTGGCTGGAGCCCGCCTGGTACACGTTCATGCTCGCCTTCCTCGTCGTCTCCTCGCGCCAGCAGGCGCTGCTCAACGTCGAGCACGAGTGCGCGCACGGAAAGTTCGTCGGCAGCCGTCGCGGCAACGAGCTGATCGGGACCTGGCTGTCGGGGGCTGCGGTCGGCTCGCCGTTCGCCGCCGCGCAGGCGCGCCACCTCTCCCACCACCGCCTGCTCGGCACAGCCGACGATCCCGACCGCCACCTTCACAATGACGAGGCGCCTCGGGACAGCCGCTTGGGCCTGCTCGGATACTTCGCGCGGGCGCTGCTCGGCGCTTACGCGTTGATGGTCCTCTTCGATCCCCCGGAGAAGAGCGTCAAGGCCGGCCGCTCTCCGCTGCAGATGCTCCTGCCGATCGTCGTCGTCCAGGCGGCGCTCTTCGCCGCGCTCACGCCGGCCTTCGCTTGGTGGGTCTACCCGGCGCTCTGGCTGGCGCCGTTGGCCTCGCTGACCACCCTGAGTCACCTCGTCCGTAGCTACACCGAGCACGCGATCAGCGAAGACGAGCGGCCCGGTCACTCCAACCGCCTGATCACGATCCAGAGCAATCGGCTCGAGCGGGGGATCGTCTCGCCCTACTTCATGAACTACCACGCCGAGCACCACCTGCTGCCCTCGGTCCCGGCTCCGCGCCTGCCGGAGCTTCAGGGCCGGCTCGGCGAGGAGGCGTCGCTGCCGCCGATCATCGAGCGACCTTCCTACGCCGCGGCGATGAGACGGATGTTCGCCGCGCTCAAGCGCTGAGCGGGTGGCGAGCATCGAGCCGATCAAGACGGTCGAGGTGCCCTGTCCGCAGTGCGGGGCCGAGCAGGCCGCGCCGCTTTGGAGCGGCTACGAGCACGAGTACGAGGGAATCAGCAACGAGCAGTTCCACTTTGTGCGCTGCGAGCGCTGCACGCTGGTCCGCCTCAATCCCCGCCCCGACATCAGCGAGCTCAGCCGGATCTATCCGCCCGAGTACTACGCCTATAACTACGAGCCCTCCGAGGCCGGCAAGCCGCGCTCGCTGACCGACCGGCTCAAGGCGCGGATCTACACGCAGCGGATCGAGGAGCTGGTCGATCGGCTCGACGAGCGGGGCGGTCCGGGACCGGTCCGCCTCCTCGATGTCGGCTGCGGCGATGGCCGGCTGCTCAACTGGTACCGCGCCAGCGCCGTCGGCGAGCGGCTGCAGACGCACGGGATCGAGCTCAGCGAGAGCGCCGCGGAGCTGGCCAGGGCGGCGGGGCACGAGGTCGTCGTCGGCCGATTCGAGCTCGACACCGAGCTGGAGGCCGCCGGCTTCGACCTGATCCTCGCCCTGCACGTGATCGAGCACGTCGACGATCCGAGCGGCTTCGCGCGTCGCGCCGCGGAGCTACTCGCTCCCGGCGGAATCTTCGCGATCGCCACCCCCAACTGCGACTCGCTCGACGCACACGGCTTCCGGGGCAACTGGGGTGGCAACCACTTCCCTCGCCACTGGACGCTCTACGACGAGACGACGCTGACCACGCTCGCCGACTCGGTCGGTCTCGAGGTCGATCAGGTCGCTTACCAGCCGAACCCGATCTTCTGGGTCTGGAGCTTCCACTCCTGGCTGAGCAGGCGTTTCCCCGGCAGCCGCTGGCCGGGCCGGCTCTTTCCGCCGGTGAAGATCTTCAGCCCGTCCTTACGCAGCCTCGCGCTGCTCGGCACGTTCACGATCCTGGACCGGCTGATCTGCCTCTTCAGCGGCCGCACCGGCAGCATCACGATCGACCTGCGCCGGCCGTTGTAGGAGCCTCCGACCCCGCGGCGTCGCCGGCTCTGCTCCAGCCGTACCGAGTCAGGACGAGGATCAGCCCGACCACCGCGACGGGAACGAAGATCACGAGCCGGGCCATCAGCAGGAAGGAGAGGGCGAGCTGGGGCGAGGCTCCGGCGGCTCCGGCTCCGAGCAGGACCGCGGCGTCGAAGGTGCCGGCGTGTCCCGGCCCCGCCGGGATCAGCAGGAAGATGCCGCCGAGGCCGATCACGTAGAGAGCCCCGATCAGGTCGAGGTCGAAGTCGACGGCGGCCGCGATCAGCATCAGGTTGAGCGCCTCGATCAGCCAGACGAGCGCCGTCAGGGCGAGCATCCAGACGCCGTGACGGCTGCGCAGCCGTGAGGGAGCCCCGAGTAGCGGCGCGATCAGCTCCCGGGCACGCTCGATCAAGCCGAAGCGGCGGAGCGCGAAGGCGCCGAGCGCGAGCAACGCCAGCGCTCCGGCTGCGATCCCGACCAGGGCGAGACCGCCCGGCAGATCGGGTGTGGGTGCATCGGCGAGGATCACCTGGGCGAGGACGACGTAGATCGTCAGCAGGACGATTACGTCGAGCAGGCGCTCGGCGACGAGCGAGCCGGTGACGTCGCGCAAGCCGCGGCCGCTGCGGCGCGACATATAGAAGACGCGCAACCCGTCGCCACCGCGGGCGGGCAGGAACGTGTTCCCCATCAGTCCGACGTAGGTGAGGCCGTAGGCATCCGAGCGCGGCGCCTGTCCGCCTCCCTCGCGGAGGATCGAGAGCCAGCGCTCGGCACGCAGGATCGTCGCGACCGCATAGGTGCCGACCGCGGCGAGGAGCAACAGCCAGGCGTCGAGATCGCCGGGCAGGCTTGGCGCCTCCTGGCGGCTCGCCCAGTAGATGACGCCCGCCAGCGAGACGACCGAAACGATCAGCCCGAAGAGGCGCATCGCCGCGAGACTAGATCAGTCTCGCCTCGGCTGGACGGCTCCTTCACGAGGTAGGTTCCAGCGGTGAGCGAAGAACGGCGTCGATCTCATTGGGGCTGGGGCCATGAGGACCAGATCCTCGACCGGGCGGCGCTCGAGGGAATGGCGGGGTTCGTGCGCGAGCGCCTGGGCTTCGGCGGCGAGCAGGTCGAGGATCCGGTGGCGGCCGATGCGGTCGAGCTGGCCGAGCCGCGGCTCAAGGTGCCCGACTCGCTCGCCGAGATCGTCTCCGCCGAGCGCCACGAGCGTCTCTCACATTCGATGGGCAAGGCCTACCGGGATGTCGTCCGCGGCTTTCGAGGCCGATTCGAGCGCACCCCCGACATGGTCGCCCGGCCGCGCGACGAGGAGGACGTCCGCCGCGTCCTCGAGCTCTGCTCCGACATGCGCCTGGCCGCAATCCCATACGGCGGCGGGACCAGCGTCGTCGGTGGGGTTGAGCCACGGGTCGGCCACGGTTATCGCGGCTGCGTGACGGTCGATCTCTCCGCGCTCGACCGCGTCCTCGAGGTGGACCAGACCTCATTGGCGGCGCGTGTCCAGGCCGGGGTCGCAGGCCCCGACCTCGATCGTCAACTCGGCGAGCACGGCCTGACCGCGCGCTTCTATCCCCAGTCCTTCGAGTACGCGACGCTCGGCGGCTGGATTGCGACCCGCGCCGGCGGTCACTTCGCGACGGTGCGGACCCACATCGACGACTTCGTCGAGTCGATCCGCGCCGTCACCCCGTCCGGCACCTGGGAAAGCCGGCGGCTGCCGGGCTCCGGCGCCGGTCCCAGCCCCGATCGGATGCTGCTCGGCTCGGAGGGAATCCTCGGCCTGATCACCGAGGCGTGGCTGCGGGTCCGCCGGCCGCCGACCTGGAAGGCGAGCTGCGCGGTGCGCTTCGACTCGTTCGCCGCCGGCGCGGAGGCGGTCCGCGCGCTGGCCCAATCCGACCTCGATCCGGCCAACTGCCGACTCCTCGACCCGGTCGAGGCGGGCGTGGTCGGTATCAGCGACGGCTCGGATGCCGTCCTGATGCTCGGCTTCGAAAGCAGCTTCGGCCCGATCGAGGGGAGGATGAGCGCGGCGTTGGAGTGCGTCGAGGACCTCGGCGGTCGGCTTGGCGAGGTCCGCCACACAGTCAGGGCTGCGGCGGGCGGCGTCGGCGAAACGGCAACGGCGGCGGGGCAGGGAGGGGGCGAGCGAAGGGCGGCTGGGGAGGGTTCCGGAGACACTCAGGTAGGCGGCGGGCCAGAAGACCCCGTCGATGATTGGCGCGCCACCTTCCTCGCCGCCCCCTACCTCCGCAACAGCTTCGTCGCCCTTGGCGTCATTGCCGAGACCTTCGAGACCGCGATCACCTGGGACCGCTTCGGCGAGTTCCACCAGCGGGTCGAGGAGGCGGCGCGCCGATCGGTGGCCGAGGTCACCGGCGCTCCCCCCGACGGCCCCGGCTCCCCCAAGGTCGGCTGCCGCTTCACCCACGTCTATCCCGACGGACCGGCTCCCTACTACACGGTCCTCGCCCCCGCCCGTCGCGGCTCCGAGGTCGAGCAGTGGGACGAGATCAAGGCCGCCGTCTCGGAGGCGATCGGCTCCGCCGGCGGAACGATCACCCACCACCATGCCGTCGGCCGCGACCACCGCCCGGCCTATGACCTACAGCGCCCCGAGCCCTTCGCCGAGGCCCTGCGCGCCGCCAAAGCCGCCGTCGACCCCGACGGCATCCTCAACCCGGGCGTACTGATCGACCCCGCCTAGATCATGGTTGTCGAGTTAACCCCCCGATCCGGTGGTTAACTCGACAACCACCGCTCTCCGGGATTGGATCTGGTCGGCGGTCCGGCGCAGTACCGAAATCGCCCTATCGGCCTCGTAGTAGACCTGTGCGTGGCTGAAGCGGAGTACCGGGCGCCCTGCGGCAGCGTGGGCCTGGAGGCGTTCGGCGTCACGCGTTACCTGAGCAGGAGTGCGATGAGCGCCGTAGCCATCAGTCTCGACAACGAGATCGAGGTCCTCAAAGTAGAAGTCAACCCGGAAGCCGTCGAGGTGGAGACGAGAGCGTGGCTTGGAGAGGCCGGCCTGCAGCGCGATTCGCCTGAAGCGCTGCTCGAGAACCGAGTCGGTCAGAGTGAAGGTGCGTCGGTCAATTAGCTTCGCGAGCCGGGCGGTGCCAGGGTGCGGGCGGTGCTTTTCTGCCAGGCGGCATAGCTCGGGAACCCGCAGCACGCCCTTGAAGTCGGCCTGGTTGATCGCTCGCTCGAGCTCGTCGTCGCCGAGCTCACGAGCCAATGCCACCAATGTCCAGAACGGTGCAATCAGGAGGACGCCGAAGTGGTCGACCACTTCGTCGCCCGGGCCGGCTCGGCGCCGGTGAACTTTGAGGCCTGGATGGCTTCTCGGTCCGGCCGCTTTCACGGAGACGTGGATCAAGGCGGGCGCTCGCTCAAGCATGCCGAGCATCGCTCCTCCGCTGGACGCACAGATCGCAGCGGTGGAACCGCAGGCGAGAGCCGCAGCCATCGCCCGGCCCAGATCGCTGACGTCGGGACGGCCTACCGCGTAGACGCCTCGGTAGAGGCGATGGAGACGTCCACTCTTGAGCCTGAGCTCGATCATCCTGGCGGTGATCCCGTGCGCGAGCAGCTGCCAATGCGCGATCACGCCGTGCTGTTTGGCGATTAGGCCCCAGATCGAAGCGTGCGGTTGTCGAGTTAACCCCCCGATACGGTGGTTAACCCCACAACCGTGATCCGCGCCCCCTCTCCTTTGCGGTCGCCCGATAGGCTCCGCCGCGGAGAGCACTGACCCATGGACCTGACGCTCAACGACGCTGAGGCCGCCTTCCGGGACGAGGTTCGGGCCTGGCTGGAGGCCAATCACCCCGGGACCGAACCCTCCGGCGACGAGGCCGCCTTCACCTTTCGACGCGCCTGGCAGCGGCAGATGCACGACGCCGGCTGGGCCGGGATCTCCTGGCCGAAGGAGTACGGCGGCCGCGGCGCGACCCTGATCGAGCAGGCGATCTTCGGCGCCGAGATGGCCCGCGCCGACGCCCCCTCGCCGGCCAACATCCTCGGTCTCGTGATGGGTGGACCGGTGATCATGGCCCACGGCACCGACGAGCAGAAGGAGAGGTGGCTCGAGCCGATCCTCTCCGCCGAGGAGATCTGGTGCCAGGGATTCTCCGAGCCGGAGTCCGGCTCCGACCTCGCCTCGCTGAAGACCAAGGCCGTCAAGGACGAGTCGACCGGCACCTGGCGCGTCACCGGCCAGAAGGTCTGGACCACCTTCGCCCACGAGTCGAAGTGGTGCATGTTGGTCGCGCGGACCGACACCGAGGTCGCCAAGCACAAGGGCCTCAGTTACTTCATCTGCGACATGGACCAGCCGGGCGTAGAGATTCGGCCCCTCGTCCAGATCACCGGCGAGTCGGAGTTCAACGAGGTCTTCTTCGACGAGGCCGAGATCCCCGACGAGAATCTCGTCGGCGGCGTCGGCAACGGCTGGATGGTCGCGATCACGACGCTGATGAACGAGCGCGCCGGGCTCGGCGGCGGCGCCTCCGTCGCGCTGACCCGCGACCTCGGCGAGCTGATCAAGCTGATCAACGAGCGAGGCGGCGGCGATGACCCGCTGATCCGCCAGCGTGTCGCCAAGCTGAAGATCGGCATCGAGGCGCTGCGACTCGGCGGGATGCGGGCGATGACCGCTCAGATGAAGACAGGTATCCCCGGACCGGAGGGGTCGATCGGCAAGTGGGAGTGGGCGCTGCTCAACCAGGAGCTGACCGAGCTGGCGACCGACATACTCGGGCCCGAAGGCCTCGACCGCAGCGCTCCCTGGACTTATCGGATGCTGCGCTCGCGGGCCAATTCGATCGAGGGCGGGACAACCGAGGTTATGAAGAACATCGTCGCCGAGCGGGTCCTCGGCCTACCAAAACTCAGATGAGATTCGATTTCAACGACGAGCAGCGCGAGATCAAGGACACCGCCCGGTCCTTCCTCGCCGACCGCTTCAAGCCCGAGGTCGTCCGCGAGCTCGCCGAGAAGGGCACCTACGACGCCGATCTCTGCCGCCAGATTCGCGAGCTCGGCTGGACCGGGATCGCGATCGACGAAGCGCACGGAGGGCAGGGTCTCGGCGTCGTCGAGCTCGCGACCCTCTGCGAGCAACTCGGCTATGTCGCCGCGCCGGTCCCGTTCCTCGCCAACGCGATGGCCGGACTGGTGATCGAGGCGGCGGGCTCTGAGGAGCAGAAAGAGCGCTGGCTCGGCGGCATCGCCTCAGGCGAGGAGCGCGGCGCGCTCGGCGTGGTCGCGGGCGGTCGGTCACTCGTCGCCGACGCCGACGATGCCGCCGTGATCGTTCTGCTCGACGGCGAAAGCGCCTCGCTGATCGAGCGCGGCGACGCCAGCGTCGAAGCCGCCGACGTGATCGACGCGACCCGCCGCTACGCCTGGGTCGAGGCGAGCGAAGGCGAGCCGCTGCCCGGCGACGCAGCGGGCGCGCTCGACCGCGCCGCCGTTGCCCTCGCGGCCGAGCTGGTCGGGGTCGCCCAGCGCGCCATGGACATGGCCGTCGACTACGCCAAGGAGCGCCACCAGTTCGAGCGCCCGATCGGCGCCTACCAGGCGGTCTCCCACCTCTGCGCGCAGATGCTCTTCGACATCGAGGAGGCGCGCTCGCTCACCTACGGCGCTGCCTGGGCTGCCGATGCCGCCCCCGACGAGTTGCCGCTCGCCGCCGCGATGGCTCTGGCCCGCGCCGCCGACGCAGCCTGGTCGGTGACCAAGTCCTCGATCCAGGTCCACGGCGGGATCGGCTTCACCTGGGAGCACGACCTCCACTTCCTGCTCAAGCGAGCCCGGGTCGCCGGTCAGCTGCTGGGCACGGCGGGGACCCATCGCGAACGAGTCGCGGAGCTGGCCGGACTCTCTTGACGGGCTCCCCGCTACGGGTGTAAAGTCGAGCCCAGGGAGTGTCAAAGGGCCAACAAGGGAGTCACAGGGAATGAAGCGTCACTCGTCGTCGCGGGGATCATCGCTCAGCGTCCGCGGTCGAATCGTCCGCGCAGTCGCGATCCAGATCGCATGCCTGGCGGCGTTGCTGGTCACCGCATCCGTTGCCGCCGCCGACAACGTCGTCTACGTCGGCGCCGATGGAAACGTCTTCATGAGCAGTCCGGACGGCTCGGTCACCAAGCAGCTGACTTCGGATGCGACCGCGGAGAGCAAGTACCGTTCGCCGTCGCAGAAAGACGATGGGACGGTGGTCGCGATCCGCAAGATCGACAGCGAGGCCTTCGCGATCTTCCTCGACCCCCAGACGGGCCAGCAGACGAGCAGCTGGATCTTGCCGAGCTCCGGGCTCGGCGCCAAGTTCGCGCCGTTCACCGGTGGCCAGATCTCCCCCGACGGTGGCCTCTACGCCTACGACTACTTCCACGCGGAGGGAGCATCCGGCAACTTCGCCTCCGATCTACGGGTCGGCTTTGCGGCCGGTCCCGGCTTGACCGATCCCTGCACGATCAACTGCGAATCCGGATTCGCCCGGCCGCGCTGGATCCCGGGGACGTCTTTCGTGGGCATGGTCGACGAGGACTTCGACGGCGTCTTCCTGCAAACCGAGACGTCGCCTCAACCCTGGTTCGGCTACCTCGGCTTCGACCTTCACAGCTTCGACTTCAAGGCGGGCAAGACGGTCGTTGCGATCTCACCGGAAACGGGTCCCGCCGGCGAGCCCGACAGCCTTGCCTTCGAGCAGGCAGGTTCGAACACTCCGACCCCGGCGACGACGACGACGACGCTCTGCAGCACCGCGGACTACGCGCCGGCCGGCTCCGTGCCGCGGCTCTCGCGCGACGCGAGCATGATCGCCTGGACCGGCGCCGAGGGCGTCTTCGTGTCGCCGGCGCCCGTGCCGCAGGGGGACGGGAGCTGCGCGCTCTCACCGAAGCTGATCGCCTCAGGTGGCACAGCGCCTGATTGGGGACCGCTGACGCTCAAAGACGAGGCGGCCTGCGCAGCGGCCGA
>Ga0136633_1002967_pt1 | contig 11360 bp, 9 predicted proteins | sample AntDrymeUQ832206_2_FD_105494 | JGI IMG/M metagenome (GOLD analysis project Ga0136633, IMG submission 105494) | Polar desert sand microbial communities from Dry Valleys, Antarctica - metaG UQ83 (22.06) | ecosystem: Environmental > Terrestrial > Soil > Desert | place: Antarctica: Dry Valley...
CGGCAGGCCGGCCGTGACGGCGACGCGCTGGCCGGGCATCAGCCAGCCGAGCTCGACGACGCGGCGACAGGCGTCGAGCATGAGCTCCTCGGTGACGCGGTGCTTGCGCAGGTACTCCGCGCGCACGCCCCACATCAGGCCGCAGCGGCGGACGGTCTCGCGGCCGGGCGAGAGCGCGAAGATCGGCACCGTCGGGCGGTGCGCAGAGACCAGGCGCGCCGAGCGGCCCGACAGCGTCGGCACGACGATCGCGTCGAGCTCGAGCTCGCGCGCGGCCATGCAGACCGCGTAGGCGACGGTGTAGGACGGGTCGCGCGCGTCGCGGTGCACGCGCTGCTCGTTCCAGCGCGCGTAGGGCGCGGTCTTCTCCGTCGCCTGCGCGATCGCGGCCATCATCGCGATCGTCTCGACCGGGTAGGCGCCGACCGCCGTCTCCTGCGAGAGCATGACCGCGTCGGTGCCGTCGAGGATCGCGTTGGCGACATCGGCGACCTCGGCGCGCGTCGGACGCGTGGAGGCGACCATCGAGTCGAGCATCTGCGTCGCCGTGATCGACGGGCGCGCGAGCCGGCCGGCCATCGCGAGCAGCTGCTTCTGGACGATCGGCACGGTCTCGATCGGCAGCTCGATGCCGAGGTCGCCGCGGGCGACCATGACGCAGTCGGCCGCGCGGATGATCTCCTCCGCGCGGTCCACGGCCTGCGGCTTCTCGATCTTCGCGATCAGCGGCAGGCGGGTGTGCTCGCGCAGGAAGGTGATGTCCTCGGGACCGCGCACGAAGGAGACCGCGACGAGGTCGACGCCGATCTTCTCACCGACCGCGAGATGGGCGAGATCCTCGTGCGGCACGGCCGGCAGCTGGTCGAGCGGACCGGGGATGTTCAGCCCTTGACGCGAGGCGACGGCGCCACCGATCTCGACCTCCGCGGCGATCTCCATCGCGTCATCGTCGACGGCGTAGACGCGCAGGCGCACGGCGCCGTCGGCGAGGTACATCACGTCGCCGGGGGACATCGCGCCGATCAGCTCCGGGCGCGCGACGAGCATCCGCTCCGCCGTCCCGAGTCCCTCGCCGTCGCAGCAGAAGGCGACCTTGTCGCCGGGCTTGAGCTCGGCGATGTCGTCGACGAGCGGGCCGATCCGCAGCTTCGGTCCCGGCAGATCCTGCAGCACCGCGACGGGGCGACCGGCACGACCGGCTGCGTCGCGCACGAGCTGGACGGTCTCGGCGTGCTCCTGCGCCGTGCCGTGGGAGAAGTTCAGCCGCGCGACGTCCATGCCGGCCGCGACCATCCGCACGAGCGTGTCACGATCGCGCGAGGCCGGGCCGATCGTGGCGACGATCTTCGTGTGGCGTTGCATCGGCCACCCAAGGTACTCAGTGGTCCTCGCGACACCGTGTTGGCGCTATCACAGGTCAGCGCTTGAACTTGATGCGCTGGAACTCGAGCCGGTAGGTCGCGTTCAGCGATCCCGCGGCGTCGTCGCCGACCGGGATGGCGACGTAGAAGAGGCGCGCGCGCGGACCGATGTTCCTGATCTTCACGCTGTCGGTCTGCTTCGTGGCGCGGCGTGAGCGCGTGAGGATCTTCGCGCTCTCGTTGACGGACCTCGCGTTGGAGCGAAAGACGAAGAGATCGGGGTTGCCGGCGAGAGCGCGCAGCCGGATCCGCGCCGCGGAGCGCTTCGGCAGACGGATGCGGTAGACGTCGATCGGGTCTTCGACGCGGTCGGCGGTGCCGTTGAGGAAACCCTTGCGCCCGCCCGTCCAGAGGAACTGGTCGGGCTTGGCGAAGACGGACCCGTCGACGAACGAGATGCCGTCGTTGGGCTCGAGCACGTCGCGCGCGGGGGTCGGCTGCGCGAGCGCGCCCGCCATCTGGACGAGGCCGAATCCTGAGGCGGGGTCATAGCCGGGGGCGCCGACATCGCGGGCCGAGCGGCGCAGGACGTCGGACAGCTGACCGTTGGAGAGGTCGGGCCGCGCCGTCGCCAGCCAGGCGGCGGCACCGGAGACCATCGGCGCCGAGAAGCTCGTGCCGCTGGCCAGCGTCACGCCGTCGACCGCGCCGTCCTCGGTGTCGAACGCAGCGGGGGTCGCAAGCGGGATGTTGACCCCGGGCGCGGCGATGTCGACGGCGTTGTTGCCGCTGCTGAAGCCCGACGGTGCGAGAGTGGCGTCAAGCGACCCGACGGACAGGACGTGCGGGTAGGCCGCGGGGTAGATCACCGGATTACCCGCGCCACCCTCGTTGCCAGAAGCCGCGACGACGAGGCTGCCGGCGGCGTAGGCGATCTGGACCGTGCTGAACAGCGACACGCAGTCACCCTGGGAGCCGAAGCTGAGGTTGATGACCTTTGCGCGGGCGCGAGTGGCCTCGATGATGGCGTTCGCCGCGTCCGCGCAGGTGATCGTCAGCGGCAGCCCGATCGACAGGATCGGCGCCGACGGGAAGATCCCGGTGACGCCGATGCCGTTGAACGCGCCCGCGGCAGCGGAGGCGACCTGCGTGCCGTGCGGCCCGAGCACCCGTCCGGGGTTGAGCACGCGGGTGTTCCCCGCGAGGTCGGGGTGGCTGACGTCGACGAGGTCGTCGATGACCGCGATCGCCGCGGTGCCAGGCGCCGGCGGCGCGAGACCGGGCGCGACGACGAAGCCGCGGGCATACGCCTCGGGGGCGGCGTCGAACGCGCTCGTGCGCGTCAGCGTGGCGTTCGGCTCGGCGTAGCGCAGCCCGCCGACGGCGCGCAGCGCCGCGGCGAAGGGGCGCGCCTTGGAACGGGGAAGCCTGAAGACGTCGCCGACGCGCAGCTTCGTCGCGCCGAAGCGGCGCGCGATCGCGTCGACCTGCGGCGTGCCGGGCTCGGCCGCGATCAGCCACGTCGACGGCTCCGTCGACGCGGCAGAGGCGCCGGTGCCCGTTGCGGGCAGGCGCATCGGGCGCTCTTCGTAGGCCTGCGCCGGTGCGACCACGACGGCTGCAAGGGCCGCCACGGCGGCAAGGGCGGCGGGAAGCCTCATCGGCGGCGAACCTTACCCATGAACAGTGAGAGCCCAGGCAGGTTGGCCGTCAAGGCAAGGAATTACAGTGCAAATCGCCCGTCCTGCATGACCGTCTCGCCATCGGCCGACAGCCGCCCGCCGGCGCGCAGATCGCAGATCAGGTCCCAATGCAGCGCCGACTCGTTCTTGGCACCGGTCTCCGGGTAGGAGCGCCCGAGCGCCAGGTGCACGGTGCCGCCGATCTTCTCGTCGAACAGCGTCGCGCCGATCGCGCGGTCGATGCCGAAGTTCGTCCCGATCCCGACCTCCCCGAGCCGGCGGGCGCCGTCGTCGGTCTGAAGCGCCCGCTGCAGGTACTCGTCGCCGCGCTCGGCCGCGGCGGCAACGACGAGCCCGTCGCGGAACTCGAGGTCGACGCCCGCGACGTCGACCCCGGCCGGCGAGGAAGGCACGCCGAAGCGGATGCGCCCGTTGGCGCTCGCCTCGTGCGGGCCCGTGAAGACCTCGCCGCTGGGCATGTTGCGCCTGCCGTCGGAGTTGACCCACGTACGACCCTTGACCGACAGCGTCACATCGGTGCCGGGCGCCTCGATTCGCAGCTCCGCGGCGCCCTTGAGGCGCTTGATCAGGGTCTCCTGAAACGCGCGCAGCTCACCCCACGACCGGACGGGGTCGGGCTGGTCGAGAAACAGCGCGCGCTGCACGAAGTCCTCGAAGTCGGCGAGGTTCATGCCGGCCTGCTGGGCGCCGGCCTGCGTCGGCCACAGCGTCGAGCACCAGCGCTTGCGCATCGTCTGCTCGCGCAGCGGCTTGCGCGCCCGCGCCGCGCGTGCGAGGCGGGCCGGGTCGATACCGGTCAGCGCGCGCGTGTTCTCGGGCGCCTGGATACCGAGCTGCGCGTGCGCTTTCTTCGCCTCGCCGAAGGCGACCTCCGAGAAGAGGTCGAGGTGGCGGTCCTGCGCGTGGCGGTAGAACTGCGCCGTCGCCCCGGGCAGCTCGACGCGCAGCAGCGGCCAGGCGTCTCGCTCGAGGATCGCGCGCTGGCATTCGAGCAGCAGCGGCGCGGCCAGCGCCGTCGAGCGCACGACGACCTCCTGGCCGGGCTCGACGTCGAGGCAGTAGCCCGTGAGGAGGTCGGCGAAGCGGGCCGCGTCGAGCGGCATCAGTGACGAACCATCTAAGCGCGCCAACCCTCGGCGAGCGCGGCGAGCGGCTCGTCGGGGCTCGCGCCGAGCAGCGTGGCGAGCGCGGTCACGAGCCGCTCCTGCGGCTCGCGGTTGGCGCCGGCGCCCATCACGCCGATCCGCCACAGGTTGCCGGCCAGCGGGCCGAGGCCGCCGGAGATCTCGATCTTGTGGTCGAGCAGCAGGCCGCGGCGCACGGCGGCCTCGTCGACGCCGTCGGGCGGCGTGACCGCGAGCAGCGGGTGCAGCTGCTCGCCGTCGGGTGCCAGCCGTTGGCAACCGAAGACCGCAAGGGCGTCGCGCAGCGCGTGGTGGGCGCGGCGATGGCGCTCCCACTGCGTCGGCAGCCACTCGTCGCCGACCGCGATCCGCAGCGCCTCGCGCAGCGCGTAGACCATGTTGATCGGCGCGGTGTGGTGGTAGGCGCGCGCCGCGCCGGCCCCCGCGTCCGGGTTCCAGTACTCGAGCACGAGCGAGAGGTCGAAGTACCACGAGCGGCCGGGCCGCTCGCGCGCCTCGAGCTTGGCCAGCGCGCGCTCGCCGGCGGTGAACGGCGCCAGGCCGGGCGGGCAGTTCAGGCACTTCTGCGTGCCGGAGAACGCCGCGTCGACGCCGGCCTCGTCGATCCTCAGCGGGTGGCCGCCCAGCGACGTGACGCAGTCGATCAGCAGCAGCGCGTCGTGCTCGCGACACCAGTCCGACAGGCCCTCGAGCGGCTGCGCGACGCCGGTCGAGGTCTCGCCGTGGACGACGACGATCGCGGCCGTCCTGCCGCCCGCGGCGGCCTCGAGCAGCTGCTCGACTTCGATCGCGCGGCCCCAGTCGGCTTTGACCTGGACGACGTCGGCGCCGGCGCGGCCCAGCTCGTCGGCCATGCGCACGCCGAACAGCCCGTTGACGCCGCAGACGACGCGATCGCCGGGATCGACGAAGTTCGCGACGAGCGCCTCCATCCCCGCGCTGCCGGTCCCGGAGATCGGCAGGGTGGCGACGTTCTCGGTCTGAAAGGCCTCGCGCATGAACCCGATCGTCTCGCCCATGATCGCCGCGAAGGCGGGATCCATGTGGCCGATCGTCGGTTGGGCCAGCGCGGCGAGCACCTGGGGAGGGACCGGGCTCGGGCCCGAGCCCAGCAGGAGCCGGTCGGGAACTTCGGTCAGGGCCGCTTCATCGATTCCTGTCGTCACGGTGCCTCCACTTCAGGGAAGTTGGTCTCGATGTGCTGGCGGATGACGTCGCGGATCCAGCGCTTCTCGTCGGTCGAGGCGATCCGGTAGCGCTCCAGCAGCTCCTTCTGGCCCTCCGTCGGGACGTCGTAGATCGTCCAGCGCTCGACGAGCCGCTCGACCAGGAACTCCACGGCGCGGTGCCACGAGTCGTCGGTCGTCCGGCGCTGGTCGTGCAGCGTCGAGGCGTACTTGCGCCGCGTCAGAGGCGACATCGAGCCCCGCAGCGTAAGGACGTTTCCGTCCGCGTCGCGGTAGTCCGTCGTCGGCGCCGAGATGCGTCCCACTCCCCGGTTTCGCTTGCCCATCTGGCCCTGAATCTATCGTCCGTGGCATGTCGTCCTCGACAAGACGCCGCGAGCTCGGGCGCGGCGAGCGGATCCTTCCCGGCGTGTGGCGTCTGCGCCTGCCCCTGCCGTGGCCGGGCATGCCGCACTGCAACGCCTGGGCGGTCGCCGCCGGCGACGGCATCGTGCTGTTCGACTGCGGCCTGCACGAGCCCGGCTCGCTCGCGCAGCTGCAGCGCGCGCTGTCGCAGTGCGACCTGCGCCTGGAGCACGTGCGCCTGCTCGTCTGCACGCACGCGCACTCCGATCACTACGGGCAGGCGGCGAGCATCATCGACGCGAGCGGCTGCGAGCTGTGGATGCATCCCGACCACGCACACATGCGCGCCACGGTCGACAATCCCGACGAGGTTCGCGCGCGGCGCTTCGAGGTCGCGCTGCAGAGCGGCGTTCCGGTGGCGCCGCTGAAGGAGTGGTCCGAGAGCGCGCGCTCGCGCGGCAGCGGGATCGCGCGGCTCGTCGAGCCCGACCGCGACCTCGTCGAGGGTGTCGTCGTCGACACCGACCTCGGGCCGTGGTCGGTCATCCAGACGCCGGGCCATGCGCCGTCGCACGTGTGCCTGCATCAGCCCGAGCGCCGCCTGCTGATCTCCGGTGACCACCTGCTCGGCCGCGTCTCGCTGTACTTCGACTACGGCTGGACGCCCGATCCGATCGGCGACTTCCTCACGTCGCTCGACAAGGTCGCGGCGCTCGACGCGCGCCTGTGCCTCGCCGGGCACGCGCGGACGTTCACCGACGTCGAGGCGCACATCGACGCCAACCGGGCGCTCGTGCAGCAGCGGCTGCAGACCGTGCTCGCGGCGGTCGCCGAGCACGGGCCGATCACGGCCTACGACGTCGTGCCGCTGCTCTACGGGCTCGAGCTGTCGCAGCTGACGGCGGGGTGGTGGCTGCCCGAGACGCTCTGCTACCTGGCGCGGCTGGAGGTGACGGGAGCGGTGCGGCGCACGGGCGAGGATCCCGAGCGCTGGGTGGCGGGCTGAGCCCCGCTACTCGGGCAGGACGAAGTCGAGGATCTCGTCGAGGAAGCCCGCGCGCAGCCCGAGCTTGAGCGCCTCGCCGGCGAACACGTTCAGCGCCCCCTCCTCGTCGGCCCGGTCAACGCCGGCGGTGAAGGCGTCGATCAGCTCGTCCTCCGAGACACCCGCGGGCCGGCGGCCGCTTTCGAGCAGCGTGCGCAGGAAGTCTTCGCGCGAGATGCGCAGGTTGCAGGCGGCGCCGTCGAGGATCGCCAGCCCCACGAGCTGGGTCGGCTCGATCCCCGCCTCCCGCGCACGGTCCGCGCAGGGGTCGGCGACGGCGCGCGGGCCGAAGTCGCCGCCACCGAGCGCCGCGTGGGCGGCGATGAGCAGCGCCGCCACCGTCGCGGCGCCCGGCAGCGCGACGGCGAGCTGCGGCACCGTGCTGCCGTTGGATGACTGCGGCGAGCCGCGCGCGTTGCGCGCGCCGATCATCGCGGCGAGCGCGGCGGCCGCCGCGAGCAGGGCGAGCAGCGCCGCCGCGAGAAACGAGCTGCTGAAGGCCTGCGTCGCGCCGCGGTCGAGCTCCTCGCCGAGGTCGTCGCGCAGCGCCGCGAGCGCGGGCCGCTCCTGCGCGCCGACGTCGGCGCCCGCGAGCGCGGCGTCGATGTCGGGCAGCTGCTCGCCGCCCGCCGCGCCGATCGCCGCGTCGAGGCGGCGCGCGACCGCGATCTTCGCGCCGAGCGAGAGGGGCGCGTCGAGCACATGGGCGAGGGCGGCCCGCTCGACCGGTGCGCGCGCGTCATCGAGGCCTGCGTTGAAGATCGGCGTCAGCGCCAGCAGCCCGACGACGATGCCCGCGTGGCGCGCCGCCACGGTCCACGCGGCGGGGCCGTCGATCGCGCCGGCGTTCGCGTGCAGGACGCTCGCGCCGATCAGCGTCGCGAGCGCGAGCCCCAGTCCGGCGCCGATCGCGAGCTGTGGCGCGAAGGTCCAGTAGGGCTCCGCGCCCGGCAGCAGGCCGAGCGCGGCGAGGCCGCCCGCGACGAGCAGCGACCCAGCGACCGCAGGCGCGAGCCCGTGGCGCCCGCGCGCCCAGCGTCCGGCGAGCAGCGCGGCGACCGGCATCACGCTCACGGTCAGCGCCGCGACGGCGGGCGTCTGGCGCCAGCCCTCGATCAGCAGGATGACGAGCAGGAAGAGCGCGGCCGACAGCGCCGCGGAGGCGAGCGCCAGGGAGAGCGACGCCAGCAGCCCCGGCCGCCGCCTGCGAGCGCCAGAGCGTGGCGCCTTCTGGGCCGCCACAGCCCAGAAGGCGCCACGCGGCGCCATCGCGCCCACACCCGCGAGCGCCAGCAGCACGAGCGGCACCTGGAGCGCGAACATCGCCTCCCATGAGAGCGCCTCCGTGAGCACGCCGCCGACGGCCGGGCCGACGGCCGCACCGAGCACGCCCGCCGACGCCCACAGCGCCAGCGCCCGCTCGCGGCCCGCCGAGCGCACGAGCAGCGCGAGCGCCGCGGCCACCGCGACCGCGCCGAACACGCCCTGCGCCACCCGCGCGGCGGCCAGAGCGCCGAGCGACGGCGCCAGCGCACAGGCCATGCAGGCGGCCGCGAACAGCACCAGCGAGCCGGCGAACACCGGACCGGGACGCCTGCCGGCGAGCAGCGCGCCGGGCACGGCGGCGAGCGCGAGCGCGAGGTTGAACGAGATCAGCACCCACGCGACATCGTTCACCGACGCGTCGAAGTCGCGCAGGATCGCCGGCAGCGCGAGCGTGACGACCGAGGAGTCGGCCAGGATCAGCCCGACCGCGAGGGCAAGCAGAGTCTGCGGCAGCCGGGCGCGGGGCCGCTCCGCCGCGCTCACCCCTGCTCGATGTCCAGTCCCTCGAGCAGCACGGGGCGCCCGTCGAGCTCGTAGCGCACGTCGACCGAGTCGTTCTGGCGGTACGTGCCCACGCCCCAGGCGCCGAGGAACCAGCGCCAGAAGCCGAGCTTGCCCTCTTTCTTCAGCTCGCGCCCGAAGACGAGCCTGCCCTCGCGCAGCTCGAAGTCGACGCCGGCGTCCTGGTGGACGCCGTTGACGTACACGTCGAACGGCGAGCGCACGCCCGGCGGGAGGTTCACGATCGATCGCTCCGACACGCCCGCCATTATGGTCGGCTCATACCCAGACGCGGCCACAGGGGCGCGCGCGCCGGGAGCGCGGGCTCGGCATCACGTGGCCCCCGCAATGCCTGTCCGCGCCCGCGCACGCCGCCCCGCTGGACCTGCGGACGGGCACACCACGAACCAGATGACCACGGACGCTCTCACCTACCGCATCCGCCGCTCCGATCGCGCCACGCGCGTGCGGGTCAGCGTCGACACGCGCGGCGAGGTCGAGGTCGTCCTGCCGCGCCGCGCTCCCGCCGCCGCGGCGCCGGCCGCGGTCGCCGAACTGCGGCCGTGGATCGAGCGCCGGCTGCGCGAGGCGAGCACGGTCCGCGCGGCGATCGCCGCGCGCGGTGCGACGCTGCCCTACCTCGGGACGTCGCTGCACGTGCGGCCCGAGCCCGCGCGCACGCGTGCCCACCGCAAGGGCGACGTCCTGCTCGTCCCCGGCGACGCCGAGCACGCGGCGGCGGCGATCGAGCGCTGGTATCGGCGTGCCGCCGCGAAGGAGGTCGCCCCGCGACTGGATGCCGCGGCACAGGCGCTCGGCACGAGCTACACGAAGCTGTCGATCCGCGGGCAGCGCACGCGCTGGGGCTCGTGCTCGGCGCGCGGCGCGATGAGCTTCAACTGGCGGCTGCTGCTGGCGCCCGAGCCGGTGCTCGGCTACGTCGTCTGGCACGAGGCGTGTCACCTGCGCGTGATGGACCACTCGCACAACTTCTGGGCGCTCGTGCGGCGGCACTGCCCCGACTACGAGGAGCACCGGCGCTGGCTGCGGCTCCAGGGGTCTACATTGGTGCTCTAGTGGGTCACGGAGGGAGAGGGCCGATCGTCGGAGCGGCCGCGGTCGTCGCGGCGATGGTCGTGGTCGTGGTCATCCTGGCGAGCGGCAGCACGTACACCGTGCACGCCGACTTCGTCTCGGCCAGCCAGCTCGTCAAGGGCAATCAGGTGAAGGTCGCCGGGACGCCCGTCGGGTCGGTCGGCGAGATCGTCCTGACCGACGACGGCAAGGCCCGCGTCCTGCTGAAGATCGACGCTGAGGGCTACCACCCGCTGCGCCGCGGGACGCGCGCGACCATCCGCCAGACCTCGCTGTCGGGCGTCGCCAACCGCTATGTCGACCTGCAGCTCGGCGGCGCCGCCGGCGCCGACATCGCCGACGGCGGCACGCTGCCGACCGAGAGCACGTCGGCTGCCGTCGATCTCGACCAGATCTTCAACACGTTCGATCCCGAGGCGCGCGCCGGGGTGCAGAAGAGCGTCGCCTTCCTGCGCGACTTCCAGGCCGGCAACGAGGAGGAGGCCAACGCCGCCCTGCGCTACCTCAACCCGGCGCTGTCGACCTCGTCGCGGCTGTTCGCCGAGCTGAACCGCAACACCCCCGACTTCGAGCGCTTCATCGTCGAGACCTCGCGCCTCGTGACCGACGTCTCGGCGCAGGACGGGGTCCTCTCCGACCTGACCCGCGACCTCGCGACGACGACATCGGCCCTGACCTCCGACGGCGAGGCGCTGGCCGAGTCCATCGGCCTGCTGCCGAACGTCATGCGCAAGGCGAACACGACGTTCGTCAACCTGCGCTCGGCGCTCGACGACCTCGACCCGCTCGTCAACGACGCCAAGCCGGTCGTGCGCGACAGCCTGATCCCGCTGCTCGACGAGCTGCGCCCGTTCGCGCGCGACGCCCGCCCCGCGGTCCGCGACCTGTCGCAGACGATCCGCCGTCCCGGCGCGGACAACGACCTCGTCGAGCTGCTGCGCCGCCAGCCGGCGCTTGACCGGATCGCCAACCAGGTCGCCGATCGCAACGGCAGGGAGCGGCCCGGCGCGTTCCCGACGACGATCAAGGCCTTCGAGGGCGCGACGAAGCAGATCGCCTTCCTGCGGCCCTACGCGCCGGACCTCGTGGGCTGGTTCGACGACTTCTCCGAGAGCGGCGCCTACGACGCGCTCGGCGACTTCTCGCGCGCCGGCCTGGGGTTCAACGGGTTCACGCTGGGACCGCTGCTCAACGCGCTGCCGATTCCGGCGGAGCTGCGCGACCTCGTCCTCAGCGCGGGCGTGAAGACCGGGCGCAACAACCGCTGCCCGGGCTCGATCGAGCGCCGCGCGCCCGACGGCGCGAACCCCTACAAGCCCTCGCCGGAGTTCAACTGCGACGCGTCCCAGGTGCCGATCGGGCCATGAGCGCGCGGCCGCTGCTGATCTTCCTGCTCGCGCTCGCCGTCGGCGCAGCCGCGACGCTCGCGGCGACCGCGGGTGCCGGCGCGGCCGGCGACGACCGGCGCCACACCGTCGTGCTCGACAACGCGTTCGGCCTCACGGAGGGCTCGGACCTGCGCTCGGCCGGCGTGACGATCGGCACGATCGACAAGCTCGACGTCCAGCGCTCGACGGCGCGCGCACTCGCCACGATCGTCATCACGAAGCCGAGCTTCGCGGGGCTGCGCTCCGACGTCTTCTGCGAGGTCA
>Ga0136633_1002968_pt1 | contig 11358 bp, 9 predicted proteins | sample AntDrymeUQ832206_2_FD_105494 | JGI IMG/M metagenome (GOLD analysis project Ga0136633, IMG submission 105494) | Polar desert sand microbial communities from Dry Valleys, Antarctica - metaG UQ83 (22.06) | ecosystem: Environmental > Terrestrial > Soil > Desert | place: Antarctica: Dry Valley...
ACGCGCAGAGCGCATTCGCGCAGGCCCGGTCGGATACCGCCCGGGCCGAGCTGGCAGCGGCCGAACTCGATCAGGCTAATGCCGCCCTTCAGCGGGCTGAGCGGGCCTGGCAGGCGGACGATGACCGGGCCGAAGTCGACCATCTGGCGCTGCTGGCTCAGCGCCGGGTGGAGCTGGCAATGGCAGCCGCCAAGCGCAAGGAAACCGAAATGTCGATCGACCGGGCGGGCCGTGAGCGCGACGCCATCCAGCTCGGCGCGAGCCGGCGTCAGGTGGATGCCGCCCAGGCTCAGGCCACCACGTCGCAGATGCAGGCCGCCGACCTGGCGTCGCGCAACGCGGCGCTCGAGACCGCCGCAGCCGAGCAGCGCCAGCGTGCGGAGGCCCTGGCGGGTCGCCTGCGGGAGCTGCAGGCGAAGGAGACCGAACGCGGACTGGTGGTGACATTCTCCGATGTGCTGTTCGACACCGGCAGGGCCACGCTGAAGGGGGGCGCCTTGGCCCGTATCGCGCAGCTGGCGGATGTCATGAAGGAGTATCCCGAGCGTAACGTGCTGCTCGAGGGCTTCACCGATTCGACCGGATCCGAGGCGACCAACCAGCAGTTGTCGGAGCGACGCGCCCTCAGCGTGCGGCAGGAACTGGTGGCGCGCGGTATCGACCCGAGACGGATCGTGACGCGTGGACATTCCGACCGTTACCCGGTCGCCGAAAACAGCACGGCCGCGGGACGTCAGCAGAATCGGCGAGTGGAGGCGGTCCTCTCGGATGCCAAGGGCGAATTGCCGATGCGCCCCTGACGATCAGAGGTTCAGGTTGAGCTCCCGTTCCTCACTGGTGGCATAGAAGCCGCGCTGCTGGTAGAAGTCGAAGACGGCCTCGATCACTTCGTCCGGATTGTCGATCACGCGTATCAGCGCGAGGTCGGATTCGGACACCGTGCCTTCGGCCACCTGCACGTTGCGCATCCAGTCGAGCAGGCCCTGCCAGTAACTCGATCCCATCAGGATGACCGGGATCGTCCGGCCGACGCCCGTCTGGATCAGCGTCAGCACTTCCAGCAGTTCGTCGAGAGTACCCCAGCCGCCTGGCATCGCGATGAAGGCGGTGGCGTACTTCGCGAAGGCGACCTTGCGCGCAAAGAAGTGCCGGAAGCTGAGCGAGACGTCCTGATACGGATTGCCGTGCTGCTCGTGCGGCAGTTGCATGTTGAGGCCGACCGACGTCGACTTCCCCTCGAAAGCGCCCTTGTTGGCGGCCTCCATGATGCCGGGGCCGCCGCCTGAGATCACCGCGAACCCGGCATCCGAGAACTTGCGCGAGAGTTGCACGGTTTCCTCGTACCAGAACTCGCCGGCCTTAATGCGGGCGCTGCCGAAGATCGAGACCGCCGGACGGATGTCGGCCAGCGTCTCGGTCGCCTCGATGAACTCTGAGATAATCCCCAGCACATGCCACGACTCGCGCGCCTTGACCGCGGTCGACCGGTCGGGCGAGTTAATGGCCCGCAACTGCGGCACCTTGAGCTTATTGACCATGTCGCTTATCCACCATGTCACAAAAGACCCTGTTGCTGGTTGACGGTTCGAGCTACCTGTTTCGGGCATTTCACGCATTGCCGGATCTGCGCAACAAGGACGACGAGCCAACCGGTGCGAGCCATGGAATAGTCGGCATGCTACGGCGTCTTCGCGACGACACCCGACTTCACGATGACGCCGTCTTCGGCGCCGTGGTATTCGATGCACCGGGCAAGACCTTCCGGGACGAGATGTACGCCGACTACAAAGCCAACCGGGCCGAGATGCCGGATGACTTGCGCCGGCAGATCGTGCCGATCCACGAAATATCGGTGGCGCTGGGCTGGCCGCTGCTGATGATCCCCGGCGTCGAAGCGGACGACGTGATCGGCAGCCTCTGCGTTCAAGCGCGCAGGGCGGGCATGCGCACCGTCGTGTCCACCGGCGACAAGGATCTGGCACAGCTGGTGGATGACGGCACCGTGCTGGTCAACACGATGACGCGGGACGGTTCGCCCGCGCTGCCGATGGATGTTGAAGGGGTGAGGGCGCGTTTCGGCGTGCCGCCGGATCGCATCGTCGATTTCCTCAGCCTCACCGGCGACACGGTCGACAACGTGCCCGGTGTCGACAAGGTCGGGCCCAAGACGGCGGCCAAGTGGATCGGACAGTACGGATCGCTCGACGGTGTGATGGCCCATGCCGCGGAGGTCGGCGGCAAGGTCGGCGAGAACCTGCGCGCCGCGCTGCAGTGGCTGCCCACCGCGCGCCAGCTGGTCACCGTCAAGACGGATTGCGACTTGTCGCCCTGGATCCGGTCGGTGGAGGATCTCGTTTTCCGGCCGGAAGACCGTGAATCGCTCCTGGCGCTGTTCAACCGCTGGGAGCTGCGCACCTTCGCCCGACGGCTCGAACTGGAGGCGGCGGTCACGCGTGATTCCGGCAAGCTCGCAAAGGCCGACCTGCCCGGCGAGTCGGGCGACGGCAACGCGGTTGTCGCGCCGCCGGACGTCGAGCCGCTGCCTGATGGGCCGACGGACGCCGATGGGTTGCAGGTCGCGCCTACCCACTACGACACGGTGCTCACGCTTGAAGATCTCGATCGCTGGGTCGAGCGGATCATGGCGGCGCCCCTGACCTCGTTCGATACGGAAACCACGTCGCTCGATCCGATGCGCGCGGAGCTGGTCGGCTTGTCGCTGGCGATCGAGCCGTTCGCCGCCTGCTACGTCCCGGTGGCTCACCGCTATGCCGGGGCGCCGGACCAGCTCGCCCGCGACGAGGTCCTGGCACGGCTCAAGCCGTGGCTGGAGAGCCCGGCGCATCGCAAGGTAGGTCAGAACCTCAAGTACGACATGCACGTGCTGGCCAATCACGGCATCGCCTTTGCCGGGCTCGAACACGACACGCTGCTGCAGTCCTACGTGCTGGAGGCGCATCGCACGCACGGCATGGATGCGCTGGCCGCGCGGCATCTGGACCGCAAGACCATCACCTACCAGGAGGTGGCCGGCAAGGGTGCCCGCCAGATCTCCTTCGACCAGGTCGAAGTGACGCGGGCCAGCGATTACGCCGCCGAAGACGCCGACGTGACCCTGCACCTGCATCGCACCCTGTTTCCCAGGATCGAGGCCGAGCCGAAACTGCTTCACGTCTATCGCGATATCGAGATCCCCACGACGCTCGCGCTGCAGGCAATGGAACGCCACGGCGTCCTGATCGACGCCGGTTTGCTCAACAAGCAGTCCGACGAGATCGCCAACAAGCTGATGGCGCTGGAGCAGCAGGCGTACGAGGCGGCCGGCCAGCCATTCAACCTCGGTTCGCCCAAGCAACTCAGCGAGATCCTGTTTATCCAGTTGAAGCTGCCGGTGCTCAAGAAAACGGCGGGCGGCACACCGTCCACCGACGAGGAGGTGCTGGAGAAACTCGCCCTGGACTTCCCGTTACCGAAGATCCTGCTGCAATGGCGGGGCCTGGCCAAGCTCAAGTCGACCTACACCGACAAGCTGCCGAAATCCATCCTGGCTGCGACCGGACGGGTGCACACGACCTATTCCCAGGCAGTGGCCGTCACCGGACGGCTCGCTTCCAGCGAGCCCAACCTGCAGAACATCCCGATCCGCACTGCCGAGGGCCGGCGGATCCGCGAAGCGTTCATCGCGCCGCCGGGCCATCGGCTGATGTCCGCGGACTATTCCCAGATAGAACTGCGCATCATGGCGCACATCTCCCAGGACGCCGGTCTGCTGGGAGCGTTTGCCCAGGGGCTGGATGTCCACCGGGCGACCGCCGCTGAAGTCTTCGGCGTGCCGCTCGAGCAGGTCAGCAGCGAGCAGCGCCGCTATGCCAAGGTGATCAATTTCGGCCTGATCTACGGCATGAGCGCCTTTGGCCTCGCGTCGAACCTCGGCATCGAACGCGACGCGGCCAAGAACTACATCGAGCGCTACTTCAGCCGCTACCCGGGCGTCGCCGCCTACATGGAACGCACCCGGGTGCAGGCCAAGCAGCAGGGCTATGTCGAGACGGTCTTCGGGCGGCGGCTGTGGCTGGCGGAGATCAACTCGCCCAACGGACCGCGACGGCAGGCAGCCGAACGGGCCGCCATCAACGCGCCGATGCAGGGCACCGCGGCGGACCTGATCAAGCTGGCCATGGTGGACGTCTGGCGCTGGATCGGCTCGGCACAGTTGAAGTCGCGGCTGATCATGCAGGTGCACGATGAACTGGTGCTGGAAGTACCCGATGACGAAATCGAGTTGATGACGGTGGAATTGCCGCGCCGGATGGCGGGTGTCGCCAGTCTGGCCGTCCCCCTGCTGGCCGAAGTCGGGGTCGGGGGCAATTGGGATCAGGCGCATTGATCAGGACACGCCAGAGTATTCGGCATGTTGCACCGCACCTTGGTCTTGATTTTGCTTCTTCGAGCGGACGGGTGCTGCCGCGGACTCGGTATCACGCAGGGTATGCCCTAGTCTGAGCCGTATTGTGGAATCATGCGCGAACGGGCACAGTGCTGCGCACACCCAAGGTGCACCGAACCGCGATGCCGAGAACCAGGAGAAAAACATGACAGTTGATCGAGTCGTCCCCGCCACCGGGGGGCGCTTTGGAACCTTGCTGCGACGCAGTCTTTTCAGCGCGGCAACCGCCTTTACCCTGGTCGTGGCAGGATTCGCCGTCGGCCCGGTTGCGGCGCAGGAATTGAAGGTTGCCATGAGTTCGCCGCCGAATTCCATGGATCCGCACTTCTACAACCTGTTCTCAAACATCAACGTCTCGGAACATGTCTTCGAGTCGCTGATCAAGATGGATGCCGACAGCCGCATCATCCCGTCGCTGGCCGAGTCCTGGAAGCTGATCGACAACCTCACCTGGGAATTCAAGCTGCGCAAGGACGCCAAGTTCCATGACGGATCCGACGTGACGGCGGAGGATGTGGCCTGGTCGCTCGACCGGACCTCCAAGATCCTCAACAGCCCCGGCAAGTTCGACGTCTACACCAAGTCGATCGTGTCCAAGACCATCGTCGATCCCAAGACGATCCGCCTGATCACCGCCACCCCGTATCCGCTGATGCTGTCGGACCTGACCTCCATCTTCATCGTCAGCAAGAAGGCGACCGAGGGCCTGTCGAGCGACGACTTCTCCAGCGGCAAGGGCATGGTCGGTTCCGGCCCCTTCAAGTTCGTCAGCTTTGCGCGCGACGACCGGGTCGAACTGGTTCGCAACGACCAGTACTGGGGACCGAAACCGGCCTGGACCAAGGTGACCTTGCGCTTCATCCCGCAACCGGCCACCCGGGTCGCAGCCCTGCTCGCCAAGGACGTGGATGCGATCGAGAACGTGCCGACTGCGGACCTCAAGCGGATCCGCGACAGCAAGGACCTCAACTTCTTCTCCAAGGTTTCGCACCGGGTCATCTACCTGAACCTGGACCAGCGCGAAAAGAGCCCGTTCGTGACCGACAAGGACGGCAATGTGCTGGAGAAGAACCCCTTCCGGGATCAGCGGGTGCGCGACGCGATGACGATCGCGATCAATCGCGAGGCGATCAAGGACCGCGTCATGGAAGGCCTGTCCGAGCCGACCAGCAACATGGTTCCGACCACGCTCTTCGGCCACGTGCCGGAACTGAAGGTGCCGAAGTACGATCCTGACCGGGCCAAGAAGCTGCTGGCGGAAGCCGGCTATCCGAACGGTTTCGGCGTGACCCTGCACGGGCCCAACAACCGCTATGTCAACGACGAACTGATTCTGCAGGCGGTGGCCTCGATGTGGACCCGCATCGGCGTGCCGACCAAGGTGGCGGCCAGCCCGATGGCGGACTTCGCCTCCCGGGTCAGCATCCGGCGCAAGGAGTTTTCCACCTGGCTGCTAGGGTGGGGCGCCCAGACCGGTGAAGTGTCCTCGCCCCTGCGCGCACTGACGGCCTGTGAGAATCCGGAAAAAGGCTTCGGCACCAACAACGGCATGTCCTACTGCAATCCCAAGGCAGACGCGCTGCTGGAGCAGGGCCTGGCGGAAGTGGACGACGCCAAGCGGCTGAAGCTGTTCCAGGAGGCCGTGACCATGGTCATCAAGGACGGGGCATTCATGCCGATCCACCAGCAGGTGACCACCTGGGCGGCGCGCAAAGGCGTCGACTACGTGCCCCGGACCGACGAGCGGACTTACGCGCACAATTTCAAGCCTCAATGAGGACGCCCCGTAGATGAGGACGCCCCCGAAGCGGCCTGCGGCCGCCTCCCCCACTGGGGGCGCTGGCAGCGGCCGGGCTGAGCCCGATCCGCGCCGGCTGCTGGGTGTGTGGCGTTGTGTCGGCTTGGTGACGTCCGATCTGCTCGGGCGGCTGCTGGCTGCGCGCCGTCCGTTGCCTGCGGCGCTGTCCGTGCGTAGCGCCGGCTGATCGCCGGGGCGTTGGACGATGCTCGCGTTCATCATTCGTCGCGTCCTGCAGAGCGTCGTGGTGCTGCTGGCGATGTCGGTCATCGTGTTCGCCGGGGTCAGTGTGCTGGGCGATCCGGTGGAGGTGATGATCAGTCCGGATGCCACCCAGGCCGAGCGCGAGGCGACCCGCGTCGCCATGGGACTGGACAAGCCGGTGCCGGTTCAGTACTGGCGCTTCCTGACCGGTGCCCTGTCGGGGGACCTCGGCAAGTCCTTCGCCTACGGGGCGCCGGCGGTGGACCTGATCGTCGAGCGGATGCCGGCGACATTCGAACTTGCGATCGCGGCGATGCTGATCGCCATCGTGTTCGGCATTCCACTCGGCCTGTGGGCCGGCCTGCGGCCGAATTCGGTCGCCGGCAAGACCATCATGACCGGATCGATCCTCGGCTTTTCCCTGCCGACGTTCTGGGTCGGACTGATGATGATCATGCTGTTTTCCGTCTACCTCGGCTGGCTGCCGACCAGCGGCCGGGGAGACACCGTGTCGGTGATGGGCATCAGGCTGTCGTTCCTGACACTGGACGGGTTGACCCACCTGCTGATGCCGGCGCTGAACCTCGCGCTGTTCAAGCTGTCGCTGATCATCCGCCTGACTCGGGCGGGCACCCAGGAGGCACTGCTGCAGGACTATGTGAAGTTCGCGCGCGCCAAGGGCCTGTCCGCCAGCCGCGTCGTCGGGGTCCACGTGCTGAAGAACATCATGATCCCGATCGTGACGGTGATCGGTCTCGAATTCGGCGGCGTCATCGCGTTTGCGATCGTCACCGAAACCATCTTCGCCTGGCCCGGCATGGGCAAGCTGATCATCGATTCCATCGCGGTGCTCGACCGGCCGATCATCGTCGCCTACCTGATGGTGATCGTGATCATGTTCGTCGTCATCAATCTGGTGGTCGACCTGCTGTATTCCGTGCTCGATCCCCGGGTCAGGCTGGCCAATGAGTAGTCCGCTGTGAAAGACAAAGTCATCGCGCCGTTACCGGCGGGGCAGGACTCGGCCCGGGACGGTGGTGCCGACCTGCCGCGCACGGGTGCGCCCGCGACGGTCCGCGAGCAGACACCCTTGCAGCGCCATTTCGCCGAATTTTGCGAAAGCAGGATTGCAGTGGCGGGACTGGTGGTGCTCGTGCTGCTGTGCCTGCTCGCCCTGTTCGCGCCCTGGGTTGCGCCCCAGGATCCCTACGACCTGTCGCGGCTCGACATCATGGATTCGCGGATGGAACCGGGCAAGCAATCGATGGACGGACTGACGTTCGTCCTCGGCAGCGACGGCCAGGGGCGTGACATGCTGAGCGCCATCATCTATGGCCTGCGGATCAGCATCGGCGTGGGAGTCGCCTCGACCCTGATCGCGCTCGCCATCGGCATGACCGTCGGTCTCCTGGCAGGCTATGTCGGCGGCCGCACCGAAGCCGTGATCATGCGCATCGCCGACATCCAGCTGTCCTTCCCCGCTATCCTGCTCGCACTGATACTGCTGGCGCTCCTCAGGCCTGGTCTCAGCAATATCGTGATCGCCCTGGTGGCGGTGCAGTGGGCCTACTACGCCCGCACCACGCGCGGCGCGGCGCTGGTCGAACGCCGCAAGGAGTACATCGAGGCGGCCCGCGGTCTCGGACTGTCGCCGCTGCGAATCGTCTTCCGGCACCTCCTGCCCAACTGCCTGCCGCCGCTGATCGTGGTGGCGGCCCTGCAGGTGGCCTCGGCCATCGCCCTCGAGGCGACCTTGTCCTTCCTGGGCCTCGGCGTGCCGGTGACCGAACCTTCGCTGGGCCTGCTGATTTCCAACGGTTTCCGCTACCTGCTGTCGGGGCAGTACTGGATCAGTTTCTTTCCCGGAGTGGCGCTGCTGATCACGATCGTCGCCATCAATCTGGTCGCAGACAGGCTTCGCGACGTGCTCAATCCCCGTCTTCAGACGCACTGAGAGGGCGGCACCGATGATTCCCACCCTGGCGGTCGAGCAACTTCAGACCCACTTCTTGACGAAAGCGGGCGTCGCGAAAGCGGTCGACGGCGTGGATTTCAGCGTGAACCCCGGGGAAATCATGGGGTTGGTCGGGGAGTCGGGCTCCGGCAAGTCCATGACCGGTTACTCGATCATCGGCCTGGTGGACGAGCCGGGACGGATCGTCGGCGGCCGGATTCTCCTGAAGGGCGAGGACCTGCGGCAGTATTCCCAGCAGCAGTTGCGCCAGATCCGGGGCAATCGCATCGCGATGATCTTCCAGGATCCGATGATGACCCTCAATCCGGTCCTGCGCATCGATACCCAGATGATCGAGGCGATCACGGCGCACCACCGCATCTCGCGGGCTGCGGCGCGTGAGCGGGCGCGTGAGTCCCTGGCGCGGGTCGGCATCCCGTCGCCCGAAGAGCGCCTCGGCGCCTATCCCCACCAGTTTTCAGGCGGGATGCGCCAGCGCGTCGCGATTGCAATCGCCCTGCTGAACAAGCCCGACCTGATCATCTGCGACGAGCCCACCACGGCGCTGGACGTCACCATCCAGGGCCAGATCCTGTTCGAGATGCAGAAGCTCTGCCGCGAGTCGGGAACGTCGCTGATCTGGATCACCCATGACCTGTCGGTCATCGCCGGGCTCGCCGACTCGGTCAGCGTGATGTACGCCGGCCGCATCGTGGAGGCCGGGCCGGTTGCGGACGTGCTCGAGGCGCCGCGCCACCCGTACACCGCAGGCCTGATCGCTTCCACGCCGGCCGCGGCTGCACGCCGGGGTCACGCCCGCGGGCAGCCGCTCGCGCAGATTCCCGGCATGACGCCGTCGCTGCTGAAGCTGCCTGCGGGTTGCGCCTTCCGGCTGCGATGCCCCCGCGCCACCGACATCTGCGTGACCGAGCCGCCGCTGCTGGTGAGCGAAGGCCGCGATCATGCCCGGCTCGCCTTGCGCTGCTTTCATCCTCTGTCCGCCGCTACCGCGGCGAGCGGAGTCTGAAGCGATGTCGGCGGTACCGGTTCCCTCGGTGACGGCACCTCTGCTGGAACTGCGCGGAGTGTCCAAGCGCTTCGTCAAGCGACTTGACATTGCGGGTCGAGCCGCGCGCCTGCTGGGCGCCAACCTCAGTGAAGAGGTTGTGCACGCAGTGGACCGGGTGGACCTGGCGGTCCGGCCGGGCGAAGTGGTGGGCCTGGTCGGCGAATCCGGCTGCGGGAAGTCCACCCTCGGCCGGCTCGCGGTGGGCCTGCACACGCCGACCGCCGGATCCCGGCTGTGGAAAGGAGTCGACGTGGCGAGTGCGCCTCGGGTCGCGCGCAGCGCCCGGCTCGCAATCCAGATGATCTTCCAGGATCCTTATGCCTCCCTGAATCCCCGGATGAGGGTCAACGACATCGTCGGCGAGGCGCCGGTCGCGCACCGGCTGATCGGCAAGGCCGAGCAGGGCGACTATGTCGCCGACCTGCTGACCCGGGTCGGCCTCGACGCCTCCTTGGCGCGGCGTTTCCCGCACCAGTTCTCCGGTGGGCAGCGCGCCCGGATCGGCATCGCAAGGGCGCTCGCGGTCAAGCCCGACTTCCTGGTCTGCGACGAGGCGGTGGCCGCCCTCGATGTCTCGATCCAGGCCCAGGTGCTGAATCTGTTCATCCGCCTGCGCGACGAATTGAACCTGACCTATCTGTTCATCAGTCACGACCTCGGCGTGGTCCGTCACCTGTCGGACCGGGTCGTCATCATGTACCTCGGGCGGGTGGTGGAATCGGCCCCGGTCGAGCAGTTGTTCGAGGCGCCGAACCATCCCTACTCCCAGGCGCTGCTGGCGGAGGCGCCGACGCTCGAGGTCCGCAAGAAGACCTTCGTGGCGATCCAGGGGGAGATTCCCTCGCCCTTGCATCCGCCTTCGGGCTGCCACTTCCATCCGCGCTGCCCGATGGCGACACAGGTCCCGGGCAAGCGCTGCAGCCTGGAAGTTCCCTCGCTGCGCGAGATCGCCCCGGGCCGCTTCTCGGCCTGCCACCTGGATGACGGCCGCTGAAGCGCCGCCCATGACCATGACGATCGTTGCTCCCGGACTGAGACACCTGTGCGAACTGATCGTGGATGTTGCTGCGCCGCTGGAGCTGGGGGACTCGCCCAGGGGACGGCGCCGGATCATCCCGATCATCGGCGGCCGGGTCGAGGGGGATCGCCTCAATGGCAGGATCCTGAATCTCGGGGCAGACTGGCAGACGGTGTTTGCCGACGGCATTGCTGAACTCGAAGCGCGCTATTCGATGCAGACCGGCGACGGCGCGTTGATTGACATTCGCAATTTCGGCTACCGCCACGGCCCTCCCGAGGTGCTCGCCGCCCTGGTGCGGGGCGAGCCGGTGGACCCGACGCTCTACAGCAGCGCACCCAGCCGCGTTTCGAGACCGGTGATCCCCGCTATGCCTGGCTCAACCGGATGATTGCGGTCGGTATCGGCGTGCGGGAGCCGACTGCCGTGCGGATAAGCGTCTTCGAAGTGCTTTGAATCAACGGCCGCCGGTGACGTCCAGGATCGCCCCGGTTACGTAGGATGCCCGGTCGCCCATGAGCCAGACGGCCGCCTGCGCGACTTCATCTGCGCTGCCGGCCCGCTTGAGCGGAACCGTCGGCGCCAGTCGTGCGAGTTTTCCGACGGCGCCTTCGCTTTCGTGGATCGCCGTGTCGATGAGGCCAGGGCGGATCGCCACCACCCGGATGCCCTCTTCCGCGACCTCGCGCGCGAGCCCGATCGTCATGGTGTCGATCGCGCCCTTGCTGGCGGCGTAGTCGACATACTCGCCCGGTGAGCCCAGCCGGGCGGCTCCCGAAGAGATGTTGACGATCGTGCCGCCTTTGCCCCCGTGGCGGGTGGACATCCGGCGGACCGCTTCGCGGGCTGCCAGGAAGGCGCGCAGGAC
>Ga0136633_1002969_pt1 | contig 11357 bp, 4 predicted proteins | sample AntDrymeUQ832206_2_FD_105494 | JGI IMG/M metagenome (GOLD analysis project Ga0136633, IMG submission 105494) | Polar desert sand microbial communities from Dry Valleys, Antarctica - metaG UQ83 (22.06) | ecosystem: Environmental > Terrestrial > Soil > Desert | place: Antarctica: Dry Valley...
AGCTGCCGGCGACCAGCGTGCACTGGTCGGTGAGGCCGGCGGCGGCGATGTGCGCCGCGGTGCGCTCGAGGACGTGGGCCTGGTCGAACAGGATGCCGCGCAGTCCGGGATAGCGGTGGAGGGTCGCTTCCATCACTTCACCGATGCCGCAGCCGATGTCGGCCAGCACCGAGATGCCGTCGTAGCTGTACGCATCGAGCACCGCGTCGGTCTCGCCGCCATGGAACGACGTCATGGCGGCGTCGAAGATCGCCGCATCCTCGGGCTTGTGAGCGAGGTCCTCGAAGATCGGCCGACCGAAGGCCAGCCCATACGCGCACTGCCCGCTCCGCACGTTCTCTTCGAGCTTGGGCCAGACCGACGCCATGCGTCCGAACATGCGGGCACCGGCGCGCATCGAGTGCGGCGCGTCGGTCCGCAGCATCTCGGCCAGCGGCGTCAGGCTCCACGCGCCGTCCGCGTCTTCCTGGAAGACGCCGCGACTGGCCAGGAATCGAAGGAGGCGGAAGAGCTTCTCGGGATCGGCATTTGCTTCCGTCGCCAGTTGGAACGTCGATCTCGGACCGTGGATCAGCAGGTCGGCGAGACCGAGTTCTGCAGCGACGCTCACCGACTGCGCGACGACGCCGCCGGCGATCATCTCGATCATCTGGAATGGCAGATCTGGGATCATGGCGGGCACCCTATCACCAACGGACGAGCTGACGCGAATTGTCGACCACGCCACATGACACGCGCCGGTGGCCGAGCACGCTGTAGACGCCGCCGACAACTCAGCGTTGACGGGCCCCTCGTCCTCCCTTAGGCCTCGGGTAGATGCCAATCGACGACGGCTCTCGCATGCGGTGCGTGTGTCCTGCCACACGCGTCGTCCGCCCGGCTGAGCCGTCGAGCAGACCTGGCCACGTCCTCGACCGGTACATGCATGCACGCACCGAATGAAGTAATCGGCACGCCGTCACCGGGTGCCCGTGCGGTTCTGGAACGGGATCGAGGACTGCCCGCTAGGCGTCGCACCCTCTGTGCCAAGGGGGGATCTTGTTGGGGTGGGGCGGGAGGGGGCGGGGCCAGGGTCTGATAACGCCGATTGCGTCACGTCAGACCCCGCTAATGCTTCCTATCGTCGCCAGCCGACGTCGAGACGCCATCTCCAACGGTTTCGCTATGGCGGCGTCAACACCAGCATCGAGATGCGCCGCTGGCGGGGACCTGACACCTCGGGACCGCGCTCTCCGGTGGGCTGAGCCGCCTACTTTTTTGAAATATGGAGATACGCTTGCAGATACTTGTTTGAATCTTTCTCGCACCGCAGTTCGGAATTTCCCGCAGAGTCGAATACCTGTATCGCCGTGATGGTTCCGTCGAGCGTGAGTTGTGTAAGGTCTCCCTTGTCCTTGAAGGCCGACAACACCAAGGCGCCGTTGGCTACCAGGTCCACCTTCGCAGTCGGGTCCTCGACATGAAGGACGATCTGATAAGCGTTCGCGACAAAGAATTTGTCATCCTTGCAGGCGCCGTCGTACACGGCGATATGCACGGCGCCCTTGGCATTCCTCTTGAGCTTGAACTTCTTGCTAGGGTTAGCTGTGTCGACTGCAAAGCCTTCCTTGGAAACAGTCTCGAGATCGACTGAACCGTTCTTGACTCGGATGCCTTCCTCGTCGCTTGATAGTCCCCACTGCAGGATTAGATAAAGTAGCCCTGCCCCAAGCAGAAGCCCACCGACGGCCACGCCGATTAGTGTCCTCGTCTCTGTCGTCATAAACGCTCCCCTCGCGCATCACACGAACTGGTTCGCTTCAGTTGTTGCTCCGGCAGCGCCATAGCGCCGCAGCTTCACTTGCAGAGTCGCAGTCACGCACCTCCGGCGTATCGAGACCGACGCATTCCTACAATCCCTAACGAAGCGCGGCGAGATCGGCGCGCGCGTCGTACTGGGTGAACGCCGATTGCCACCGCACCTGCATCCGGCGGCGGGCTGCGCCGGCGGCCTCCCTCATACGTCCCGCGACATCCTGTTCGCCGAGCGTGGCAGCGCAACGACTCGCCACGGCAGCCAGTCGCCACGCGAGTTCGTCGTTCGAGACCCGCGTGGTCAGTGCCAGACCACGTGTGGACACGGTCAGGGCTCGACGATGGTCGCCCCGCGCGTGCGCACCCAGCGCCCGCCAGTAGTGCAGTTCGCGGGCGAGTTCCGGCTGGCCAGTCACCGTCTCAGCGGAGGTGTCAGTGGGTGCCGGCGTGCGGGCTGGTACGGCCGTCGCGTATGTCAGTAGGGCGTCGGCAAGAATCGCCGACGCGTCTGACGGCCTCGCGCCAGCCATCGCAGCACGGGCATGGCGGGCGGCCTCGATCCGCTGGCCCTTGACGATGGCCGACAGCGCGCGCAGGTAACTGACGCGGTGCGCCCTGCCCTTGTACGCATCGAGACTGCGTCCGATCCCTGCATCGACCTCGACCAGCAGCGACTCCGCCTCTGCGACTCGGCCCAGTCGAACAAGCAGTTCCGCTCGGTTGGTCAGGCTGTAAGGCAGCGCGCCTTCATTGCCGATCGTCCGGTTGATGGCCTCGGCGCGGGTGCGCGCGTCGAGCGCCGCCGGCAGATCGCCACGCGCGGTGGCAGCGCCGGCAAGGTTCGTGAGCGCGAGCGCTGCCTGGGCCTCGTCACCCAGCTCCTGCGCAGCTCGAAGCACCTCGGAGGCAGTGGTCTGCGCCCGGTCGGGATCATCGAGGTCCCTGTAGGCACGACCGACAACCGTCAACGCAGTCAGTTCGAGACGGCGATAGTTCTTTGCGCGGAGGAACTCGAGCGTCCCACTGGCTAGGTCTCGCGCGAGCACCGGCTCATCGCGCTGCAGGGCGAGCGAGGCCAATTGCAGCGTCGCTCGCGCGGCGGTGCGCTGCGCTCCCCGCTGGCTTGCCAGTCGGAAGGCTTCCTTGACGTGGCTGTCGGCCTCCTCGAGCTTGTCAGGCTGATTCACCAGCGCGGCGCCGAGTTCGATCAGGCCATCGGCCACGAGCGACCACAGCTCGGCCCGTCTAGCATCGTCTGTGGCGTCGCCGAGGAGGCGTTCGGCAACCGCGACCTTGCCCTCCGTGACCGCAACGCTGCCGAGTGCGAGCCTGGCTCGAATGAACTGAGCCGTTGCGCCAGAGTCCGACGCGAGGCTTCGGGCCCGTTCGAGGTCACGACGCGCTGGCGCGAGCTCGCCGCGCGCTTCGAGAAAGGCGCCGCGGCGCAGCAGGACCTCGGTTTCACCTTCGGCGTTCGATGCGGCGCGATACAGCCGTTCGGCTTCGCCAAACGACTGCAGCGCGAGTTCGCGGCGGCCGGCCTGACTGTCGATGGAGGCCTTGCGCAGGTGCGCGACCGCCAGTCCCGAATCCAGGGTGAGTGCACGCTCGTACGACTCACGCGATTCGGTACGCTGTTCGGCCGCCTCGTGCGCTCGACCGAGGTCCACCCACGCGCCTGGGTCATCGGGCGTGCGGCCGACGAGCGCCCGATACGCCTCCACTGCGCGGGGCAGGTCGCGGAGAACCAGCGCGCGGATGCCCTGGACGCGGAGTTGATCGGCCTCCGACAGCCGCGACTCGTCGCCGAGGATCGACTGCATCCGGAGCAACTGCTGGCTGGCATGCTGCTGGTCGTCCAGTTCGGCGAGTGCTTCGGCGTGCCGTGCGTACGCCAGCGGATAATCGGGAAACTGGCGAATGGCCTGACCGAGTGCGGCGCTGGCGCTGTGATACGCGCCCTCGCGAATGAATTCGGTGCCGCGCCGGTACCATCGCTCCGCAGCCGGCGACGGCTGAGGCAACTGCCGCCGCGACTGATACATCCATGCGCCGACGCTGATCGCGACGGCCATGACCAGGAGGCCGGCCAGCGCACCGCGCCAGGACCACAGCCGCCAGGCGCCAGGCGAGGGCGCCTCCGGACCGGGCGCACCCGGCCGGCTCGGGACCGGGAGCAGCAGGCGGATGGCACCGATGACTTCGTCGGTCGTCTGAAAGCGCTCGCCCGGATCCTTGGCCAGCATCCGGGCACAGAGCGCGTCGACGTCGGTCGGCGTGCCGGGCCGCAGCGTCGAGACCCTGGGCGGATCTTCGTGCAGCACCGCCGTGACCACCGACAGGACGCTGGCACCGAGGAACGCGCGACGGCCGGCGAGGCACTCGTAGAGAACCGCTCCCAGGGAGAAGAGATCGCTCCGGCCGTCGACAGGCTGGCCGGCGACCTGCTCGGGTGACATGTACGCGGGCGAGCCGACGATCGCTCCCGTGGCCGTCACGCCGACGTCGGTCGTCGCTGCGGCCGAAACGCCGCTTCGCACCAGCTGCTTGGCGACGCCGAAATCGAGCAACCTGGGCCGTCCGGAAGGACTGATGATGATGTTCTGCGGCTTCAGATCGCGATGGATGATGCCGTGGGCGTGCGCCGCACCAAGGGCGTCGGCGATGTCGCGCGCCAGGGTCAGTGCGTCGTGAACGGGTAGCGCCCCGGCGGCGAGCCGCGCCGCGAGGGTGTCGCCTTCGAGGTAGGACATCGCGATGAACGCCTGCCCGTCCGGCGTCTCGCCGACGTCGAAGACCTGGCAGATGTTCGGGTGATCGAGTTGCGCGACGGCCTGGGCTTCGCGCAGCAGACGATGACGAGCCTCGCGGTCTGTCGACGTCGCACTGGGCAGGACCTTGATCGCGACGTCGCGACCGAGCGACAGGTCGCGCGCCAGATACACCTCGCCCATGCCCCCTGCACCTAGGAGGCGTACGAGGCGGTAATGCCCGAACTCATCTCCTGGCAGAGCCATGAGTTGTTCCTGGAGGGACGCGGTGAGTATAGCCGAGTGCTAGGCGGCCACGACGGTCACGGCGGGTAGCGTCGATCTCACTGGACGGGACGGGCCTCGACGAGGCTGAATGCACCAGGCGTGGACAGAACGCGCGTCAGCTCGAAGCCCGTGGCGCCGAAGAGCGCCTGGTACTCATCAGCGGTGCGCTGACGCGCCTCGCCGAAGTACAGCAGCATCATCATGTCGAGCATGGCGATGCCGGGGTTTGGCTGACCGGGGACGGTGAGCATCTCGATGACCAGCAGCCGATCGCTGTCGCGCATGCTGGCGCGACAGCGCCCGAGGATGGCGCGGCATTCCGCGTCCGGCCAATCGTGAAGCACCTGGCACATCGTCCAGACTTCGCCCGAGGCGGGAATGGGGTCGAAGAAGCTGCCGCCGACGAATTCGCATCGGTCCCTGACGCCGCGTTCCGACAGCAGGCGATCGGCATCGGCAAGCACTTCCTGCTGTTCGAGCAGCACGCCGCGTGTTGTCTCGTGGGTCTCGAGGATGGCCGCCAGCAGCGAACCCGCACCGCCACCCACATCCACCACCGCATCGACGCCGGTCCAGTCGTACGCGCCGGCGATCTGTTGATGTTCGTCACTGCGCAGATCGGCCAACGCCCGGTTGAACATCACGTGCTCGTCCGGAAGCCGACGCATGCGATCCCAGAACGACTCCCCATAGACGTGAGCGAAGCTCGACCCGCCTGTCTTCACGCTGTGCCCGAGCGCCGCGGCGGATTTGAGGACGTGTTCGCCGCCCCAGAAGAGGACGGCATTTCTCAGGCCGCCGGGCCGGTCGCGAAAGAGGTCGGAGACCGGAGTATTGGCGAACACGCCTGGGGACACCTCGCGGAACGCCCCGAATGCCGCCAGCGCACGCAGCGACCGGGTCAACGACAGTGCGTCGAGGTCAGCCCGCGTCGCAAGTTCGGCGACGGGATGCGAATCGTCTCCGAGATGGTCGGGCACCCTACCCCGAACGAGTGCTTCGAGGACGGGCGTCAGATAGAGGTGGGAGAGCAGGCCGAAGGCGGCTCGGAAGGTGCGGACCTGCTCGGATTCAGACATGTGAAGCGGACTCTAGCACGCACACACCGGGCGAGAGTCCGGGCCCCAATGCATCGCGTCGCGGCTGCGTTGGCAGGGCGGGGCGCTCCATTCCCTGTACGACGGCGGTCGCATCCCTCGCGGCCGGTACCAACCCACTTACGCTGTTTGCCTGATCTCGCGCTCCAGATGTCCTGAATGCCGGTGACTCGCATTGCGCCGATTGCCGCCCTCGCGCTTGCCGGCCTGTCGCTGGGCGGCCTCGCGCCCTCCGCCCAGCCGCGCGTCTCGGTCGGCGCGACGCCGCGCGCGCCGCATCTGCACGTGCGACCCAACTGAACCCTGGCCTCCTTGCTCCCGACGTCGCGAAGTAGCACCGCTCGTACTGTTTCGGCTTGTCACGGTGCTCCGAATGGCTGTATACGTCTGTCACCCCGATTGGCGATGTGTGCCCGCGTGGCTCGTTTGCCCGAGCTCACATTTAACTTGCGATGTCTTGCACGCCCTGGCGTTGACCGGCGGCGCGAAGGAGACCGTATGGTGAGAAGGAAGTCGCAACGCGGCCTGTGGTGTATCTCACTGCTGGCGCTGCTGACACTATTGGTCATGGCTGGTTCCGTGTCGGCCCAGGAATTCCGCGCCACCGTCAAGGGACGCGTGCTCGACTCCAGCCAGGCGGCGCTGCCCGGCGCGACGGTCTCGGTCCAGAACGTAGAGACCAACGAGCTGGCCACCACGACGACCAATGAGCAGGGGAACTACACCGTGCCGTTCTTGCGGCCCGGGCTCTATGCCGTGACCGTCGAGCTGGCCGGTTTCAAGAAGCAGACAAGCAGCGGACTGCGGCTGCAGGTCAGCGAGGTCGCCGAGATCAACGCGCAGCTCGAAGTCGGCGACGTGACCGAGGAGGTCACCGTCACCAGCGAGGGGCCGTTGCTCGAAACCAGCAACGCGAGCCGCGGCACGGTCATCGACGCCGCCCGCATCGCCGAGTTGCCGCTGCAATCGCGGAGTCCGATGGCGCTGGCCACCCTGGTCGCCGGCGTCAACTACAACGGGGCGGCGATCTACCTGCGTCCCTTCGACAACGGCGCGCTCGCCGACTTCTCGATGAACGGCGGCCAGAACCGCAACAACGAGTTCCTGCTCGACGGCGCGCCCAACAACGCCAACCAGGGCGGCAACAACATCGCGTTCGTGCCTCCGGCCGAAGCGGTGCAGGAGTTCAAGGTCGCGATCAACTCGTACGACGCGCAGTACGGCCGGACCGCCGGCGGCGTCATCAACATGTCGATCAAGTCGGGGACCAATGCGTTCCACGGTGTCGGCTACGATTTCATGCGCCGCAAGGCCCTTGCGTCCAATTCATTCCTGCTCAATTCGCGTGATCGGCCCAAGACCGACCAATACATCGATCAGTACGGCTTCAGCGTCGACGGCCCTATTTGGAAGAACAAGACGTTCTTCCTGTTCACGGGCGAGAAGTACCGCGAAGGCACACCGTCGCCACTGAATTCGACAGTGCCGACGGCCGCGTTCAGGAACGGCGACTTCAGCGGCCTGGTGGATCAGAACGGGCGGCGGATCCTCATCTACGACCCGGCCACCGGCCGCGACGTCAACGGCGTGTGGACACGCGATCCGTTCCCCGGCAACATCATCCCCGCGAGCCGCATCTCGCCGACCGCGCAGGCCCTCATGAAGTACTACCCGGACCCGAACTACTCGCTGGACGGCTCGGCGCCCTGGCAGAACAACTTGGACTACCCTGAGCACTTCAATCGCGATTTGTTCTGGAATGTGCTCGGCAAGGTCGATCACAACTTCAGTTCCAACGACCGCGTGTTCTTCCGGTGGGGGGAGAACGAGCGCAACGAGCTCCGCAATACGACCGCGATCCGAAGCGGTCCGGCCCAGAACGGTCAGCTGCCCCTCTGGCGCGCCAACCGTGCGATGGTCGGCGACTGGGTGCACATCTTCGGCGCCGGCACGGTGTTCAACCTGCGCGCCAGCTACACGTACTTCCTGGAATGGAGCTATTCGCAGGACTCGCTGGGTTTCGACGCGCGCGAGTTCTGGCCGAACAGTCTTGTCGACCAGCTGCCGAGCGCCGCGGCGGGCGGCATCTTCCCGGTGATCAACATGGAGGAGTACGTGACGCTGTCGCGCGGCTCGAGCCCGAACAGGAACCGGAACTACTCGCTGCAGCCGAACATCTCGATGACCCGCGGCCGGCACAACATCCGAAGCGGCCTCGACCTGCGGTTCACCAACGTCTACAACGAGAACTACAACAACTCAGGCGGCAATCTCTCGTTCACCCGGGCTTTCACGCGCAGCACCTTGAACAGCACGAGCGTGCTCGAGGGGAACGCCTTCGCCTCGTTCCTGCTCGGCGCGCCGAGCGGGGGCACTGTGGATATCAACCCCGCGCCGCACTACCAGTGGTTGTATGTGGCGCCGTGGATCCAGGACGACTGGAAGGTCAGCGACAGGCTGACCCTGAACCTCGGCCTCCGGTGGGACGTGAATGGCGCGGTCAGGGAGGCCGACAACCAGCTGAACTACGTGTTCGATCCGTCCATCGTCAATCCGGTGTCGGCTCGCGTCGGTCAGCCGGTCATGGGCGGTCTCACGTTCGCCGGAGTCGACGGCGCGCCGGAACAGCCATGGAGACTGGACAAGAACAACGTCCAGGGTCGTATCGGCGCCGCCTACTCGCTCAATGACAAGACCGTGCTGCGCGGTGGGTGGGGCAAATACTTCCTCAACCCGACCAGCCAGGGGTTCAACGCCGGATTCAGCAACAGCACACCCCTGATCGCGTCCAACGACGGCAACCGCACGCCGACCTACGGTCTGTCCAACCCGTGGCCGGCGGGCATCCAGGCGGCCCCAGGCAACTCCCTTGGCGCGCTCACCTTCCTCGGTCGCAACCCGAGCTTCGCCAATCCCAACTTCGTCGTGCCGAGCGTCCACCAGTTCTCGCTGGGCTTCCAGCGCGAGTTGCCCTGGCGCATCTCGCTCGACGTCACGTACGCCGGCAGCCGGAGTGACGACATCGAGGGCAGCTTCGGCGGCTACAACGAGCCGTCGGCGGAGTTCCAGGCGCGGTGCGACGTGACGCTCGGTGGCAGCCGCACCTTGTGCGACCAGCAGGTGCCGAACCCGTACTTCGGCGTCCGAGGATTCGAGGGGACGAACCGTTTCACGGCCGCCAATCTCTCGCGCTTCGAGCTGGCGCGGCCGTATAACGCGTTCGGAGGCTTCAACCAGAACCAGCAAAATCTTGGCACGATGCAGTACGACTCGCTGCAGTTCGTGGCCAACAAGCGGTGGGCGAAAGGCGTGACCATCAACGTCGGCTACACGTTCGTACCGCGGTGGACCGAAGAGGGGGCCAATACCTCGGGTGGCAACATCGGCAACGCCTACGTCGACGAGGTGTCATTTCTCCGCCACAGCGGGCCGTACTACTCGCACCGCGAGCACCGCGTCGTCGCCACGGGCGTGTGGGAACTGCCGTGGTACCGCGGTGAGAAGAGCATCGCGGGCTACCTGCTCGGCGGCTGGTCCATTGCCCCAGCCTTCATCTACCAGACCGGCCAGCCCTGGGAGATGCCCGGCAACGTCAATATCGCACCGCGCGTCGACCTCGCCGACATCGCGCTCGCGGGCGAGAAGGATGGCCAGTTCATCTACGGCGTGAAGCCGTGTGTGGGGCAGCGCAACGCGACGACCGGGCAATATGATCTGCTGTCGGTGTCGACGGCGTACGGCTGCACGCAGCCGTACTTCCTGGTGCGCGAGGCGTTCCAGCGCCGCACCGCGATGTTCCGCTACGACGAATTCCGCCGACCGGGATACTGGCAGGTCGACGTGAACCTCGCCAAAACGACGCAGCTCACCAACCGCCTCCGGTTCCAGTTCCGGTTCGAGGCCTTCAACTTGTTCAACAGCCCGATGTACGACGAGCGGAACTACAACCAGACCGTCACGTCTGCCGACTTCGGCCGAATCAATCGCAACGTCACGGGGCAGTCGAACTTCCAGCGGTTCATCCAGCTCGGGTTCCGGCTGATCTTCTAGACCCCCCCACGGCGTGTTCGTTCGCATCATGCGCATGGGCCTGGGAAAGGTCCCCGGGCCCATGGCGTGTCTGCTGCTGGCTGGCGCCCTCGCGGCCGCCCAGCCTTCCGCGACGATCCATCGCCCCACCTGGGACGATCTGGCGCTCGTCCAGAGGTATCTCACGGGACGAGGGATCTCGGCCGCCACCCTCGCCGATGTCCTCGAACGGACGCACGTTGCGCACGCAACGCGCGTCCGAGAGGGCGACCTCGATCACCTCGTGTTCTACATGTTGCAGTCCACGCGATTCACGCGCCGACCGCCCATCGAGCCAGCCCTGAGCGCGAAGGCCCTCGTGGACGGCCTTGCGCCAGACGCGCGGGCCGCGTTCCTGGCGGGATCGGCCAGCGCTGACGTCGCCTCGCCGAAGGCCGTCCAGGGCCGCATCACCGACCTCATGTCCTACCTGGAACGGCCGTCGCGCGACGAGCGCAGCGTGTTCTTCTCGCAGCTGGTACAAGCCGCGTTTCCCGAGGGTCCCGGCCTCGCGGCCGCGGTCGGGCGCGAGTACCTGCGCACGATGCGGTTCATCTACCGGAAGGAGTTCCTGGCGCCTCGGGGCGCGCCCGGGTCCGCGGCGGTCCACGACCTCTACCGTGAGCGAGGCCTCAGCACCGACACCGCCGTCGAGTCTGGCTTCGTCATCCACACGGGACTCGCCGTGCTGCATGCGCTCGAGCCCGAACGGCGCGTGCGCCGCGTGCTGATCGTCGGGCCAGGCCTCGATCTCGCGCCGAGAACCGGGTTTCTCGAGGGGTCGGCGCCCCAGAGCTATCAGCCGTGGGCGGTGATGGACGCGCTGGTGTCGCTCGGCCTGTCACGCCTCGACGATCTGTCGGTCGTCGCCGCCGACATCAACCCGCGAGTGGTGGCCCACCTGCGGCAGGTTCGCAAGGCCCCGCCGTCCTTGTGGCTCGCGAGTGCGCTGGCCGACGATGCGGCCGTGGTGGTGGCGCCCGACTATCGCGACTACTTCGCGCAACTCGGTCGCGCCATCGGTACTGAGGCGCCGGCGTCCGGACTGCGCAAGGTGGTCCGCGTCGGCCCCGCGTCAGCGCGGGCGCTCGCCGCAGCGGAGACACTGGACATCGTCACCGAGCGCCTCGCGGGGCCGGGTTTCGATCTCGTCATCGCCACGAACATCTTCCCCTATTTCGACGACCTCGAACTGGCGCTGGCGATGAGCAACATCGCCTCCATGACGGTGCCGGGCGGTGCGCTGCTGCACAACGAGGGGCGTCCGGTGCTCGGTGAGGTCACGACCGCCGTGCGACTGCTCTTCGAGCAGTCGCGGCACGTCACGATCGCGACGGTACGCGGCACGACCGCCCCCCTC
>Ga0136633_1002970_pt1 | contig 11356 bp, 14 predicted proteins | sample AntDrymeUQ832206_2_FD_105494 | JGI IMG/M metagenome (GOLD analysis project Ga0136633, IMG submission 105494) | Polar desert sand microbial communities from Dry Valleys, Antarctica - metaG UQ83 (22.06) | ecosystem: Environmental > Terrestrial > Soil > Desert | place: Antarctica: Dry Valley...
AGCCCGCTCGCCGACGCCGTCTGCCTCGCCGCGGCGCCCGCGCTGGCGGCGGCCGGGCTACGGCCGCTGCTGGCCGTCTTCGGCGCGGGCTGCGACGGCGAGCTGACGCCGGCGGAGGTCATGGACCGTGTCGCCGAGGTCGCGCGCGCCAGCGGGCATCTCGGCACGTGGGGCCCGGGGCCCGATGAGGTCGCGCGGCTGCAGGCGGCCGTCGAGCAGGTCCCGACGGAGGCCAGCGCGATGGCGCTCGCGTGCGCGCGCGGCGAAACGGGGACGGCGTCGATCCGCGGTGGCCGGCGCAGCGTCGAGCTCACGCCCCAGGGCGGCCTGCTGTTCTGGTTCGATCCGCTGATCGCCCTGCGCAGCGCGGCGCGCTGCGCAGCGCTCGTCGAGCACGTGACGTCGCTGTCGCAGGGCAACGAGATCCTGCTCGCCCGCGGCATGCGCACCGAGCTTGCCTACGAGACCGAAAGTGCCGCCGGGGTACCGCCGGCAGGATAGGTTTCGCCGCAGGGTCCGCTCGTCAGGGAGGTCAGTCCGGTGCCGGTTCGCACGCTCGTCGCATGCCTCGCAGCCGCCGCCGCATGCGGCGCGGCCGCGCCCGCCACGGCCCAGGTGCAGCCCTTCCGCGCGAACGACTTCGGCGGCTTTCAAGACGTCCTGCCGCCCGGCACCGACGGCAGCGCCAACCTCGTCGAGCTCGCCGCCTTTCTCGAGACCGGCGCGCGCCCGGCCCACAACGCCGACCAGCGCGACATGTACGCGCGGCTGCTGAGCGCCACGCCCGGCGTCAGCGCGAAGACGATCGGCGGCCTCTTCAAGGACGCGAGCTTCGGCGTCGCGCCCGGCGACCAGGCGCGCGCCTACAGCCCGCGCGACGGCCTGACGATCACCCGCGACGCATCCTTCGGGGTCCCCCACGTCTACGGCGCGACGCGCTCGGCGGCAATGTTCGGCCTCGGCTACATCGCGGCCGAGGATCGCCTGTTCTTCATCGACGTCCTGCGCCACGCCGGCCGCGCGCAGCTCAGCTCATTCGCCGGCGGCGCGGCCGGCAACCGCCACATGGACGAGGACCAGTGGCGCCAGGCGCCCTACACCGAGGCCGACCTCGAGGCGCAGATCGACCGCCTCGACGACCGCTTCGGCGCGGAGGGGCGCCAGCTGCAGGTCGATGCCGCGGACTACGCGGCCGGCGTCAACCAGTTCATCCGCGAGGCGCGGATCGACGTCACGAAGATGCCGGGCGAGTACGCGGCGATCGGCAAGCCGCTGGGGCCCGACCCCTGGAGGGTGACCGACATCGCCGCGACCGCGTCGCTCGTCGGCGCGATCTTCGGCAAGGGCGGCGGCGCGGAGCTGACGCAGATGGAGCTTCGGCGCTCGTTCATCGAACGCTACGGCGGGCGGCGCGGCGCGAAGCTGTGGCGCGAATGGGCGGCCTTCGAGGACGCCGACGCCCCGACGACCGTGCGCAGGCGCTTTCCCTACCAGAGCGCGCCGCGGCGGCGCGCGCGCGACGGCCTCGCAATCGCGGACGCCGGCTCGCTTCGCAGGACGAAGACCGTGACGGCCGCCAGCGGCTCGGCGGCCGGCGGGCCCCAGAGCGCCAGCGTTCTCGATGGGCTGCTCGACGGCCTCCTGCCGCGGTCCGGGGGCGGGGGCATGTCCAACGCGCTCGTCGTCTCCGCCGCCGAGTCCGCCAGCGGAAAGCCGCTCGCGGTGTTTGGTCCGCAGACGGGCTACTTCTCGCCGCAGATCCTGATGGAGCAGGACGTCCACGCTCCCGGCATCGACGCGCGCGGCGCCTCGTTCGCCGGCGTCAACCTCTACGTCCAGCTCGGCCGCGGCCCCGACTACGCCTGGAGCGCGACCTCCGCCGGACAGGACATCACCGACACGTTCGCGCTCGAGCTCTGCGAGCCCGACGGCCGCCCGGCGACGATCACGTCGGCGAGCTACCGCTTTCGCGGTGCCTGCCTGCCGATCGAGGTGCTCGAGCGCACGAACAGCTGGGCGCCGACGCTCGCCGACTCGACCCCGCGCGGCAGCGAGCGGCTGCGCACGGAGCGCACGAAGCTCGGCCTCGTGACGGGGCGCGCGACGATCCGGGGGCGACCCGTGATCTACACGGCGCTGCGCTCGACCTACATGCACGAGTTCGACAGCGCGCGCGGGTTCTCAGACCTCAACGATCCGGCGAAGATGCGCAACGCGCGCGACTTCCAGCGCGCCACCGCGAAGATCGGCTACACGTTCAACTGGCTCTACGCCGACGATCGCGACATCGCGTACTTCAACTCGGGCGACAACCCGCAGCGCGCGCGCGGCGTCGACGGCCAGTTGCCGGCGCCGGCGAAGTACGAGTGGCGCGGCTATGATCCCGACGCGGCGACCGCGGCGTTCACGTCGTTCGCCAAGCACCCGCAGACGATCAACGGCCAGCCGTACATCACGTCGTGGAACAACAAGCAGGCGCCGGGCTACGCCGGCGCCGACACGAATCTCTATTCGTCGGTCTTTCGCTCGCAGATGCTCGACGAGGAGATCGAGGCGCGGATCTCCGGGCAGCGCAGGATCACGCTCCCCGGGCTCGTCGACGCGATGGGCGAGGCTGCGACGACCGACCTGCGCGCCGAGCAGGTGCTGCCGCTCGCCCTGGCGGTCATCGGCGCGCCGCGCGACGAGCGCCTGGGGAAGGCCGTCGCCGACCTGCGCGCGTGGGTCGCCTCCGGCTCGCACCGGCGCGATCGCGACGGCGACGGGCGCTACGAGCACGCCGACGCGATCCGCATTCTCGACGCGTTCTGGCCGCGCTGGATGCGCGCCCAGTTCGAGCCCTCGCTCGGCACGCCGCTGTTCGACCAGCTCGTCGAGGCGCATGGGGTCGACAACGAGCCCAACGACAACGGCTCGCACCGCGGCTCGGCCTATCAGGACGGCTGGTACGGCTACGCGGCGAAGGACCTGCGCCGCGTGCTCGGGCGCAAGGTCCGCGCGCCGTACTCCAAGCGCTACTGCGGGGGCGGCAGGCGCGCGCGCTGCCGCGCGCTGCTGCGCTCCGCCCTGCTGCGCGCGCTCGACGACGACCCCAGCAAGCTCTACGCCGACACGACCTGCTCCGCCGCCGGCAAGCCCGCCGACCAGGCATGCTTCGATGCGATCGCCTTTCGCTCGACGGGCGGGATCACGCAGCCGATGATTGGCTGGCAGAACCGGCCGACCTATCAGCAGGCGGTCGAGGTGCGGGGGCACCGGCCGCGGTAGCCCCCTGCGGGCGGGCAGCCTGAGGGGGTGCCCGCGCTCCGGCGGCGAACATCCTGGCGATGTCCGCCTGGGTCGAGACGAGCTCGCAGCACTTTCACGCCCGCTACGACGAGGGCGACCGCCGCGACGTCCGCGGCGTGCTGAGCCTGCTCGAGGACATGCGCGAGCGCCTGGGGCCGGTCTTTCCGAGCCTGCCCTCCGACGTCAGCGTCGTGCTGCACACCAGCCGCCTGGAGCTCGATCTCGCGCAGCCGGTGCTGCCGGTCATGCGCCGCGTCACGACGCCCGCGGCGCGGCGCTACCTCGCGGGGTGGGCGGGCCGGGGCACGCTGCACGTGCTGGCTCCGCGGCTGCTCGCGGCGCGCGCCGCCAGGGTCGAGGGCTCGGAGGAGATGCTCCTGCTGACGCCGGCCGCGCTCTATGTGCAGCTCGTGATCGCCGCCTGCAGTTCGGAGCTGCCGCCACCGTGGAGCCCGCGCAGCACGGCCCGCGCTGCCCGCTGGGCGTGGCTGCTGGCCGGCAGCGCCCAGTGGTTCTCCGGGCAGACGGCGCTCGCGCGGCCCGCGATAGCGCGCCGCCTGCGCGACGAGGCACGGCCGGAGTTTCCGCCCCGGCTGCGCGATGCCGCGCTGCTCGGCGGCAGCGTCATCGACCTCATCGCGCGCGAGCAGGGTGCCGTGGCCGCCGCGTCGCTCGCGTGCTCGCCGCTGCCGCCCGGCGGCTCGCGCGAAGCGCTGATCGAGGTCTTCGGCGGTCGCGCGATCGTGCACACGGAGGGCACGTGGCGCGCGCACCTTGCGCGCATGGCCGGGCAGTGACCGGGGCTCAGCGCCGTCGGGGCGGCTCGCGGCGACGCTCGGATGCCGCGCACGCCAGGCACAGCACGCTGTCGGGCATGGCTTCCAGCCGCGCCGGCTCGATCGGCTTCGCGCACGCGTCGCAGCACCCGTAGCTCCCATCGTCGAGCTTGGCGAGCGCGCGCTCGGTTCGTGCGAGCGTCGTCTCGAGAGAGCGGCCGACGCCGATCTCGGTCAGCCGGCCGACGGCCTCGGTCGTGCCGTCGCCGATCCGCTTGCCGAAGCCCTGCGCGGTGCCGCGCTCCGGGCGCTTGGCGAGCAGCGCCACGCGCTCATGCGTGCTCTGGCGGCGGGCTTGTAGCTCGCGGCGGATCGCGTCGAAATCCAGGCCGTCTGTCGGAGCGGGCACCCGCTCCTCCTACCCGGCTGAAGGCCCTCAGATCGCTCGCATGCGATTGTTGCGGGCGTTGTGCTCGAGCTCCGCGAGGCCGAGCGCCTCGAGCAGTGGCGGGACGTACATGCCAAAGCGCCCGCGCATGCCCTTCTTCAGCCCGTACCAGCCGCCGACGGGGTTGGTCTCCGAGCGTGCCCATGCCTCGACGGAGTCGTCCTTGGCGGGCTTCTGCTCGTCGGCGCTGCCCAGCGCGACCCATTCGCCGCGCTCGACGAGCATCGCGTGCAGGTCCTCGATGCAGCGCAGGTGATAGCTCAGCTGCGAGCTGCCGACCTGGCACACAAGCGCCGGCGGGTCGCGCGATTCGTCGCGGTACATCGTGTACTCCGAAGTTCCGGGGGGCGTCCTGAGCACCCACGGGTCGCCGCTCGTACCTTCGGCCACCGAAGCCTCCCTTTCTGGATCGATGCGATCCTATCTGTCGACGCTGAGTGCAAGAATGCAATCTGGGAATCGGAATACTCGCTCGCAGGGCACTCACGGAGAGGAGCATTCAACGTCATGACCGTCGCAGCCACCGAGATCCGAGCACCGCGCGCCGTGATCGAGCTCTCCTGCACCCTGTGTCGCCATGTCGGGTCGCCGATCCCGGCACAGACGCTCGACGTCGGACCGCGCGGCATGCATGTCCGCAGCCCGCGCCCGCTGACCGAGGACGAGACGGTCGGCTTCGACCTGCCGAACCTCGACATCCGCGTCAGCGGCCGCGCCCGCGTCGTGCGCCAAGATCGCCCGCACGTCTATGCCCTGCGCTTCGAGAACCTGCCCGAGCCGATGGTCCGCCGCCTGCACGCGCTGGCGATCAACTCCCGCTGAGGCACCGCGCCCCGCCCGCGCTCAGGCCCAGAGCTCGCCCAGCAGCACCGCGATCAGCGCGACGACGACGATCGCGACGACCATGAACTTCACGACCTGCAGCGGCGGGGTTCCGCGCAACGGCTGCTCGCCGACGAGCTCGGCCTGCAGCAGCACCTCGCGGGCGACCGCGTGACCCGATGCCGGGACCATGATGTCGCGCGGCCCCGCCGCGAGCATGTCGGGCACGTCGAAGCCCATCGTGCGCCGCAGCGTCGAAGGCACGCCCTCCTCCAGCAGCATCCCCTGGATGAACTCGGCCTCGGTCAGGTTCGCGGCGCCGACGACGCGCACGAGCGCGCCCTCGGCGTACTGCGGCTTGATCTTTCGCACCTGCTGTGCGAACGCGCTCGGCGGTCGCTGCTCGACATCGTGCGCGTCGATGACCAGCGGCATGCTGCACTGTCGGCAGAAGCGCTCATCGGTCGGATGCGCCTCGCCGCAGCTCGGGCAGACGAGCGGAGCGCCGCTCACGTCACCTCGAGCTCGGCATCACGGATCGCCCCGTCCTCGATGAGGTAGGAGCGCACCTCGGGCTCGCCATCCTTGGGGACCCCGACGATGAGCCATTCCACGCCCGGCCACAGCGCCGCGAAGTTCACGTCGGTCTGCGACGGGTAGGGCTGGGAACGGGTGTGCGAGTGGTAGATCGCGACAAGCTCCTCGCCGCCGTCGTCGATCTCGTCGATCAGCCGCATCAGCGTAAGGCCGTCGATCTCGAAGCGAAACGGGCTTGCGGCGAGGTTCTCCGCCGCGTGGACGGCGGTCGCAGCCCCATTCCGGGAGGCCACGACCCCGCAACACTCGTTGGGAGCGTCGCGGACTGCGTGCTCGACGATCTGCTCGAGCAGGGGGCGGGCGATCTGCACCCCTTGGAGGTTAGGCGCTGATGCGCTTGGCCTTGTGCTCGACCTCGTCGTCGTCGCGGCCGCCACCGGCCATCCCGGAGACCGACTCCTTGAACTCGCGCATGCCCTTGCCGAGCGACTTGCCGACTTCAGGCAGCTTCTTGGGGCCGAGCACGACGAGCGCGATGATCAGCACGACGATGAGTTCCATGGGTCCGACGTTGAATGGCATGTGTTCGAAAGCTCCTTCGTTATCTGACGATGACGGTCGCTTCCATGAAGCGATGGTAGACGCAGTAATAGGTATACGTGCCAGGCTCCGAAAAGGACACTGACTTCAGCGATCCGTTGCTCAGGCGGCCGGTGTCGAACGTTTTCGGCGCCGTTTCGCCGGTGTTCTCGGCGGTGTGCGGCGCCTTGTCTTCGTTCAGCCAGCTGACGCTGCCGCCGGACGCGATCGTGACGGTCTTGGGCACGAACTTGAACGACGCGATCTTGATGGCCGCCGCGGGGGCGGCGAACTCGCTGCCCGCCTTGGGCTTGTCCGTCGTCGCGCCGCCTGCGTCGCCGTCGTCGCTCCCACAGCCCGTGGCCAGCAGGCTCGTCGCGACGACACCCGCCGCCACGCGCGGCGACATCACGCTTCGCCGGTCTCGAAGGCGTTGGGAACGGGATCGCGCTTGACGGCCTGGCGCAGGACGACGAGATGCTGGGCCTCGTTGGCCATGATCGATGCGCCGGTCTGCAGAAGCTTTGCGTCGACAAGCTTGCGGTGCGCGTCGTAGTAGGCCGCGACCGCCGCCATCTCGAGCTCGATCGCGAAGTTCGCGACGCCCTTCTGGGACTTCACGTCGCCCAGGCCCTTGACGACCGCGTCGATGTCCTTCGCGGTGGCCTTAGCCGGCGGCGTGCCGCCGAGATCCGCCAGCGCCGTCGTCAGCGCGTCGGCGTGCTCCTGCTCGTGGTCGCGAAAGCGACGGGCGACCTTCTCGAAGCCCGCCGACAGCAGCCCGCTGCCGATCGCCGCCCCGTAGGCCAGGACCGCCACCTGCTCGAGGTGGATCGCGCTGCCGAGGATCTCGCCATCCTCGCTCGAGGCGGCGAAGGCGTTGCGCACCGACAGCAGCAGCGGGATGCTCGACGCCGCGATGACGGCGCCGCCGAGGCCCAGGCCCCTGCGCAGCAGGTCGCGGCGGTCGCGCTCGAACTCCGCGATCTGCGCGGTGTCGGCGGGGCCGTCGGCGATCCGGATGCGCCCATGCGGGGCCATCACGCCGCCCGTCCGACGACAAAGGCTTCCGGGACCTGCTCTTCGCCGAGCGCCCCGAGCAGCACGGCGACGTGCTCGGCCTCGTTGGAGACGATCGCCGCGGCCGTCGCGCGCAGGTCGCCCTTGCCGAGCTTGGGCAGCGCGTCGATGTACGCCGCGATCGCCGTGTTCTCGAGGTCGACGGCGAACTTCAGCACGTCGGTCTGGGACTTCAGCTCGGGGAAGTCGTAGGACTTCTTGGCCCGGTTGGGCCGGCCGCCGGCGTCCTTGATCGCGGTCGCCAGGCCGTCGGCGTGCTCCTGCTCCTGCTCGAGAAACAGCTTGCCGACCTTCAGTACCGAGCCCTTGAGCTGCCCTGCGCCGGCCTTGTAGGCGGCGACGGCCATGAGCTCGAGGTCCAGCGCGGAGTTCAGGATCTCGACATCGGCGTCGTCGGACTCGTCGGGACCCGTCGCGGCCGTCTTCGTATCGTCACCGCACGCGGCCAGGAACATCGCCGAGCCGCCGGCAACGCTCACACCCGACATGTGGAAGAAGCGCCTGCGCGACAGGGGGTCGCGCAGAAAGCGGTCGATGTCCATTCAGCCTCCAGTCAGAAAACCACGATCAGAACAGACTGCGGGCACGGGTGCCCGGTGGATCACCACCAGATGGTGGAGTCCATGTTCTCGATCTCGTCGACCGGCAGCGTGTAGAGCCCGGAGGACAGGTACTTCCAGCCGTCGTCGCAGACGATGAAGACGAGGTTGCCCTCGTCGATCTCGTTGGCGATGCGCACCGCCACGCGGGCGATCGCGCCCGAGGACACGCCCGCGAAGATGCCCTCCTCGTCGAGCAGCTTGCGCGTCCACACGATCGCGTCGCGGTTGGAGACCATGATCTTGCGGTCCAGCACGCTGAGGTCGATGATCGGCGGGATGAAGCCGTCGTCGAGCGAGCGCAGGCCCTGCACGGGATCGCCCTGCAGCGGCTCGGCGGCGACGATCTTGCAGGCGTCGCCGAACTCCTCCTTGAAGCGCCGGCCGTTGCCCATCAGCGTGCCGCCGGTGCCAAGGCCGGCGACGAACGCCGTGATCTCGTCGAGCTCCTCGAGGATCTCCTTGGCCGTGCCGTTGTAGTGCGCGAGCGGGTTGGCCTCGTTGCCGTACTGGTAGGGCATGTAGTACGTATCGGTGTCCTGCGCGATCTCGTTGGCCATCGCGACGGCGCCGTTGGATCCCTGGTCGCCGGGGCTGGAGATGATCTCGGCGCCGTACATCTTCAAAAGCTGGGTGCGCTCGGGCGTCACGTTGTCGGGCATGACGACCTTCAGCGGATAGCCCTTGCGGCGGCAGATCATCGCGAGGCTGATGCCGGTGTTGCCGGAGGTCGGCTCGAGGATCGTCTGGCCGGGGCGGATCAGGCCCTTTTCCTCGGCGTCCTCGATCAGCGAGCGCGCGACGCGGTCCTTGACCGACCCGGTCGGGTTGTGGGACTCCATCTTCGCCCAGATGCGCACGCCGGGCTTCGGGCTCAGGCGCTTGAGCTCGACGAGCGGCGTATTGCCGATCGCCTGCACGATGTCGCCGTAGCGACCCCCGCAGGGCCGGTTCTGGAGCGGCGTCGACACCATCAGGCTTCGCAGTGTAGCCCTGAGGGTTCGCCGGGTCTGGACCGCAGGCGCGCCATCCTGTCCAGGTGCCCACCCCGAGGCTTGGACATCCGGTCGGGTGCGATCAGCGGCTCACGGGCACAGCGGGGCGATCGCGAACGCCAGCGCGCCGCGCAGCAGCCGCGCGAGCCCCGACGCGCCGCTGCGCCCCAGGTGGATGCCGTCTCCGGCGAACCAGCCGCGACGCCCGCCGCTGACGCGCACCCAGTCGAGCACGATGACGCGGTCGGGGAAGCGCCGTCCGGCGGCGCGGATGACGCGCGCGTCCGAGCCCGATCCGCCGCCGAGTTCGCGTGGTGTGACGAGCCCGAGCTTGCGCTCGCGCCCGACGAGCTTCATCGCCTCGCGGATCTGGCTCATGCGAATCGAATCGTTCGTTCCGAGCGCGATGACGACCAGATGCGGCAGCGTCTTCGCACGCCGGCGCGCGGCGATCATGCCGAGCGCCTGCCCGAACTGCCGGCAACCGCGCGCGTCGACCTCATAGCCGGCGCTCGCGGCCTGCGGCACCCCGCCGAGCAGCACGGAGTCGCCGATGACCAGCGGCGCCCTGCCGCCCTGGCCGCGCTTCTTGGCGGAGGCGTGCTTGGCGGCGCCACAGGCGTGCGCGGCGGCGGGAGCGATCACCAGCACCAGCGCCAGCGCGAGCGCCGCGGCGAGCGCCGCGCCGCCCGCGCTCCTCGCCGCGGTCGTCGAGGTACGCACGACCACCATGCTGCCAGAGTTCGCCACGCGCCAGGGAGCGAGCGGCGTAGGGTGCGCTCATCGTGTCGCGATCGACTGTCCTGCGCGCGGTGACCGGGGCTGCGGTCGCCGGGCTGGCATACCTGCTGGTCGTACAGGTTGTACGCGGGTCCGATGGGTGGAGCGCGCCGGTCGACCTGTCCACCGCGACGCAGCAAGCGGATGTGAGTCGCGCCCAGGTCGGCGTCGATGCTCGCGGCAACGCGACAGCGCTGTGGAGTGACGGGAACTCGGTCCTACGGACAGCAGTGCGACCGGCCGGCGGGGCTTGGCAGAAGCCGGTGACCCTGGCGCTCGCGCGCAACTTCCAGTACGGGCCGCAGCTCGCCGTGAACGCGGCGGGCACCGCGGTGGCCGTTTGGCAACGCAACGACAAGCGGTCGGATGGCTTCGTCGTGCAGGCAGCGGTACGTCCGGCAGGCGGGGCGTGGCAGAAGCCGGTCGACCTGTCGCCCGGCGGCTCGCGACGGTTGGCGGCAGGAGTTGGGCGGCGGCGCTTTGCGGCCGCCTCGCGGGACCCGCTCCCCCAGGTCGCGATCGATCGGCGCGGCAACGCCGTCGTCGTGTGGGAGCACTACCGAAACGGCGCTGCGGTCGTCCAGGCGGTGACGCGCCCCGCGGGAGGTGCGTGGCGCGCGCCGGTCGATCTCGCCGACACCTCCAGCGACAGGGACCTCGATCACGCGTTGCCGGACGTGGCCATCAGCCCGGGCGGCAACGCGGTGGCGGTCTGGGTCAGCGCCGTCAAGCTTGGCTACGGACCCGTGCAGAGCGCGACCCGCCGCGCAGGCGGGCGCTGGCAGGCGCCGACGACGATCTCCACGAGTCGCCGGGCATTCGGCGCGCGCGTCACCGTCGACGCCCGCGACGTCGCCACGGCGATCTGGACGTCGGGCGCATCGGTGCAGAGCGCGCGGCGCAAGGCGGACGGACGCTGGCGGGCTCCCGTCGCCGTCTTCACCGGCAGGCACCCCAGCGCGCCCGACGTCGCCGTCGATGCGCGAGGCGACGCCGTCGCGATCTGGGGATCGTCGACGGCCGACAAGGGGATCGTGCAGGCCGCGGTGCGTCCGGCGGCCGGGCGCTGGCACCGGCCCGTCGAGATCTCCGACTCAGCGCGAGGAGACTACGCCGGGGGCGCGAATCTGGCCGTCGGCGCGCGCGGCGACGCGGCGGTCGTGTGGAGCGTGCCCGACTACGACGAGTCCCAGGACGACGATCAGAGCCCGGAGGCGATCGTCCTTGCCGCGGTACGCCCCGCCGGCGAGGACTGGCGAGCACCCGTAAAGCTCAACGAGCCTTCGGACTTTCCGTCCGATCCTCGTGTGGAAGTCGGTGCGAACGGCGAGGTGGTCGCCGTCTGGAAGGGCCGCATGGGGATCGTGCAGGCCGCGGCCCGGTGATCACCGTCCAGCCCTGAGCCCGCCCGGCCTTCCTCGCGCGGCTCGTCGCTGCCGCGCGCTTCGTTAG
>Ga0136633_1002972_pt1 | contig 11354 bp, 11 predicted proteins | sample AntDrymeUQ832206_2_FD_105494 | JGI IMG/M metagenome (GOLD analysis project Ga0136633, IMG submission 105494) | Polar desert sand microbial communities from Dry Valleys, Antarctica - metaG UQ83 (22.06) | ecosystem: Environmental > Terrestrial > Soil > Desert | place: Antarctica: Dry Valley...
AAGCTCACCCCCGACAACCAGAAGGCGGTACTTCATGCCTTCATGGAGCGAGGCGACTCCGACTACTTCGCGAGGCTCGTCGACAACAGCGAGATCGCAGACAACGACTACAACCTGTCGGTCGCGTCATACGTCGAGGAGAAGGACACCCGCGAAGCGGTCGACATCGTCGAGCTGAACGCGGAGATAGCGCACATCGTCGCCCGACAGCACGAGCTCCGGACAGCCATCGACGAGATCGTCGGCGAACTGGAGGGGAGCCAGGGATGAAGGCCGTGGATGCCAACCTGCTGGAGCTGCTCAAGAAGAGCACCCAGTTCGTCGTTCCCATCTACCAGCGTGTGTACTCCTGGGGCGAGCCGGAGTGCAGACAGCTCTGGGACGATGTCGTTCGAGCAGGAAGGCGGACCGACCTCGCCAACCACTTCACCGGCTCGATCGTGTACATCGAGAAGGATCAGGGCACCACCACCGCGGCGGAACCCGACCTCATCATCGATGGCCAGCAGCGGGTTACCACCGTCACGCTCCTGCTCGCTGCCCTCGCGGAACACCTCAATGCCCTGCCGGAGGACCAGCGCGAGCCGGTCAACGGCTTCGCCCCCGAGAAGATCAGAGGGCTGTACCTCACCAACGTCTACGAGACGGGTGACAGGTTCTTCAAGTTGATCCTCTCCAAGGGCGATCGGGACGCCCTCAAGGCAATCGTGAGGCAGGCGCCGATCCCGGACGTCGAGTCCCGGATCCCGCAGAACTACCGGTTCCTTAAGGAGCGGGTCGCCGACGCCCAGGTCGACCTGGCCGCCGTCTGCCGGGGCCTGAGCAAGCTCGTCGTGGTTGACGTCAAGCTCACCCGAGGCACCGATGATCCGCAGCTCGTCTTCGAATCGATGAACTCGACCGGCAAGAAGCTCTCTCAAGCGGACCTGATCCGGAACTTCGTCCTCATGGACCTTCCGCCGGCGCACCAGGAGCACATGTACGACGATTATTGGTTCCCCATGGAGAAGGAGTTCAAGGGGAACAACGAGAAGCTCTTCGACGAGTTCGTTCGCCACTACCTGACGCTCAAGACCGGCCAGATACCGCGCCTGGACGACATCCACGACGTGTTCAAGGGGCACGCCTTCGAGCTCCAGGCCGCTGGCCAGAGCCGCGATGACCTCGTGATCGACCTCAGCAAGCACGCGGAGTGGTTCGTGGCCATGGCGCTGGGCAAGGAGCCACGCCCAAGACTCGCGAAGCTGTTCGCCGAGATCGACCAGCTCAAAGCCTCCGTGGTGTACCCGTTCCTCCTAGGGCTGTACTCCGACTTCGCCGCCGGGACTCTGCCCGAGGACAAGTTCGCCGCGATTCTCGACGCCGTGATCTCGTACGTGTTCCGCCGCGCGGTCTGCCGGATCCCGACCAACAGCCTGAACAAGACCTTCGCCTCGCTCGGCAGCTCGATCGATCCGCCGAACTACGTCGAGAGCATCTGGGGTCGGTTCCTGACGCTGCCCACCTACAAGAGGTTCCCGACGGATGACGATTTCGCAGAGTCGCTGCGAACCGAGGACCTCTACAACTTCCAACGTGCGCCGTACTTCTTCCGGAAGATGGAGAACCACGGACGGAAGGAGGAGGTGTCGACCGCCGAGTACTCGATCGAGCACATCATGCCGCAGAACGAGAACCTGTCACCGGCCTGGCAGAGCGCGCTCGGCCAGGACTGGCGCAGCGTCCACGAACGCTTCCTGCACACGCTCGGCAACCTCACGCTTACCGGATACAACCCCGAGTACTCTGACAAGCCTTTCGTCGACAAGCGCGAGATGGCGGGTGGCTTCAAGGACAGCCCGCTACGCCTGAACCAAGGTCTCGGCCAGCTCGACACCTGGAACGCGACCGAGATCGAGGCACGTGCTCGGCGCCTGGCGGCTCAAGCCGTCGGCATCTGGAAGCGACCGGCCCTCGAGGACGGCGTGCTGTCCAGGTATCGCGAGCAGTTCGGCGAGAAGGGCGGGTTTGACTGGACCATGACCCACTCGATCCTGGAGGCGATCCCGGAGGGGAACTGGACCAGCTATCACCACATCGCCGAGGCCGTCGGCACGGCGCCGCAGGCCGTCGGCAACCACCTTGCCTCGTGCGGCAACTGCCCGAACCCACACCGGGTGCTTACCTGGAACGGTCGCGTCGCCGACAACTTCCACTGGCTCGATTCCGACGACGACCGCAACCCCTCCGAGATCCTTCGGAGTGAAGGTGTCCGCATCGACGATGGCACCGCAGACATGGAGCAGCAGCTCGTCGTCGAGGACCTCCTCGCCCTGGTGGGCGACATCGACTGATGGGCCGTATCGACGACTTGCTCCGCCAGCTCTGTCCGGACGGCGTCGAGCGACCGGGTCCTTGGAGAGGTCGGCAAGTTCGAGCGTGGCAGCGGAATCCAGAAGTCCGACTTCGTCGAGACGGGGGTCGGCTGCATTCACTACGGGCAGATTCATACGCACTACGGGACTTGGGCGACGGAGACGAAGTCCTTCGTCACCCCTGAACAGGCCGCCAGGACGCGTCGCGCAAGAAGCGGCGACCTGGTCATCGCTACGACGAGCGAGGACGACGAGGCGGTGGGCAAAGCCGTGGCCTGGCTCGGAAGTGACGAGGTCGCCGTGAGCACGGACGCCTTCATATTCCGCCACTCACTCGACCCGAAGTACGCCGCCTACTTCTTCCAGACTGAGCAGTTCCACGCCCAGAAGCGCCGTCACATCACCGGGACGAAGGTCCGCCGCATTGGAGGTACCGCGCTCGCCCAGATCCGCATTCCGATGCCGCCGCTCGAGGTCCAGCGGGAGATCGTCCGAGTTCTAGACTTGTTCCAGGATCTGGAGGCCGATCTGGAGGCCGATCTGGAGGCGGAGCTGGAGGCGCGCCGGCGCCAGTACGCGCACTACCGAGACTCACTGCTTACGTTCGAGAGAGAGAGAGAGTCAGGTGGGTGACCTTGGGTGAGGTCGGCGCACTGTTCGGTGGGCTCACCGGTAAGTCGAAGGCCGACTTCCAGGCCGGCGACGCACGGTACGTGTCGTACATGAACGTCTTCGCGAACATCGCCACCGATGTCGCGCCAGACGACTGGGTCCGAGTCGGCGAGGGCGAACGCCAACGACGGCTGGTGCGTGGCGACATCCTCTTCACCGGTTCGTCGGAGACACCTGATGAGTGCGGCATGTCGTCGGTGCTCACGATCGACCCGCCAGACCCGCTCTACCTCAATAGCTTCTGCATCGGCTACCGCCTGCACGACCAAGAGATGTTGGATTTGGAGTTCGCCAAGCATCTCTTCCGCTCAGCGACCATGCGCGACCAGATCGTGCGGACAGCCAACGGCGTCACCCGCTTCAACGTGTCGAAGAGACGGCTCGCCATGATCGCGGTGCCGGTCCCGGGCCCTGATGAGCAGCGACGGATCGCTGGCATCCTCGACACGTTAGATTCGCTTGTGAATGACCTGGCGGTCGGTCTCCCGGCGGAGCTGGCGGCCCGGCGGACGCAGTACGAGTACTACCGCGACCGGCTGCTGACGTTCGAGGAGGCTGCGTGACCGCCGGGTCTGCTCCACGCTACGAGCCGATCGCCGTCAGCTCCGAAAGCACCGTCGTCGCCGAGTTCGTCGCGGACCCGTCACACGAGACCGGCTACCAGTCGGAGGCGAACCTGGAGCGGGCCTTCATCGGCCTGCTCCGCGGGCAGGCATACGAGTACCTCCCGCTCGCCAACGAGCAAGCGCTGATTGCCAACCTGCGAGTCCAGCTCGAAGCGCTGAACGGGATCGACTTCTCCGATGCCGAGTGGGAGCGGTTCTTCAGCGAGCGCATCTCGGGGGCCAAGGATGGCCCCGTCGAGAAGACGATCCGGGTCCAGGGAGACCACATTCAGCTCCTCCGTCGCGATGACGGGTCGACCAAGAACGTTTCGCTGATCGACAAGGCGAACATCCACAACAACCGGCTCCAGGTCATCAACCAGTACGAGGTCACCGGCACCTACGCCAACCGCTACGACGTCACTGTGCTCGTCAACGGCCTACCGATGGTGCACATCGAGATCAAGCGCCGGGGGGTCGACATCCGAGAGGCGTTCAATCAAGTCGACCGCTACCAGCGTGACAGCTTCTGGGCCGGTTCGGGGCTCTTCGAGTACGTGCAGCTGTTCGTCATCACCAATGGCACGCTCACGAAGTACTACAGCAACACGGTCCGGACCCAGCACCTCGGCGAGCGCGCCGGCGGGAAGCGCGCGCGCAAGACCTCGAACAGCTTTGCCTTCACGAGCTGGTGGGCAGACGCGACGAACAAGCCGATCGAAGACCTCGCCGGCTTCGCGAAGACCTTCTTCGCCAAGCACACCCTCCTGAACATCCTCACCCGGTACTGCGTGCTGACCGCCGACCGCATGCTGCTCGTGATGCGCCCGTACCAGATCGTGGCGACCGAGCAGATCCTGCGGCGCATCGAGGTCGCCACCAACTACAAGCAGTGGGGCACCGTCGCTGGCGGTGGCTACGTGTGGCACACCACCGGTTCCGGCAAGACCCTCACCAGCTTCAAGACCGCCCAGCTGGCCAGCGTGCTTCCCACGGTCGACAAGGTGCTCTTCGTCGTCGACCGCAAGGACCTCGACTTCAACACCATGCTCGAGTACGACCGCTTCCAGAAGGGGGCGGCCAACTCCAACACCTCAACGCGGATCCTCAAGCAGCAGCTGGAGGATCCCGGTGCTCGGATCATCATTACGACGATCCAGAAGCTCAGCACCTTCATCAGTGCGAACAAGGGGCACGAGATCTACCAGGGCCACGTCGTGGTCATCTTCGACGAGTGCCACCGCTCCCAGTTCGGCGACATGCACACGGCGATCACCAGGGCGTTCAAGCGCTACCACCTCTTCGGGTTCACCGGCACCCCGATCTTCGCCACCAACTCCGCGAGCGGGGGCAACCCGCAGCTCCGGACCACCGAGCAGGCCTTCGGCGACAAGCTGCACACCTATACGATCGTCGACGCCATCACCGACAAGAACGTGCTGCCATTCCGCATCGACTACGTGAACACCGTCAAGATGCCCGACTCGATCGCTGACAAGCAGGTGAGCGCGATCGACAAGGAGAACGCGCTGCTGGCGCCCGAGCGCATTGAACAGATCGTCGCCTACATCCTCGAGCACTTCGATCAGAAGACGAAGCGGGCCTCGCACTACAGCGTGGCCGGTAAGCGCGTCCGCGGCTTCAACTCGCTGCTCGCGACGGGGTCGATCGACGCTGCTCGGCGCTACTACAACCACTTCTAGCTTCAACAGAAGGAGGTGCCGCCCGACCAGCGGCTGAAGGTCGGCCTCATCTACAGCTACGCCCCCAACGAGGCCGAGGCCGATGACTTGCTCTCCGACGAGGACTTCGACACGGACGCGCTCGGGTTCGACGCCCGTGAGTTCCTGGAGCACGCGATCCAGGACTACAACGACATGTTCGGCACCAGCTTCGACACGACCGCCGACAAGTTCCAGAACTACTACAAGGACCTGTCGCTGCGTCTCAAGCGTCGCGAGATCGACCTCGTGATCGTCGTCAACATGTTCCTCACCGGGTTCGACGCGACAACGCTCAACACGCTGTGGGTCGACAAGAACCTCCGGGCGCACGGGCTGATCCAGGCTTACTCACGGACCAACCGAATCCTCAACTCGGTCAAGACGTTCGGGAATATCGTCAGCTTCCGGGACCTGGAACAGGCGACAAACGACGCGATCGCGCTGTTCGGCAACAAGGACGCCAGCGGCATAGTGCTCCTCAAGCCGTACGCGGAGTACTACGACGAGTACGCCGACCGAGTCGCGGACCTGCAGGCCGGCTTCCCGCTCGGGCAGCCGATCGTGGGCGAGATGGCGCAGAAGGAGTTCATCGCCGTCTTCGGCGCGATCCTCCGGCTCCGGAACATCCTCCAGTCCTTCGACGACTTCGCCGGCAACGAGATCCTCACGCCCCGGGCGCTGCAGGACTACCAGAGCCTCTACCTCAACCTGTACCAGGAGTTCCGCACGCAGCGCGACGCCGACAAGGAGCCGATCCACGAGGAAGTCGTCTTCGAGATCGAGCTGATCAAGCAGGTGGAGATCAACGTCGACTACATCCTGATGCTCGTCGAGCAGTACCGCGACGCCAAGGGCGACGGCGATGACAAGGAGATCCGCGCCGCCATCGACCGCGCCGTGTCCTCGAGCCCCTCGCTCCGAAACAAGAAGGACCTCATCGAGGAGTTCGTCGAGTCGCTGTCTGCCACTGCGGAGGTCGATGTCGCGTGGGCGGCGTTCGTGGCGGCCAAACGAGCCGAAGAGCTCGATCGCATCATCACCGAGGAGGGCCTCGACCGCGACGCAACGCACGCGTTCGTCGAGGCGGCCTTTCGCGACGGGGCGGTTCAGCCGACCGGCACCGCGATCACCAAGATCCTGTCGCCGGTCTCCCGATTCGGCCCCGCGGGGGGACATGCAGCGAAGAAGCAGAGTGTGCTCACCAAGATCGGTCTCTTCTTCGACCGGTTCTTCGGCCTCAGCTGATCGCTCGTAGGGGTGGGCGACTTCTACCGAAACTTCTACCGGACGGGTAGAAACGGGGTAGAACTGGGCAACACCGTCTGGCATCCCGAATCACAAAAGCCCTGTTCAGGGGCCATTTCCTGGACGAACAAGCATTCGACAGTACGCCGAAAATCGGAGTTCAAGTCCCCCCTCGCCCCACCAGATCTAGGGTAACCACCCCACATGCGGGTGGTGTCCAGAGTACGGAAGGTCGGGGATGCGCATGAACCGCCCCCGTACCCTCCCGCCGCCCTGCCCGACCTCACCGGCCCACCCGTCGCCGCGTCGCCGTGGCGGTGGTCGGCCGCCGAACCCGAACCCTCGGGTCGCCTCCTGCTCCCGAGCGCCGCTCGTCGTTGCCTCGACGCGGACGTCGCGGCCGCTCACGCGGTGTCCGGCGTCGTGCGTGGCGACATGATCCTCCTTCGCCCAGACGCGGCGGACGGGCGATCGATGACCGTGGACGGTCGCGGCCGGATCTACCTGCCGGTCTGGTTGCGCCGTCATCCGGGCTTCCTCATCGGCACCCACGCCACCGCCGACGACCCGGCCGTGGTGATCGTACCCGCCACCTTGTTCGACGCCGTCGGCGACCAGATCCTCGAGCGGGTCCGATGAACCGCCAACTCCGAGCCAGGGTCCTGCTTGAGGAAGCCCGCGCCCTCGGCATCGACGTCGACGACCTCGTCGCTGCCGCCACCGGCGAAGCCAAGCCCATCACTCTGGGGTCGTGGGCCGACGAGATCACCCCGACCTTCAGCCCGTCGACCGCCGCGACCTACCGGCCCTACTGGCGACTCGCCGCTCGTCTCCTCGGCGACCGGTACCTGTCGGAGCTCACTACGGCAGACCTCGCCGGCGTGGTCGACGCCGCAGCTGAACGTGCCCGAGCCCACCGGCCCGACTCGACCGGACGAGCATCTCGGGAGACCTGCATCGCCGCCCTTCGCTCCATCTACGCCCGCGCCGTGGACGCCGGCCACGTCACGGCCAGTCCGGCTGCTGCGCTCCGCAAACCGCTGCGCACGACCAGTCGACGACGGGCGCTCGACGACCGCGAGCTCACCGACCTCGCCGACGCGATCCGGGCCACCAGCACCGACCCGGACCTCGACCTTCTCCTGCTCCGGTTCCACCTCGAGACCGGCGCTCGCCGGTAGGGTGCCCTCAGCCTGCGCGGCCGCGACGTCCACACGGAGCGAGCAACGGTATGGCTCCGCGAGAAGAACGACACCGAGCGCGAACAGCCGGTATCTCCCTCCCTGATCGCGCTCCTCCTGGCGCGCGCCGAGGATCGTGGAGGGAACGGCGCGAGAGATGCCGTGTTCCGGAACCGGCGAGGCGAGCCGATCACCGGGCGCCGCTACGACCGTCTCTTCGCCCGAGCCCGCGAATGCCTCGGGTGGAGGACCGCACCGCGGTATCCGCGCACGTGCTCCGTCACACTGCCGTCACCCGTGTCGGACGCATCGCGGGCTACCCCGTCGCCCAAGCCTTCGCCGGACACGCCCCGCCGAGCGTGACCGGCCGCTACCTCCACGCCTCCCTCGCCGAGGTCGCCACGGCGGTCGCAGCTCTCACGGGCGAGGACCATCCGCTCGCCCACCCGGGGCGCGGCAACGTCCGGCGCAGCTGTGCCGACCCCAGACGCTGACTCGGATTCGGGGACACGGAACAGCGACTTCGGGGACGGACGTCCGACCCCGACCGCCCCACCTACCCGGCAGCTCAAGGGCACCCGGGAGCGGCATCAAGTCCGCGCGCTATGGGACACCGCTCGGCAAGCGCCAACAGCGCGCCGATCTCCGAATCGGTCACCGCCATGTGAGCATGCGAACTCTCGTGCTCGAGCGAGTTGCTGCGCCTCTACCGGCACATGAGGACGCTCGCCGTGGCCGCCCATGACGCTCCACCTCCTCGCCTACTCCGCACGAAGCGCCGCGAGCATCGGCACTTCAGTCCGAGGTCACGGACTCCAGCGAACGGCTCCCTCTGAGCAGAACGAAGTCGATGCCGCTTCTCCGGAGAGGCAGGCTCCGTCGACGAGCTCCCGCTGACCGACCGGCCCGTCGAGTTGCACCACGTACGGCACTCGGTTGTTGCTCGGGCAGTCGCCGCCGGGAAGTGGCTCGACCGTGAAGGTCACGACGATCCTGTCCGCCTCAGCGACGACAGTGGGATCGAGCACTTCGCCGGTCTCACCCCCGCTGCACCCGAGCCGGGTCACCATCGCCCTGAAGGACTCCGACGCACCGCTTGGTGGGGCGTCGCTGTCAATGTCCCAGACGGCAGCTTCTCCCTCGGATGACGTTGTCGGCGGCGATGAACTCGTTGGCCCCTGGCCCGCGTGCGGCGGCGGACGCAGCATGACTCCGGCCGCGTGATCAGGGAAGCCGCCCCACGCCAACAGCACTCTGTCAGCCCACACGAGGGCCGGCTGTGTTCGGGGCGAAGAGTCGCCTGCAGGGATGGCCCGCCAGGTTCTTGCGTCCGGGTCGATCGCGCTTGCAGTGTCGCCTTCCCAGAGCACGAGCTCGGTTCCATTCCACACGCTTGGTGTGTCGCCAACCGCCACACCGTCCGGAGCAACAGCGATCGCTCTCCTGTCTCCACCGACGACTGTGAACGACTCCGAGTGGGCGGCGACGAGCAGCGCGTCTCCGGTCCAGGCGAGCACTGCTTGACCCGATGGAAGATCGCCCTCGCTGGACCATGCATTGCCGCTGTCGAGTCGTAGTGACACCAGGCTCGGTGGCCCATCCAGGGCTGGCCCGGTCGATTGAATGACCGCGAAGACCTCGCCGTCGGCCCACGCGCCTACGGGATTGGGTGCTTGGAGTTGACCGGGCAGATCAGGGAGCGCGCGCCAGCTGTCCGTCGCAGGGTCGTAGGCCCCGGCATCGCGGCTGTTGAAACCGGCGAGCACGATCATCTCGGATCCGGTCCACAACCCGACTGGCCGGCCCGCGCTAGCGAACGGCGCCTCCGCGATCGAACGCCAGCGACGGGTCGCAGGGTCGTACGCCGCACCATCTCGACCATCGCCCGAGCGGGACGCGCCGCCCCAGAGGATGACCTCTTCTCCCGTCCATACTGCGGCGGGCGCGTTGCGAGCAGTGAGCGGCGAGGACGGCAAGAGCGTCCAGGCGTCCGAGCGCGGGTCATACGTCGCGCCGTCATCGAACTGCCCGTTTGGCCCGTCCCCGCCCCAGGTGAACATGTGGCGTCCCGTCCAGACCGCGGCCATCGTCGAGCGCCCAGCAAGAGGCGCTCGCGCCAGCGGACGGAACTCGCCGGCGCCAAGAAGATCGGCATTCGATCCGTCCGGCGAGGGGCCCGTGGTGATCTGTGTGCCCTCCCCACCATCCCGGAGGGCCAGCGGTACGGCGACAGTAACCATGACGAGCGCGGCCGCCACGCCCGCGAGCGCGCGGCGGCGTGCTCGAGCTCGTTGAGTAAGGCGTCGGACATCCGGTGGCCGAGCGTCAAGGCTCCGTCGCAGCTCGTTGCGTGCGTTGAATGCGACCTGGTCGAGGCTGTCGTCAGCCATGGGCTCGTTCCTCCTCCAACCTTGCACTGATGGCTACGCGTCCCCGGCGGAGGTGGGTGCGGACCGACTCCTCGCCGATACCGAGCGCCGCTGCGATCTGGCCGACGTCGAGGTCCTCTAGGAAGGCCAGCGCGAGGACCTGTGCTTGACGCCGCGGGAGTAGCCGAACCGCATGCCATAGGCGGTCCGACGGTTCAGAGATCGTCGGGCTGGGAGGTCGCTCGCGGCGCAGCGCGACGAGCAGACGAAGTTCAGTGAGATGGCGTCGCCCACTTGAGATGCAGCGGTTGGTCAGGACCCGCCGAAGCCACCCTCTCGGGTCCTCGTACCTGGAGAGTTGTCCCCAGCGTCGAAGGCATGCGAGGAAGCTGTCCTGGGCCAGTTCCTCTGCGAGATCGCGGCGACCGGTCAGAACGAACGCCAGGCGGACCGCGTCGGCGTACTCGCGCTGATAGAAGTCCTCGAAGACGAGGACCCCCGGTTCCGAGCGTCGTTCCATCTCATCGGTCATCGCGACCACACACCATCACACGCACGAACCCGTCGAAGTTGGTTACACGATCTGTCCAGACGGGAGCGCCACCGAACGCGCGTCCATATCGACGCGGACATGACACCAAGGTGCCTTCGTACGGGGCGTAGGCGCGTAGGTGTCCCAGAACGGTCCGGCCAATGGGCGCTCGGCTGCCGACCAAGGCGAAGGTGTCAGCTCCGGGCGGTCTCCACGACCAGGCCAGGTGTGTTCTCGAAGACGCCGTCGTTGGAGACGAGAGGGGTCCCCAGTCGGATGGCCGTGGCGGCGATCCATCGGTCGGCATCGTGCTCACGTTGGCTGAGTGCGTGGCCGGCTCGTTGGCAGGCGACGCGGAGTTCGGCGTAGGTGCGGATGAGCTCGGGGCCGGAGTAGACGATCTCGATCCGGCCAAAGGCGGCTTCCATGCGGCGGAGCCGCGGGTCGCCCCATCCTCGGAGGAGCGCGCCGTAGCGAACTTCGGCCACGGTCTGGAACGACGTGAACTCGGCGCGCCCGACGAGGAGCGGTTCGTACCGGCGGGCGAGAGTCGAGTCGGGGATGAGGCGGGCGCTGTAGACGTCGGTGTCGACGACGACCGGACCCCGCCCGTGCTCGGTGGCCACCGTCAGCTCAGGGCGGCATCGAGGAAGGCGTCGGCCTCCTCAGGCG
>Ga0136633_1002973_pt1 | contig 11351 bp, 11 predicted proteins | sample AntDrymeUQ832206_2_FD_105494 | JGI IMG/M metagenome (GOLD analysis project Ga0136633, IMG submission 105494) | Polar desert sand microbial communities from Dry Valleys, Antarctica - metaG UQ83 (22.06) | ecosystem: Environmental > Terrestrial > Soil > Desert | place: Antarctica: Dry Valley...
AAGAGACGGGCTCCGCTGAACGGCGCTACGCCCGCTGTGCCGGGCTGCGCGGACACGCCGGCAAAGCCGGCATGCCCGCTTCGGCGCGGGTTAGATAAGAGACGGGCTCCGCTGAACGGCGCTTCGCCCGCTTTGCCGGGCTGCGCGGACACGCCGGCAAGGCCGGCATGCCCTTTCGGCTCGGGTGGCCGCGGAGGCGCCGTTCAGCCGGAGCGGCAGCGGAGGGGGTCCGGCTCCGCCGGGCCCCCGGTTTGTCAGCCGACTGAGGCGAGGCTCTACTGTGGCGGGTTACAATGGCTGCGACCGCAATGGAAGGACAGGCCTTGCCTGACTTATTGGAGAAGGCGCGAGATCGGACCGCAACTCAGTGGGGAGGAGACGGAGCCCGGCTCACTCCCGGCATTGAGGTCGGGCTCGATGAGCGCGGCGCTCGCGCAGAATTGCGCCGTCAGATCGGTCGCATGGAGCGAGACCTGGCTGAGCTCTTCGCATCTACTTATCCTCGCGCGGGGATCGATTGGACCGTCGCCGCCGCCGGCGGCCCGCGGGTGCTTGGCCTTGCCGATCTCGAGCGGGTCCGTGACGGGCTTGCGAACAGGCTTGCCGAGGTTCGAACAGAGGTCGCCCGCCGCGCAGACGTAGCCGAGCAGAACCGCGGCCTGATCGAGCGGATGATTGCCGACCCCGCCGATTACCACTGGGTCAAGGTCGGCAACGAGGACATCGGCGAGCGGGAGTGCCTGCATTGGCACACGCGCCCGCGCTGGGGGATCCTCGGGATGCTGCTCGGCTGGTGGCGGGTAAAGCTCTCCTCCGGATGTCCGTTAGCCACCGGGCTCGGCACCTAGCCGAGCCCGCACCAACCGCCTCTCACTGACGGCCTGCCGGTGGCCTCCTCGAAGTCGCGAAAGCGCCGCAAGCGGCGTCGGCCCGCACCCGTTCAAGGCGTGGCGGCGGCGCCTGCCTCCAAGCCCGCAGCCGGCAGACGCCAAACCGGCCTCTCGGCCACGATCGACGACCGCCCGCCGGCGCCATGGGGCTCGTTCCCGCTGGTCGAGCTGGCGGTTTTCGTCGGGCTGGTGATGCTGATCATCGGCTTCTTCGTCGTCGAGGGCGACCGTGCCGTGGTCTTCGTCGGCACCGGTCTCGTCCTCGCCTCGCTCGGCGGTCTCGAGCTGGGGATCCGTGAGCACTTCGCCGGTTACCGCTCGCACACAATCCTGCTTGCCGGGCTTCCCTCAGCGGCCGTGCTCGGGATCCTCTTCTACGCCGGCCCCGACGGCCTGCCCCAGCTCGCCCGCCTGGCGATCGCGCTCAGTGTCTTCGCGGTCTTCGCCTATCTCTTGGTCAGCGTGTTTCGCGCCCGCTCCGGCGGCTACGCATTCAAGCTCGCCGAGTTCAGAAGGCGCTAGTGGAAGGTTTTTGGGCGGCCCACTAGGTTCGCTGAACGACGACGGCCCGGGATCAAGACCCCGGGCCGTCCTTAGCTGCTTTGCCGCCGCATCCGCGGCGGCGTGGATGCCGCCCTAGCGGCGGCTGGTCAACTTTGCATCCAGCGCCCGCGCGACCATCTCTCGCTGGCGAAGCGTCAACCGTCCAACCTCGCGGTTCTCGTTCAGGGCGAGGGGAACGAGGAACTTTCTAGTTCTTGTTCGTCCCCAGCGTTCCTGGCTCTTGAGCAGCTCGGAGACGGTCATCGTCTCGGCTTCCCATGGACAGGACCGCAGCACTGCGGCGGCCTCGATCCTCCCGGCGCGCACGGAACGCTTCAGGGCGGCCCGTGCAAGGCGCACCCGGTTTGCGTGTTCCAGGGCGCGTATGTGTTGCGGGACGGCGGCAGGCGCGGCCGTCGAGGCAGCTTCCATCTCTCCTCCTCGGATGTGTAAACGGACTTATTCGGTGTGTCGCTCGAAGAACAGACCGGCCCCTTTACCGACCTTGAGAGCTTCGCCCCTTCCCGGGCGAGAGCGCCTCGATGAACCAGTCCTTCGGTGCTTCGGCACCCTAGCGCGGCGGCGCGATCGATCGCGCGTTTCGCGGCGAACTCGCCCCGCTTTTCCGCCTTTGCTTTCGCTAAGAGCACCTTTTTGAGACGCTCACTTTGCTTGTGCCGGAGTGGACAAGCTGAAACTACCCCGATCGGGGTAGCGGCGAGCAGCGTCGAAGCACGACTAACGATTCGTCAATTCGGGGAAGTCGCCGAGGACCGAGGCGAAGACCTCCAGCGCCCGATCGAGCTGCTCGCGCTCGTGGGTCGCCATCAGGCTCGTCCGCAAGAGCGCCCCGCCCGGTGGCACGGCGGGATGAAGGGCGACATTCGTATAGACGCCGGCGTCGAAGAGAGCCTTCCAGAGCGAGACCGCCTGCCAATCCTCACCGACGATGACGGGGACGATCGGCGTCAACGCCTCGCCGCCGCCGGGAAGCTGGGTCGGCTCGACGACCCGCAGGCCGAGATCGCTGAGGCCGCGATGGAGGTAGGCGGCGTTGTCGAGCAGCTTCGCCATCAGCTCAGGGCCGTCGGAGCGGATGATTCGCAGTGCCCCGAGAGCCGCGCCGACTGCGGCGGGCACGGCTGCAGCGCTGAAGACGAACGAGCGCGCAGCGATCCGTAGATAATCGATCACGTCGGCGGGGCCGGCGATGAAGCCGCCGCAGGAGGCGAAGCTCTTCGAGAAAGTTCCCATCCGCAGGTCGACCTGATCCTCGACCCCGAACAGCTCACAGGCTCCGGCGCCCCGCGCTCCGATCGCGCCGACCCCGTGCGCCTCGTCGACCATCAGCCTGGCGCCGTAGCGCTGACAGAGCTCGACGACCGGGGGCAAGAGGCAGATGTCGCCTTCCATCGAGAAGACGCCGTCGACGACGACGAGCACCCCTCCTCCGTCGCCTACGGCACGCTCGAGCATCCTTTCGAGCTTGTCGGTGCGGCCGTGGCGGTAGGGACGCAGCTTCGCCCCAGAGAGCTTGCAGCCGTCGAGGATCGAGGCGTGATCGCCGGAGTCGCAGATCACTGTGTCACCCGGCCCAAGGATCGTCCCGATCGCGCCGACGTTGGCCTGGTAGCCCGTCGTAAAGACGAGCGCCTGCTCTGTTCCCATCCAGTCGGCGAGCTCGGTTTCGAGCTCGGTGTGGAGCGGGATCGTCCCGTTGAGAAGACGAGATCCGGTCAGCGCCGTGCCGTACGTCTCTAAGGCGTCGGCGGCGGCCTGCTTGACGCGCGCGTCGCCGGTCAGCCCGAGATAGTTGTTCGAGCCGAGCATGATCGTCTCGCGCCCCTCCATCTCGACGACGGGCCCGGCTTGCGAGGTGAGCAGCCGAAAGTAGGGGAGCATGTCGGCGGCCTTCGCGGCTTCAAGCTGCTCGCGACGGTCGTGGTTGCGGGCGCGGTCGAAGACGTCGGCGGTGATTCTCGCCGGCTGAGGCTCGTCTTGGGATTGGCGCTGGGGTGTCTGTGGCTCGGCCATCAGTGAAAGTTTCGTTGATCCGTCGCAGTGGTGTCGTTCATCTGGGCCGCGGCGTAGACTCGGCCGATGGCTCGGGAAACCGGTAGCAGGCTGCGTGGCGAGGTCTTGGCGGGCGAAGTGATCGAGGAGGCGGTCGAGATCGACATCGTCGAAGCCGACCCCTTCGCCGACGCCGAGGTGCGCCGCCTGCCGGCTCGCCGCCTTGGTGAGGAGGTTGACGCCTGGCGTGGTGAGGTCCGTAGCGTCGCGATCGCAGCGGCAGGGGGAATCGCGGTCGGCGCCGCGGCGGTCACGGCGGCCAATGCGGTCCGCCGGCGCCTCGCCGAGTCGCGCAAGCCCGCCCGGCGAATCATCAAGCGCGGCAAGGACCGTCACGAGGTTCTCGGCACGCGTACCTTCTTGGTCGACGTGCACCTGCTCGGCCGACAGTCCTAGTGGCCCGTCCTGCGAGGACGCGCCGGCAGTGACGCTCCTCGACGTCCGTCCGCTCTGGCCCTACCGGTTGCCGGCGAGCGGGGGCCCCGATGGTGTCTCTCGGGTCCTCGGCGGGGTCTACGAGCGCCTGCTTTGCGTCGACGGGGCTCCGATCGTCGTCCGCGCCTGGGAAGAGCGTCGCGATCAAATCGTCAGGATCGCCGCCGTGCCGGCAGCGCCCTGGATGCCGGTCGGTGCGCAGTCCGAAGAGCTGGGCTTGGAGGCAAGCCAGGAGAAGCTCGAGATTGCCGCCGCAAGAGTCCGCCACGCGCTTGGCGTCGATGACGACTACCGCGAGTTCTTCGCGGCGTTCCGTGGTGATCGACTGCTCGCGCCGGCCTTCCACCGGCTCGCCCATGTCCGCGTCCGTCGCACGCCTTGGCCGTGGGAGGCGTTGGCTTGGGCCGTCACCGAGCAGCTGATCGAGGAGACCCGGGCCCGCCAGATCCAGCGCCGGATCGTCCGCGGCCGGGCCGCCTTCGTCGAGCTGCCGCCGGATCGCCGCCGGCTTTGGGACGTTCCCGATGCGGACGCCTTTGCCGCCATGGCTCCGGCCGAGCTGGCGGCGTTCGATCTGGCGCCGAAGCGGGCGCTGGCGATGATCCGGATCGCCCGCGAGGTTGCGCTCGGCCGCTGTGACCTGGACGATCCCGGCGACGATCGCCGTCTACTTGCGATCCCCGACATCGGGCCGTGGACGGTTCAGGTGCTTCGCCTGAAAGGGCGTGGAGAGGCCGACTCGTTGCCCGCGGGCGACCTCGCCTACATCAAGCTCGTCGGTGTATTGGCCGGGCTCGGCCGTCGTGCCACCGTCGCCGAGGTCGAGGAGTTCTTCGCCCCCTACGCGCCCTTCCGGGGCCTCGCCGGCTTGTTCTCATTAATTGCGTACTCGCACCGAGTCCGAGAGGCCGGCCCCCAACGCCTCGCTCCGGACGCCTGGCCCGACGCGGCCTGACAGCGGGACCCGCCCGGCTACCGCGGAATCTGTCCGGGCAGCAGCGAGTTGGTCAACAAGCTTCCCGCTTCGGGTCGGACTTCGAGCAGTCCCTGATCCGCCATGAAACCGGCGAACTCGGTCCAGGCTTGAGGGTCCATATATCCGTAGGGCTTGCCGGCGACCGGCTCCAGGAGTGGCAGGGTCCCCTTCACCTGGGCAAGCGTCAGCTCCGGATCTAGCCCGTCGGCCGCGGCGAGCAACTCATCGGTCGCGCCCTCGGGATCGGCGATCGCATCGGCCGTTCCCTGCTCGAGCGCGGCGATGAACAGGCGGATCATCTCCGCGTCCTGGCGGACCTGCTCGCCGGAGGCGACGAGGACCAGCTCGTTATAGGTCGGGATTCCGAGCTGATCGACGGGCACGACCTTCGGGTTCTCCCCTTGCTCGGCCAGATCGACGCCCTCGACGTTGAGGAAGCCGCCCAGCATCGCCTCGGCACGGCCGCTGAGCAGCGGCTGCTGGAGGTTGAAGCCGACGTTGACGCTCTCGACTTCGTCGCTGTCGACTCCCGCGTCGCTGAGGATGGATTTAAGGAACGCGTCCTGGTAGGGGATCCCCGCGGTCACGATCGTCTTGCCCGCGAGGTCGGCCGGCTCGTCGATCCCGGCATCGGGGAGAGAGATCATCGAGGTCAGGGGGCTCTGGACGAGTGCCGCGACTGCAACAACGTCGAGGCCTTGATCGCGGGCCAGCATCACCTCGGGCTCATAGGAGATCGCCAGATCGACCTGTCCGGCGGCGACCTGCTTGATCGGCGCCGACGGGTCCGAGGGGATCTGGGCCCGTACGTCGAGGCCGGCGGACTCGAACTCGCCGTTGCTCAGGGCCTGATAGATCCCGACGTGGTCGGGGTTGACGAAGAAGTCGAGCATCAGGTCGAAGCGCTCGGCCCCTCCGGCTGCGCGCTCCTCCTTCTCGCCGCAGCCAGAGACGGCGAGGACGGCGGCCAGAGCCGCGAAGGCGCTCAGCAGGGCCGCAAGGCGGCTGGATCGAGAACGGGTCATGGGTCCTTTCGGTTCGTCATCGGGGGTCTTGAGATTCGGGGCGCCACCAGGCAACCTTTCGCTCGAGCAGCGCAAGCAGGCCGAAGAGGGCGATCGCCATCGCCGAGAGGACGGTCATTGCGGCGAAGACGCGGGCCATCTCGAGCTGTGAATTGTCGAGCAGCATCAGGTGGCCGAGGCCTTCGGAGGAGCCCGCCCACTCGCCGAAAACCGCGCCGATCACGGCGACGGCAACCGCGATCTTGGCGCCGCTGAGCAGGTAGGGAAGTGCGGTCGGCAACTCCAGCGCGGTGAAGATTCGCGCCCTTCCGGCCCCCAGCGTACGGAGCATCTTGCGCTGCTCCTCCTCGACCTTGCCGAGGCCGTCGAGCGTGTTGACGGTTATCGGGAAGAAGCAGATCAATGCGATGATCGCGACCTTCGGGCCGATCCCGAAGCCGAGCCAGGCGACAAGGACCGGCGCGACGACGATGATCGGGATCGTCTGCGAGCCGACAACGAGCGGGTAAAAGGCGCGCTTGAGCACGGGGGAGAGGTGGAGCGCGACCGCGAAGGCGAGGCCGACGGCGACGGCCAGCGCGAAGCCGAGGCCAACCTCCCCGAACGTCACCCAGGCATTGTCGAGCAGCAGCTCGCGGTTCTCCCAGAGCGACTGGACGACGTCGCTGGGCGCGGGGACGAGGTAGGGCTTGATCTCGAACAGGTCGGCGAGTAATTCCCAGCGGGCGGCGAGCTCCCAAAGGGCAACCAGCGCCGCGATCACGGCGAGCGGCGCAGCGGCGCGCTTGAGCGGACTCACGCTTCGCGCCTGCCCGCGTCGGTTTCGCCCGCGAGGGCGGCCAGCGCCTGTTCGCGCACCTCGCCGAAGGCCTGCTCGGAGACCGCGTGGGTCCGGGGATGAACACGTGGGGACGGGGCCTCGAGGTCGGCGACGGTTCGTGCCGGCCGCGGCGAGAGGACGATCATGCGATCGGCGAGATACAGCGCCTCCTCGACGTCGTGGCTGACCAGGACGACCGTGCGCGGCTCGCCGTCGAGAGTCTTCGCCAACCACTCCTGGAGGTCGGCGCGAGTGATCGCGTCGAGCGAGGCGAAGGGCTCATCGAGCAGCAGCACCGGCTTGCCCGAAAGCAGGGTCCGGGCAAAGGCGACCCGTTGGCGCATCCCGCCGGAGAGCTGTCTTGGATAGGCGTTCTCGAATTCGCTGAGCCCGAGCCGGCTGAAAAGCGGACGGGCGATCTCCCGGGCTTGCCGACGCGAGTGGCCGTTGAGGCGTGGAGCGAGTGCAGCGTTGTCGAGCGCCCGGAGCCAGGGCAGCAACTGGTCGCGCTGCGGCATGTAGGCGCAGCTGTGAAGCCGGGCTTGGCCCGCCGTCTCGGCGCCGACGGAGATCGAGCCGGCGCCCGGCTCCCGCAAGCCGGCGATCAACTCGAGCAGAGTGGACTTTCCGCACCCCGAAGGGCCGACGACGCCGACGATGTCGCCGGCCGGGACCTCCAGATCGATGCCGGCGAGAACCTCGAGAGTACCGAACGAATGGCGGATATCGCGGAGCCGGATCGCAGTGCCGAGCGGCCCTGCGCGGTCGTCCGAAGCGGTCTCGGCGCTTAGCCCCGCCGGCTCGGGCGAGTCAGCCAGATGCGTTAGTTGCGAAGCCGCTCGGATGTCCATTCTCCCTCCGCGCGCATTACCGCACAGGTTCTAAGGGTCAGCGCTGGGTGGGTCGAGATGATCCAGAGGCGCTATCTCAGCCCGCTTCCCGCGAGCCCCCCTGTTGACGTCGGCAGAGTCTACCCCGCTCGGCTGTTTAGCTCGGGGGCTCCAGGCCGGGCACCGTGCCGTAGAACTCCGCGGCGGCATCGCAAGCTATCGGCGTTCTACTCCGCCCGCACGGCTCCGCCGGCGATCACGTCGACGAAGTCCTCGAGGTGCTTGGTCGTCCAGCATTCGAAGGCGGCATCGAGGAAGGGTTGATAGGCCGCCATCACCGAGTCGCCGTAGTTCCAGTAGAGCTTCGGCTCCGGGTTGAGCCAGAAGATTCGCCCGGCTCGCTCGCAAAGCTCGGCGAAGGCTGCGGCGTGGGGGTCGCGGCCGTTGGTCCGGGCATCGCCGAGCACGATCACGGTTGAGCGCGGGTCGAGATCGTCGGAGATCTCGGTTAGAAACTCGAGCCAGACGCGGCCGTAGTCGGTGTAGCCGGAGACGTCGGCGACGCCGCCGTCGCGGCTGATCCGCTCGCTGAGCTTGCGGAAGTCGCGCTCCTGCTCGAAGACGTCGGTCACCTCGCTGATCCGCTCGATGAAGACGAAGCTGCGCAGCTTGCGAAAGGAGTCGTGCAGGGCGTGCAGGACGCTGAGGAAGAAGACGCTCGAGGAAGTGACCGAGGTCGAGACGTCGCAGAGCACGTAGATCTCAGGGCGCTTCGGGCGCTTCGGGCGGTAGCTCAGCCGTAGCGGCACGCCACCGGTCTCCAGCGAAGCGCGCATCGTCCGCCGCACGTCGACGACGCGACCGCGGCGCCGGCCGCGCTGCTCCTGCCCAAGTGTGGCCAGGCGCCGCTTCAGCTGCGTGACCGCGCGATGCACGGAGGCGAGATCCTGAGAGGGATTGGTCGGCAGCGCCCGATCGAGGTCGGCGAGCGGCCGGGCCGGCGGCAGCTTCTCGGTCCGCTCGATCAGCGCCTGCTGAAGCTCGCGGCGCAGATGCGCTTCGAACTGGCGGATCCGCTCGCGATCGAGCGTCTCGGCCGGCTCGCCTTCGGGCCGGCTCTGTCCCGGCTGCAGGCCCAGCGAGCGTCGAATGCGCTGCACGTCGACCCCGACGACTCCGGATCCCTCGCCGCGACGGCCGAAGGCGGCGACCGCGAGCCGAGCCAGGTCGCGCATCGCATCCTCGTCTCCTTCGGCGATCGCCTCGCGAATCGCCGCGGTCAGCTCGTCGAGGTCGAGTCGCTCTCCGCCTTCGAAACGCTCGCCTTCGGCATCGTGGAGGTCACGGTTGATCGCCTCCGCCTCGGAGGCCCGAAAGAAGAAGCGGTCGAAGACCAACTCGAAGAGACGGCGATCCTCCGGCGACTTCGCCAGGGTCGCCGCGAGCGCTTCGCGGAAGTCGTCGCGCTTGCGCCAAGGCACTTCGCCCATCGCCGCGTAGGCGTCGAGGATCTCGGCTGTCCCGACCGCGATGCCTTCGGCGCGGAGCTCCGAGCAGAACTCCGCGACCCGCGTGGCCAGCCCCGGGTCCAGTTTCGGCTCGGTCCCGGCGCCTGCCATGCCCTAGGTCCCCTCGCTTACCCCGGCCTCGAGCTTCTCGCCGCCGAGCGACATTCCGACCCGCTCGGCGACCAGGTCGATGTCGGTCCGGTGCTTGATGATGATGCTCATCGTCTGCGTAAAGATCTCGTTGTCGATGTCCTCGGCGCCGAGCAGCAGCAGCGCCCGCGCCCAGTCGATTGACTCGGCGATCGACGGCGGCTTCTTCAGGTCCAGCTCGCGGACCATGTGGACGACCTCGACGAGCCGCCGGCCGAGCGTCTCATCCAGCTCCGGAGCGTGCAAGCGGACAATCTCCATCTCCCGCTCGATCGAGGGGTAATCCAGCCACAGATAAAGGCAGCGGCGCTTCAGCGCCTCGGTCAGCTCGCGCGAGTTGTTCGAGGTGAGCAGGACGATCGGCATTGTCCGCGCCTCGATCCGGCCCAGCTCCGGGATCGAGATCTGGAAGTCGGAGAGGACCTCCAGCAGCATCGCCTCGAACTCCTGATCCGTCTTGTCGATCTCGTCGATCAGGAGCACGACCGGCGTCTCGGAAGAGATCGCGGTCAGAAGAGGGCGGCTGAGCAGGAACTCTTCGCCGAAGATCTCATCGTGGGTCGAGGACCAGGCGCCCTCGCCGGCGGTATCGGCCGGAGCGGCGCCTGCCTGAATCCGCAGCAGCTGCTTGCGGTAGTTCCACTCGTACAACGCCTTTGCCTCATCGAGGCCCTCGTAGCACTGCAGGCGGATCAGCTCGCGGCCGCTCGCCCGCGAGATCGCCTTGGCGAGCTCAGTTTTGCCGACCCCCGCGGGGCCTTCGACGAGGACGGGCTTGCCGAGGCGCTGGGCGAGGTATGAGACCAAGGCGGCAGACTCGTCGGCGAGGTAGCCGGCGGCTTTCAGCGCGCTCTTGGTCTCCGCGATCGAGCTCGGCTCAGGCGGTAGCGCGCTCGGCGCGGATTGTGGATTGGGGGTGTCGCTCACGGCAGCCGATGATAATGAGCCTTGACTATGTCCCTGATCGCCAGCATCTTCCCCGAGGCCTCGCCGGTCCACGCCTACCTGCTGCTCGGCGGCCTCATCGTCGCGATCTACGCCCAGGCGGCAAAGATGCCCCGCCTGTTGATCGCGGCGATCCTCTTCGTGATGCTCTCGACGGTCTTGATCATCATCGCCGCCGGGGCTGCCCCGAACTGCCCGGACTGCCCGGAGTAGCGACCGCAACCGGCTTCGAGCTCGCGGTTCGAACCGACGCACCTTCCTTGGCACCGTGTCCTCGCCGGGAATCTTGCAGTAAGGGGTCGATTTCCAGGTAATCTCGCGGCGTGATCCCTACCGGAGCGAGCGAGGCGAGGACCGCCGCCGACGGGCTCGGCAGCGCGGTTGACGATGCGCGCCGCGACGCTGTCGCGACTTTGACCGCCGACCTGCGCCGGGTAGCGACCGAGGCGCGGGAGGCTGCGATGCGGGCGATCGAGGCAGAGGCGACGGCGCGGCAGGCCGAGGAGCTCAGGGCTGAGGCCGAGAACCGAGCCGATCAGGCCGAGGCTGCGATCAAGGAAGCGGAGGAAGCAGCGGTGGCCTCGGCAGAGGCGGCGACCGCTGATTACGAACAGCGGCTGAATGTGATCCGGACTCGCCTGCGAGCGCGGGCCGAGGAGAAGCTCCGCACCGCCGCCGCCCAGCTTCAGGCCCGCGCCAGCGAGAGGTTGCGCGAGGAGATTGAGGAGAAGACCGCGGCCGGACGCGAGGAGCTCGACGCCGAGCGAGAACGCCTGCGCTCCGAGGCGGACGCGCGGATCGCCGAGGCGCAGAAAGCCACCAAACTCGCTCAAGACCGGGCCCGCCAGGTCGAGGAGCGGTTGAAAGGCTCCGAGAATCGTCTTGCCCGCCTCGCCGACCGGATTGCCAAGGAGGCCGAAGCGGAGGCACGCCGCGCCTCGGAGGGTCGCCTTGAGGCCGAAGCGCAGCGTCTGGCGATCGAGGCCGACCAAGCGGCGGAGAAGGCGCGCGAGCGCGCATCGCGCAGCGCCGAGCAGGACCTTCAGAAGCGGCTGGTCATCGAGCAGCGCAAGCTTCGCGAGGAGGCGGAGCAACGAGCGAAGGTGGAGACCGAGAAGGCATCAGCCGAGCTCGAGCAACGGGTCCGGGCCGAGCT
>Ga0136633_1002975_pt1 | contig 11342 bp, 11 predicted proteins | sample AntDrymeUQ832206_2_FD_105494 | JGI IMG/M metagenome (GOLD analysis project Ga0136633, IMG submission 105494) | Polar desert sand microbial communities from Dry Valleys, Antarctica - metaG UQ83 (22.06) | ecosystem: Environmental > Terrestrial > Soil > Desert | place: Antarctica: Dry Valley...
CGACGACCGCCACAGGATCATCGGTCGGGATGTGCCCGTAGAGGGTGGTGCCCACCGCCACCACGGTCACGTCGAGAGATCCGGCCCGCTCTGCCACCTCGGCGTGGGCCTCGACTTCGCTCCGACCGAGCTCGGCCATGGGCCCCAGGACGGCGATGTGCCGACCGGTGACCGGCAGGGCGGCAAGAGCCTGGAGCGCAGCGGCCATGGAGAGCGGGCTGGCGTTGTACGCGTCATCGATCACCAAGCCGCCTGATCGGGAGCGGCGGACGTCCATTCGATGAGGCGATGCCGCCTCCGCTCCCAAACCCGTGGCCACCGCCTCCAGGGGCGCCCCCCCGGCCAGCGCAGCTCCAGCCGCAGCGAGGGCGTTGCCCACCTGGTGGGCGCCCCGCACGGCGAGGTGGACGGGAGCGCGACCCCAAGGTGTGCTCAGAGTGAACGAGGCCCGTAGGTCGTCGTCGACGGAGAGGTCCTCGGCCCTCAGCTCCGCCCTGGCCGCGCGGCCGTAGCCGAGCACGGCTGCTGCGGTTCGGGGTCTCATGGCTGAGACCCGGAAGTCGTCGAGGTTGAGCACGGCCGTGCCACTCGCCGGCAGCGCCTCGACGAGCTCGCCCTTGCCCCGGGCGACGTCGTCGATGGTGCCGAAGAGCTCCGTGTGGACCCCGGCGACGCAGGTCACCACGCCGATGGTGGGACGGCCCACGGCGCATAGCTCGGCTATGTGGCCGACACCACGGGCGCCCATCTCCAGCACGAGCGCCTGTGTTCCGGACGGAGTGCCGAGAAGCGTGATCGGGAGGCCGAGCTCGTTGTTGAAGTTGCGGGGGCTGCTGTGGGTGGTGAACGTCGCGGCCAGGGCGGCCGCGCACAGGTCCTTGGTGGACGTCTTGCCGACGCTGCCAGTGATGCCCACGACCCGATCGGGCAGCAGCCGGCGGGGTGCCGCGCCACAGGCCAGGAGGGCCCGCACCGTGTCGTTCACCACGATCGCGGTCCCACCCTCGGGGGATCGCGACGTGAGGTAGGCCGAGGCGCCGGCCGCCACGGCGGCGCCTATGTGGTCGTGGCCGTCGCGCTCAGCGATGACGGGCACGAAGAGCTGGCCTTCGCGGATGGCGCGCGAGTCGATCGAGGCCCCGTCGATCTCAGTGTCGGGCCCGTAGAGGCGGCCGTCGCAAGCCTGAGCGAGCACGGAGGCGAGCAGGCGCACGGCGCGATCGTATGGCCGGGCGGTCGGGGTGCCGGTCCTGCCTACGATCGGGAGATGTCCCGGACCCGGCTCGTCGTGCTCTTCGGCGGTCGCTCGGCCGAGCACGAGGTGTCGTGCGAATCGGCGATGCACGTCCTCAAGGCCATCGACCGCGAGCGCTACGACGTCGTTCCCATCGGCATCGCCCGCGACGGTCGCTGGCTTCCCGCCGGTGACATAGCCGCCCTGCCCGCGGGGGCACGGGCCCTCCCTTCGCCCGATGCCCTGGGGGGCGAAGAGCTGGACCCATTGCCCGCGGTCACGGCGGAAGCGGATGGGCCCACGGTCGTGTTCCCGATCCTCCACGGGCCCATGGGCGAGGACGGCACCGTCCAGGGTCTGCTCGAGCTGGCGGGTGTGCCCTATGTGGGAGCCGGGGTCCTGGCCTCCGCGGCGTGCATGGACAAGGGCTTGGCCAAGGACGTGCTTGCTGCCCACGGTCTGCCGCAGGTCGCATGGCGGACTCTGCGTGACGTGGAGGCGGGTCGTGCCGGTGCGCTTGGCGCCGCCGCAGAGGCGCTCGGCTACCCCGTCTTCGTGAAGCCCGCCAACCTCGGCAGCTCCGTCGGCATCGCCCGGGCTGGGAGCCTCGAGGAGCTGGAGGCGGCCGTGGCGGTGGCCCTCCGCTACGACGAGTACGTGGTCCTGGAGGAGGCGCTTCACCGCCCACGCGAGATCGAGCTGGCCGTCCTCGGCAACGCCGAGCCCAGGGTGTCGGTGCCGGGTGAGATCGTTCCGAGCCACGACTTCTATGACTTCGAGGACAAGTACGTCGACGGCGCCGCCGCCCTTCGCATCCCGGCCGCGCTGAGTGTCGAGCAGGTCGAGGAGGCCCAGGCTCTGGCTGGGGCTGCGTACCGGGCTCTGCGGGTCGACGGGCTCGCACGCGTCGACCTGTTCCTGGTGGACGACACGAGGTTCCTCGTCAACGAGCTGAACACCCTGCCCGGCTTCACCGCGATCTCCATGTACCCCAAGCTGTGGGAGGCATCCGGCCTCGGCTACGGCGCTCTGGTCGACGAGCTCGTGCGCCTCGCTCTCGAACGCCACGCCCGGCGGAGCGGTTTCGGCACCGACCGCGGGGCTTGAGTCGCTACCGTCCGCCCCATGGATGCGCGGGCCGGTCGGGAGATGCCCGCTTCGGAGCGTGTGGCCCTGCGTGTGCTCGGTGAGGTCGATGCGCTGGTCGAGCGGCTGGGCGCGGCCTACTGAAGACCATCTCGGGCCTCGTGCCCCTGTGGTCGGGCTCGGTGCTGCTGGACGGCGTCGACATCAGCAGGCTCTCGCCAGCCAAGCGCGTGGCCCTCGGCATCGGGAACGTCCCGCAGGGCCGGCAGGTCTTCGCAGATCTCACCGTGGAGGAGAACCTTCGCCTCGGAGCCCTCACCTCGCGGCGCAAGGACAAAGCATCCTGGCCCGACCGTCTGGAGCGGACCTACGAGCAGTTCCCCGTGCTCGGACGCCGCCGAAGCGCGCTCGGGGGCAGCCTGAGCGGGGGTGAGCAGGCCAGCCTGGCTGTGGGTCGGGCCCTCATCAACGAGCCCCGCCTCCTTCTGGTCGACGAGCCATCCGCGGGCTTGGCGCCATCGGTCATCGGCGCCCTCTTCGATGTGCTCGGCCAGGCGACGGCCACCGGAGTCGCCATGTTGCTGATCGAGCAGAACGTGGCCTTCGGCCTCCGCCTCGTGGACACGGCTCATCTGCTCCAGTCGGGCCGCGTCGTGCACTCGGGCCCCACTGCCAGCCTCGACCAGGGTGTCCTCGCCGAGCGCCTCGGAATCGGCCGCATGCTCGGTCGCGGGGCCACGCAGGCCGTCCGCCAACAGCGTCGCGCCGCCCGCATCAGCCCCGACGGCCGGCGCCAGCCCATCAAGGTTCGCTGACCCGGGACATCGGGGCAAGCAACGTCACGCCGTCGGGTAGAAGACCGACGGGTTGAGGATGCTGCGCTGCCAGAGCAGCTCTCGAGTGGTGTCGGCGACATCGAGGTCTATGCAGACGTCATCGAAGGAGTCGCGGACCGTAGCCAGGCATCGTTCGTTGATGCTGGCGGCCTCGGCTGGGCGCAGCTGGTAGATCGGCGCCGCGTGGACGACGTTGGCGAGGCGGGAGCTGGAGTCACCGTCGAGCCCGAAGGCCATCGCCTGGCAGGCCTCGCCCGTGTTTCGTGGCTGTGGGCACAGGTCGTATGCAGGGGTGAGCTCGAGGAGACGTCCGTCCCAGAACGCGGCGATGTTGCGGGCATGGTCGTCCGTGTTGCCGATGAGGACGCTGACGAGGATGCGCGTGAACAGCTCGCGGAGCGTGGCCGGGGGGTCGGTGAACTTGAGCCGGATCAGCTCGACGATGCCGGTGTAGGAGGCGTGGCGGGAAGCCATCTCTTGCAGACCGAGCAGCGTGAGGCCCGAAAGCACGTGACGGCGCTCTCCATTCGGTCCGCGGTCGAAGTGCTCGATGAGCAGGACGTCGCGACCGTTGGTCCGAATCAGCTCCGTCGCAGGCACTTGGACACCACAACGGCGAGCAAGCTCCATGCCTACCGCCTCTGCCTGGATCCACGGGAACATGTCGGTCGACACGGAGAACTTGGCGATGAGCTGCCGCCCGGTCTGGCTGGTATCGATAAGAAGGGCCTTGGGCCGAGCCCCACCGATCGGAGTCCCCCAGGTGAGGGCGTCGTCCACCTCCGAGGAGAACGGCAGACCCTGAGCGAGACGCTCTCCGGCCTCGAGAACTTCGTCGAGGGTCCCGTGGGTTGGGCGCTCGACGTAGGCGTGCGGCGACGCCTGGAAATCCAGCGCCCCGATTCGGTTGGATCCTGAATCGGTCAAGTAGGTGAGGAGGGGGAGCTCGTTCGTGTCAACCGCCCCGGTGCCGATGAGGCGACGTAGGAGCACCTGCATGCCCCAGGAGTCCGGAGCCGCATCGCGGATCACGCCGGCGGCGTCGAGACCGACGTCAGGTCGCTGTGGCCCACGCCGCAACGGGAGGCCTTCGGGCTGTAGCGCGATGGCGTCAGTACGACCCAGGTAGGACTGGGCGTACGAGAACTGCAGCTCGCTGTCTACCTGGTCGACACGTCCTGCCGGCACCGGTTCCGTGGCACCAGGAAGCCACGCCCAGACGTAGGCGTGGTCAGAAGTCATCATCGACGACCCCGGGCCGAGCGTCGACGCGAGAGGGGAGCAGCGCGAGGTCCCGCCGCCCCTGGGCCGCGAGTTCTGCGAGCTCTCGTCCTTCCCGGCCGAACAGCGGAACACCGAGGACGATGGCGACTTCGAAGTACAAGCCGACGGCGACGTTCGGGTCTCCTCGTTCGATGCGGAGCAAGGTGACGCGTGTCGTGTTGGCTCGGGCCGCGGTCTCGGCTGCCGTGCGCCGTTGCCGGCGTCGTGCTGCGGCAAGGTGGGAACCGAAGGCTGCGGCTGCCTCAGCTGTCGACGAGAAGTACACGCGGGGCATTCGAAACCTTCTCTTGGCTAGTCTGCTATGCACAAGTCCTGCTGTGTATCGGAAACTATACATTGGCTCGCCGAGTTCTATCCTCTGCCAGGACAACATCCACGGTGCGAGCCGCTGGCACCCAGGCGCACAAACCAACGCGACCGGGTCCAAAGCATCTTCCGGGTCCGCCAAGGTCCAGACGACCCGAGCGGTCGGCTGCTCCAACACCACCCCCTCGGCTCCCCGTCCCGGCGATCCGCCGGGGTGATGACCGTCTCAGCCTCTTGAGGGTGACCAAGGCGGTGAGGCAAAGGATGTGACCTCGCGGGGCGCGAATCTGATTGGCGCGGTCTCAGTCATGGCTCGATGCGTGGCGGCTCGTGAGCGAGCGCGACGCAATCATCCTGACCGCCGGCTACGGACGGACGGCGACAGGCAAGGTGTCCCACAATTTTGGTCCGATCAGCCAAGAAGGAGGCGAGCGGCGGCTCAATGTCGCCATCACACGCGCCCGGAGGTGGATGACGGTTGTCTCCTCGTTCACCGACGAGGACCTCGGCGAAGGCCGCCTCGGCAAGGCCGGTGCAAAGCTCTTCCGCTCGTACCTTCGATACGCCCGGACCGGCGGCCAGGATCTGGGCACGAAGCCGATCGATGTCCCGCTGAACGCTTTCGAGGAGGACATCCGCCGACGACTCAGCGCCGCCGGGATCCCACTGGTGTCGCAGCTCGGTGTGTCCGGATACCGCCTGGACTTCGCGTGCCCACACCCCACTAAGCCCGGCCGCTACGTGCTCGCCGTCGAGGCAGACGGGGCGACCTACCACTCGGCACAGAGCGCGCGCGACCGCGATCGGCTACGCCAGGAGCACCTCGAACGCTTGGGGTGGCGGTTCTGTCGCATCTGGTCGACGGAGTGGGCGCGCAACCCCGAAGCTCAGGTCACCCGGGTTCGAGCCGCATACGACCACGCCGTGGCTTCGGCGGACGCAGAGGCGGCCGCCCGCAAGATTCGACCGGTCAGGCCTTCTGCTTCGCCAAACGCAGCGGCCGAGGGCCCGGGCGCGACCCCACCGCGCCAGTCGGCCACCGGACGGGTCGGCTCCTGTCCGATCAGGATCGTCCCCTACGGGTCGATCAGGGACTACTCGCAGCTCGAGCTCGTCAGCCTCATACGCTGGATCGGGTCGGACACGCTCCTGCGCACAGACGCTGATCTGGTGGATGCGGCGAGGGAGATGCTCGGATTCACGCGGCGGGGGAGCCGTATTCAGGGTGCTCTTGAAAAAGCCGTCACCGCCGCCGCCCTGGGGGCTCCACCTACCCGGCGCGCCGCTGATGGAGCAGCGTCGTCCGCACCGCTGCCGAGAGCCGCACCATCCGACACGATCCTCATGGTCTGTCCATCGTGCAGGCGGAAGAACAGGGCGCCCCGATCATCAAAAGCCCGCTGTGGCTCCTGCGGTGCGATCCTCACCGCGCCCGGCTCGTAGCCTGCGCAGACCCCCCGATGCAAGCCGGTAATGGACCGGGCACGAGCCTCTTGCCACAGCGGCATGAGCCGGTGGGTCGACCACAACAGCCGCTTCGGCGTCGATTGCCCTCACCGCACAACCAGGTCGTGCCTCGGTCGTCACCCTCGACAATCGGATCGGGGCAGCGGACGCCTTCGGGGTCGGGCGCGATAGGTCAGATCGGCTGCAGTGGGGCGCGTTTTGACGATGTCGGTGCGCCGCCCGCCATCGGCTCGGCGAAGCTCTCGACGCCGCGCTCCAAAGGGAGTGTCGTGATCCAGAACGGGTTGATCGTGGCGGCGAGGCCGATGGCCGGACGGAAGTCGAGGTCGGTGTAGGTGAACGAGGCGAACAGCATCAGGCCGGATCGCGTGAAGGCGAGGCTGTCGAAGCCGGGGTCGGCGTGGTGCAGTCCGAGCCAGACCGCGGCACCGCTGGGACGCAGGATCGATGAACGCTCGACGTGTCGGCGTGGCGCCTACGGCGTCGAAGACAACGTCGAACTCGCCATCGAGGGCGGGTCCGGCTGTGGTCGTCCCGAGGCGGTCGGCGACGGCGGCGTCTGCGCCTCCGCGCCAGCGGGCGCCCAGCAGAGCAACGATGCCGACCCGCGCCGGGGCGTGCTCGGTGGTCAGCCGCCAGCCGTGTGCGGCCGTCGCCCGTTTGGCCGTCTCGTCGCGGGAGGCGCCGGCGAGGGAGAATGGCCGGCGATGACCTCCAACCTCCCCAACGTCGCCCTCGCCGAGCTCCTCGCCCGCAAGCCGCTCATCGATGAGGACGCCGACCGCGTCGGTGTGGTCCGCGGCTTCTACGCCGACCGACCGGGCGGCACGCTCGAGTGGGCCGAGGTGGAGGTCGGGCTGCTGGGACGCCGCCATCTCGTCCCCCTCGCCGACGCCATCATCGGCGACGGCTTCGTCCAGGTCGGCTACGACAAGGGGCGCATCGAGCGCTCGCCGGTGCCCCTTGACCCCGACGATCTCGACCCCGCCACCGAGCAGACGCTCTATGAGCACTACGGGCTGCCCTGGGAGGACGAGCCCGCGGGCCAGGGTCACCGGCCGGACGGTCCGACCGCGGGTGCCCACCACATCACCGTGCGCCGGCCCAGCCTGCTCGAGCGCATCGCCTACGCCTGAGGGCCATGGCGTTAGCGTCGGCCTGTGGCTTTTCCCCCGAACCTGCTCAACGACGGCGAGGAGATCGTCCTCGACCTCCGCCCGCACTGGTCGCGCCTGTTCCCTCCGGTCTTCATCACCGTTCTCCTCATCGCCGCGGCCGTCGCCGCGACCGCGCTCCTCTCGGTCCCGCCGCTCGCGCTTGGCCTGGTCGCCGCCCTCGTGGTCTCCGTTCTCTGGCTGCTCCGCGTGTACGTCAAGTGGACGACCACCAACTTCGTCGTCACCAACGAGCGCCTGATCCACCGCGAGGGTGTGGTGGCCAAGAAGGGCATCGAGATCCCCCTCGACAGGGTCCAGACCATCAAGTTCAGTCAGTCCGTGTGGGAGCGGATGCTGGGTGCCGGCGATCTGTTGATCGAGTCGGCCGGTGAGGGCGGCCAGAACACCTTCAGCGACATTCGGCGCCCGAGCACCGTACAGAACGTCATCTACCGGGAGATCGAGGCGTACGAGAACCGCCGCGTCGACCGCATGGGCCAGGCCGGGACACGCTCCGCTCTGTCCACGCCTGAGCAGCTCGAAAAGCTGCACGCGCTCTTGAAGGACGGAGCCATCAGCCAGTCCGAGTATGACGCGCAGAAGGCGCGCCTGCTCAGCTAGGTGCGCGTCGTCTCGCTCGTCCCGTCCGTCACCGAGACACTGCTCGACTGGCATGTGGACGTGATCGCCTGCACGCGCTTCTGCGAGCAGCCGGACATACCCCATGTGGGAGGGACGAAGGACCCCGACATCACCGCCATCGTCGCCCTGGGCCCTGACATCGTGGTGGTCGACACCGAGGAGAACCGCCGCCCCGACCACGACGCCCTGATCGAGGCCGGGCTGACGGTCGTGGTCACGGCAGTGCGCTCACTGGCCGACGTCGACGTGGCCCTCGGTCTGCTTGCGTCAGCGGTCGGCCTCAGCGTGCCCGCGCCTGTGGCGCCCGTCGAGCTGGCCCCGGTGACGGGGAATGCCTTCGTCCCGATCTGGCGGCGTCCGTGGATGAGCGTGAACGCCGACACCTACGTGGCCGACATCCTCCGCGCCGCCGGCTTCGTGTCGGTCTTCGCCGCTCACTGCGATCGCTATCCGACCGTGACAGAGCAGGAGATCCTCGCCGCCGCCCCGGATCGCGTCTTGGCCCCCACTGAGCCCTACGCCTTCGGCGACCGCCACCTCCCCGAGCTTGAGCGCTTCGCCCCCACCACGATCGTGGACGGCAAAGACGTCACCTGGTGGGGCGCTCGCACCCCCATCCGCCTGGCCCGCCTCAGGTCCGCCCTGCGTTGAGCTGCGGAGATCAGACGCTCCTCGCCCGTGGGGACCGGCTCAGAGGAGGGTGGCGGGGCCGGCTGCGGACACCCACCAGTGCTGCCATGCGCTGACGTCGGGCCGGGCCCCGTCCTCCACCAGGGCAACGGCACAGCCGCCGAAGCCCGCTCCCGTGAGGCGGGCGCCGACCACTCCGGGCTGAGCGCTCAGGTGGGCCACGAGCGCGTCGAGGCCTGGCGTGGAGACCTCGAAGTCGTCACGCAGGCTGGCGTGGCTGGCGGCCATGGCCTCGGCCACGACGGCCCGGTCGAAGCGAGACAGGGCCACCGCCCTGACCCGCTCGCACTCGGTACGAACGTGGCGGGCCCGGCGCCTGAGCACCGGATCCTCGAGAGCCTCGATGGCCCGAAGCTCAGCATGGGGGAGGGGGCCGACGATGGTCGCCGCTCGCTCGGTCGCGGCCCGCCGGTCCGCGTAGGCCGACCCGGCCAGCGTTCGCTTCTCCCCGGAGTGGGCCACGAGCACCCTCCATCCCGGGGGCAGCAGCACGGGGTCGACCTCCAGCGTCGTACAGTCCATGAGCAGGGCGTGGCCCTCCTTGCCGCTCGCCGAGGCCAGCTGGTCCATCACCCCGCAGGGCACCCCGCTCGCCTTGTGCTCGGCCCGCTGGGCGAGGAGGGCCAGCTCCTGCGCCGGCCCGTCGAAGCCGAGGGCCAGAGCCACGGCCAGCTCGAGCGCGGCGCTCGAAGAAAGGCCGGCGCCGATGGGCAGGGTCGTGGACACCGAGCCGACCGCCCCGGGCACGCGCCGACCCGAGGCGACGAGCTCGCCGACGACCCCACCCACATAGCGGGCCCACGCAGGTTCGAGCGATGCCGCGTCGCCAGGCCCGACCCGCACGACCGCGACCTCGGGCTCGTCGGGTGAGGTGAGTCGCACCTCGGCGCCGTCCCCGACCTCTAGGTCGACGGTGGTGGCGAGGTCGATGGCCATGGGCAGCACGGGGCCGCCGCAGAAATCCACGTACTCGCCCAGGAGGTTCACCCGGCCCGGAGCGCGGGCTCTCACGCGCGTCACGCGCCCGGCAGCGACCGGAGCTTGGCCGCCGCGTCCTCCGGGGGGACGGTGTTGAAGTAGACGCCACTGCCCACCTCGCCTGCGGCGATGTAACGAGCGACTCCAGCGCCCCGAAAGTACGGAGCGATGTGGCAGTGCACGTGGGCCAGCGGCCAGTCACCGGAGTCGCTTGGACGCTGGTGCCAGAAGAGCATGTAAGGCATCGGCGCCGCAAAGAGCTGGTCGAGGCGGGCCAGCGCGTCGACCAGCACCGCGGCCAGATGGTCGCGGCCGGCGTCGTCGAGCTGCGGCAGCGACTGGACGTGCGAGTCGGGGGCGATGCGCAGCTCATAGGGGTGGGCGCTCGCCTCTGGGCACCAGGCATGCCAGGGACCCGACCGGGTGACGGAGAAGCGGGACGGGACCGGCGTGCACAGGCTGCAGGTGTGGGCCGTGAGCTCCCGGAGCGGGACCGGGGGCACGTCGGCGAACGCATAGACCTGGCCGTGGGGGTGGACGATGGTCGCGCCCACCTCCGGGCCCCGGTTCTCGAAGAGGAGGACGTATGCGGCGTCGGCGCGAGCCCCGAGCGCCACTGTGCGGTCGGCCCACAGGTCGACCACACGACGGACGCCATCCCGGCCCAGCTGCCACATGGCGACCCCGTGCTCGGGGGCGTAGAGAAGCACCTCGGCCCGCTCGTCCGGCAGCGGCGGATAACGATTGGGGAACCAGTGCGTGAGGTAGGGCTCGGGAGCCTCGAGGCCGCCCGGGCAGAACGGGCAACCGGCGGGGCGGTTGGGCCGCTGCTGGCGACCGCCTATTACGACCGTTGGCGTGCGCGTCAGACGGTCGATGCGAAGCTCCGGCCCTTCCCCCACGAGGGCACCCTATACAGGCTCATGGAGGAGCGGGCGACGTCCACCTTGACCGCGCGGTCAAGACCGGCGAAGGTTTGGCATGCCCACTGCACAGGCCAACGGGATCCAGATCACCTACGTCGAGGATGGGGACCCGACCGGGGATCCGCTGCTCCTGGTCATGGGCTTCACCGCCCAGCTCACCTCATGGCCGCAGGGCTTCGTGGACGAGCTCACGGCCCGGGGCTTCAGGGTCATCAGGTTCGACAACCGCGACAGCGGGCTGAGCGGCAAGCTCGACGGGGTGACGGCGGACCCGTTCGGCGTGATGGCCGGCAGCGCGGAACCCCCTTACCGCCTCACTGATATGGCTAAGGACGCCGTGGCCCTCCTCGACCACCTCGCCATCGACGACGCCCACATCGTCGGCGCATCCATGGGCGGCATGGTCGTCCAGACCATCGCCATCCACCACCCTGACCGCGTGCGCAGCCTCTGCTCGATCATGAGCACCACAGGTGCGCCGGACGTAGGCCAGGCCACGGCCGAGGCCATGGGCGCTCTCCTGGCGCCCGCCCCCACCAACCGCGAGGAGGCCGTCGAGCGCAGCGTCCAGGGTCTCCGCGCCATCGGGTCACGGACGCACCCGATGCCCGAGGATGAGGCGAGGGCCCGGGCCGGCGCCGCCTACGACCGGTCCTTCTACCCGCAGGGGGCCATCAGGCAGATGGCGGCCATCTTCGCGGGCCCGGATCGCACTGAGGCCCTCCGAGGTGTGACC
>Ga0136633_1002976_pt1 | contig 11333 bp, 9 predicted proteins | sample AntDrymeUQ832206_2_FD_105494 | JGI IMG/M metagenome (GOLD analysis project Ga0136633, IMG submission 105494) | Polar desert sand microbial communities from Dry Valleys, Antarctica - metaG UQ83 (22.06) | ecosystem: Environmental > Terrestrial > Soil > Desert | place: Antarctica: Dry Valley...
ATGGGGATTCGCGTCGGCATCAACGGGTTCGGCCGCATCGGCAGGAACTTCTTCCGGGCCCAGCACGCCCGCGGCTCGGATATCGAGGTCGTCGCGCTCAACGACCTCGGCGATGCGAAGACGATGGCGCATCTCCTCAAGTACGACTCCAACCTCGGGCCGTTCCCCGGAGACGTCGAGGAAGGAGAGGGGGTCCTCCGTGCGGCTGGCGAGGAGGTGCAGGTCCTCTCAGAACGCGACCCCGCCGCGCTGCCCTGGGGCGACCTCGGGGTGGATGTCGTGCTCGAGTCCACCGGGTTCTTCACCGATCGCGATGGTGCGGGGAAGCATCTGGCAGCCGGTGCGAAGAAGGTCGTGATCTCCGCGCCGGCCACCGATCCTGACATCACGATCGTCCTCGGGGTCAACGACGATGCCTACGACCCGGAATCGCACGACATCGTCTCGAACGCGTCGTGCACGACGAACTGCGTCGCCCCCATGGCCAAGGTCCTCCACGAGCTCGGAGTCATCGAGACCGGCTTCATGACGACGATCCACGCGTACACGCAGGACCAGGGTCTACAGGACATGCCGCATAGCGACCTCCGGCGGGCGCGGGCGGCCGCGATCAACCTCATCCCGACATCGACCGGCGCGGCGAAGGCAATCGGGCTCGTGCTCCCGGAGCTCCAGGGGAAGGTCGACGGGATCGCCGTCCGCGCCCCGGTGGCTACGGGCTCGCTCACCGACCTCGTAGTCCTGCTCGGCCGGGAGACGAGCGTCGAGGAGGTCAACGACGCGTTCAGGGCCGCCGCAGACGGGACGCTCGACGGCATTCTCCAGTACACCGAGGATCCGATCGTCTCCACGGACATCAACGAGTCCCCGTACTCGTGCATCTACGACAGCCAGCTCACGATGGTGCAGGGCGCCTCCGTGAAGGTCTTCGGCTGGTACGACAACGAATGGGGCTACTCGTGCCGGCTGGTCGACCTCATCGGCAGGCTTCTGCCGTGAAGGCCTCGAGATCCACGACGGGCTCCTGGTGCCGGGACAGGAGTGACTAAGCCGCGCTCCGTCCGCGAAGCGGACGTTGCCGGGTTGCGAGTCCTCGTGCGCGCAGACCTCAACGTTCCGCTCGAGGACGGTGAGGTTGCAGACGACACTCGGATTCGCGCCGCGTTGCCGACGCTCGAGCTGCTTCTCGAGCGAGACGTCGCCGAGGTCGCGGTCTGCTCGCATCTCGGCCGGCCGAACGGCGAGGACCCTGCGTTTCGCATGGAGCCAGTCGCCGCACGTCTCCGCGAGCTGCTGCCGCATGATCGCCTCGAGGTGCTCGAGAACACGCGCTTCGACCCAGGCGAGACGGAGAACGATCTCGAGAGCGCCCAGCGTCTTGCTGATGGCCGCGATCTGTTCGTGAACGACGCCTTCGGCTCGGCGCATCGCGCGCATGCGTCGACCGTCGGCGTCGCGAAGCTGCTCCCCGCCTATGCAGGACTCCTGCTCGAGCGGGAGCTCGAGATGCTCGGGCGCTTGCTGGGCGAGGTCGACCGTCCGTTCGTCCTCGTGGCGGGCGGCGCGAAGGTCGAGGACAAGCTCGGCGTGCTCGCGAAGCTCGGCGCTCGCGCCGACGCCGTCCTCGTGGGAGGAAAGATGGCCGAAGAGCTGCGCGGGAGCGACTCTTTGCCGTTCGAAGCCGTTCTCCCCTCAGACGTCGTGGCCGCCTCCGCGTTCGAGGCGGATGCGGAAGTGCAGACGACTTCGTCCGACTCCGTACCCGACGGCTGGCTCGGACTCGACATCGGCCCGGAGACGAGAGAGCGCTTCGCCACCGAGATCCGTGGGGCCCGTACGGTGTTTTGGAACGGGCCGATGGGCGTGTTCGAGTGGGCGCGCTTCGCGGAGGGGACGAAAGCTGTAGCTCTAGCCGTGGCCGCCGTCGAGGGCTACACGGTCGTCGGCGGAGGCGACTCTGTTCGCGCGATCGAGGAGCTCGGTCTCGCCGAGCGGATCTCCTGGGCGTCGACCGGCGGCGGCGCCTCGCTCGAGCTGCTCGAGGGGAAGGAGCTCCCGGGCGTGGCGGCGATCCCCGCCGCGTAGCCCGGATCAGACGACAGCAGCCGCCCGCACGCCGGGAACGTGACGTGCGAGGAAGTCGAGCACCTTCGACACCTGCCGCACCCGCTCGTCCACGTCGAACGACCCGTGCCCGGTCTCGAAGACGTACACCTCGTGTGGATGATCGCGCGCCGCGAGCTTCTCGACATAGCGCATCGCCTGCCGGTACGGGCAACGGCTGTCGTTTCGGCCGATGATGAAGAGCACCGGGACGCGGACGTCGTCCGCGAAGTTGATCGCATTTCGGTCGCGCATCAGCTCTGGGACGTCCTTCGGCTCGCACCCGCCGAGGAGCGCTCGGTCGTACGCCTGTAGAAGCGGCGAGAGCTCCTCGTAACCGTCGGCGTAGTCGCCGACGGGCACACCCGCCACTCCGCAGGCCCACAGCTCCGGATGCTTGCCGAGCTCGAGGAGCGTCACGTAGCCACCCCACGAGTGACCGGCGACGACGGCGCGCCCGGGGTCGGCGATGCCACGCTCGACGAGATCGCGGAGGCCGGCGTTCACGTCTTCGAGCTCGGGACCGCCGATGTTTCCGATCAGCGTGTCGCGCCACTCGCGTCCGTATCCGATCGACCCGCGGTAGTTGACCATGCCGACGGCGAAGCCGGCGTCGACGTATGCCTGCACCTCCGGCTGCCAACGGTCGAGATCGAGCCAGGTCGGGCCACCGTGGACGAACATCAGCACCGGAAACGGGCCGCCAGAGTCGTCCGGAGTGACGAAGAAGCCGTGCACCCGCTGTCCGTCGAGATTCTCGAAGTGCCAAGACTGATACGGGCGCCCCGCAGGACCGAAACCGTCCTCGGGCGGCAGGAGCTCCGAGCCCTTGTCGTCGAAGACGAGTCGCTGGCGGTGTCCCTGCTCGTGCAGGAACCACACGCGCCCGTCGGGGCGGACGCGTGCCTTCCATACGTATCCGGGCTCGCTCGGGATCGGGTCGAGCGAGCCGGACGCGAGTTCGTAGCGGTACAGGCGAGACCTGCCCTCGAACGTGTTCTGAAGCAGCAGCGCCGACCCGTCGGGCCACCAGTCCTGCGGGGACGCGCCGCCCTCGAGCTCGAGCGCAAGGTTTGTCCGCTCACCGGTTGCGAGATCCCAGATGCCAGGGCGCTCGTCGCCTGCGAGCTCATGCTCGAACGCGAGGCGCTGGTCGCCTGCGACCGGAGACCAGCACCTTGCGTGCAGCGACATTCCCTCGTCGATCAGCTCGCCGGCTGTTTCGCCCGAGCGCGGATCGATCACCCGGAGCGCCGGGTGAATCAGGTCGCCGTGCTCGGCATGCTCCAGGCAGAGGAGTAAGCCGTCGGACGAGAGCCCGCCGCGGACGAAACCTTCCCCCTCGGCGCCACCGATCTGGACGGACTCGGACGAGCGCTGGATCTCGCGCGCCGCTGCTCCGTCCAGCGAGACGTAGATCGCGAATCCATCCCGACCGCTGATCCCGGCCACGACGATCCCGGGCGCCTGCGCGAGACCCTCGTTCCAGCCGTGCGGAACACCATCCAGGAACGGCCGCGTCTCGCCTCCGTGGAAAGGTTGCACGAGCCAGCGACCCGACTCGTCACCGGTCTCGTCCTGGAACCAGAGCACGCCCTCGCCGTCCAAGGTGGGCACCCCGTCGAGCAGTCCGACCGGATGATCCGTCACCTGGCGACGCAGTCCCGTTGCGAGGTCCCAGGCATGTACCTGCCAGACCACCGCCTCGTTCGACGTGTAGACGACGCGATCGGGCGCGTGAGGCGACCACTCGGGCAGGTAGGTCAGGCGGGCGCGAAAGCGCTGCTCCCAAGGCTCAGTCGCTCCCGCGTCGCTCATCGAGCGCGAGGCTAACAGTCGCCCTTCGCCTAAGATCGCGCGTCGTGCTGATCGCCGGCAACTGGAAGATGTTCAAAGGAGCGCACGAGGCGCGGCAGTTCGCGACGACCATCCGGCATCTGCCCGAGCGGATGGCCGGCGTCGACGTCGTCGTCTGCCCGCCGTGGACGTCGCTCGAAGCGACGATCGCGGGTCTCGGGAAGAGTGCAGTGCGCGTCTATGCGCAAAACGTCCATTGGGAACTCGAAGGCCCATTCACGGGCGAGGCGTCGGCACCGATGTTGCTCGAGCTCGGGGTGACGGGAGCCCTCGTCGGCCACTCGGAGCGGCGGCAGTACTTCGGCGAAACGGACGAGACGGTCCGGCTCCGCGCCGAGAGCGCGCTCGAAGCCGGGCTCGCAGTGATCGCCTGCGTCGGCGAGACGGCAGACGAGCGACAAGCCGGCGAGATGCAGCAGGTCCTCGAGCGCCAGGTCTCGGTGCTCCCGCGCCATGAGCGGCTCGTCATCGCCTATGAGCCCGTGTGGGCGATCGGCACCGGGCTGACGGCCACGCCCGACCTCGCGCAGGAGGCCCACTCGTTCGTCAGATCCCTGCACGACGCGCCCGTGCTCTACGGCGGTTCCGTCAAGCCCGAGAACGCCGCGGGACTTCTTGCCCAGCCCGACGTGGACGGCGCGCTCGTCGGCGGCGCATCCCTCGATGCGCTCGACTTCGAGGCGATCTGCCAGGCCGCAGCGCAAGCCGCGTGACGTTTCCTCTCTGCGCCCTCGTCATTCTGGACGGCTGGGGGATCGCGCCGCCGGGCCCGGGTAACGCGGTCGAGCTCGCCGCCACACCCGTCTTCGACGGGCTCTGGGCGCGCTATCCACATACGACACTCGCGGCATCGGGGGCCGCTGTCGGGCTCCCCGACGGCCAGATGGGCAACTCGGAGGTCGGGCACCTGACCATCGGCTCGGGCCGGATCCTCTTCCAAGACCTCGTTCGGGTGAGCAAGTCGATCGTCGAAGGCTCGTTCTTCGAGAACGAGGCGCTCGTCGGCGCGTTTCGGCGTGCGGCGGCACGAGGCGGCGACGTACACCTCCTCGGCCTCGTCTCGTACGGTGGAGTTCACTCGCACATCGACCACCTGCGAGCGCTGCTCGAGCTCGCCGAGCGCGAAGGGATGGCCGATCGCACCTGGATCCACGCGTTCACCGACGGTCGCGACGTCTCTCCCCATGCCGCCGTGAACGATCTTGCCGAGCTCCCGGCTGGCCGCATAGCGACGATCAGCGGACGCTACTACGCCATGGACCGCGACGCGCGTTGGGAGAGGACAGATCTCGCGCACCGAGCGATCTCCCTCGGTGCTGCGCCGATCGTGAAGAGTCCGGTCGCTGCCGTGCGCGAGAGCTACGACCGCGGGATCACGGACGAGTTCGTGGCGCCCGTCATTCTCGAGGGGCGTCCTCGCCTACGTCCGCCGGACGCAGCCATCTTCTTCAACTTCCGGCCAGATCGCGCGCGGCAGCTCTCGGAGCGGCTGCTCGAGGCAGGGGTCGACCTGACGACGATGACGCGTTATCGGCCGGACTTCACGTGTCCTGTGGCGTTTGAGGAGCAGCTCGTCGCCAACACGCTCGCGGAGACGCTCGCGGCGAGCGGGGCGCGCCAGCTGCACGTCGCGGAGACGGAGAAGTACGCGCATGTGACGTACTTCTTCAATGGTGGGGTGGAGGCGGAGTGGGAGGGTGAGACGCGCATCCTGGTTCCCTCCCCGCGGGACGTTCCGAGTTACGACCTGAAGCCCGAGATGTCGGCTTTCGAGGTGGCCGGGCGGTTCGCGGCTGTTATCGGCGGCGGCTATCGCTTCGCGCTGATCAACTTCGCGAATCCGGACATGGTCGGGCACACGGGCTCGATTCCTGCGGTCGTCGCGGCGGTGGAGGCCGCAGACCGTTGTCTCCGGATGGTGGTCGAGGCGGTCCACGATGCGGGCGGCATCTGTCTCGTGACCGCCGACCACGGGAACGCGGAGGTCATGCTCGAGGCTGACGGCGTGAGCCCGCACACGGCCCACACCACGAACCCGGTGCCGCTGATCGTGACCGCCGACGGTCTTGAGCTGCGCTCTGGAGGCGAGCTCCAGGACCTCGCGCCGACGGTGCTCGATCTGCTCGGGCTCTCCGTTCCTCCCGAGATGACGGGCTTAGCGATCGCAACCAGCGCGTAACGTTTCGCCACAAACTCCTCAATAACCCGCTTCTATACTCCGCGGGCCGTGCCGCTCCCACAGCCCGATCCCGGTGTCCTGCGCAAGGCGCAGCGCGGGGACGAGCGGGCCTTCTCGATCATCGTCAGGACGTACGAGCAGCCGGTCTACAACTACGTGGTGCGGCTCACGGGCGACCGCGTGCTCTCGGAAGATCTGACGCAGGAGGTCTTCCTGCGCGTCTTTCAGGGGCTGCCGAGCTTCTCGCTGCGGTCACGGTTCACGACCTGGCTCTTTCAGGTCACGAAGAACCGCGTGCTCGACGAGTTGCGGGCACTGGAGCGGAGGCCGCGGGCCCTCGTCGGACTCGACGACATTCCCCCGCTCGAGGTCGTGGATGCGCCCGTCGAGCGCACCGAGACGATCGACGCGGTGTGGCGGGCGGTCGCGGCGCTGAACCCGGATCTGAAGATGGCGCTGCTCCTGCGCGACATCGTCGGTCTTTCGTACGCGGAAATCGCCGAGACGCTCGAGATCACGCTCGCGACCGTCAAGTGGCGCATCTACAAGGCACGCGAGGAAGTTCAGCTTGCTCTCCAGCGCGAGGGCATCACCGCGTCGACCTCGACCTCGACCTCGACGTCGGCGCCCGTGCACGCCGAGCACGCGTAGCGGCGCTTCGCAAGCGCGGACCACTAGCTGCGCCGGGCCGCGCCTAGGATGAATGCGTGGCGAAAGTTCGGGTCGATTCGTTGTCCCGCCTCGAGGCGGCGCTTGCCGAGATCGCCGAGATCGACGTCGCGCTCGAGCGGCCAGGCGATCCCGAGCACGGCGACTACGCGACGAACGTCGCCCTCCGGCTCGCGGGCGGGCGCCGCCAGCCTCCACTCGAGATCGCCGGACAGATTGCGGTAGCGGCGCAGGAAACCGGTCTCGTGGAGCGGGCGGAGACCGCAGCGCCGGGCTTCGTCAATCTCCGCGTGTCGGACGCATGGCTGGCGGAAGCGCTCGGCGAGATCGTCGCCGCCGGCGACGCGTTTGGAGCCGGCTCGGCCGCCCCCGCCGAGCGAATCCAGATCGAGGCCGTCTCGGCGAATCCCACGGGGCCGCTCACGGTCGCGCACGGCCGGAACGCGGCCTACGGGGACTCCATCGCGCGCCTGCTGAGCTTTGCCGGGCACACCGTGGAGCGGGAGTTCTACTACAACGACGCGGGCGCCCAGATGGATCGCTTTCGCGCGTCTGTCGAGGCGCTCCGGCGTCACGAGGCGCCGCCCGAGGACGGCTACCACGGCGACTATCTGGGCGAGCTGGCGGCACTTCCGGGCGACCCCGTACCGGTGATGCTCGAGCGGATCGAAGCGACACTCGAGCGCTTCCGCGTCCACTTCGAGAGCTGGGAGCGCCAGAGCGAGGTCGAGACGGAGATTCCGGAGACGATCTCCCTCCTCGACACCTACGAGGAGGATGGGGCGGTCTGGGCCCGGACGAGCGCGCACGGGGACGACAAAGATCGCGTGCTCATCCGCTCCGACGGCACGCCCACGTACTTCGCCGCCGACGCGCCGTACGTACGCCGGAAGTACGCGAAGGGCTTCGAGCGGATCATCTATGTACTCGGGGCGGATCATCACGGCTACGTGAGCCGTCTTCAGGCGTTGGCGGAGATGCTCGGGCATCGGCGCGACTCGCTCGAGGTGCTCATCTACCAGCTCGTCAACCTCGTCGAACGTGGCGAGGCGAAGAAGATGTCGAAACGTCGCGGCGACGTCGTGTTTCTCGACGAGCTCGTGGACGCGATCGGCGTGGACGCCGCACGTTGGTACCTCGTCACGCGCGGGCACGACCAGGCGATGGACATCGACGTCGACCTTGCTGCCGAGCGCTCGCAGAAGAACCCTGTCTACTACGTCCAGTATGCGCACGCACGCATCGCCGGAATCCTGAGAAACGCGGAGGCGGAAACGGAAGAGACCCCGGTGGCACAAAGCGATGAGGTTGATCTCGCCGTGCCGCTCGAGACCGAGGAGCGCGAGCTCGTAAAGCGGCTGCTCGAGTTCCCCGCGCTCGTTGCCGAGGCAACCGAGCGCAGGGCGCCGCACGCGCTGCCGACCTACGCGATTCGGGTTGCCGACGACTTCCACCGCTTCTACCACCAGCACCGCGTGCTCGGCTCCGAGAACCAGGTCTTCCGGCTGGCGCTGGCGCGGTCGACGCAGCTCGTCGTTGCTCGTTGCCTGGATCTCATCGGGGTCGAGGCGCCGGACTCGATGTGAGCGGGTAGGCGTTGCCCGTCGCGTTCTAGGATTCACGCTCGTGGGGGAAGTCGACCGCTCAATTCCGGACCGGAACCTCGCACTCGAGCTCGTGCGTGTGACCGAGTCGGCCGCGACTTTCGCCTCCCGCTGGATCGGCCGCGGCGACAAGAACGCCGCCGACCAGGCCGCGGTGGACGCGATGCGGCTCATGATCAACACCGTCTCGATGCGCGGTGTCGTCGTCATCGGCGAGGGCGAGAAGGACGAGGCGCCGATGCTCTACAACGGCGAGGAGGTCGGTGACGGGGACGGGCCCGAGGTCGACGTCGCCGTCGACCCCCTCGAAGGGACGCGCCTGACGGCGCTCGGGATGCCGAACGCGATCTCCGTCATCGCGGTCGCCGAGCGGGGAACGATGTTCTTCCCCGGAGCCGCGCTGTACATGGACAAGATCGCCGTCGGGCCGGAAGGTGCCGACGCGATCGACATCGCTGCCACGCCGACCGAGAATCTCGAGCGCGTCGCCGAGGCAAAAGGTGTCGACGTCAACGATCTCACGGTGGTCGTCCTCGAGCGGGAGCGCCACGACGAGCTGATCGCGGAGCTTCGCGAGGCGGGCGCCCGCGTCAACCTGATCCGCGACGGCGACGTGGCTCCCGCGATCGCAGCAACACAGGAAGGGACGGGCGTCGATCTGCTGATGGGTATCGGCGGCACGCCTGAAGGTGTCATCTCCGCAGCGGCGATCAAGAGCCTTGGTGGCGCGATGCAGGGAAAGCTCTGGCCTCGCAACGACTCGGAGCGGGAGGCTCTCATCGCTGCGGGCTACGAGCTCGACCGGGTGTTGACGGCCGACGACCTCGTGCGTGGGGACGACGTGTTCGTCGCAGCGACCGGGGTGACGAGCGGCGCGCTGCTTCGCGGTGTGCGTGTTGTCCACGATCGCGTCGAGACAGACTCCATCGTCATGCGCTCACGCTCGGGCACGTTCAGGAGAATTCAAGCTTCACACCCACTCACGAAGATCCAGAGCCTCACGAAAGGAGCGCGCTGATGGCCGCCCGGCCAGACACGCCTGAGCAGCTACACGAGGTCGTCGCGGCGATCGTTGCCGACAACAAGGGGATCCTCGCGGCCGACGAGAGCACCGGAACGATCAAGAAGCGCTTCGACTCGATCGGGGCCGAGTCGACGGAGGAGAACCGCCGCTTCTACCGTGGACTGCTCTTCACGGCGCCCGGGATGGAGGACTCGATTGGCGGGGTAATCCTCTACGACGAGACGATTCGCCAGAGCGCGGACGACGGGACGCCGTTCCCCGAGCTGCTCGCGGCCAAGGGCGCGATTCCAGGGATCAAGGTCGACACCGGCGCCCACGACATGGCTGGGTTCCCGGGCGAGAAGGTGACCGAGGGCCTCGACGGCCTGCGGGCGCGGCTCGAGGAATACGCGGGGCTGGGCGCGCGCTTCGCGAAGTGGCGCGCGGTCATCACCATCGGCGAAGGCATTCCGACCGATGCGTGCCTCCGAGCGAACGCGCACGCGCTAGCGCGCTATGCGGCCCTCTGTCAGGAGGCGGGCATCGTGCCGATCGTCGAGCCCGAGGTGCTGATGGACGCCGACAACTCGCTCGAGGTGTGCCGGGAGGTGACCACCCGGACGCTCCACGAGACGTTCGCCGCGCTCTACGACCAGGACGTCGACCTCGAGGGCACGCTGCTGAAGCCGAACATGGTCATCCCCGGCAAGGGGTCGGCGACGCGGGCGAGCTCCGAGGAGATCGCCGCCGCGACGGTCGGCTGCTTCCGCGAGGTCGTGCCGGCCGCGGTTCCGGGCATTGTCTTCCTCTCCGGCGGGCAGACCGAAGTGCAGGCAACGGAGAACCTGAACGCGATCAACCAGCTCGAGGCACCTTGGCCGCTGTCCTTCTCGTTCGGGCGGGCCCTTCAGCAGTCGGCGCTTCAGGCGTGGGGGGGAGACGAGTCGAACAAGGAAGCGGCCCAGTCCGTGTTCCGGCACCGGGCGCGGATGAACTCCCTGGCAGCGGCGGGCGAGTGGAGCGCCGAGCTCGAGGAGGCCGTAACGGCCTGAACCTAACCTGAACCTAAGCCCGGCGCCGACTTGGCGAGGCGGCCGCGGCATCCGCGAGTATGAGCGCGTTCGCGGTCGAGACGCGGCCGGCGGGGATCGAGCGGTCGCCCACCCGGAGCCGGCGCAAGGCGTCGGCCTTGTCTTCGCCTGTCACGAGCCACAGCACTTGGTGAGCACGGTCGAGAGCCGGAAAGGTCAGAGTCATGCGACGGCGGCCCATGTACTCGCCCGTGATGGCGACGTCGCGGTCGCGAATCTCGAGGGCGGGGTCGCCCGGGACGAGCGAAGCGGTATGGCCGTCGGTTCCGAGTCCAAGATGGACGAGGTCGAAGCGGTCTGGCAGCGAGCGGGCATAGTCGGCTGCGGCCGTTTCCAGATCCGACGCCTCTACCGGCATTGGACGAACGTTGGCCTGCGCCTCGGCCGGGAGGCGTGCCCGCAGGCGGGTGAGATTGCGATCGGTATGTCCCTCCGGTGCGACGCGCTCGTCGACCTGGTAGATCGTCACCTTCTCCCACGGCAACTCGTCGGCGAGCCGCGCGAACATCGCCCGAGGAGTGCGGCCGCCGCTGACCGCGAGCGCGAACTCGGCACGATCCGCGACTGCTCGCCGAGCCTGCTGGGCGACGTACTCCGCGCCTCGCTCCGCAACCGCGTCCTCGTCGGGCAGGATCTCGACGCGGAGCGCCACCGCTTTAGAGGCTTGATGTGGGTAGGCACGTCCAGCTGGGGGCCTGCGCACGGCGCAGCGCGGCCGAAACGCTCCTCACCAATACCTTCCAGCATTGCCGAGCAGCGATCGTCCACGCTGCTTGGCCCATGCCCTCCCTGAACCGCACCCACAACCCACATCAAGCCTCTAGGTC
>Ga0136633_1002977_pt1 | contig 11329 bp, 11 predicted proteins | sample AntDrymeUQ832206_2_FD_105494 | JGI IMG/M metagenome (GOLD analysis project Ga0136633, IMG submission 105494) | Polar desert sand microbial communities from Dry Valleys, Antarctica - metaG UQ83 (22.06) | ecosystem: Environmental > Terrestrial > Soil > Desert | place: Antarctica: Dry Valley...
CGTCGGCGAGCAGCTCGAGCACCCCGTCGATGACGGGCACGGCCTCCGCGTCCACCTCGGCCGCGCAGCCAGATGCGTGCGCGAGCTCGTGCAGGTGGCCGAGCAGCCCGAAGCCCGTGACGTCCGTGAGCGCGTGCGCGCCGGCGGCGCGGGCGTCCCGGGCGGCGCGGTCGTTGAGCGTCGTCATCACCTCGATGCCGCGCGCCACCAGATCGTCCGACGCGAGGCCTCGCTTGATCGCGGTGGCCACGGTGCCCGCTCCGAGCGGTTTGGTCAGCACGAGCCGATCGCCCACGCGCCCGCCTGCGTTGGTGAGGACCTCATCCGGGTGGACGATCCCCGTCACGGCCATCCCGTATTTGGGCTCAGGGTCGTCGATCGAGTGGCCGCCGACGATGGAGCAGCCCGCCGCGGCGGCCGCGTCGGCGCCCCCGCGGAGGATCTCGGCGAGGATCTCAGGGCCCAGCGTCTCGAGCGGGAAGGCGACGAGGTTGAGGGCGCAAACGGGCGTGGCGCCCATCGCGTAGACGTCGGACAGCGCGTTCGTCGCGGCGATGCGCCCGAAGGCGTACGGGTCGTCGACGATCGGCGTGAAGAAGTCCGCCGTCTGCACGATGGCGATGTCGTCCGACAGCCGGACCACGGCCGCATCGTCGGCGGTCGCCGAGCCCACGAGCACGCGCGGGTCGGTGACCGGCGGGAGCCCCGCGACGATCGGCCGCAGGTCGGCCGCGCCGATCTTGCAGCCGCAGCCGGCGCCGTGGGAGAGGGAGGTGAGGGGGACGGCCATGGCTTGCAATGATGGCGGCTCGTGCCCGGGTCCCCGTATTCCGACGAACAGATCGAGGCGGCGGTGCAGGCCCTGGCGGCTCCGGGCCGCCTCGACGAGGCGCAGCGCGTCGTCGGGTCGCAGGCGCCGCAGCTCCAGCGCATCCTCGGCCAGGCGCTGTCGGAGTCCGAGTGGTTCGGCTCGGCCCACGAGGAGAAGGTGCTGCAGGCGGCCGGCGCGGCCGATCCCGACGAGCGCCTTCGCGCAGTGAAGATCCTGCTGGCCGAGGAGACGCAGGTCAGCATGTTGATCGGCGTGGCCGTGGGCATCGCGCTCGCAGACGAACTGACCACCCCACCGGAGGACTAGAACACCGACATGGACATCCGCTACCTCGGCCACTCCGCCTTCGAGCTGCGAGAGGGCGCGACGACGCTCCTGCTCGACCCGTTCCTGACCGGCAACCCGATGGCCGCCGTCACCGCCGACGAGGTCTCGCCCGACCTCATCTGCCTCACCCACGGCCACGCCGACCACTTCGGCGACACGGTCGACATCGCCAAGCGCGTCGGCTGCCCCGTGCTCGCGCTGACGGAGATCGCCGAGGAGCTCGCAGGCGAGGGCCTGGAGGTCTTCGACCCGAACTTCGGCGGCGTCGTCGAGTTCCCGTGGGGCTGGGTGAAGGTGGTGCCGGCCTTCCACACGTCGACCACGCCGAAGGGCACCTCGTCGCCGGCGGCCGGGCTGCTCGTGAAGATGGGGGAGACGCTCGTCTACCACCTCGGCGACACCTGCCTGTTCAGCGACCTCCAGCTGATCTCGCGCCGCGGCGACCATGTGGACGTTGCGCTCGTGCCCATCGGCGGCCACTACACGATGGATCGCGTCGACGCCGTCGCCGCCGTCGAGTTCGTCGCGCCGACGACCGTCATCCCCTGCCACTACGACACGTTCCCACCGATCAAGGCCGATCCGGACCAGTTCAAGGCCGACGTCGAGGTCTCGACCGCGGCCGAGGTCGTGATCCTCACGCCGGGGGAGACGCACTCCCAGTGACGCACGCCATCGTCCTGATCGAGGCCGAGCGCTCGGCGCTGCCCACGCTCGGCGGGGAACTCGCCGGCATCGACGGCGTCGCGGAGGCCTATTCCGTCACCGGCGAGTGGGACTTCGCCGCCATCGTTCGCGTGAAGCAGCCGGAGGACCTGCACGAGGTGGTGCGCAACCGCCTCGCGCAGCTGCCGGGCATCGCCCGGACGCACACCATGGTCGCCTTCGAGGTCTACTCCCAGCACGACCTCGAGGCGCTCTTCTCGATCGGCGGCTAAGCCTGGATCCAGGCTAAGCCTGCCAGCCCCGCTCGAACCAGACCGAGCGGTCCTTCCAGTCGTGCGCCATGAGGACGCTGCCGGCGGCGAGGAGCGCGACGCTCGCGGGCGCCTTCGCGGCGGCGAGCACCATGGTTCCCGTCGCGGCGAGGAGCGCACCCGTCGCCCCGTGGTGGCAGCGCTGGCCGTAGATCCACAGGCGGCGCCGGGCGGCGTCGTAGTAGAGCGGCTGTCTGATGAGTTCGGGAGACATGGCGGTGTCAGCGAGAGGACTGGAGGAAGATGCCCAGTAGAACCCCGTATCGGCTCGAAAGGAGTGGGAAATGAGCGCTGGGAAGATCGCCGCCTGTGTCACCGTGCTGGTCGTCGTCATCGCCGGGTGCGGGAGCGACGGGGACGACCGCGTCCGCCCGAGCGCCTCGCGCTCCTCGCCGACCGCGACCGCGTCGCCCACCCCGGCCGCGACGCCGCAGGTCACGGCGACCCCGACGCCCGACGCCACCGCTGCGCCCACCGCGGCCCCCGCCGATCCCGGTGAGGGCGACGAGGCCGGCAACCGCGTGCGGGTGGAGCTGACGCTCGAGGCGGGGCGCATCGACCCTGCTCGCGTCGAGGTTCCGGCGTTTCTCGGCCTCACCTTCGTGGTGCGCAACGCGAGCGGTGCCGAGCGGATTCTCCAGATCGACGGCCGCACCGTGCTCGAGTTGCTCCCCGGGGCGTCGGAGACGGCTGATGTCGAGGGGCTTCAGCCTGGGGAGCACTTCCTCACCGCGGCGGGCGGGTCTCGATCTACGATCATGGCCAAGCGCCCGTGATCGACTTCGACCAGTTCCTCGCGGTCGACTTGCGCGTCGGCCGCGTGCTCGAGGTGCACGAGTTTCCCGAGGCGCGCAAGCCCGCCTGGAAGCTGACGATCGACTTCGGTCCGGAGATCGGCGTCAAGCGCTCGTCGGCGCAGATCACCAACTACGCGCGAGAAGAACTTCAGGGGCGCCTGGTGGTGGCCGTCGTCAACTTCCCGCCGCGCCAGATCGGGCCCTACATGTCCGAGGTGCTCTGCATCGGCGCCTCCGACGAGAAGGGCCGGATCATCCTGCTGCGACCCGACACCGACGTCCCCGTCGGCGCGCGCATCCACTAAAAGCCCGGTCTCGGGCTAGGGGACGACGGTGGGCTCCGGCTGCTGAGCCGGGGTCTGCTCGGGCTCGGGCTCGGGGTCCGGGCTGGGCTGGGGGTCCTCCGATGCGGCGGGCTCGGCCTCGGTCTCCTCTGCGGGCTCGGGCTGTGGGTCGGGCGCCGGCTGAGGATCGTCCTTGGGTAGCGCTGCCGTCGTCTGCTGGGGCGAGCCGGTGAGCTCGCGCACGAGCGTGGTGGTATCGCCGTCCTTCTCCACGGGAGCGGCCGTGGGCGCGGGCGTGGGCGCCGCGGTCGGCGCCGGCTTCGCCTTGGGCTTGGCCGCGCGCCGCTTCGTCACGGGCTTCGCAGATCTGGCCGCAGGCTGGGGCGCCGAGGCGACGGCGACGGGGGCCTCGGCAGCGGGTGCCGCGGCCGCGGGCGCGACGGGGGCAACCGTTGCAGCGCGCGTGCGCTCGCGCGGCTTCTCCGTGACGTGGCGAACCTCGACGGCACCCGCCGTCACGATCGCGGCGGCGGCCAGTCCGGCGGCAGTCTTCGTTGCGACGACGGTGAAGCCGGCCTGCAGCGCGCCGCCAGCCGCGGCGGTGCCTGCGGCGGCGCCTCCGCCGCCGGCCGCGGCGGTCGTGCCGAGGTGGGCGAGGACGACCTTCTTGAGCAGAAGCAGCGGGCCCACCGGCATCATCATGGCGAGCGCCTTGTTGGTCTGCCGCAGCTGCTTGCGGAAGGTCTGGCACTTCTCGCAGGTGCGCAGGTGCCGCCGGACGGGCGCCGTGGTGCGCTTGAGCCCCTCGGCGACCTCGCCGAGCTCGAGCCGCACATCCTCGCAGGTGAGCAGACGCGCCTCCGCGGCCTCGGCGAGCGAGACGCGGGCGCGCACGAGCAGCGACTTCACCGAGGGGATGGTCGTCTCCATCGCCTCAGCGATCTGGTCGTAGGACAGCGCGTCGATCTCGCGCAGGAGCAGCGCCGTCCGCTGCGTCTCGGGGAGATCCTGGACGTCGCCGACGAGAAGGCGGAACTCCTCGCGCTTGTGGACCTTGTCCGCTGTCGACTGACCGTGCTCGGAGAGGTGGACATCCATCGAGTCAACCCCGATGGCCGTGGTCCGGCGCAGGTGGTTGAGCGAGCGGTTGCGCGCGATGCGGTAGAGCCAGGGCCGCACGTTGATCGGCCGCTCGTCGGCCATCATCGCGTTGTAGGCGGCGGCGAAGACCTCCTGCAGCACGTCCTCGGCATCCTCCTTGGAGGACAGCATGTGCCGGCAGAAGGCGAGCAGGCGCGATTGGTAGCGGGCCACCATCGCCTCGAAGGCGTACGCGTTGCCGCGTCGCGCGATGGCGACGAGGCGCTCGTCGCTCTGCACACGCAGGAGCGGGGAGCGGCCGTGTAGGCCGGCGGTTCCGGCGTGGGTGAGGGCGGTGGCTTCCACGGCTTGAATGACCCGAACTGCAACCCGGCAGGAAGCCGGAAGTTGCTCGTATTGAGGGTAGGGAACCGCGCCCGGCCTTAGGATCGGCGCCGGGCCCGGGTAGTCCAACTGGCAGAGACAGCGTCCTTAAAAGACGTCCAAGTGTGGGTTCGACTCCCACCCCGGGCATGCACGAGCGCTTGCAGTCCGTCGGCGGTCCTGTCAAGACTGTGCAATGGGTTCCGACCTCATCACCATGCGCCGCCTGCTCTTTCTCGCCATTCTCGCCGCCCTCGTCTTCGTCGCTGCGCCCGCCATGCCCGGCGACGGCGGCCGGACGATCGACGGCCGCGTCTCAAGCGTCACCGACGGAGACACGCTGCGCGTGCGCGCGTCGGAAGGCGACCGGCGCGAGTACCGGGTCCGCCTGATCGGCATCGATACTCCCGAGACGAACCGCCCGAACACGCCGGTCGAGTGCGGGGCGCGCGCGGCGAGCGCCTTCATGGCTCGGCTCGCCTCACGCCGCCGCGTCGTCCTGCGCACGGATCCCTCTCAGGACGCGTTCGACCGTTACGGGCGCCTGCTCGCCTACGTGACGATTCGAGGCGACCGGCGGACCGCGGAGGAGCACATCCTCGAAGCGGGCTGGGCCGAGGTGTACGTCTACGACGGCGTCCCGTTCGAGCGGGTGCGCCGCTTCCGCGCCGCGCAGCGCCGCGCGCGGGCCGCCGACCGCGGTGTCTGGGGACGCTGCGGCGGCGACTTTCACAGGCCCGCCTGACCCGGGCCCATAGTTGGCTGCAGGTTGAGCCTGCGTGTTCTTCTTTGACAACGGGCCCTTATCCCCCGTTTACTTGCGCGTTGGAAGTGCCGCCAGGACGTCCGGGCGGACGGGGACAGGGAGCTGGGAACTCGGTGCGCCATTCGCGACAGATCGCGCGGGTCGTCTCCGTCGCTGCGGTCGCGGCGGCGGCGATCGTCGTCGCCGTCGTCCTGATCGGCGGCGGGCAGGGCTCGGGCTACTCCGTCAAGGCCCGCTTCCAGAACGCGTCGCAGCTCGTCAAGGGCAACCTCGTCCAGGTGTCCGGCCGCCCCATCGGCAAGGTCAAGGACATCCGCCTGACGCGGGACGGTCAGGCCGAGGTGGAGTTCGACGTCAACGAGGCCTTCGCGCCCCTGCGCCAGGGGACGCGCATCACGGTGCGCCAGGCCTCGCTCTCGGGCATCGCCAACCGCTACCTCGACCTGCGTTTGCCCCCTCAGAGCGCCCCGCCGATCACCGACGGCGGGACGGTCGACACGGAGGCCACCACGAGCGCGGTCGACCTCGACCAGCTCTTCAACACGTTCGACCCGGCCACGCGCAAGAACCTGCAGAAGGTCGTCCGCGGGTTCGGGACGCAGTACGACGGCCGCAGCCGCGAGATGAACGAGGGGCTGCTCTACCTCAACCCGAGCCTCGCCGCCTCGAGCCGCCTGTTCCGCGAGCTCAACCGCGACACGAAGCTGCTCGAGCGGTTCATCGTGTCCTCCAGCCGCCTCGTCACCGACGTGGCCGATCGCCGAGACGATCTGGCATCGCTCGTCGACAACCTCGCCACGACGACCACAGCGCTCGGCGACGAGAAGGTCGCGCTCGCGGACTCCATCGAGCAGCTTCCCGACTTCCTGCGACGCTCGAACACGACCTTTCTCAACCTGCGCGGGGCGCTCGACGACCTCGACCCGCTCGTCGACGAGTCAAAGCCCGTCGCCCGCAAGCTCCGGCCGCTGCTGGCCCAGCTGCGCCCGCTCGCCCGCGACGCCCGCCCGACCCTGCGCGACCTGTCGCGTCTGATCCGGCGCGGCGGCGCCGACAACGACCTCGTCGAGCTGACGCGCGCGCAGGTGCCGGTGCGCAATGTGGCGGTCGGCCCCTTCACCGACAACGGCAGGTCGCGCGAGGGCGCGCTGCCCGCCTCCACGCGTGCGCTGCAGGGATCGCTCGAGCAGGTCAGCTTCTTCCGCCCGTACTCCGTCGACTTTCTCGGCTGGCTCGACGACTTCTCCCACTCCGGGGTCTATGACGCCCTCGGCGGCGTCAGCCGCGTCGGCGTGCACGCGAACGCCTTCCTGCTCGCGGAGGGGCAGCTGACGCCAATCCCGCCCGAGCTGCGCGAGCAGGCCTTCAACGCCACGGCGGAGCGCGGCCAGCGCAACCGCTGCCCCGGATCGGCCGACCACGTGGCGGATGACAGGTCCAACCCGTGGAAGCCGACCGAGAGCTACAACTGCGATCCCACGGAACTGCTGCCGGGCGAATGAAGCGGCTGGCTCTCATGTCCCTCGTCGTCCTGGCCGCAGCCGCCTTCGCGGTCGTGTCGTCCGGCGCCGGTCAACAGGCGGCAGGCGCCCGCTACACGGTGGAGCTCGCGAACGCCTTCGGCATCGTCGAGGGGGCCGACCTGAAGATCGCCGGCGTCCGCGCCGGGAAGATCACCGACCTGCGCCTGGACCGCCGGACCAAGCGGGCGCTCGTGGACTTCGAGGTCACGAAGACCGGCTTCGGGTCGCTGCGCCGCGACGTCTTCTGCGAGACCCGCCCGCAGTCGCTGATCGGCGAGTACTTCCTCGACTGCCGTCCGGGAACGGCGGACAAGGAGATCGGAGAAGGCGCCGTCATCCCGATCGCCAACACGGCCTCCACGGTGCCGGGCGACCTCGTCAACAACATCTTGCGGCGCCCGGAGCGCGAGCGGCTGCGGATCATCCTCAACGAGATCGGCGCCGGTGTCGGCGCCCGCGCGGAGGACCTCAACGACGCGGTCCGGCGAGCGAGCCCCGCGCTGCGCGAGACGGACCAGGTGCTCAACGTCCTGGCCCGGCAGAACACGGTGCTGCGCGACCTCGCAGAGGACGCCGACACCGTCATCACCGAGCTCGCCGAGAACAAGGAGGACGTGTCGCGCTGGGTGCGCGAGACGCGCGAGACGGCGGCTGCCTCCGCCGAGCGCCGCGACGACATAGCCGGCAACTTCCAGCGCCTGCCGGGCTTCCTGCGTGAGCTGCGCCCGACGATGGCCGAGCTGGGCCGTGTCGCCGACGCGCAGCGGCCGACCCTCGTCGACCTGCAGGCGAGCGCCGGTGGGCTCGAGCGTCTGTTCGACAACCTCGAGCCGTTCGCAAAGGCCTCCCAGGCCAACCTGAGCTCGCTCGGCCAGGCCTCGCGGAAGGGACGCCCCGCTGTGGCCGCCGCTCTTCCGTTCGCCGAGGAGCTCGAGCGCTTCAGCCGCGACGCGCCCGAGGCGGCCAACAACGCGGCGTTCATCACGCGCGACTTCGACGACCGTGGCCGCGCCGTCGAGAAGGACCCGCGGTCGCCCGGCGGCCAGGGCTACACGGGCTTCGAGGCACTCCTGCAGTACGTCTTCGACCAGGCGCTGGCCATCAACATCTATGACTCCAACAGCTATCTGCTCAAGGCGCAGCTCTTCTTCTCGGAGTGCAGCGACTACCAGAACAAGGAGTCGCTCAAGGCGAAGATGGCGGAGGACCCCGAGTTCTACAACCGCTGCGCGTCGCGCCTGGGCGACAACCAGCAGGGCATCCTGCAGCCCGACCCGACCGAGGGGCGCGTGCCCGCGCAGGCGCAGACGAAGCGGGCGAAGAAGCGCCGCTCGAAGCGCAGCGATCGTCCCGTCGAACGCCCGGCCGCCGGCGCCCCCGCCCCGCAGGCCACGCCGGCGCCCAGCCGGCCGCCCGTCGACCTCGGCGAGACGCTCGAGGACCTCCTCGACGGCAAGCTGCCCGACCTCGGCATCGGCAACGGCGTCCCGCGCGACCCCACCGCCGGCCTCCCGGGCCGCGCGCCCGCCGCCGACGGCGCCCTCCTCGACTTCCTGTTCGGCTCATGAACCGGCGCCGCTCCTCATCCATCGTCGCCAATCCCGTGCTCGTCGGGGCGGTCACGGTGCTCGTGACGGTGGTCGCGATATTCCTGGCCTACAACGCCAACAACGGCCTGCCCTTCGTCCCCACCACGAGCCTGAGGGTGCAGCTCTCCGACGGCGCGAACCTGGTCAGGGGCAACGAGGTCCGCTCAGGCGGCTACCGCGTCGGCGTCATCTCGGCGATGGAGCCGGCGGAGCTGCGCGACGGGACGACGGGGGCGCTGCTGACCCTCAAGCTCGACCGCCGCCTCGGCGACATTCCGGAGGACACGACGGCCGTCGTGCGCGCCCGCAGCGCGCTCGGCCTGAAGTACCTCGACCTGCGCGAGGGACGCAGCACGCGGACCCTCGAGGACGGCAGCCTGCTGCCCGCCGACCAGACGGAGGTCCCCGTCGACCTCGACCGCGTCTTCGAGATCTTCGACGAGAAGACGCGCGAGGGCGCCCAGAAGAACCTGACCGGCTTCGGCGACTCGTTCGCGGGCCGCGGGGAATCGCTCGGCCGCACGATCGAGGCGCTGCCCGGCCTCTTCGAGCACCTCGAGCCCGTGATGGCGAACCTCTCCGACCCGGACACGGAGCTCGACGAGTTCTTCTCCGAGCTCGGCGACGCCGCCCGCGTGGTCGCGCCCGTCGCGCGCGTCCAGTCGAAGCTCTTCGCCGACATGGCGACGACGTTCGAGGCGATCGGCCGCGACGAGGACGCCCTCAAGGCGTTCATCTCCAAGGGCCCGCCGACGCTCGACGTCGCCACGGATTCGTTGCGCGCCCAGCGTCCTTTCCTCACCGACTTCGCCGACTTCTCCGAGGAGTTCCAGGGCGCGACGCGCGAGCTGCGCGCCGCGCTGCCGACGGTCAACTCGGCGATCGCACGCGGCATCGGCGTGCAGTACCGCGCCGTGGCGATGAACCGTGAGCTCGGCAACGTGATGACGTCCCTGCGTGGCCTGGTCGAGCCGCCCGCGACCAACGCCGGCCTGCGGGCGCTGACGGCGACCATCGCCACCCTCAACCCGCAGCTGCGCTTCTACGGGCCTTTCGTCACGGTCTGCAACTACTGGAACTACTTCTGGACCTACATCGCCGAGCACTTCTCCGAGCCGGACATCACGGGCGCCGCGCAGCGCGCGCTCGTCAACTCGACGGGGCGCCAGGACGACTCGCTGGGCTCGCAGGGCGCCAACGCGCCGGCCAACGGCCAAGGCGTGCAGGAGGGGACGCCGCAGTTCTTTCAGGGCTTCCCGTACGGCGCCGCGATCGGCCCGGACGGCCGCGCGGACTGCGAGTCGGGCCAGCGCGGCTTCCTCGAGCGCGAGGCGAAGAACCTCCCGAAGGACCTGCGCATCCACATCGACCCGCGCAACCCCGGCTTACAGGGCCCGACCTTCACGGGCCGCCCGCGCGTCCCCGAGGGCCAGACCTTCACGGCCATCCCGGAGACCGGGCCCTACAAGGACCTTCCCGCGTCCGAGAGCGGTGATCGATGAGGCGCCACCGCACCGGCATGCGTCCCTTCACGGCGGGCGTCATCGCGATCCTGGTCATCGGCGTCGGCTGCTACCTCGGTTTCGCCAAGTCGCTGCCCTTCCGCTCGCACTTCGAGATCGAGGGGGTGTTCCGCTCCTCGAACAACATCACCAAGAACTCGCCCGTCCGGGTGGCCGGCGTGACGGTCGGGAAGGTGGTGCGCGTCGACAACTCCCGCGACGGCTCCGAGGGCGCCGTCGTCACGATGCGCATCCAGCGCCGCGGCCGGCCGATCCGCAAGGACGCGCGGATGGCGATCCGGCCGCGCATCTTCCTGGAGGGCAACTTCTTCGTCGACGTGTCCCCGGGCACTCCGTCCACCCCGGAGCTCGGCGACGGAGACGTCGTCCCGATCAACCAGACGAGCACGCCGGTGCAGCTCGACCAGATCCTCACCGCGCTGCAGTCCGACACGCGCGACGACCTGCGGGTGCTGCTCGACGAGCTCGGCACGGGACTGGAGGGCGAGGGGGCGAAGGGGTTCAACCGCTCCATCCCCTTCTGGGAGTCCGCCTACCGCGACTCCGCCCTCGTCTCCGACGCCGCGCTGGGCATCGAGGAGCACGACCTCTCGGGCTACATCGAGAGCGCGGGCGTCGTCGCCGCCGCGCTCGACCGCTCGCCCGAGGCGCTCAAGGCGCTGATCACCGACTTCAACACGACGGCCCGCGGCTTCGCCCGCGAGGAGGGCAACCTGCGCCTCGCCGTCAACGAGCTGCCGCGCACGCTGCGCGCCGCCCGGCCGGCGTTCGGCGCGCTCAACGACGCCTTCCCGTCGCTGCGGGGCCTCGCCCGCGACCTGCGCCCCGGCGTCGCCAACTCGGAGGCGGCGATCGACGCATCGCTCCCGCTCGTCACGCAGCTGCGCCGGCTCGTCAGCGAAGCCGAGCTGCGCGGGCTCGTCCGGGACCTGCGCAAGACGGTGCCGAGCCTCGCGCGGCTGAGCGATGCGACCGTTCCCTTCTACCGCGAGACGCGCCGCCTGTCGAGCTGCCAGAACGAGGTCATCATCCCGTTCAGCCGCGACAAGGTCCAGGACCAGCAGTTCCCGGCGGAGGGGAAGGTCTTCGAGGAGGCGCCGAAGCCGTTCCCGGGGCTGGCGGGCGAGAGCCGCTCGGGCGACGCCAACGGCCAGTGGTTCCGCGTCCTCCTCGCCGGCGGAACGAACCTGATCACGCTCAAGCCGGGCGTCTTCGCCACGAGCGTCCTGCCCATCAACGGCACCAAC
>Ga0136633_1002978_pt1 | contig 11328 bp, 8 predicted proteins | sample AntDrymeUQ832206_2_FD_105494 | JGI IMG/M metagenome (GOLD analysis project Ga0136633, IMG submission 105494) | Polar desert sand microbial communities from Dry Valleys, Antarctica - metaG UQ83 (22.06) | ecosystem: Environmental > Terrestrial > Soil > Desert | place: Antarctica: Dry Valley...
CCGGCGTCGGTGCCCACGTACAGGATGTGGTCGGCCGGATCCACCGCGATGGCCGCCGCCCCGTCGACCTGGACTGAGGCGACGAGACGCCGCGTCTCGAGGTCGTAGCTGCGGACGTCCGAGCCGGTGGCCACGTGGAGCCGCTCACCGGCCCGGCGGTCGGGATCCAGGGAGTCGAGCCAGCGCTCCTCGACCGCCGCCGCCCGGACCGGAACGCCCAGCTCACTCGTCGCGCGGACGCGGTCGTTCCCCCACTGGACGATCCCGCCGGCAATCGCGTACTTGGCGAGGTGGGGGTGTGTCCACTCGTAGATGTCGTGGTTGAGTCCATATCGCCACGCCTGGAGGAACTCGGTCGCGGTGCGGGCGTGGTAGACCTCGTCGAAATGCATCCGGTACGGCTCGCCGAGGCGCCAAACGCGGAGTGTCAGGGCCGCGAGGACGAGCACGACGACGATCCACAGGTCGAGGCGATCGAGGCGGCCACCGCCCTCCCGGGCGAGGAGAGCCGTTCGATCGGGCCGGACCGGGCGGTCGTTCAGGCGGCTACGCAGCCAGCGGATCGGGCCGGCCTCGGTGAAGGACGGCCGCTCGCGCCACGCGGGAAGCTCGTAGGCCGGTGCCGGAGCGGCCTCGGTGGTCGCGGCCACTGCGAGCACTGCAGGAGCGGCCGGCACGTGCCCCCCCACCTCGTGCGCCATGTACCGCCGCGGCCGCCGCGTCACGTACGCAGCGGGCGCGAGCGTCGAGCTACGGAACTCCTCGCGCAGTCGGGCCATTGCCGGCGCACGCAGCTGGTATGCAACCCAGAGCAGGGTGACCAGGTGGACGAGGGCGACGATCGTCACCCCGGCAGAAGACCTGATCGCCTCGCCGATGCCGAGCCAGTCGGAGATGCGCGGATTGTCGCCGTAGATCGTCGTCAGGACCACGTACATGTTCGCGAACGTCGCCAACCCGACAACGAAATAGGCGATCCGCCATCGCCACGAGACGGCAGCGAGAACGACCGCCAGCCCGTACAGCGGGTAGAGATAGCGCTCGTGGACGCGGGTCGGGACGACGAAGAACGCGAGCGCGAGGACCGCGACCCCGACGAGGATCGTCAAACGGTCCGGCCGCCGCGCGATCGCCACGGTGACCGCCCCGATCACCGCGAGCAGGAGGGCCGTGCCGACTGCCAGTGCCGGCAGCGGGCCAAACATGAACGCGTCCGTACATTCCACCGAGCCGGCACCGCGCGCGACGATATCGCAGACCCACGCGCCATTCGCCGCGAGGCCGCTCCCAATCAGCTCGAGGAGCGCCCACGGGTTATAGGCATTGACGGTGAGGTACGGATAGCCACCTGCGGCCTTCGCAACCTGGAGCGCCAGATCGACGATCGACAGCCCGAAGGGAGCGGAGACGAGGACGGCCGTGAAGAGCCCGGCGAAGCCGGTCGTGAGGACCCGCACGGGGCCGCGCGTGCGCCGTTCCCACGCAGTCGTCGTGCGGCCCTGATCCGGTGCTCCCGGCTCGCCCGGGGCTGGATCGTTGCCGTGCCCGCCCGACGGGAACAGTGCCCGGCGAATCACCACCGCGGCGACCACCGGAATGAGGATCCCGAGCTGCGGCTTGATGATCGCCGCGATCACCGTGAAGACGGCCGAGCGTTCGGGACGGTCCCGCCACAGCTCTCGAACGCCCAGGAGCAGGAAGATCATGCCGATCGAGTCGACCTGGCCCCACACGACACTGTCGAACCAGGTGATCGGGTTGAACACGATGATCGCGGCTGCGGCGAGGGCCGCCCGGCGGCCGGCGCCCAGCTCGCGCGCCATCGACCAGGCCAGCCAGCCGAGTGCGAGATCGGCAAGGATCGCGGGAAGCTTGATCAGATCGGTCGCCTTGTCCGTCGTCCCGACCATGGACAGCGGCGGGACATCGACGAACCAGCCGAGCAGCGGAACCCCGGCGAGGAGGCCGGTGAGCCCGCGGAGGAACCCCTCGAGGTGGCCGACCAGCGCCAGGAAGTACATGTATCCCGGCGTGTAGTCGTGGAAGAACTCGCGCTGGTAGAAGCCGAACAACCCCTCCCTGGCGAGGTTGTCTGCCCAGAAGCGGAAGGCGATGAGGTCGACCCGGAATCCGGACCCGGGGAGGACGTGTGCGAGAATGAGCCGGAAGGCAAGGCCGAGCGCGAGGACGATGAGGATCGCGCTGGCGGCGTTCCGCGTGCTGGTCGTCCGCGTCGGCGCTTCCGTGCCCCGCCCGGGCTTACCCGTTTCGGGGCCTGTCACCGAGTCAGATCGACCTCCTGCACGAGCGTTTGAGGTGGAGCGCAGGGTAGCACAGGGTCCCCCGCCGGACGCTCAGCGGGCATGACGCGACCGCCCACCCAGAGGCTCCATGTAGTTTGGATACACACCCCCGTATGATGATCGTTGTGCGGCTCCTCGCTCCCGTCGCGGTTGCCGCCATTGCCATCGTCCTCATCCGGCCCACGCTCATGCCCGGGGTCGGATTCTGGGACACCGCCGAGTTCCAGACCCTCGGGCCGGTCATGGGCACGGGTCATTCGCCGGGCTACCCGACGTACGCGATCCTCGGCTGGCTCGCCTCGGTGCTGCTGGCTCCGTTCGGGGACCCCGCGTTTCGGATGAACCTGTTCTCCGCGCTGTGCGTTGCCGGGGCCGCGGGCGTCACGGTCGTGCTCGTCCGACGGCTGACCTCCTCCACGGTCCTCGGGATCGCCGCGGGGCTGGGCGTGGCCACGACGCCGCTCGCGTGGCGGCTCGCGACCCACGCCGAGGGCCACACCCTCCATCTCCTGTTGCTGGCGGTGCTCTTCCTCGTGCTCGTGAGCTGGCAGCGGGAGCGTGCGGCCGGCGGCGGCGATCGCTGGCTCCTCGTCGCGTCCGTCGTGTTCGGGATCTCGGTCGCGAACCACTCTCTGACGCTGCTGCTCGCAGCCCCGGTCGCCTTGTACGTCCTCGCGGTCGATCCGGGCGTCTTCCGCCAGTACCGCCTGGTTGCGACATGCTTCCTCCTCGTCGTGGGCACCACCGCGCTCATCTACCTCGAGCTGCCGCTCCGGGCCGGGCCGTTCCGCGCGCCGCTCGTGTACGGCACGCCGAACACGTGGGAAGGGTTCTGGTACGTGACCCTGGCCGAGCAGTTCCGGGGCGCGATCGGCCATCCGCTGGACGATCTCGGCGGCAAGTTCGCGGTCCTCGTGAAGCGGACGGTCACGGAGTTCGGGGTGCTCGCCGCGTTCATCCCCCTCGGCTTCATCGCCACGGTCCTTCGCGAGCGCTCGTACGCCGTGCTGAGTGGCGCTTCGCTCCTCATCACCGTCTTCTTCGCCGCCTCGTACATCAACGCCGACATCACGCGCTACTACCTGGGGCCCGTGTTCATCGCCTGGACCTGGCTGGCGATCCTGGCGGCGGCCGCTTTGGACGGGATCCGCAGGCTCGCGCGGCGGTGGACCCCCCGTCCGAAGGAGGGCGCCGCCGAGCCGCGCACGGCTCGGCCGGCGTTCGGGGTGGCCGCAGCCGTCGTCGCCGGCGCACTGCTCCTGCTGCCGACCGTGGCGGACCTCGGCCCACGGGCACGACAGGTCGACGACAGCGGCAATGTCGCGGCGCAGCGCTGGCTCGCCGAGACCCTCGGCGCGATGGAGCCGAACGCGGTCGTGGTGAGCTGGTGGAGCTACTCGACGGCCCTATGGTATGCACAGCATGTCGAGGGCAGGCGGCCGGACATCCGGATCGTCGACGATCGGACGCGACTCGACGAGCATCTCGGGGAGGTGACCGACGTCGTGGCGACCGCCCTCCGCCAGGGACTGCCCGCGTACGTGATCCGCGCTGACGGCAACGAGATCGCCGCGCTCGCGGCGCGTTACGAGATGCAACGCGTCGGGCCGTCCGATGGGACCCTCATCCGGGTCCTGCCGCGGACCGCTCCCACCGGCGCGCTCCCGTGACCGCCCAGCGTGTCCCTGCCCTCTCGTACTTCTTTCCGGCCCACAACGAGGAGGCGAACCTCCGGCCGCTCGTCGCGGAGGCGATGGAAGTGCTCCCCGGCATCGCCGACACGTGGGAGATCGTCGTCGTCGACGACGGCTCCCGAGATGACACGCCGTCCATCGCCGACGCCCTCGCGGCCGCTCACCCCGGTGTCGTCCGGGCCGTCCACCACCCGACCAACCTCGGCTACGGAGCCGCCCTCAGGTCCGGCCTCCGGGCCGCGCGGCACGACCTCGTGGCCTTCACCGATGGCGACCGCCAGTTTCGCGTCGCCGACCTCGCCCGGCTGACCGCTCGGCTTGCCGAGCCCGACCGGCCCGATGTCGTCGTCGGGCACCGGATCCGGCGCGCCGATCCGCTCGTGCGAACCGTCTACGCCCGGCTGTACCGGCTCGCCAACCGGATCTTCTTCGGCCTCCGGGTCCGCGACGTCGACTGCGCCTGCAAGCTCTTCCGGCGCGACGCCCTCGCCGGGCTGCGGGTCGAGTCGGGCGGGGCCTTCTTCTCGGCAGAGCTCCTGATCAAGCTGCGCGAGTCGGGTCGGACGGTCGTGGAGGTGGGAGTGCCCCACTACCCGCGGACGGCGGGATCGGCCACCGGCGCCAAGCCGTCCGTGGTCCTCCGGGCAGTCCGCGACTTCTGGGCTCTGCGGCTCCGACTGTGGGCGGCTCGCGGCCGGGCGCTCAGGCGGGGCGAGCCGATCCTCGAGGGCGACTGAGCCTCAGGTCTGGCCCCGGGGACCTTCGCGCCGCTCGCCGCCGCCGCCACCACCGAGATCCACATCGAGCGAGTTGACGAACTCCCGAAAGACGTCGAGGCGCGGGTCGACGATCTTCTCGCCGGTCGATTCGAGCGCGGAGCCGCCCTCCTCGCCCTCCTCGCCTTCGTCGATCCCGCTGTCCGCGCCGAGGCCCGCCTGGTCGAGGACCGCCTCGGCCGCGAAGATCCGGACCCCGGACCGGACTGCGAGGGCGAGCGCGTCCGACGGCCGCGAGTCGACCTCGACCGTTCGACCGTTCTGCTCGAGGAAGAGCCGGGCGTGGTACGTCTCCTCGGCGAGGGTGGAGATCACGACCCGGTCGATCCGGATGCCCAGCTCCTCCAGCGTGGCCGCGAAGAGGTCGTGGGTGAGCGGCCGCTCCGGGGTCAGGCCCTGGAGCTTCATCGCGATCGCGCTCGCTTCCCACGGGCCGATCCAGATCGGCAGGTAACGTTCGCGGTCCGTCTCCTTGAGGATGACGACGTGGCGGCTCGACAGCATGTGGACGCGCACGCTCTCCACGACCATCTCGACCAACCCGTCCGCCATGGCCGGATTATCCCACGGTCGCAGGTACCGGCCGGGGCGGCCGCGGCCGCCGGGCGCGGATTGCGAGTGCGATGAGGAGACCGGCAGCGAAGCCGCCGATGTGGGCGAAGAACGCGACGCCGCCCTCGGTCGCGCTCGAGAGGCCGAGCGACGCGATCCCGTCGATGAGCTGCAGGACGAACCAGAACCCGAGGACGAGGAGCGCGGGCACCTCGATGAGCTGATAGAAGAAGCCCAGGAACACGAGCGAGAGGATTCGCGCCCGCGGGTACAGGACGATATATGCGCCGAGCGTCGCGGCGATCGCGCCGGACGCCCCGATGACCGGCAGGGTCGACGCCGGATCGATCGCCACCTGCGTCAGCGCTGCCGCGATCCCGCCCGCGAGATAGAAGAGCAGGAACAGCGGGCGCCCCAGCCGGTCCTCGACGTTGTTCCCGAAGATCCACAGGAAGAGCATGTTCCCGAGGAGGTGGAGCCAGCCTCCGTGGAGGAACAGGCTCGTCAGGATGCCGCGCGAGGCTTCGGAGACGAGCTCTCCGCTCGCCAGGGCCCGGCTCACTTCGGCGGGCACCGCGCCGTGCTCGGTGAAGAACTGATTGAGGCCCGGCTCGCCGGAGCTCGCGAGCACGCCCAGCTCCCACGCGAAGACGATGAAACAGGCGGCGATGAGGATCAGCGTGACGAGCGGCGCGCGTCGAGTTGGGTTGGCGTCCCGAAGCGGGATCACGGAGCGCCGGCCGACGGCGACGCGCCGGCGGACTCGGCCGGGACGCCCGATCCGTCGGGGGACGGCGACGCGGAGTCGTCGGGAAGCGGAGCGAGCACCGACCGGTGGAAGACGTCGCTCGAGATCCAGAACAGCGTTGGTGGGACGTCGTCGGCACCATCGACGACGTACATCGCGCGCAGGTCCTCCCAGCCAGCGTTGCCGGCCGGGAGCCGGTATTGCTCGCGGAATGAGCCGTCCGCCTTGTCCACCGCCACGATTCGTGCGTTCGCCCGATCGTAGGCGTATAGCAGGCCCTGGCGGCGGTCGGAGCCGGACGTCATGTACGTGTACTCGGGTGCGGCGCGCAGCAGCGTGTCGCCGGGATCGACGGCCTCCCAGCCCTCGCTGTTGCCGGACACGAAGCGGACCATCTCGCCGGTTTCGGTCACGAAGATGTCGCCGTCGATGTACAGGCTGGTCATCTGGTCCACGGCCCGCGCGGTCGAGAGGCGGCCCGACGGCCGCCCCGGAAACCCGCTGCCGTCCGCCGCCGGCGAGTAGCCGAGGATCTGCTGCTCCGAGGGGTCGATGATGTAGAAGTTGTAGAGCCCGGCCTCCGGGAGGCGAACGTACGTGCCGATGGCGATCACGTCGTCGCCCCACTGGTCCGCGCCCTTGATAAATACGCGCGTGAGCCTTCCTTCGCCGGCGGCGTCCGCCGGCCGCCAGCGCCACAGGATATTCTGCGAGTCGAGGACCAGCAGGTCGGGCCCACCCACCGTCAGATGCGTCGGAGCCGTCGCGATTGCCCCGGCCGCCTCCGTCCCCTCGCGGATGACGAGGTTCGCCAGCGCCGTCTGGAGGTTGAGCCGGTACACGGCGCTCGTCGTGCGGTCGAGAACGTACGGGGCTCCGTCCGGGCCCAGGACCAGTGCCGCCAGCTCGATCGCAGGGTTAGCCTCCGGATCGAACGCATACAGGACCTCGTCGTTGACCTCGACGACCTTGTAATAGCGATCGAGCTGGGTGACCAGGTCCTCGCGGACGGGCCGGATGGCCGAGGCGGGCATATTGGCCTGCTCCGCCTTGTCCAGCTCCGTCCACGCCTCGTTGAGGAGCTGGAGGGCAAGGGGCCCGTTGTCCTGGACGAGGTCGACCCCGGGCCCGACGACCCGGCCGAGGTTCGCCTTCGCCGTGTCGAGGGCCCGCTGGCCGGCGGCGAGCGAGGCGATCGGACCGCGCGGCGTGGGTCCGCCGCCCGTCACGTAGACGGCCATCCCCAGGCCCACGGCGACGACGATGAACGCGAGGACCGCGACGGCTGCCCGGCGTTGCGTCTCCCGTCGGGCATTGATCGGCGTCACCCGCTGGTACGCGGCGGTCCGGCGCGGAAGGACCTCCTGCAGCCGCACGACGAGACGTTCGAAAGCGTTCCCGGCTGCGTCCCGCGCCTGGCGGGCCCCAGCCTGGACGGCCGCAACGCCGTCGACGACGGGGTCCGCGAGGGGGATCGGTGAACGGTCCGGGGCGCCGGCAAGAGGCTCCGCGGGCTTCACCGGCACGAGCGCGCGGCGCTTCTGGGTCGCCGATACCTCGACCGCTTCGAATGCGATCGCGCCGTCGCTGCCTTTGCCGTCGGCGGCCGCGAACCGGTGGTGCAGGTGCTCCATCGCGGACTGCGGATGGAGGGTGACCATCGCGTCCTTCAGCTCGTCGGGGCCGAGGCGCGCCATGACGTTCGGGGAGATCAGGACGAGCGAGTCGCCGACCGAGATCTCGCCGCGCCAGACGTCGGCTTCCAGGTCCGGGGCGGGAAGCCCGCGCTCGCGCTGGGGATCCGGCAGGGTCGAGAGCCGTGCCTGCCGGATCAGGTAGGCCTCGGCCGGCCCGACCGTCGCCACGTACAGCTCGTTGCCGCGGACGACCGCGACGGCGACGCCGATCGGGCCGCTGTCGCCCGCGCCCAGGCCTAGCCGGTCGCGCTGATGGGCGAGCCGCTTGTTCGCCGCGCCGATCGCCTTCTGGAGACAGACCCGGATGCCCGCCGACTCGTCGTAGTAGTACTCGTTGCGGATCGTCTCGGCCGCGAGGCGCGTCGCATCGCGCAACCGGTTGCCCGGGTTGCGCGAGGTCACGAGGAGATAGAGGTGGCCCTTCGAGCGCGCCACCGAGCCGACGCTCGGCTCGACGACGACGACCGTGTCGGGCGAGTCGGGGAGGCGGTCCTGCTCGGCGACCGCGCCGAGCTTCAACTGGAGCCTGACGGCCATGGGGCCTCTGGTTATGCGAGCGGGATCGATCCCGGGTCCGATCGATCGACGTTCGTCCCGAGATGGCTGGCAGGTGCGGCGATTATACGGCCGGCCCCACCCGGCGAACGCGGACCCGGAGCTCGCGCGCGCGGAGACCGCCCGGTGCGGCTGCGAGTGCTTCGAGCAGCTCGGGCGATCGGAGACGGAGCTCCTGGGCGACGATCGGTGCGTCCGCCTCGACGAGCAGGGCGAAGCCGTCGAGCCGGATCAGCCGGCATGCTCCGGACGCGGCCGGCGCGCGCTCGGCGACGATCGCCCCGAATGTCGTGATCGCCCGCGAGAGTCGCAGCTCGTCCTCGAGTCCGAGGTGCCGGGCGGCCTCAGGGATCAGCTCACCGATCCGTTGCATCGGCCGGCGCCTGCCCGTCATCCGCGCCTCAAAGCCGTGCCGTTGCCGTCGCGAGGGACGGGCCGGCGAGTCGTGCGCCGCCCGGCGACGGAATGACCTCCCAGCTCGTGGCGGCGGCCCGGAGCATCGGGTCGAGATCGTCGAGGGTCGTCGTCGTGACGAACGCCTGGGGCAGCTCCCCGATCCGGCGCACGAGGTGGCTGCGGCGCGCCGGGTCGAGCTCGGAGAAGACGTCGTCGAGCAGGAGGAGCGGCGGGCGGCCGTCGATCAGCGTCAGGAGGTCCAGCTCGGCGAGCTTGAATGCGAGGATCGCGGTCCGCTGCTGGCCCCGGGAGGCAAACCCTGCGAGGTCGCGCCCGCCCAGCTCGAACACCAGGTCGTCGCGGTGTGGCCCCACGAGGGTCGTCCCGTTCCAGGCCTCCTTTTCCGCGGTCTCCTCGAGCCTTCGCGCGAGGGCGTCGCGGGGCGATTCGCCCGGCATCCGCGGCGCATTCGTCTCGTACCGCAGGCCCAGCCGACCCGCTGGCGTCTCATCCGGCGCGATCTCGGCGTGGGCCAGGGCAAGCGGCTCGGCGATGGCCTCGAGGAGGCGGAGACGCTCCGCCACGATCGCTCCGCCGGCGTCGAGGAGGGGCCCGTCCCAGTAACGGAGATCGGCTCGCGTTGCGGTCTCTTCGCGGATGGAGCGCAGGAGGCCGTTACGCTGCTGGAGGACGCGGGCGTAGGTCGCCAGGTCGCGGAGGTAGGCCGCCGATCGCTGCCCGGCGAGCTGGTCGAGCGCCGACCGCCGGAGGCCCGGAGGGCCCGCCACGAGGAGCATCTCCTCCGGCGCGAACACCACGGTTCGGAGAAGACCCACGAGCCCACTTGCCCGACGCGGCACGCCGTTCACGCGAATCCGCTTGCGACCGCTACCGCCGCTGCTCGCGGGCGACCCCGGCCGAACGAGTGCGACCTCGATCGTCTCGTTGCCGGCCCTGCCCTCGACGCGCGTGAGGTCCGCTCCCCAGCGGATCAGCTCGGGGTCGGTTGCCGTCCGGTGCGAGCGGCCCCACGCAAGGAGGACGATCGCCTCGAGGAGGCTCGTCTTGCCGGCGGCGTTCGGGCCCCAGACGAGGTGCGGCCCGGGGCCAAATTCAACCTCGAGCGTGGAATAGCCACGGAGGTCGAGAGCAATGATCGAGCTGAGCAGCCCTTACTCCAGTTCTGGCAACCGTTCCCTACGAGGTCGTTCGGACCGGCATCACGACGTGAACGTAGAGATCGTCGCCCACGGGCTTGAAGACACCCGGTGAGAGCGGGCCGTTGAGCTCGAGCGCGAACTGCTCGGCGTCGACATTCGTCAGGACGTCCGCGAGGTAGCGCGCGTTGAACGCGATCGTCGTCCCATCACCCTCGACCGCGGCCTCGACCTGGCCGACGTGATCGCCGACCTCGGCGTTGGCGCTGACGGTGATGCCGGCCTCGCCGTTCGAGGAGATCTGGAGCTTGACGATGTTCGCCGATTCGTGGGCGATGAGCGCCGCCGGTCGGACCGCGCGGAGCAGCTCCTCGCGGTCGAGGACGGCCCGCGTCGTGTGGCTCGAGGGCAGGACCTGCTGGTAGTTGGGGAACTGGCCGTCGATCAGCCGGCTGACGAGGTCGATCCCCTCGAGGTGGAACAGGATCTGGTTGCGGCCCTGGGCAAGGACGATCTCGACGGGATCATCGGTGTCGGACAGGATCCGGGCGAGCTCGTTCAGGGCGCGAGCCGGGATGACGACGCTGGTCTCCGGGACGGGATCGAGGATCGGGATCGTCTTGACCGCGATCCGGTAGTTGTCTGCCGCGGCAAAGGTCACCGTGTCGCCCTCGAACCGGGCGAGGACGCCGGTCAGAATCGGGCGGGCCTCGTCGCTCGCGGCCGCGAACGCCGTCTCTTCGAGCGCGCGGCGGAGCACCTTCTGCGAGATCCGCGTCGTTGGCCGCTCGCCGGCCGTCTGGATCGCGGGGAATTCGTCGGCGTCGATGCCCTTCAGGTGCGACTCATGCCGGCCGGAGCGGAGGTGGAGCGTCTCGCCGGCGGTCAGCTCGAGGTCCACACGCTCGCCGCCCTGGAGCGCGTTGACGTAATCGGTGAGGAGCTTCGCAGGAACTGTCGTCGCTCCGTCGGACTCGATCTTGCCGGGGACCCAGTAGGTGATCCCGATCTCCAGGTTTGTCGCGGTCAGCTTCAGACCCGCGTCCTCGGTCTTGAGCAGGACATTGGCGAGGACCGGGAGAGTCGACCGCGTCGACACCGCCCGGCTGACCACCGAGAGGCCTCTGGCGAGGTTCTCGTGCATGACCGAGAGTTTCACGTCGGTTTACTCCTCGGGCGGATGGCTTGCGGAGCTTCGCCTCCGACCTCGGAGGGCGGGTGATGGCGCTCGAGCTGAGGTTGCCGGCACCTGATTGTTCGTATCTTCCCTCTTTCTACTAACTCCGTCATCACCGTCATAACGGTGTGGACCCGGTGGACAGTCCCGAGTGGGCGTGCGCGCCGCGCCGGTGGACGATCGATCCCGCGGCGTGGACGGTCCGCCGCGAACCGGGGAGGGACGGAGGATGGAGTGGTGGACGGTTTCGGCCGTCCGACGCAACGCGCCGCC
>Ga0136633_1002979_pt1 | contig 11328 bp, 8 predicted proteins | sample AntDrymeUQ832206_2_FD_105494 | JGI IMG/M metagenome (GOLD analysis project Ga0136633, IMG submission 105494) | Polar desert sand microbial communities from Dry Valleys, Antarctica - metaG UQ83 (22.06) | ecosystem: Environmental > Terrestrial > Soil > Desert | place: Antarctica: Dry Valley...
ATCTCGGGATCGACGATCCAGTAGCCGGCGACGCCCGCATCGGCGTAGGCCATGCGCTTGGTGGCGAGATCGATCCGCCGGGTCGAGGGCGACAGCACCTCGATGACCAGGAGCGGCGGCCGTTCGAGGCGCTTCGGTCCAAGGTCGCCCCGTCGGGCCACCAGCACGTCGGGCTGGAAGAGCGTGCTCGGCCCCGCCACCCAGTCGTAGGGGGCCGGTAGCACGTCGACATCGGAGCCGGCGGCACTGCCGAGGACGATCAGAAGCCGGGCGACACATCGCTGGTGGCGGGTGTTGGGCGCCGGCGTCACGAGCAGGGTCCCGTCGATCAGTTCATAGCGGTGGCCGTCCTCGGGCATAGCTTCGAGGTCGGCGAGGGTGAGCGGCGATCCCCAGTTGAGCGCGGTCATCGGTCGAAGTGTACGGGGATGTCTCCGGCTGTCAGCAGTCGGCGGCCACTACGAGAATTGGTCAAGACCTGTGGATCATCCTTCCTGCCTGACCGCCCTGTCGGAAGACGTTGCACGCCTGGGCGCCGTTGATGAGCGCAACCGTGCTGTTCGGTGCGGTAATGAGGGTGGAGCCGCCTGGAAGATTCGGGTCGCCCTGGCCATCGAGGGTGACGGTGCCGGTCAACGACAGCGACGAGGGGGAGTTGTAGACGCCCGGCGCCAGGGTCATCCCGGTCGGGCCGCTCCTGTTCCGCCTGCGATCAGGAACAAGACCAGAGCCAGGACGGAGCCCATCGCAAGGAGTCGCCGCCGGCGGGTAGCCGCCGACCTGCCCGCTCGAAAAGCGTCGGTCACCACTGCCCTCGCCCGGCGCTTCTTGCGGGGTAGTGCCGCCACTGCGGACCTATCGCGGTGGGGGGTCGAGGTCACGGCGAGCGGCCTCAAGCAGCCGTTCCGCGAGCGTCGACGTCCGACGCCACCGTCGTAAGTCCCACTCCGCCGGGGGTCAACCGGCGGAGGCCACCTCTTGGAGGCGTTGGTATCAGGCGGTGGCGCCGGCGTGGCGGCGGCGCATCGCAAAGGCGATGGCGACCTGGGCCAGTACCAGCAAGGCGATTCCGGCGCCAACGAGCAGGCCGGAGGATGGGCCGCCTGCGCTATCCGACGACACCGGGGCGGCGACATCGGGACTGCCTGACGCGCCAGCCGCGCTGACGGCGAGGGGATAGACGGCCTGTCCGCAGATGACCCGGCCCACGATCGGGCCGCCGGTGAAGACAATCGCGTCCCTGGTGACCGACGTGGCGGTGGTGGTGGTCTGGTTCAGCAGTGCGGTGCGGCCGCCGGGGAAGGTGACGGCCGCAGGGAAATCGACCGTTGTCACGACGCCCACCGCCGAACCGTTCACGATGGTGCCGGCGGGCACGGTGACGCCGGAGCGGGGGGTGACGACGCCGTTGGTGTTGGCACACTCCGCGGTGAACAAGAGCGGGCTGGCGAATGACCCGGCGACGGTGTAGCTGCCCTCGGCGTCGGCTGCGAGCGGCGTGCAGCGCCCGGCAGCGGGAAACCCGACGGTGACGCCATTGATCGTTTCTCCGTCCGGGGGCCCTACTGCACGGGCAGCGGGCACGGCCGGAGGGCAGTTGGCGACGGCGCTGCCGCCCACCAGGGGAGTGGCCTGCGCCCCCGGGGGGACCACTGCGAGCGCCGGCGTGGCGGCAGCCACCGTGGCAATGCCCGCAACCATCAGCCCCACTAGGCTCATGATCCGTTTGCGAGACCCAACCGCCATGCCAACCTCCTACTCGTCCGGGCTCCACGATCGTGAAGCCCCCGCGTCGCGCCACCTGATCCGACTGACTCGGTTTGGCGCAAAGCTAGTACATGCGGCACGGGGGAACGGAGACAACCCCGGGGAGCCGTGGTCGATGGGACGGCCCAGGTCTGCTAAGGTCGTGCCCGGTGCCGGGCACGGCCTCGTTCGGACCGCCGAACACCTGGTCGGTGGGGGCTCCGCCGGCCGGGGTCGAGCGGCTGCCGACCGGTCAAGGCCGCAGGACGTACCCGGTGCCTCGGACGGTGTGGATCATTCGGGGACCGTGCGCCTCGAGTGCGGCGACCCTCGACCCCCATGCCACCCCTCCGAACTCGTCGTACCTTGCGGACGGTTACGAGATCCACAGGGCCACCGGAGGCGGTGGCTATGCGCTGCACGTCTCGCGGGACCGTTCTCTCAGTCCTACCTTCTCGGAGAACCCGCCGGGCTTGCTGACGCAGTACCACTACAAGATCCGGACCAGGAAAGGGCTGTGGTTCAGCCCGTTCTCGAACTCGGTGACGGGGTCGCGACCACGGCGATCCTCACCACCTGCAATGTCGACTGAAGCCACGTCGACCGCATTTACTATCGGTACGTGACCGTTTCGTCGTACCGTGGCGGCATGGCCGTGGCGCCTGATCCTTTGATGCCGGACCGGCGCGCCACGTGGGTGGGACTGCGGACGTTGCGGCGGCGACCGACCGTGGTCGGCCGGACCAATGGGGGAGAGCCGGTCTTCGCGATCAACTCCGTCCGGCTCGTCCTGCAGGGGGACGCGACCTACTTCAACCGCTTCGACACCTGCTCGAGGTGCGGCGGGGACGTGCCCGGAGCGCTCGTCACGACTCCCGCCCAGCTCAGCCACCCCTCCCACCGCGTGATCTCCAGCAAGTGTGTACGGTCAGCGACGCTGGGATCGGCTCGCGTGGGCTCGGAGGAGGCAGCGGAGCCGCTCGCCGACGTGCTCCTCACCGCCGAGCCTCAGGGGACTTCCGTGAACGGGTCCATCGACGAACGGGCCGCAGAGATCGGCCTGCGTACGCTGGAAGAGGAGCCGCGTGACGCCGGCCGTCTGAACGACGGCCAGCCCATCTACGAGGTCCGGTCCGTTCGTCTCGTTCTGGAGCCTGAGGGCTCCTGTTTCAAGCGGCTCGTCGAGTGTGCGCAGTGCGGACGGGGCGGATCCGGAGGGGCCGTGCGCACGCCGGCCGACCTCGATCGCCCCACGGAATCGGCCATCTGCGATGCCTGCGCCAAGGCGGCGGCGTCGGCTGAGGTGCCCGAGGCGATCCCTGCGGACGTGGGGGCCGAGGAGCTGATCGTTGCTGAGGCGGTGACCGAGCCCGGCCCGACCTCGGTCGAGGCTGACCTTCAAGCGATCCGTGCCCGCATCGCCGAGCTGGCGGACCTCCAGCGTTCGGAGTCGTTGGAGCGTCGCAGAGCCGACGATCTGACCCGAACAGTATTCCAGAAGCGCGTCCTTGAACGGCTCGCCGAGGTCCGCGCCGACACGATGGCGTCGGCGGAGGCCGGCAGGGACCGGATCGTGGAGCTGGAGGACGATCGCCGCCACCGTGCCGACGCCATGGCCGCGGCTGACGCAGCACGGCAGGAGGAACTGGCCGCGATCCACGAGGCGCGGCGGACGACCAGCGCCCAGCTCCAGGCTCTGGCTCGGGCCCAGAGCGAGCTCGACGAGCGCCTGTGTGACATGGCCGACCGGCTCGAGGCGCGGCCGACCGGCGACGGGGTGGCGGAGACGGTGCGGCGTCAGATCGAGCACGCGAGCGCGGGCATCGTCGAGGCCACCGACGCTCGGCTGGCGGCCGAGCTCGGCACCGTCCGCTCGGAGATCGCATTCGACCACGGGCAGCTCGAGGAGAGGATGGCGTCGGCCCCCGAGGTGGCCGCCGAAATGGCGGCCGCGCAGCAGCGCGACTTCGAGGCCCGTCTGGCCGCAGCCGTGCGCCAGGAGCTTTCGACGATCGCGGGCTCGGTCAGCGAACTGTGGACCGGCCATGCGGAGTTCGAGGGCCGGTTCGCCGCGCTCGAGCGCAAGGCAGGGGAGGAGGAGCGCCGCGCCCACGTACTGGTCGTCTCGACCGATGCTGCGGCCGGGCGGCTGCAGGCGCTCGAAGCCAAGGTCCAGGCGTTGGTGACTCGGCTGACCCGCCTGCTCGGGACGCAGTCGGGCGAGCGCCACCCCGAGCCACGCGTGTCCCGTCCCATGCACGTGGCCGCGGAGGCTAACGCTAGCGCCGGCCGGAGCGTCCTGGACTCACTCGAGGCGCAGCTGAAGGAGGCCGAGCTCCGGCTGGCCCGGTCGCGCAGCGGTCATCGCGGGGGCTGAGCGTGTCGAGGCGGTCCGCCGCCGATGCTACGGGGTGAAGAACTGCGCCGCCAGGGCGGCCAGCGCTCCGGGTGAGGGCCGGGTGGTCGGCGCCTGCCAGCCCTCGACCGGTGGGCCGTAGAGGGCGGCGAACACCTCGGCGTAGTCCTCGGTCCAGACCGTCCAGGGCAGCTCCGGCGCCAGTCCCCGGGCCTGCAGCCAGCGAGGGCCGAAGTCGGCGTTCCGGGTGTGGTGCATGTGACCGAGCTCATGAGCGATGATGTGGGCGACCTCGGCCCGGCCCTCCGTGGCTCCCAGGTAGACCTCGATGCGGGGCCGGTCCCACGGCGGGTCGCCGCCAGGAGGCGGGAACGACTGACCTCGTAGATCCTGACCCGCCGCCCGCCAGTGACAGATCGTCGGCCAGGGGTTGGGCCGGCGGAGCAACTCTGCTGCGCTGTCGCATCGGGCCTGGGCGTCGAGCGCGTCCCACGCGGTGGGGGCGGCCGAGGGTGGCAGGGATGCGGACTCCGGCCTCCCCTGGGCCCAGTTCACGGCGACGACGGCGACGACCAGGTTGGCTGTCGCCACCAGCGCGACCACTTCCTTCCTCACCGCGGCCACTGTAGGTCCAGCCGATGGACCGCCACTCGGCGGCGTCGGCTTTGGTCCACCAGCGCACCGCTACGCTGGAAGCTCATCTCTGAAACCAGAAAGCTGGATGCCTGTGGCATCGGGCTCCGCCCAGAAGACCTCAGACCTCGACCTTCGTCCGTACCTCCGGGTCCTTTCGCGCCGCAAGTGGGTCATCGTGGTCATCACTGTCTTGGCCACCGGAAGTGCCTTTTACATTTCGCGCCAGCAAACGCCGAAGTACCGGTCGACGGCCGAGCTGCTCTTCAAGAGCTCGGCGGCAGACCTCCTTTCACAGAATTCACTGAGCTCGCCGGCCAACGGCGCCAACGGCCTGGCCAGCGAGATCAAGATCCTGAACGGCCAAGCCGTCAGAGCGCGGGTCAATGAGGTCCTCGGGGCGGCGCCGGTGGTCAAGGTCGCCGAGGACGCCGACGCCGCCGTCATCGCGATCTCGGCCGAATCGAGCGACAGCCGCAGAGCGGCAGAGATCGCCAACGCCTACGCCCAGGCCTACATCGACCATCGTCGCGAGAGCACGCTCAACGAGGTGTCCGCGGCTCAAAAGGTCATCCAGGTCAAGATCGACCAGGTCAGGAACCAACTCGACGAGAAGACCCGGCAGATCGCCGCGGCACCCGGCCAGGCGGCAGGCCTGGAATCCGAGCGCCAGGCCCTCCTGAGCCAGGAGTTCGGCTTCCGCCAGCAGTTCAGCCAGCTTCAGTTCCGGGCCGACCTCTCGGGCGGCGGTGTCGAGGTGGTCACCGAAGCTCGCCCCGTGCCGACACCGTTCGAGCCGACCCCGAAGCGCTCGGCCGCCCTCGCGGGAGCACTCGGTTTTCTGTTCGCTCTCGGGTTGGCGTTCTTCGTGGACTTCCTCGACGACACCATCCAGAGCAAGGAGGATCTCGAGCGGGCGGCGCCCGGCGTTCCCGTGCTGGGCACGATCCCCGCCACGCCGAGGAGCAAGCGGCCCCATATCAAGTCGCTGGAGGAGCCCGGTTCCCAGTTCGCCGAGGCCTTCCGCACACTCCGCACGTCGATCCAGTTCATGAGTCTCGACCAACCGGTGCGGGTCCTTCAGGTCACGAGCCCGGGGGCCGGGGAAGGGAAGTCGACGACGGTGTCGAACCTGGCGGTGGCGTTTGCCCGGGCCGGTCGCCGGGTGGTGGTCGTCGACTGCGACCTGCGCCGGCCGCGCGTCCGCGAACTGTTCAACGTTCCTAGCGATCGGGGTTTCACGTCGGTGCTCCTGAAGGAGTCCTCCCTCGCTGAGGCGCTGGCCGATGGACCGGCCAAGACCTTGAAGATCCTGCCCGCCGGGCCGCTTCCCCCGAACCCGTCCGAACTGCTGTCCAGCCGGCCGGCCGCCGACACGCTGGGGGCGATCAAGTCGCAGTCCGACTTCGTCCTGGTGGACAGCCCCCCCGTCCTGCCGGTGAGCGACGCGGCGATCCTCAGCAAGCTCGTCGACGGAACGATCTGCGTCGTCTCTGTGGGTCAGACCACGCGCCGCCAGCTCCACCGGACGGTGGAGATCCTCGCCGGTCTGAACACCAAATTGGTCGGAATCGTGCTGAATGGGGTGACGGTGCGAAGTTCGGACTACGGGTCGTCGTACGGCTACGGGTACACAGGCGAGCTCGAGCACCAGTCGTGGTGGCGGAGAGGTGGTTCCCGAGCAAGCACCGCACCAGCGAGCGCCAACGGGTCGGCGGGAAAGCACCGGCAGGTGAACGGGCACGACGGGGCACCGGAAGGCGCCATGCGAGGGAAGGTCCGCGACGAACCGAGCAAGCAAGCCCAGACCGACTGACACAAGGTGCCGGCGCGGCGGAGCGCCGCTGCGAGACGGTCGGATGAACACCGGTGACCGGGGGTCGGGTGCGCTATGTTTGCCTGCGAGGGGCAAGGGTGGCGACACCCGCCGAGCGGACGCCCCGACGAAAGTGCGTATGACGATGCAGACGACGAACGTCGGTGCCGTGGCGATCGTGCACGACTACCTCACGCAGCGTGGTGGAGCCGAACGAGTGGTGCTCTCGATGCTGCGCGCTTTTCCTGATGCCTCGGTGCATACTGCCCTCCACGAGCCGGGAACCACCTTCCCGGAGCTGGGTACCGCCGACGTTCGGACGCTCGGGATGAACCGCTGGGCCACCCTGCGGCGTCATCACCGCCTGGCGTTCCCCCTGCTGGCGTCGGCCTTCGCCTCGCTGCGGCTGGATCATCCGGTCGTGCTGTGCAGCTCGAGCGGCTGGTCCCACGGAGTGCAGGCCCGCGGTCGCAAGATCGTGTACTGCCATGCCCCGGCCCGCTGGCTCTACCAGCCCAAGGTGTACCTCCGTCCCAAGCAGGTCGTGCACAATGCCGCGCTCGCCATGATGCGCCCGTCCCTGACCCGTTGGGACAAGCGGGCGGCCTCGACTGCAGACCGGTACCTCACGAACTCGACGAGCGTGCAAGCCCAGGTCTGGGCCCACTACGGCATCGACGCCGACGTCCTCCCCCCTCCCCACACCATCGACCCGGGAGGGGCCCAGGAGGTCGTGGAAGGCCTCGAGCCCGGCTTCTACCTCTGCGTGTCGCGACTGATGCCGTACAAGAACGTCGACGCGGTCGTTGAAGCGTTCGCCGGCCTGCCTCACCTCCAGCTGGTCGTCTGCGGGCGAGGTCCCGACGAGGCGCGGCTGCGCTCGTCGGCCACGTCGAACGTCACCATTCTGGGTTCGGTCTCCGACGGCGAACTTCGCTGGCTCTATGCCAGAGCTCGGGCGCTGGTCGCCGCCTCCTACGAGGACTACGGGCTCACCCCAGTCGAGGCTGCGGCCTTTGGCGCGCCGTCGGTGGTGCTCCGGGCCGGCGGCTTCCTGGACACCGTCGTCGAGGGCCGCACCGGCGTCTTCTTCGACACACCGTCGCCCCTCGCCATCCGGGGCGCCGTCGAGCGGTGCGAGGCCGAGGCGTGGTCGACCACCGACATCCGGACGCACGCCCAGGCGTACTCCGAGGAGCATTTCGTCGACCGGCTCCGCGACATCGTCGCGGACATGTCGGTCGCTCCCTGATCGATGGGCGGGTTTGCAGGGCTATCCAAGCAAGAAACCGCTGACCGGGCGAATGTCAGGTCGATCGGCGTCATCCGTCCGACATCAGTGGTGCCCGTGGTGCGCTCGATCCGCGTCGGCCGTGGCCCGAAGACGCTCGTCATGGGCGCCGACCTGATGGCCATCATGGTCGCCATGGTGGCCGCATACCGCTTCCGCACGATCATCCCCGGAAGCCTGGCGGCGTTTGCGCCCCGGCGGCACATGTACCTCGGGTTGGCCTCGCTTCCGATCTGGAGCGCGGTGTGCGCGCACTACGGCCTCTACAGCGGGCGCCGGGTGTCGAGCCGGCTGGAGGAGTTCCGCAGCATCGTCCATGCCGCGCTCGGGAGCGTGCTCGGCATCATCGTCCTGACCTTCGCGCTCAAGCTCGACGTTTCGAGAGGCTGGACCCTCACCCTGCTCCCGGCCTCGATCGTGCTGCTCTCGGCGGAGCGCGAGATCGTGAGACGGATCTTCGCCATGCTCCGCCGGCGCGGGCGCCTCCTGCGCCGGGTGCTGATCGCCGGGTCCAACGAGGAGGCCATCGCCCTCTGCTCCATGCTGCAGGACGACGCAAGGCTCGGCTACGACGTGATCGGGTTCCTGGCCGACGACATTCCCATCGGGGAAATTGTCCATGACGGCATCCGGGTGATCGGCACGGTCGAGAACGCCGTCGCCGCCACCGTGACCGAGGACATCACGGGCGTCATCGTGGCCACGACCGCGGTCGACACCGACACGACGAACCGACTGGCCCGCCATCTGAGCGAGGTCGGCCTCCACGTCGAGATCTCGGCCTCACTGTGCGACGTGGCCGCGGAGCGCCTCAAGGTCAGGCCCCTGGGTCGCTACCCGGTCCTCTACGTGGAATCAGCCCGGCTGCAGGGTTGGCGGCGGGTGGCCAAGCGCACGTTCGACCTGTGCGTCGCCGTCCCGCTGCTGGTGATCACCTCACCGTTCCTGCTCCTTGCGGCCGTCATCATCAAGCTGGAGACACCCGGCCCGGTGTTCTTCCGCCAGTCCCGTGTCGGCTGTGACAATGCGCCGTTCATCATGCTGAAGCTGCGCACCATGGTCCGGAACGCCCAGGAGCTTCAGGACTCGCTCGTTCCCAGGAACGAGGCGGCGTACCCGCTGTTCAAGATGCGCAACGACCCCCGCGTGACCCGCTTCGGCCGTGTGCTCCGGCGGATGTCCCTCGACGAGCTACCGCAGCTGTTCAACGTCATCAGCGGCCAGATGAGCATGGTCGGGCCTCGGCCCGCCCTGCCCCACGAGGTGTCGGCCTGGTCGGAGGATCTCAAGAAGCGACTCCGGCTGAAGCCCGGCCTCACCGGCCTGTGGCAGGTCAGCGGGCGGAGCGATGCGAGCTTCGAGGACTACGTGCGCTGGGATCTGTACTACCTCGACAACTGGTCGCTGTGGGCCGACGTGTCGATCGTCCTCCGCACCATCCCCGCCGTGTTCCGCTCACACGGCGCGTATTGAGCCCCGCGTAACCGGCGCCCGACGGCTGTGTTCGTCGATCTCGAGACGATTAGGCGCGGGACGGAGCTCTCCGCCGACGTGGTGATCGTGGGGGCCGGTCCGGCCGGGATCACCCTGGCCAAGGAACTCGAGCGCGGGTCTCACCGGGTCATCCTGCTCGAGGCGGGTGGCGAGCGACCGGTCGAGCGGTCAAGTCTCCGCCAGGAGCTGGAGCTCACCGGCGACGCGCCGACGAACGTCCACGACGGGCGAGCCCGCACCTTGGGCGGCGCCAGCACGTTGTGGGCCGGCCAGGTCATGCCTCTCGACGAGCTGGATTTCGGTATGCGACCGTGGGTGGATCACAGCGGCTGGCCGTACTCCCGGCCGACGCTCGACGGGTTCTACCGCCGGGCCGAAGCAATGCTCGGGCTCCCGCCCTCCACCTACGACGCGGCCGGCTGGCCCCCCGGCTCGCCTCGCCCTCCCGACCTCGGCCCCGACCTCGCGTTCGGTTTCTCCCGCTTCGCCCGCACGGTCGACTTCGCCCGCGCCTTCGGACCGGCCTTCCGACGGTCGGTCCGGGTGACCACGGTGCTCAATGCCATGGCCACGAGGCTGGTGCTCGACGGCGACCGGTCCCGCGTCGAGTACGTCGAGACGATTTCGCCCGGCGGCAACACGGCGCGCGTGCGGGGGCGGGTCTACGTGGTGTGCTGTGGAGCCATCGAGACGGCGCGGCTCCTGTTGGTGTCGGGGCTCGACTCCTCCCCGAGCGGCGGAGGGCGCCCCGTGGGCCGGTATTTCCAGGAGCACGTCCACCTGAAGCTGCGCCTCCTCCCGTCGAGCCGGCGTCGTGCGGAGGCGATGTTCAACTCCCGGTTGACCTCCGCACCGAGCGGCGACCACCGGCGGGCTCGACGGGTACGCGCCTACCCAAAGGTGATTGCCAGTCGGGCATGGCAGGAACAGCACGGTCTCCTCCGGGTCGGGGCCGACGTCTGCTACGCCACGGACCGCTCACCTGTCGTCGCCGGGAAGGCGCTCGTCAGGTCGCTCCGGTCGAGCCCGCGCGCCGTGCCCGCCGCCGTGGCCGGTCTCGTCGGACAGGCGCCGCAAGTGCTCGGCATGGCGTGGAGAACGCTGGCGACGGGCGCCAAGCCCTCGGAGGGCGGCGGAGACATGTTCTTGTCGGTGCAGTGCGAGAACGCGCCGTCGGCCGACAACCGGGTGACCATCGGGGAGCCGGCAGGTACCAGCGGCGCCCCCCGGGCCGTTCTCCACTGGCGGGTCGGCGAGGCCGAGACGGCCACCATCACCAGCTTCGTGGACACCCTTGCGCAACGGCTCGAGCACAGCGGCGTGGCTCGGGTCGAACGGCCCGATCCCTGGCCGCTGCCCCTCGACGAGCTGGCCGCCCGGATCGACGTCGGCCACCACCACATGGGTACGGCCCGGATGCACGAGGACTCCCGCCACGGCGTGGTCGACGCCAACTGTCGCGTCCACGGCATCGCCAACCTGTACGCTGGCGGCGCATCGGTGTTTCCCGCCGGGGGATTCTCGAACCCCACGCTCACCATCCTCGCCCTTTGCATGCGACTTGCCGATCACCTGAGGGCGACCCTGCCATGAGCCCCTTCGGCTTGGAGGCGTCCGAGTGAGCATGGTCTCGCCAGGCGCGCTCGTGAGCCTTCCGGTGGCGAGACGCCTGCGTGGCGCCGCCGGCTATGCGGGCTGCTGCCTGGTGGCCGTGGGAATCGGATGGGGTGCCACCCAGGCCATCCTCGTCCGGGTCGTCCTGGCCCTCGCGCTGGTGCTCATCATCCTGGCGCTGGGCCTGCGGATGCCGCGTGCGCTGTTGTATTCGACCCTGGCGTGGCTGGTCGCGCTCGGCCTGGTCCGCCGGATGCTGATCAGCGTCGGCGATGCCGGCCCGACCGATCCGCTCCTCCTCGTGAGCCCGTTGGCGGTGGCCGTTCTCATTCTGGCCGCGCTGAGGAGCGGGGCCCTGGCCTCGCCGTCGGGCATGAC
>Ga0136633_1002980_pt1 | contig 11327 bp, 11 predicted proteins | sample AntDrymeUQ832206_2_FD_105494 | JGI IMG/M metagenome (GOLD analysis project Ga0136633, IMG submission 105494) | Polar desert sand microbial communities from Dry Valleys, Antarctica - metaG UQ83 (22.06) | ecosystem: Environmental > Terrestrial > Soil > Desert | place: Antarctica: Dry Valley...
CCGCGCCGTCGGCGCCCTCGCCGACGACCTCGTTCATGCCGATCGAGGTCGCGATCCCGGCGCTGCGGGCGGCGTCGCGCGACAAGGCCACGCCGCTGGCGCCGGTATCGACCAGCATGGGAACCGGCGCGCCGTTGATTTCCACGTCGGCATAGAAATGGCCATCGGCGCCGCGTTCGAGCGCGACCTCCCCGCCCGAGCCCGAATAGGTGCCGACGCTCGACGTGCGGGCATCGGTAACCGAGGGGATCGACGCCCCATATGTCTTCGCGGCGCGATCGAAATTGCTTGTATCGACCGGTGGGCCGAGGCCGCCGGCAATCGCGCTGAACAAGCCCATCGCCGCCATGATGATTAGAAAGGTCCGTCCCATGCCCTCACCATAGGCAGCGAGGGTAAAGAAATTTTTACGAGGTCGCGCTTAGGTTCGGACGATTGTTCTAATGGGGGATTCCGGTGCCGCTTCACGTTCGTCAGTTGATCATTCTTGTCATCGCCCCTGCGGGCATGCTGCTCGCCGGCTGCGGCGCGCCGGGGCTCCCGGCAAAGGCGACGGTCACGACCATCGACCGCAAGTGCGACATCATCGAAACCATCGAGCGCGAAGTCGACGATCCGCGCGGCAGCGGGGTCAAGCTCAAGGCGCACGAAATGAACAGCAAGACCGGCGACTGCAAATCGGTCGAGGAATGGGCCGGCGTCCGGGCCAAGCGCAGCAAGGCAGTCAAGGGCACGGCCGCCGTCCATGTCGAATATCAGGCGCCCCAGGACGGCAGCTACCGGGTAGCAACGCTGACCTTCACCGGCCGCGACGACGAATTCTATGAGCTCAACGCTGGCGACAGCTTCGACATCCTCGTCGCCGCCAAGGATCCGACGAAAATTCGCAAGGCCTGAGCCTTCCTGGAATCCCGGCGCAGGCGCGCCGCGGCGGGGCTTCCATCGCCCCGCGCGCATCCCTATCAGGCCCGCTCTTCCCCAATCAAATTTTCAGACAAGAGTGTTCATGGCTATCACGATTTCGAGCGCGTTCGACGCTGGCAATATTCGCGTCGTTAAGCAGGACGGCGACCGCGCCGACCTCGAGATCGTCGCGGACCACAAGTCCGATTTCTACCAATGGTTCTACTTCCGCCTGGCCGGCGCCGCCGGCCGTGAAGTGACCTTGCGCATCACCAACTGCGCCGGCGCCGCTTACCCCCATGGCTGGCCCGACTACAAAGCGGTGATGTCGCTCGACCGCGAGGAGTGGGTTCGGGTCAGCGGCACCGATTATGCCGACGGCGTTCTGACGATGACCCTGACCCCGCCGCAGGACTTGGTGTGGATCGCCTATTTCGCGCCATATTCGATGGAGCGGCACCATGATCTGATTGCCGCCACCGCGGGACTCGACGGCGTCGCCTACCGCTCGCTTGGGCAAAGCTTCGATGGCCAGGACATCGACTGCCTGAAGATCGGCGACGGTCCGCTCAAGGTGTGGCTCTACGCCCGCCAGCATCCCGGCGAGACGATGGCCGAATGGTGGATGGAAGGCGCGCTTGAAAAGCTCACCGACGAGGACGACCCGGTCGCCCGCGTGCTGCGCCGCGATTGCACCTTCAACATCGTCCCCAACATGAACCCCGACGGGTCGCGCCGCGGCCATTTGCGCACCAATGCCGTCGGCACGAACCTCAATCGCGAATGGCATGCGCCGTCGGCCGAGAAGAGTCCCGAAGTGCTGTGCGTCCGCAATGCAATGGACCAGAGCGGAGTGGATTTCGCGATGGACATCCACGGCGACGAGGCGATCCCGGCAAATTTCCTCGCCGGTTTCGAAGGCATCTCGTCGCTCAACGACGAGCAACTGCGGCTGTTCAAGGAGTATAGCGATACGCTGGAACGCATCTCGCCCGACTTCCAGACCGCGCAGGGCTATGAAATCCCGGCGCCGGGCCAGGCCAATATGTCGATGTCCACGACCCAGCTCGCCGAGCGCTACGGCTGCGTGTCGATGACTCTGGAAATGCCGTTCAAGGACAATTGCAACCTCGCGGACGAGGTTTACGGCTGGTCGCCGCAGCGCTCCAAATTCCTCGCTTACGCGTGCCTCGACGCGCTCCACGCGATGCTTCCGCGAGTGAAGGCGTATCGGGGCGCGAAGGCCTGATGCCGAGCCCAAAAGGCAATCTCGTCCTGCTGCGCCACGGACAGTCGCAGTGGAACCTCGAAAATCGCTTTACCGGCTGGTGGGACGTCGACCTCACGCCGGCCGGGATCGCCGAGGCCCGCGCCGCCGGGGCGCTGCTCGCGGCGCACGGGTTCGACTTCGACGGCTGCTTCACCAGCCTGCTGACGCGGGCGATCCGGACGCTTCACCTGGTGCTCCAGCCGATGGACCGGCTGTGGCTTCCGGTGACCAAGGACTGGCGCTTGAACGAGCGCCATTATGGCGGCCTCACCGGGCTCAACAAGGCAGAGATGATCGCGCAGGTCGGCGAGGCGCAGGTGCAGATCTGGCGCCGCTCGTTCGACATCCCGCCGCCGCCGCTGCCCGCGGACAGCGAATATGACGTGTCCGCCGACCGCCGCTACGCCGGCATCGCGGTGCCCCACAGCGAAAGCCTCAAGGACACCATCGCGCGCGTGCTGCCTTATTACGAGGCCGAGATCGCGCCGGCGCTGAGCGCGGGCAAGCGCGTGCTGGTCGTGGCCCACGGCAATTCGATCCGCGCGCTCGAAAAGCATCTGTCGGCGATCGGCGACGATGCGATCGTCGGGCTCGAGATCCCGACGGGGAGGCCGATCGTCTATGAGCTGGACGATGACCTCGCGTGTCGGCGCCGCTATTATCTCGGCGAGGAATAACTCGCGCCTCTAGCTAGGCCGCCACTTTTCGCCGGTACATTTCCTCATCGGCCTGGGCCATGACTTCGGTCGGGCTGGCCTGCCCGTCGATCATCGCCACGCCGATCGCCACGCTGAGCGGCAGCGCGTCGCCGTCATGGAGGAAATCGCACGCCGCGATCTGCTCGCCGAGGCGGACCGCGGTTTCCCGCGCGCTCGTGACATTGGCCTGCTCGAGCAGGATGCCGAACTCGTCGCCGCCGAGCCGGCCGACGATATCGCCCCGCCGCACACCCGCACTGAGCAGCTGGGCGACCTGGATCAGCGCCTGGTCGCCGGCCTGGTGCCCGAAGGTGTCGTTGATCATTTTCAATCCGTCGAGGTCGACGAACAGCATCGCGGCGGGGGTGCCGTAACGCGCCGCGCGCGCGACCAGCCGTTCGAGCTCGCGCATGAAGCCGCGCCGGTTGGGAAGCGCCATCAGCACATCCTGGTGCGCAAGCTCGTCGAGCTGCTCGATGCGCTGCTGAAGCTCGGCCACGCGCTCGCGCAAATGCCGCACCTCGGCAAGCAGCCGGCCGCTGTCCGCGATCTCACTCACCTGGTCGGACATTGCCCCGATCTGCCCCTTTGACTAATCCATAGCCTGATTCCAAACGCCTGAAAATACAGTCGTTTGATCAGCTTCCATGCGCCGCCCGGCAAGTCGTCGACGGGCCCGCGATTGCCTAGGCCGAATCCTCTCCCTAAACGAGCGGTCTTCCAGCGAATGTATCAGGGCGGGACAATGGACGAGCCGCTGGTCGGCATCATCATGGGCAGCAGTTCCGACTGGGACACGATGCGCCACACCGCCGACACGCTCGGCGCGCTTGGCATCGCCCATGAAACGCGGATCGTCTCGGCTCACCGGACGCCCAAGCGGCTCTACGATTATGCCCATATGGCGCAGGGTCGCGGGCTCAAGGTTATCATCGCGGGGGCCGGCGGCGCTGCCCATCTGCCCGGGATGGCCGCCTCGATGACCGCTCTGCCGGTGCTTGGCGTGCCGGTGGAAAGCCAGGCGCTCAAGGGCATGGATAGCCTGCTTTCAATCGTCCAGATGCCCGCCGGCGTACCGGTCGGAACGCTCGCCATCGGCAAGGCCGGCGCGATCAACGCCGCCTTGCTCGCCGCCGCGATCCTCGCCACCGCCGACGGCGCGCTCGGCGAGCGGCTCAACGAATGGCGCTCAAAGCAGACCGGATCGGTTGCCGAAGCGCCGGAATGATCCTGGTGCCAAGCGAAGCAGGAGTGATTCCGCCCGGATCGACCATCGGCATCCTCGGCGGCGGCCAGTTGGGCCGGATGCTGAGCATCGCCGCCGCCCAGCTCGGCTACCGCTGCCACATTTTCGACCCGCACTTCCGGCCCTGCACAACCGATGTCGCCGCCGACCACACCCGCGCCGTATTCGACGATGAGGCCGCGCTGCGTAGCTTTGGCGAAAGCGTCGACGTTGTCACTTACGAGTTCGAGAATGTCCCAGTCGCGCCGCTTGCCGTGCTCGGCGACAAGCTTCGGCCTGGCGCCAATTCGCTCGCCGTCGCCCAGGATCGTGCCGAGGAGAAAGAGTTCATCGAGAAATGCGGGGCGCGAGTTGCGCCGTGGCGCGCGGTCGCCAGCCTCGCCGAGGTCGAAGCCGCGCTCGCCGATCTCGGCGCGCCGATCGTGCTCAAGACCCGCCGCTACGGCTATGACGGCAAGGGCCAGGCCTGGGTTCGCGGCCCGGGTGAAGCAGCAGCGGCCTGGGATGCGATCGGCGGCGAGCCCGCAGTCGCCGAAGCCGGGATCGATTTCCGCGCCGAATTCTCGGTCATCGTCGCGCGCTGGGCGGACGGCCGCCACACATTCTGGGATTCGGCCGAAAACGACCATCGCAACGGCATCCTGCGCCGCTCGGTGGTCCCGGCCGGCGCAGCCGTCGCGGAGCAGGTCGACGAGGCGCGCGCCGCGACCCTCGCCATTGCCGCCGCGCTCGGCCATGTCGGTGTGCTTACCGTCGAGTTCTTCGCCACCGCAAACGGCCCGCTGGTCAATGAGATAGCGCCGCGCGTCCACAACAGCGGCCACTGGACGATCGAGGGCGCGGTGACCTCGCAGTTCGAACAGCATGTCCGCGCGATCTGCGGCTTGCCGCCCGGATCGACCGCGCTCGCCGGCGCTGGCGCGGCGATGGACAATCTTATCGGCGACGAAGTGTCCGGCTGGGCCGATCTGGTCGCCGACCCCGACGCCCACGTCCACATCTACGGCAAGCGCGAAGCTCGCCCCGGCCGCAAGATGGGCCACGTCACGCGGGTGCGCTGATGCTGCGCTTCGTAGCCGGATTGTCATGCGAATGGGTTAGACCCGACGCATGACCGCAAGCGAAAATATCAACACTGAAAATCTGGCGAGACGGCTAGTCGCCGAGGGACTCGGCGCCTTTTTCCTGTTCGCCTGCGTAATCGGTTCGGGGATCATGGCCGAACGGCTGTCGGACGGGAACGACGCCGTCGCCTTGCTTGCCAACACCCTCGCCACCGGCGCGATCCTGTTCGTCCTGATCACCATGCTCGGGCCGATTTCGGGCGCTCACATGAACCCGGCGGTGAGCCTGGTCGCGGCATCGCGGCGGGAACTCGGCTGGCGCGACGCCGCCGCCTACATCCTCGTCCAGCTCGGCTGCGGAATCCTCGGCGCCTGGGCCGCGCATCTGATGTTCGACCTGCCGACGCTGCAACTGGGAGTGAAAGCACGCACCGGCCTTGGCCAATGGGTGGCCGAAGCGATCGCCACCTTCGGCCTGATCCTCACCATCCTCGGCACCGTTCGCCACCGGCCGGCGTGGATCCCGGCGAGCGTCGCACTGTACATCGTCGCGGCTTATTGGTTCACCTCGTCGACCAGCTTCGCCAATCCCGCGATCACCGTCGCGCGCAGCCTGTCGGACAGCTTCGCCGGAATTGCGCCGGCCGACGTGCCGATGTTCGTCCTCGCGCAACTGACCGGCGCGGCCTGCGCGGCCGTCGTGGCCAAAGGGTTGTTCCCCGGAAAAGCGTGAATTCGCGTAGGGCGGTGAGCCAAAGGTCCGCTTCGGCTGACGAACTCTTATTGCAGCCCCGCGAACTGCATCTGGGCGCGGGCATCGAGGTAGGTAATGGCGATCGGCACGGCGGCCGGGAGCAGCAGGTGCCGGTTGGGGCCGCCAGTACCCAGCGGCGGGTCGTCGCCGAGAAGCCAGCGCGCGAACCTCGGCGCGTCCTCGAGGCGGACGCAGCCGTTGCTGAGGTTGCGCTCGGCCTTGGCGAACAGGTCCTTGTTGGGCGTGTCGTGAAGGTAGATACCGTTGGCGTCCTCCAGGCTGAACTTCATCTGCCCCATCGAATTGGCCGGCCCGGGCCGCTGGCGAACATGAACCTTCGCCTGGCCACCGGCGACCGCTTCCCAGTCGACGCTGTCGGGCGAAAGCACCGGCGCATCGGCGCCGAAGCGAGGGACGACCTCATAGCCGCGCTCGGTCAGATAGGCGGTGCCGTCCTTGAGCACGCGCGGGGCAATAAGCGTCTGCGCGAGGTCGAGCGGCACGTTCCAATAAGGGTTGAGCGTCGCATAATTGAGCACGCTCTTCAGCGCCGGCGTCGCCGCGGCTGGCTTGCCCACGATCACCCGCATCGAATCGCGCACGTGGCCATCCTCGATCATGAACAGCCGCGCGGACGCAGCATCGACCAGGACGTAGCGGCCACGCATCGGGATTTGCCCGTCGGTCAGCGAATCGACGTAGCGTTGCGCCGGCGTGATGCTGCCAGCGCTCGGCCCGAGCGGCGGGTAGACCCGCGTAAATCCAAAACCGCCCACGGCAACCGCAACAATCGCGGCGCCGGCAATCAAATACCTGCGGCTGTGAGACGTAGTTGCGCTCATCTGAAGCCCCCCGCTGATGACCGATTTACCAGCTAAACTGGTTTTGGGCGAGTCGGCTTCACTCCACCGTTGCAGTGCGACGAAGCCAGAACCCAGAGGCGCCTAGAATCTATGCCCGCATTGGGTCGAAAACGGACATCCGCGCTGCTTTCCTCCGTTCCGCTTACGGCGCCTCGACCACCTCGATCGGCATTCCCAGCTTCTCGAGCTGGGGGCGGACCTTGGCGGCGTCGCCGACCACGATCCAGGTGAAGCCCTTGGGATCGATCGCGGCGCGGATCGCCGCGTCGGTCGTTGCCGCGGTCAGCGCGCGGTATCGCGGCGCCAGCTTGACGTAATAATCGTCCGGGCGGCCGAGCAGGTCGTTGCGCATCATTCCCGACAGCAGGGCGGCCGAGGTTTCGAACTGGCCGGGCAGCTCATTGACCGCGCTGGCGATGTTGCGCTCGATCTCCTCCGGGGTCGCGCCCTTGGTCGAGAGATAATCGACGATGTTGCCGTTAAGCGCGGCGAGCGCCTCGCCGGTCTTGTCGGCCTGGACCGGCGCCGACACCGAATAAGCGACGCCCTGGCGCAGGATCGAAGGGTTGCCGCTGACGCCGTACGACCAGCCCTTGGTTTCGCGCAGGTCCATGTTGAGCCGCGACAGGAAATTGCCGCCGAGCACCTGGTTGGCGATGTACAGCGGGCTGATGTCGTCCTTTGGATCGACCGGGAGGATCTGGCCGGCGAGGATCGTCGACTGCGGCGCTCCCGGACGGTCGACGAGCAGGATTTTCGGGCTCGCGGGGCGCGGCGGCGAGGCGGTGAAAGCCTTGACGCCCCTCGCCGCGGCGGGCGGCGTCCAGGCGCCGAAACGCGCTTCGAGCTCGGGCTGCAATTGCGCGAGCGGCAGGTTGGAAACGACGAAGATCTTGAGGTTGTCGGGCCGCAACCACGCCTGCTGCCAGGCCGTGAGATCGGATTGCGACAAGGCTTTGATCGCTGCGGGGTCGCCGCCCGACGGCGCGCCATAGGGATGATTGGCTCCCCACACGACCGCGGGCATGACGCGCTGGCCGACGCGCTGCGGATCCTTGCGCATCTGGTCGATGCCGGTCAGCGCCTGGACGCGCACCCGGTCGATCTCGGCCGAGGCGAAGGTCGGGCGCTGGACGATGTCCGAAACGAGGTCGAGCGACGGCGCGAGATTGGGCGTCAGCGCCGACAAGGTGACGTAGGAGCGGTCGGAATCATTGGCGCTGTTGATTTCCGCGCCGAGCCGCTCGGAAGCTTCGGCGATCGCTTGCGAACTCATGCCCGCGGCGCCTTCCTCGAGCAGGCCCATCGCCATCCCGGCAAGCCCGCGCCGGTTGACCGGGTCGGATGCCGAGCCGGCGTCGAAGGTCAGCGCCAGCTGGGTCAAGGGCGCCGCGGAGCGCCGCGCATAGACGATCTCGACCCCGTTACCGAGCCGCGCGTGAGTGATCTCGGGCCATTGCAATTCCTGCAGCTGGCCGAGCGGCGGGATCGGCCGCGTCGGCTTGGCAGCGGCCGCCTCGACCTTCTTCGGCGCGGCCGCCGCCGGCGCCTTGGCGTCGACATAAGCGTCGCGCTGGCCGGGCGAGATGGTGATCGTCAAGGGCGGGCGAGTCAGCCATTGCTTCATCGCCGCGCGTACTTTGGCCGGCGTCACCGCCGCATATTCGGCAAGCAATTTTTTATAGAAATCGCTGTCGCCGGTGTAGGTCTGGCCTTCGGCGAGGCTGACCGCCTTGCCGCCGAACCCGCCGACCTGCTCAAGCCCGCGAACACGGCCCGCGACCTCGCGCATCACCGCGCGCTGCACTTCGTCCGCGGTCGGACCATCGGCGATGAGCTTGGCCATCACGTCGTCGACACGCTTGGTGACCAGCGCCGGATCGACCCCGGGCTTTGCGACCGCCTGGACGGTGAAGACCCCGGCGCGCTGCATTGCATTATAGTAAGAGCTGACCCCGACGGCGATCTTCTCGTCGCGCACCAGCACATTGTCGAGGCGCGAGCTGGCAAGGCCGCCAAGCACCGACGCGCCGATGTCCAGCGCGGCAAGCTGCGGCGCGAGCAGGCCCGGGACCGGCCAGTTGCGGGAGATGATCGTTGCCGCGACAACGTCTTTCAGCGCGACCGATTTGGCCGCGGCGAGGCGCGGCACCGTGGCCATCGCCGGCCGATTGATGGGCCCACGCGCAATTCCTCCGAAATATTTCTCGACCAGCGGCCGCGCCTGCGCCTGCGTGACGTCGCCGGCGATCACCAGCACCGCATTGTTGGGGCCGTATTTGTCGCGGAACCACTGCTTGACGTCGGCGAGGCTCGCCGCGTCGAGGTCGGCCATCGAGCCGATCGTCGTGTGGCGGTACGGGTGACCGGGGGGAAACAGGCCTTCCATCAAGCTGTACTGGACGAGGCCGCCGGGCCGGCTATCGCCTTGGCGCTTCTCGTTCTGGACGACGCCGCGCTGATTATCGAGCACGCCTTGCGTCACCGCGCCGAGCAAATGGCCCATGCGGTCGCTTTCCATGAACAGCGCCCGTTCGAGCGCTCCCTTTGGGACGGTCTGGAAATAATTGGTCCGGTCGGTGCTGGTGGTGCCGTTGAAATCGGTCGCGCCGATCTGGGCAAGATAAGTGAAATAGTCGCCCGGAAGATTCTCCGAGCCGTTGAACATCAGATGCTCGAACAGATGGGCGAAGCCGGATTTCCCCGCGGGCTCGTCCTTCGATCCGACATTGTACCAGGTGCTGACCGCGACGACCGGCGCCTTGTGGTCCTCATGGACGATGACCGTCAGCCCGTTGTCGAGCCGGAACGTCGAATGCGGGATCGCGACCTGCTTGACTAGGCTGGCGATCGGCACCGATGCCGGTCGAGCGGCGAACGCTGCCGACGTGGGAAAGCTGAGGGCGGTCGCGGCGGCGAGCAGGGCAATGCGGCGGAAAGGACGCATGAACTTGAATTCTCCGGGCAATGATGAATTGCCCGCGACCTTAGCTCCGCCGCCACGCGGCGCAATGGCGCCTTCGCCGGGCGCGCCGATTTTCGACCAACGGCTTTAGTTGCGAAGGTCGTCGGGGACGACCCCGCCATTTGCGGCGAGCTTGTCCATCACCGCCTTGTGAAGAGCGATATTCTGTTCGGCGCTGCCGTCTTCGCCGACATTGACGCCAAGCTCCTCGCCCAGTTCCTTGCGCGCCGACAGGCTCGAATCGAGGTCGAGCAATTTGAGCAGATCCACGATCGAGGTCTTGTAATTGCCCCCGCCGCCCTTGGCCGCGGCCATTTCGGACAGAACTGCGCCGACATCCACGTCCATGGTCGGCGCCGGCGCCGCAGTCGGCTGTTGCTGTTGCTGGGCGGTCGCGCCGCCAGTTTCGGCCGTCGCCGGCTCGCTGCGCTTATGGCCGAAAATCTTGTCCCTGATGCTGCTGAACAGACCCATTGCTCACTCCTTGGGGGGGGGGGGCACGCGCCACCGGGATTGCCACCGGGATTGGAAGCGTTCCGTCAGCAGCAACGCAGCGCGCCCGTCATTGCTCCCCAATCTAACTCAATGGCGGGGAACGCGCGGCGGCAACCGGTCGTTCTGGCGCTCGTTCTGCGACCCCGCGACAACAGGAGAGATCTCATGAAGGCTCTGGCACTGGTTCTGGCAAGCGGCGCATTGTGCGTCTCGGCGTGCAATCGCAGCGATCACGACGCGACCGCCAATCAGGATGTGACGGTCACCGATAATGGCGTGGGCAACGGCATGGACAATGGCGCGATGGCCGCTCCGGCGGCGCTGCCGACGACCGCTCCGGAGTTCGTCAACGCCGCCGCGGCGAGCGACCGGTTCGAGATCGAAAGCTCGAAGCTTGCGCAGGCGTCCGGCTCCTCGGCGGCGGTCAAGTCGTTTGCACAGCAGATGATCACCGGCCACACCGCGAGCACGGCCAAGTTGAAGTCGACGATCGCCGGAATGAGCCCGCCGCTGGTGCCCAATGACGCGCTCAACCCCGAGCAGCAGGCGCTGATGGCCGGACTCCAGGGCAAGACCGGCGCCGAACTCGACGCCGCTTATGCCGCTGCCCAGGTGACTGCCCACCAGAAGACGCTCGACATGCTCAACGCTTATACGGCCGGGGGCGACAATCCCAAGCTGGTCGAATACGCCAAGGGCATGGTCCCGATCGTTGCCGCCCACCTCAACCTCGCCAAGGGATTGAAGTAAGATCGTCGCGTCCGGCGCGGGGACCGATTACTCGCGCCGGCTGCTGCTCGTGCCTCCGCCCCGGCTCGCGCTTGGGCCAACCCTCTGCTAGCGGGCGGCGCAATGACCAGCCTCGACCGCATCCGCAATTTCTCGATCATCGCGCATATCGACCACGGCAAGTCGACGCTCGCCGACCGGCTGATCCTCGCCACCGGCGGCCTCACCGAGCGCGAGATGACCCACGGCCAGATGCTCGACAATATGGAGATCGAGCAGGAGCGCGGGATCACCATCAAGGCCCAGACGGTGCGGCTCCTGTGGCAGGCCGCGGACGGCG